>ENA-UZWX01003812-UZWX01003812.1-metagenome-genome-assembly--contig:-Day-4---50m-contig-3812_pt1 | contig 67865 bp, 72 predicted proteins | sample MGYA00260347_ERZ794907 | MGnify/ENA metagenome assembly ERZ794907 | reverse complement strand
TTTAATAAATCAGTATTTTACGCCAAAAAATTAATAGCTTTAGGAAAACGAACGAGATAATTATGCGCTTTTCATTAATTATATGTACTTATATGCGGCCGCAGCCACTACTTAAATTATTGCAGTCTGTAAGTAGTCAAACGTTATATCCAAATGAAATTTTAATAATTGATGGTTCTTTATATAATCAAACTCAAAATACTTTAGAAGAGAATAACTTTAAAGGGTTAAAATATTTTAAAGTACAAGAAGAGGACAGAGGCTTAACTAGGCAACGTAATTATGGTATCGAGCGTGTTTCAGAGCTTTCTGATATTGTTTGTTTTTTAGACGATGATGTTTTTTTGGAACCTGATTATTTTGATCAATTAATCACAACATATTCTGAGAAGCCAGATGCCTTGGCTGTTGGAGGTTATATAACTAATGAGGTCTCTTGGGATTTATCTGATAAAAAAAATAATAGCTCTAAGTTTTATTTTGATGGTTGGATGAGAGACGAACCTTCAAGGTTTAAAATGAGACGTTTTTTTGGATTATTGCCAGACGTGAACCCTGGGTTTATGCCAAGTTTTTCGCATGGCCGTTCGGTTAGTTTTTTACCGCCTTCAGGTGCTATTTATGAAGTCGAGCAAATTATGGGAGGGGTATCATCTTATAGAAAAGAAGTTTTTGAGAGTTTTAAATTTTCCAAGTATTTCGAAGGCTATGGCTTGTATGAAGATGCCGATTTGTCATTACGCTTAGCCAAAACAGGAACACTCTATATAAATACAGGGGCACAATTAGAACATTATCATGACAGTTTAGGGCGACCAAACAAGTATCATTATGGTAAAATGGTTATACGTAATGGCTGGTATGTGTGGCGGATTAAATATGGAAACCCGTCTTTAAAAGCGACATTGAAGTGGCATGCAACGGCCCTTTTGTTGACTAAAATAAGATTGCTTAATATATTGACAACATCTAATAAAAAAGAGGCATTTTTAGAAGGTTTAGGACGTGTGTCTGGTTGGTTTTCGCTTATCTTTAATGCACCAAAAGTTAAATAATGCAGTTTTTAATTATATCTCACGCAGAACATAAGGTTAGTAATGGCAAGACGTATTCTTATGCGCCATATGTTCGTGAAATGAATTTGTGGTTGAAGTATGTGGATTCGGTAACGATTATTGCTCCAAAAATTAAAGAGTCCATTAATGCTATTGATATTCCATATGAGCATAGAAATTTAAAACTTCAAAAAATACCCGGTATTCAATTTAGAAGCCTGCTGTCTTCGTTTAGTTCTATCCTAGAAACCCCGTATATTTTATTTGTTCTTTTTAAGGAGTGTTTGAGAGCAGACCACATCCATTTACGATGTCCTGGTAACATTGGTTTATTAGGCTGCATTGTTCAAATTTTTTTTCCAAAGACCATTAAAACAGCGAAATATGCAGGAAATTGGGATCCTAAAGCGAAACAACCACTAAGTTATAAATTGCAAAAATGGATTTTAACTAATACGTTTTTAACTAAAAATATACAGGTATTAGTATATGGAGAATGGGGAAATCAATCAAAGAATATTAAGTCTTTTTTTACAGCAACGTACCATAGTTCTGAAATAAAACAGTTTGTGAAAAAAGATTATTCAGGTATTTTGAATTTTGTTTTTGCTGGAAGTTTAGTTCAAGGGAAACGTCCGATTTTTGCCATACAAATTATGGAAGCTTTGCAAAAACAAGGGATCGAAGTTCGTCTAGATATCTTTGGGGAAGGTATTTTAAAATCAGAGCTACTCGATTATATTCAAACCAATCAATTGAAGAGCATAGTTAAAATTCATGGCAATCAATCAATGGAAGTAATAAAGAACGCATTAAAGAAAGCACATTTCTCTATTTTACCATCAAAATCTGAAGGTTGGCCAAAAGCCATAGCTGAAGGGATGTTTTTTGGTGTGATTCCTTTTGCAACAGAGGTTTCATGTGTGCCTTTTATGCTAGATTATGGCAATAGAGGTGTTTTAATTAAAGCAGATTTAAATCATGATTTAAGAATCATAATGAATATTTTTGAGGATATAAGCGAGTTAGAAACTATGTCTAAGAATGCTATGATGTGGTCACAATTATATACCTTAGACCAGTTTGAAAGTGACATAGTAAAAATGCTAAAATAGTAATGAGAGTATTACAGCTTATAGATTCTTTAAATGCAGGTGGAGCTGAACGTGTTGCCGTAAACTATGCAAATTCGTTAGCTTCCCGAATTCAATCATCATTTATTTGCACAACAAGAGATGAGGGCGTTTTAAAGGGAAGTATTTCAGGAAAAGTTCGCTATTTGTTTTTAAATAAAAAATCTACTTTAGATTATTTAGCTATTAAAGAATTAAGTCATTTTGTTAAAGCTAATAAAGTAGATTTTATTCATGCACATGGATCTTCTTTTTTTATAGCTACAATCATTAAAATTTTAAATTCAAAAACTACATTAATTTGGCATGAACATTATGGAAATAGGAATGAGACTTCAAAAGCAAGTAAATTAATCTTAAAAATTTGCTCTTATTATTTTTCATGTATTATTACAGTTAATGAATCTTTAAAGGAAAGGTCAGAATCGAAACTGTCAACTAAGGATGTTTATATACTTCCCAATTATTCAGTAACTAACTCTTTATTGAAAATAACTAAACTTTATGGAAATGAAGGGAAACGTATTATATGTTTAGCTAATTTAAGACCAGATAAAGATCATCTAAATTTACTCGGAGCTTTTTCTGAGATAAATAAACGATATTCAAATTGGTCTTTGCATTTAGTTGGGCAATTTCAAAAAGGGGATTATTATAATTCAATAAAAAAGTTTATAGCTGAACATAACTTAGAACAACACATTTTCATTTATGGTAGTTGTCCTGATATTTCTAATATTTTAAATCAATGTGATATAGGAGTTTTATCTTCAAAATCTGAAGGCTTACCAGTTGCATTGCTAGAATATGGATTATCAAAATTACCAGTTGTTGTGACGAATGTAGGCGACTGTAATAAAGTTATTTCTAATTTAAACGAGGGGGTTTTAGTAGAACCCAAAAATCACAAAACTTTGTCAAAAGCTATATTAGAGCTTATAGATGATGTAGATTTAAGGAATGTAATGGCTGAAAATTTACACCAAAAAGTTGCCTCGTCTTTTTCGGAATCACAAGGTATTGAGCAATTGATCAACATATACAAAACTTACCAAAAATGAAGTTGGCTTTATATTATAAACTGCTCATTTTTCATATCCTTTTGGCTATTGGTGTTTTTGCGTTTAGACCTTTAGCCTTAGCCTATTTTTTATTTATTACTATTTTTTTTAGCTATAAAATTTTAATGACATCTAAAAAGAAGAAAACGTTTTATGTGTTGTTTGCATGTGCCTATATTGCGGGTATAGAGGTTTTTTTAAGAATGAATGGCGGTACCATTTTTTATGAAGCATCTAAATATTTAGTAATTTTATTTATGCTCATGGGTATTTTTAGCAATGGTTTTTCAAATCAATCTTTAATTTATGTTTTTTATATAGTATTACTAATTCCAGGCATTTTTGTGGCAGTGGCCGAAATGGGATTTGAAACAGATATAAGAAGGTCCGTCGCTTTTAATCTAAGTGGTCCTATTTGCTTGGGTATTTCCGCCGTTTTTTGTTTTAAACGCAATGTTTCCTTTTATCAAATTAAATATATGCTACTTGCTTTGGCCTTGCCCATAGTTAGTATATTGTTCTATTTAATTTTGTATTCACCAAATTTACAAGAAGTAATAACAAGTACGGGGTCTAATTTTGCCGCTTCTGGTGGCTTTGGCCCAAATCAAGTAGCTACGGTTTTAGGTCTGGGTATGTTTGTATATGCAGTTCGATTTTTTATGGCAGGGGCGTCCAATTTTCAGAAATTATTGGATTTAACCATCTTAGGTTTATTAGGCTTTAGGGCTTTAGCCACTTTTAGCAGAGGAGGCGTGATTACGAGTATAATAATGATATTATGTTTTATAGGACTCTATTATTTAAAAGTGAATTTTAAAACCAAGATGCGATTAAAGTTCTCATTGATTTTATTTATTGGATTTGCATCGTTAACCTGGTTATTAAGTTCTATAGAGACTAGTGGGCTTTTAGATAAAAGATATGCCAATCAAGATGCTGCAGGTCGTGAGAAGGCAGACGTTTCTACAGGCCGATCGGAGTTATTTGCGTTTGAATTCGGAGCATTTATGGAAAACCCTTTTTGGGGAATTGGTGTAGGAAAGGTAAAAGAAGTTCGCCTGAATGAAACAGGTGTCTCTGCGGCATCTCATAATGAAATGAGTCGTATTTTAGCGGAACATGGTCTATTTGGTGTCTTCGCATTTTTAATACTTTTGTTAACACCGCTTATCTATAGAATGAAAAATAGAAGCAATATTTTCTTTTTTTCATTTTACTTTTTTTGGTTGTTGACTATTAATCATTCGGCTATGCGTATTGCTGCACCGGGTTTTATTTATGCTTTGTGTTTATTAAATATTACTTATGAGAAACATCCTGTACATAGGAAACCAATTATCACAAAACGGTAAAACGGTAACAACTATAGATTCTTTAAGTCAATTATTAAGACAGGAAGGGTTTAACGTTTTTACAGCCTCAAAAAAGAACAACAAGTTTTTACGTTTGTTTGATATGTTGTTTCATGTGATTAATTACAGAAAGCAAGCGGACTATGTTTTGATTGACACATACAGCACATTTAATTTCTATTTCGCTTATTTTGTAAGTCAGTTGTGTAGATTACTTAAATTAAAATATATTCCAATTTTACACGGAGGAGACTTGCCTAACAGACTAAAGCAATCTCCGAAATTAACAAAAGCGATATTTAAAAATGCTTTAGTAAATGTAGCTCCTTCGAAATATACTCAAGCTAGTTTTGAAAGGTTCGGATTTAGTAATATAACCTGTATTCCTAATTCCATAAAATTTAAAAATTATGCTTTCAAGAAAAGAACTTTTGATAATATAAGATTACTCTGGGTACGTTCATTTTCGAAAATTTATAACCCATTATTAGCTATTGATGTCCTGCACGCATTGAAGAATAAAAATATGGATGCCGAGCTTTGTATGATCGGTCCAGATAATGATGGTAGTTTACTCGAAGCTAAAAAATATGCAGATCAGTTAGGGCTTGAGGTTACTTTTACAGGGAAATTATCAAAACAAGAGTGGATTAGACTTTCAGAAGACTATAATATTTTTATAAATACTACAAATATTGATAATATGCCTGTTAGTGTCATTGAAGCTATGGCATTAGGATTGCCAGTAGTGTCAACCAATGTTGGAGGGTTGCCTTTTTTAATAAAGCATGATAAAACCGGATTCTTAGTGGAGCCTAATTCGGTAGTTTCATTTGTTGAATCTATAGAGGGCATTATTGATTCGCCAAGTAAAACTCATAAGATAATGGCGGAAGCGAGGGATTATGTGGACCACTTAGATTGGGAAGTTGTTAAAAAACAGTGGATTAATGTCTTAAAATAATTCACGCTTAATAGATTTTACTTCCTATATTTATACTCTCTCAATTTATCCCCTGAAAATGTCTAATAGCGGTATTCATTTCAATATTTCTGAGCGTAAAGTACTCTTGCGTATTTTTGATGTACTTTCTATACTCTTAGTGCTTTATATTGTTAGCAATTGGTTTGATTTTGATTATTTCACCATAACTAAAGTAAAATGGACTTGGGTGTTAGTTCTCATTTTATACATTTCCATTTTTGGAACCGTTTTTGAATTATATGATTTACAAAAGTCCAGTAAAATTGAAAAGATTGCAACAGGTATCGTTTTTACAGGTTCTACTACAGTTTTATTTTACCTTCTAACACCATTTTTTACACCGGCTTTACCAGATAATAGATTCCAAATACTATTCTTTTATTTTGCAATTCTAATTGCTTTGTTTTTATGGCGTACAGCGTATATAACTTTTATTGTATCTCCAAGATTTTATAAAAAAGTTTTAATTATTGGCGAAACATCTAATATAGAAGCCATTTTTGAGGCTTTTAAAGATTCAGATCCTAATTATAAAATAGTTGGTTTTATCAATTGCGAAGTAGATAAAATGGCTTCGGTAAAGTTTAATACAATAAAGGAATACGGTCCTAAGGAGATTAGAGAAGTTATTAAAAAAGAAAATTTATCTGAAATTGTTGTGGCTAGTTATAGTTCTGAAAATATTACTTCAGAAATTTATTTCACACTCATAAAATTATTAGAAGAAGGCTTTCCAATTAACGAATACACTCAGGTTTATGAAGATTTAATGCAACGTATTCCTGTACAGTTTGTTGGTAAAGATTTCTATAAATACTTTCCATTTAGTAGAAATAATCAAAATAAACTATACTTATTTTTTAACGGCATTTTTGATATTTTACTTTCACTAACAGGTATTTTAATAGGTTTAGTATTCCTGCCAATTATCTTATTAGGTAATTCTATCGCTAACCGTGGACCTCTTTTTTACACTCAAGATAGAATAGGGAAAAACGGAAAAATTTTTAAAATCATTAAATTCCGTACCATGATAGAAAATGCGGAAAGATCTGGGGCAATGTGGGCTAAAAAGGGAGATGTTAGAGTAACGCCTTTCGGTAAATTTTTAAGGTATTCAAGGTTAGATGAAATACCTCAATTTATAAATATCTTAAAAAGCGACATGAGCTTTATCGGTCCAAGACCGGAGCGCCCTTTTTTTGTTAAAGAATTATCGCAGATGTTGCCTTTTTACGAAACCAGACATATTGTAAAACCAGGTCTTACAGGGTGGGCACAGGTAAAAACAAGATATGCTTCTTCCGTTGATGATAGTTTGCTTAAACTGCAATATGATTTATATTATATTAAGCACAGAGGCTTCTTTCTGGACATTAATATTTTGATAAAAACGATGAGTACCGTTATTTTCTTCAGAGGTCAGTAATTGATGTAGCCTAAAGCTTATTGTAATGTTTTATTAAGAAAACATATCTAATAAATAAAGCGATTAGCAACGGTATTAATCCAATGGCAAAAACTTGAACACCAATACTCCAGTGTAAAGTTAAAAGACAAAGTAGAATAATTAAAAATTTAATATACTTTATAAACCACCCACTTGCTTTTTTTCTTAGAAGTTGACCAATAAAAAGTATGTTGAGTGCAAACGCCCATAGCAGATTGTAATTTTGGTGTGTGCCTTTATGATCGGTAGCAAACCATAACAATAATATTATGATACCTAGTAATCCTGTTACTATAAAAAGTGCAACATCTAGCCATTTAGTTCTTTTTTCTTTATTATAATCGTTAGAAGTAATATAAATGATTAATAAACCAATAATTCCTAAAATAAAAAGTGGGCTTGTTAAAAATTGACTAGCTTGATGAGAGGGCTTTTTAGAATATAAAATACGGCTTTCTTTAACCAATGGCTCATTGGTATTTCTAATGGTAGCATTTTCAAAGAAGCTGTAAATGTTTTCTGGTAAAAACATATGGCCTTCTGGAGTTGCTTTTTTATCAATGACAGAACCAAGAGCTAAATCGATACCCAAACTTCCCCAAGAATTTTTATTTAAGTTGTTATGAATTAATGTTCTAAACGTGGCGTCTTCAAAATCTTTAGGATTGTGAAATGTAATCGTATTGTTTGAAGCTATATTTATTACATCTTTGATTTTTGTTGCGCAATTATCATAAAAAAACTCATATAAATAAGGCCTATTTTCTGGTTTATAATTATTGATTAAGTACTCATAAAGCTTTTGTTTTTCCGTTTGAGAAAGATTTAAAACTTGCTCTTTTATTGTTCTATTAAAACGTTGGGAATAAGCATAATAAAAAATTTTAAAATCAATTTTACTTATTAAATAATTAAGTTTTCCTTGTGCAAATTTTAAATAGAAATTAGGAGCATCAAAATCGTATTCACCATAACCATAAGTAACATCAATACGAATTGAAGGGTCTTTAATTCTAAATGCACTATGCCCAAAAGCATCATTTAAAGTAGTTCCAGGCCCTACAGTGAGTACACTAATTTCAGCTTGTTCAGACAACCTGATTTGCTGAGCCTGAGATACTTTAATAAATAAAAAGAGACCTAAGAGGAGTAATGTTTTTTGCATGTAATTAAGATTACCTAAAGATACTAAAATCAAGTTTTAGAGAAAATACGTTGGAATAAAGTGCTACACTTTGGTCTCCAATATCAGTAAAGGCGTAATCGATTTGAATTCCGTTATATTTAAATCCTAAACCAAAACTTGGTTGAAAACTAAGTTGTTCACTATTATCAAATTGTCTTTCATTTTGAAAATTACCCATACCAGCGCGTAAATAAACCATATCTATATACCCAAATTCAAAACCTAAAGCAGGATTTATACTGGCAAAAGATGTTGAGATGATATCGTTATTTTCTTCAAAACGAACATTTAAGTTAACCGATGTCAAAAGTGTGTAATCAAAGTTAAAATCAACTAATTTAGAAATTCCAATTTGTAATTTTGGGATGGTAATTTCAGTACTTTCAGGCAGTTCTTGATTTTGACCTTCAACAGCATCACTAATGGTAGCAAATTCATCTTCATCAATAGCCCATGCGTTAAAAGTGGTTGTAATATCCCTAGCCATAACACCAAATTTCCAATTGTTATTAGTTTCAAACTGAATACCTACATCCAAACCGAAACCCCAAGAGGAAGCAAAATCACCAATTATTCTTCTAACAACTTTTGCATTCACACCATAGTTTAAACCTTGAACAGGTAATTGCCGGGCATAAGAAAAGGTTAATCCATAATCGGCAGTAGAAAACAAGCTGATTCTATCGTAATTTATGTTGCCTTCAGCATCAATAAGTTGTGTGGTGTTTAAAATATCATCAACAGCAAAACGAATTAAAGATATTCCAACGGCACTTTTATCATCTAGAGGCATTCCAAAAGCAGCATAATCGTAGTTTGCAATGTTTGCAAAATAACTAGAGTGCATTAAAGCGAGTTGATTGTCTTCAAGCTTCAATAGTCCGGCAGGATTCCAATATCCAGAGTTCACATCGGAAGAGTGAGATGTTACGGCACTACTCATGCCCAATGCAGCAGCGTCCACACCAATATTCATAAACTCATTAGAATATTTCCTAACAGTTTGACTAAATAAAGAAGCAGATACGACACAAAATAACGTGGTGATGTAAACTCTCAATCGCAATTTTTTTACAAAGATGCACATAATTTATATTCTTTAAAACTTCAAAATATAATAGATATTGCTTTAGACTGAAATTGTTTGTTATTTTTACAAAATCAAAACAAATCGATATGAAAAAATACGTACCCAATGCACTGACACTTTTAAATCTATTGTGCGGAAGTATTGCTGTGATTCTTGCTGTTAATAGCAATTTTGTTACGGCAGCTTTATTTGTGTTTTTAGGCATATTTTTTGATTTCTTTGATGGTTTTGCAGCTAGAAAACTAAAGGTCCAAAGTGAATTAGGATTGCAATTAGATTCGTTGGCAGATTTGGTTACTAGCGGGTTAGTCCCAGGAATTATCATGTATAAGTTATTGGCATTAACCCTTGAGTCAGAAATGGTATCAGTGACTAGTTGGGCGTCAAACTCAAGCGGAATAGAATTTAATTTGCCAACACTCCCACTTTTAGGATTGTTAATTACTTTAGCCTCAGCTTACAGGTTAGCAAAGTTCAATTTAGACGAAGACCAACAAACCTATTTTAAAGGGTTGCCTACACCAGCAAATACGTTGCTAATTATATCATTACCCTTAATTATCGAATTTCAGAATAACGATGCTATAAACACCATCATTCTTAATAAATGGTTTTTAATTGGGTTGACGTTTTTAAGTTGTTATTTACTGAATTCAGGGATTAAATTATTCGCATTAAAATTTAAAAATTATAGTTTTAAAGGGAATGCAACCCGTTACATTTTTATCATTTTATGTTTGGTGTTACTTATCGTATTAAAGTTCGCTGCCATTCCAATTATCATATTACTTTATATTAGCATGTCTGTTTTAGATAATTTAACTTCAAAATAAATATAATGGCTTCAGGTTTTTTTGCGCTTTTAGACGATATAGCTAGCTTAATGGACGACGTGGTCGTGATGAGTAAAATTTCCACCAAAAAAACAGCAGGTATTTTAGGTGATGATTTAGCTGTAAATGCAGAAAAAGCTACAGGTTTTTTAGCTTCTAGGGAACTTCCAGTTTTATGGGCAATAAGCAAAGGATCTGCGCTTAATAAATTAATTATTTTACCAGTTGCTTTTTTGCTCAGCGCTTTTGCGCCATGGGGAGTTACTTTAGCTTTAATTTTAGGAGGTGTTTATTTAGCCTTTGAAGGATTTGAAAAAGTGTATCATTTTTTCTTTCCACATAAAGATGAAGGCTTTGAAATAAACCATTCTGAAGACGATGTAATTTTATCTGATGAAGATATGCGTTTAGCGGAAAAAATGAAGGTTAAATCAGCGATTTTTACTGATTTTATACTGTCTGTAGAAATAGTAATCATTGCGCTTGGAACAGTGATTGGTAAACCCATTTTGTTTCAAATTTTAGTTGTTTCTGTGGTGGCCGTTATAGCTACAATTGGAGTCTACGGTATTGTAGCTCTTATTGTTAGAATGGATGATTTTGGTTTGAAATTAGTTGGTTTAAGTGATAATAAAAAAAGCATATCGAATATCGTTGGAAATCTCTTGATAAAAACCTTACCATGGGTTATAAAAAGTTTGTCTGTTATTGGTACGATAGCATTATTGATGGTTGCAGGAGGCATTTTTGTTCATAACATAGATTTTTTGCATCATTTTTTAGAAATACTCCCAAGTTTTATTAAAGATTTTGTTGTAGGTTTAATTGTTGGGTCTCTGGCATTTTTTCTAGTAAAAGCCTTTATTTTTATTAAGACTAAGTTATTGAAGAAGAAACAGTAGGAAAAGAAGTGAAACCTGTTTTTAAAAGTGGATCCTTACTTTTTAGGAATGACAAACCAAAAACGATAATAAAATAATCAAATGACGCTTAGCGTCTAATCCCGAATCTTCTTTTTACGAAGTTCAAAGTTTTGTCCTAAATACACTTTACGTACCATTTCATCATTAGCTAATTCTTCAGGAGTACCATGTTTTAAAATACCTCCTTCGAACATTAAGTAAGTTCTGTCAGTAATAGCTAGTGTTTCTTGTACATTATGATCAGTAATAAGAATACCAATATTCTTTTTGGTAAGTTGCGCTACAATACGCTGAATATCTTCAACAGCAACTGGATCTACACCTGCAAAAGGTTCATCTAAAAGTATAAAACTAGGGTCGGTAGCTAAAGCACGAGCAATTTCAGTACGACGACGTTCACCACCAGATAATAAATCCCCACGGCTTTTTCGAATATGACCTAAACCAAATTCTTCAATTAAAGATTCCATTTTGTCTATCTGCTCCTTCTTACTCAATTTAGTAAGTTGAAGTACACTCAAAATATTATCTTCTATACTTAATTTTCTAAATACCGAAGCTTCTTGAGCTAAATATCCAATACCATTTTGCGCACGTTTGTACATCGGGTATTTTGTGATTTCGGTATTATCTAAATAAATATGACCGCCGTTAGGCTTTATTAAACCTACAATCATATAGAAAGACGTTGTTTTTCCCGCACCATTAGGTCCCAAAAGTCCAACAATTTCACCCTGATTTACTTCAAGAGAAACATCCTTTACTACTTTTCGTCCGCTGTAGGACTTCATTAAATTTTCGGCTCTTAAAATCATAATTTTATATACTGAACGCTAAAAATAGTAAAATCGTTTACACTATTATAGCAGAATTTTTAATTTATGTTTACTCTTGAGATTCCAAAGCATCCCAAAATTCGTAGGCACGACGTAAATGCGGAATAACAATAGTCCCACCAACTAAAGTAGCAATACCTAAAGCTTCAACAACTTCTTCTTTTTTTAATCCAACCTTATAACTCGCCTCTAAATGATATTTAACACAATCATCACATCTTAAAACGGTTGATGCGACTAATCCTAAAAGTTCTTTTGTTTTAACATCTAAGGCGCCTTCCGAAAAAGCGTTAGTATCTAAATTAAAAATACGTTTAATCACCTTATTGTTATCAGCTAAAATGTTATTATTCATTTTAGCACGATAGTCGTTGAATTCTTTAACAATATCAGACATGTTGTTCTTTTTCTTTTCTTTTTTGGTTTTTAATGACAACTTTAGAAATATAGATACTTACTTGGTATAATATTAAAATTGGGATGGCTACTATGACTTGACTTGCAATATCTGGTGGTGTAATAATGGCCGATAGAATAAGCACAACTACCAAAGCATATTTTCTATATTTTCTTAATATTTGTGGCGTTACCAATCCTATTTTAGTTAAAAAATAAATAATAATTGGTAACTCAAAAATTAACCCTGAAGCCAAAGCAGAAGATCTTACCAACGCTATATAAGAACTTATATCTATTTGATTGTCCACTTTTGTAGAAATGCTATAATTAGCTAAAAAGTTTAAAGATAGGGGCGTTACTATATAATATCCGAATAATACACCTATGAAAAATAAAAGCGATGAAATAATAATAAAACCACGCGAATGTTTACGCTCGTTACCATGTAAACCAGGACTAATAAACTTCCATAGTTGATAGATGACGTATGGAAAGGAAATAATAAATCCACCTAAAATAGCTGTCCAAATATCAGCAGAAAACTGTCCTGCCATAGTTCTGTTTTGTAATATCATTGGCATTTCTTCAGCACAGAATGTCGTATTTAAGCCAATAAAATTAGCAGTTCGACATAGCATATCATAAGTTGGAAAACCCATGTCTAGTGGTGCGAAAATTATTTCGTCAAAAACAAATCGGCTAAAAATAAAGGCAAATGTGCCTACGATAACAACAGCCGTTATGATTCTAATCAAATGCCAGCGTAAATCTTCAAGATGATCTAAAAAAGACATCTCATTAATTTCTTTTTTTGCCATTATATAATGCCTTCTTTTATTAAATCGTGTAAATGCACCACCCCAGCATATGTACCATTTTCTTCAACTAGCAGTTGTGATATTTCATTAGTTTCCATAACCTCCAAGGCATCAATAGCCATAGCTTCAGTTTCAATACGTTTTGGGTTGGCACTCATAATATCTTTTGCGGTTAACCCAGAAAAATCATCAACTTGACTTAACATTCTACGTAAATCACCATCTGTAATAATACCAATAATTTTATCCTGTTCAATAACCGCAGTAACACCTAACATTTTCTCAGTAATTTCGATAATCACATCTTTAATACTGGTGTTTGCCAACACTTTTGGTTTTTCGTTTACCGAAGAAATATCTAGAACACGCAAATATAATTTCTTCCCTAAAGCTCCACCTGGATGGTATTTAGCAAAATCGTTGCTAGAAAAACCACGTAATTCTAACAAACATACAGCAAGTGCATCACCAATAACAAGTTGGGCAGTGGTGCTTGTAGTAGGCGCTAGGTTATTTGGACAAGCTTCTTTTTCAACATAGGCATTTAAAACAAAATCTGCATGCAGTCCTAAAAAAGATTCTGTATTACCAGTAATGGCAATCATTTTATTTTTTGCACTTTTTATAAGAGGCACAAGTACCTTAATTTCTGGTGTGTTTCCACTTTTAGAAATACAAATGACCACATCATCTTCAAGAATTAAACCTAAATCACCATGAATAGCATCTGCCGCGTGCATAAAAATAGCAGGTGTTCCAGTAGAATTTAGTGTCGCTACAATTTTGTTAGCAATAATGGCGCTTTTTCCAATACCTGTTATAATAACTCGTCCTTTAGAGTTGTAAATGAGTTGTGTAGCATCTGCAAAATCATCTGTTATCAAGCTAGACAAGTTTAAAATGGCTTGACCTTCCATTTCGATAGTATGCTTCGCAATGTCAATAATGGATTTTTTGTCTTTCAAAGTTTGTTTTTTTGAGTTGATATTTAAAGATTTTGTTATCTTTAGTGTTAATCAAATTGAATTTTGTTGTAATTTGAAAATTCGTTACAAAACTAACGAAAAAAAATATGAGGGTTCTCTAAATGCTAAACGAAATTAATCAAACAAAATTTTTGCATGTCTAGAGATTTAATCAAACAATAATTTTATACAATTCATGTCAATAACAAAAAGCGACTTGCATGCTTCGCTAAAAAAATATTTTGGATTTGGTAAATTCAAAGGACTTCAAGAAAGTGTCGTAGAAAGTTTATTATTAGGAAGACACACGTTCGTAATAATGCCAACAGGCGGAGGTAAATCGTTATGTTATCAATTACCTGCACTTATGCAAGAAGGAACAGCTATTGTAGTTTCTCCTTTAATTGCTTTGATGAAAAATCAAGTAGATGCCATAAGAGGTATTTCTAAAGAGCATGGTGTTGCGCATGTCTTAAACTCTTCACTAAACAAAACAGAAATAAAACAGGTTAAAGAGGATATCGTTAACGGCATTACAAAATTACTTTATGTAGCTCCAGAATCATTAACTAAAGAAGAGAATGTTGAATTCTTAAGGTCTGTAAAGGTATCCTTTATGGCCATTGATGAGGCGCATTGTATAAGCGAATGGGGACATGATTTTAGACCAGAATACAGAAACTTACGTCATATTATAAAACGTATAGGTGATAACATTCCAATTATTGGTTTAACTGCTACAGCAACACCTAAAGTTCAAGAAGATATTATTAAGAATTTGGGTATTGGAGATGCTAAAACATTTAAAGCATCTTTTAACAGACCTAATTTATATTATGAAGTACGTCCAAAAACTACAAATGTAGATGTTGATATTATTCGTTTTATAAAGCAGAATGATGGGAAATCTGGTATTGTTTATTGTTTGAGTAGAAAACGAGTTACAGAGTTAGCACAAGTACTTCAGGTAAACGGCATAAATGCAGTGCCTTATCATGCTGGGTTAGATGCCAAAACACGCTCAAGTCATCAAGATAAATTCTTGATGGAAGATGTAGATGTGGTAGTAGCTACTATAGCATTTGGTATGGGAATTGATAAACCCGATGTACGTTTTGTAATTCATCATGATATTCCTAAAAGTATAGAAAGTTATTACCAAGAAACCGGCAGAGCAGGGCGTGATGGAGGCGAAGGCCATTGTTTGGCGTATTATGCCTATAAAGACATTGAGAAATTAGAAAAGTTTATGTCTGGTAAACCTGTTGCAGAACAGGAAATAGGGCAGGCCTTATTGCAAGAGGTTGTTGCTTTCGCAGAAACGTCTATCTCTAGAAGAAAATTTATTCTTCATTATTTTGGTGAAGAGTTCGATACTGAAACTGGCGAAGGTGGCGATATGGATGATAATATTAGGTATCCAAAAAAGAAAGTTGAAGCCAAAAGCGATGTTAAAATACTTCTTGAAACGATAGATAAAACCAACGAAAAATACAAGTCTAAGGATTTGGTAAATGTCATAATTGGTAAAGAGAATGCCTTGATTAATTCTCATAAAACGAACGAACAACCCTTTTTTGGGGATGGAAAACACAAAGACAATAAATATTGGATGGCTCTGTTAAGGCAAGTATTGGTTTCTGGTTTTCTTAAAAAAGACATTGAAACTTACGGCGTTATCAAGTTACAAGATGAGGGTAGGGCCTTTATAAAAAAACCAGTTTCTTTTATGATGACCGAAGATCACATATTTGAAGGCGAGCAAGAAGATGGTAGCATAATTACTGCTGAAAAAGGAAGGGGCGCAGTTGCAGACACTGTATTAATGAGTATGCTGAAAGATCTACGTAAAAGCAGTGCTAAAAAACTAGGTGTACCACCTTTTGTTATTTTTCAAGACCCTTCTTTGGAGGATATGGCATTAAAATATCCTATTAACATAACCGAATTAAGTAATGTTCATGGTGTAGGAGAAGGGAAAGCCAAGAAATATGGAAAAAATTTCGTGGTACTAATAGATAAGTATGTTGAGGAAAATGATATTGTTCGTCCAGACGATTTAGTTGTAAAATCAACTGGCATTAATTCTGCTAATAAATTATACATTATTCAAAATGTAGACAGAAAGTTACCGCTTGATGATATTGCTTCTTCGAAGGGTATGTCTATGGGAGATTTTATAAAAGAAATGGAAGCTATTGTATATTCAGGCACTAAATTGAATATAGACTATTGGCTGCATGATATTTTAGATGAAGATCAACAAGAAGAAATCCATGACTACTTTATGGAATCTGAATCTGATGATATTGATGCCGCTATCGACGAATTTGATGGGGATTATGATGACGAAGAACTTCGTTTATACCGAATAAAATTTATAAGTGAGGTAGCTAATTAATTATGCTATAATTTGGGCGCCTGCCAGCGGGTAAGCTTGTTACCCAAGGGTCGTGCTTTTCGGTACAATCTTTCTTGTGCTGAACTTATTTCAGTATCTCATTAAGTTTTTTAAACGTCATTACGAGGAAAGAGGAACAAATGATGTGGTAATCTCATGAATAGAAAGTATAAATAAACAGATCGCCACGCCGTAAAAACCCATTAACTTATAGTGTGGTAAAGATAACCTCTTGTTTTTTGGCAGATAACTTTAAAGATGTAATACTCTTTTTGTCAAATTTAGAAACGTCTTCCTTTTCAATTTGAAAATCTATTCTTGTAATAAAACTATTTGATACATTTGAATGGTTGGATTCAAATTCATCCATATCAGAATTTAGTATTAAATTAAATTTTTTGCCTTCAATACTAAGATTGCCACCATTTTTAGTTTTAATTTTAAACCGGCCTACAACTATAGTTATTACATAATAATAACCTCCCAATTCTGAAACTTTTGCAAATAGAACATTTTGTTCTGAAACAGCAAAGGCCTCTTCATCAATAGATTTAATAATATCTTTAATATAATTATCATCATGAGTTGGCTCTAAGGAAGTCGTATTCCCAAAAGCGCTTAAGATTTTATTTAACTTAAATTTCATAAAGAAATGATTTTTGTAAAACTAGAATTATAATTAGAATGCACAAAATTATAATCGTAAATCATTTCATGTGATTGTATTTATTATTGTACAATGACACATGCGGCATACATTTTATGATTTTGTTTAAGTATTAAGTTTTAGTTATGTATGTTTCATATATTTGCAACTTCAAATAAAATTAGAAAAATGCAAGACGGATTATACGCAAAATTTAATACAACAAAAGGAGAAATTCTCGTTGCTTTAGAATTCAAAAAAACACCTGGAACAGTAGGTAACTTTGTAGCTTTAGCAGAAGGAAACCTAGAAAATTCAGTAAAACCACAAGGAACACCATATTATGATGGTTTAAAATTCCATAGAGTTATTCCAGATTTTATGGTTCAAGGGGGTTGCCCACAAGGTTCTGGATCTGGAAATCCAGGATACAAATTTGATGATGAGTTTCATCCAGATTTAAAACACGACGGACCAGGAGTATTAGCTATGGCAAATGCAGGACCAGGAACAAATGGAAGTCAGTTTTATATAACACATATTGCAACTGATTGGTTAGATAATAAACATACCGTTTTTGGAAAAGTAGAATACGGTCAAGAGGTTGTTGATGCCATTGCACAAGGCGATAAAATTGAAAGTTTAGAAATTGTTCGTGCAGGGGCTGATGCTGAAGCATACAATGCTGTTGAGGCTTTCAGAACTTTTGAAGGTTCAAGAGAAAAAAGAGAAGCAGAAGTTAAAGCCGCAGCAAACGCAGAATTAGATAAATTAGCTACAGGTTTTGATAAAACTGAAAGTGGATTGCGTTATCAAATCATTCAAAAAGGAAATGGTGTAAAAGCAGAAAAAGGACAAACGGTTTCTGTGCATTACAAAGGTCAATTATCAGACGGAACTGTTTTTGATTCTTCATACAAACGTAACGCGCCTATTGATTTTCCTTTAGGTGTTGGTCAGGTTATTGCAGGATGGGACGAAGGTATTCAATTATTAAAAGTTGGAGATAAAGCAAGACTCGTTATACCAAGTCATTTAGGATATGGTAGTGCTGGTGCTGGAGGTGTTATACCACCAGATGCTACGCTTGTATTTGACGTAGAGTTGATGAATGTGAAATAAAGTTAGTTACTATAATAAAGTGATAAATATTAGAAATAGTCGTCTCATTTATAATGAGGCGATTTTTTTTGTGTTTTATTCAAATGATGTAACTCAATCCAAATGAATACAAAGACATTATTTCTTACGATTATATTAAAGTTGTAGATTCTTTTAAAATCCCTAGTGCTTATATAAAGCTTATAGATTATGATAAAGCACTTTTGGGGTATTTAAACATACAAAAACAAGATTCTACAAGTACTATTTTGGAAGAAGGGTATTTTAATAGTTTAGGATATAATTTCATTAGAGGTAAGAAATATACTGATGCTGTGGGAATATTTAAAATCAATGTCGCATTGTACCCTTAAAGCTCAAATGTTTATGATAATTTAGCTGAAGCATATTTGTTGTCCGGCGATAGTTTACAAGCGTATAATAATTATAAAATGGCTTTCAATTATGATAATAGAAATAATCGAGCGAAAGAATTTGTAAACAAATATGATAGTAAGCTTAAGAAATAATTTTACTAGTTCTTAGTGATTTACATGAATTTAGCATCTTAATTAAGGTGCTTTTTTTATATTTACTTATGACAGATCAAGAGTTAGAAAAATTAAAATACCCTATCGGCCAATTTGAGTGTCCCAATAATATTTCTAAACAACATATTGAAAGCTGGATTTCTATTTTGGAGCACTTCCCTAACCGTTTAGAGAATCTGGTTAAAGATTTATCAAATCAGCAATTAGATACTCAATACCGACCAGATGGTTGGACTATTAGGCAAGTTGTTCATCATGTTTCAGATAGCCATCACCATAGTTATACGCGTTTTAAATGGGCGTTAACAGAAGACAAACCCCTCATTAAAGCTTATTATGAAGATCGTTGGGCAGAACTAATGGATTCTAAGATAGCACCTATAGACATGTCTTTAAATCACTTAAGAGTTATTCATATTAAGTTGGTGTATCTATTAAAAACACTATCAGAAGATAATTTAAACAAATGTTTTATTCATCCAGAAACCAATAGTGAGTTTTCGCTGAGTTATAGTGTTGGTAATTATGCGTGGCACAGTAACCATCACCACGCGCATATTGAAAGTTTGATGAAACGTAAAGGTTGGCATTAAATGATAAGACCAGTGCATATACATGATGCTCAAGAATTACTTGAGATGTATAATTATTATGTTATAAATACGACGGTCAATTTTGATATTGAGCCTTTGTCACTTAAAACATTTTTAGATAAATTAAATATTATTACTGCAGATTACCCTTTTATTGTCTTTGAGGAAAACAATGAAATATTAGGCTATGCTTACGGAAGTAGGTTTAGACCAAGAGCAGCTTATAATTACGTTGCAGAGTCTACAGTCTATGTTAAGCATACAGCACATGGGAAACAAATAGGCTCAAAATTATATGCTGAATTGATAAAATTACTCAAAGAAACGGATTTACATACTGTACTTGGTGTTTTAACAATCCCTAATGAGGCGAGTATTAAACTGCATGAGAAATTTGGATTCGAGCAAGTTGCTAACTTAAAAGAAGTAGGGTTGAAATTTGGTGAATGGCAGAATGTTGGTATTTGGCAATTAAAACTAGACTAAGTTTTCCATTTAATATTACAACCAATACTCGGTTTTTGGGTTTTGGTGTTTTCTTCACCTACAATCAGACAATCTAATGCCTGTCTTAAATCTTTGCCTGTAAGAGGCTGGCCGTTATCTGGTCTGGAATTATCCAATTGCCCTCTGTAAACAAGTTTTAGATTATCATCAAAAATATAAAAATCAGGAGTACAGGCTGCATCATAAGCTTTAGCTACCTCTTGTGTTTCATCATATAAGTAAGGAAAAGGATAATTTTCAGTATGCGCATGAATTTTCATTTTCTCAGGGGAGTCTTGCGGGTAATTAATAGCATCATTACTTGAAATAGCAATAAAACCAATCCCTTTTTCCGCGTAAGCGTTTACCATATCTACTAACTCAGAATTTACATGAATTACAAAAGGGCAGTGGTTACATATAAACATGATAACCGTACCTTTGTCACCTTTAAGCTCGTTAAGACTTAAAACAGTATCTGATATGGTGTCAGTAAGAGAAAAATCGGGTGCTTTTGTTCCTAATAAAAGCATGTTTGAGGGCGTCATGGCCATAATCAAAAGTTTTATTCAAAGTTCGTAATTATTTGTATTTTTAAAAAATGAGTAATACAATATCTTTTGAGGATTTTAATAAAGTGGATTTACGCATAGGAACTATTATTGAAGTTCATGATTTTCCTGAAGCTCGACAGCCAGCTTATAAATTAACTATTGATTTCGGAGAATTAGGAATTAAAAAATCGTCTGCTCAAATTACAACGCTTTATAAAAAACAAGACTTACTACAACGACAGATAGTTGCAGTAGTTAATTTTCCTAAAAAACAAATTGCCAAATTCATGAGTGAATGCTTAGTTTTAGGTGCTGTAAAGGAAAACGATGTTATACTTTTAAATCCAGAGAATAAAGTTAAAAATGGCACGCCTGTAAATTGATTTATGCAAGAATTAGATAAGGTTCAAATAAATTTTGATTACAATAGCTTATGGGTTTTAAATCTAGCACTTGCTGTTGTTATGTTTGGAGTTGCACTAGGAATTACTTTTGATGATTTTAAACAATTATTAAAACAACCTAAATTGGTTTTAATTGGTGTTTTTTTACAGTTTGTGCTTTTGCCTCTAGTGACTTTTCTTTTAGTAATTTTAATAAAACCACAACCCAGTATAGCTTTGGGTATGTTTATGGTGGCTGCTTGCCCTGGAGGGAATATTTCAAATTTCATGACTCATTTAGCTAAAGGAAATACAGCTTTATCTGTTAGTCTCACTGCTTTTGCTACTTTTTTGGCTATGTTTATGATGCCTTTTAACTTTAGTTTTTATAGTGAATTATACCAGCCAACAGCTCAAATTATAAAAACGGTAGAACTTGATTCTTTTGGGTTAGTAAAACTTGTTCTTTTAATATTGGGTGTGCCTTTACTATTTGGCATGTTATTAAGGCATAAGAATGCTGCTTTAGCTTTGAAACTTTCTAAATTATTAAAACCTTTGTCAATCGTAGTTTTTGTTGTTATAATAGTGATTGCTTTTTCAAATAACATTGATGTTTTTAATAATTATATACACTATGTTTTTGCTATAGGAGTGACTCATAATTTAATAGCGTTAACGCTGGGTTTTCTTGTTGCAAAAATGTTTAGGCTATCATTTAAAAATCAAAAAACTTTAGCAATTGAAACTGGAATACAAAATTCAGGATTAGGATTGTTGTTGATTTTTTCTTTTTTTAATGGGCTAGGAGGGATGGCAATTTTAGCCGCCTTTTGGGGGATATGGCATATCGCATCTGGTTTGTTATTAGCTTTCTTTTGGTCAAGAAAAAAAACGATAATAATTTGAAACTAATTTGGCTGCACTTTGTAAGAACGTATATAAGCGTTGGGATGTTTTTCTATTTTAGAAGAATAAAAATTTATAATGTTAAAAATGTTCCAAAAAATAAACCTGTTTTATTATTAAGTAATCATCAAAATGCTCTTTTAGATGCGTTGTTGATTGCAACAAAGTGTGGAAGACTTTCTTACTTTTTAACTAGAGCGGCTGTTTTTAAAAAGCCGTTTATTTCTAAAATTTTGAAAAGTTTGCAGATGCTTCCTGTTTACAGAATACGAGATGGTTGGGGAAATCTAGCGAATAACAATGCTATTTTTGAGAATTGCTCAAAACTTCTAAACAACAAGGAATGTATTGTCATATTCCCAGAGGGCAATCACAACCTTAAACGTATGGTTAGGCCTTTAAGTAAGGGGTTTACAAGAATTATACTAGAATCAGTAGAAAACTATCCAGAAATGGATTTACAGCTACTATCAGTTGGAGTGAATTATACAAATGCTGAAAAGTTTCCAGACAGTACGTCAATTTATTTTGGAACACCATTAGTAGCAAAAGACTATATTTCTGGAAATAAAAATGAGGATGTAGTTAGGCTTAAAGCTAAAATTCAATCTGACATATCTAAATTGACTACGGATATACCTGAAGAGCATTATCACGAAACTTTATACGAATTAGAACGATTAAATGTCGATTTTTTAAATCCTAATGCGGCGAACACATGCGTGAAATCAAAATTTCAAGACTGTAAATTGCAAGAAGTACAAAGCAATACTTTTATTAAGGAAATTTTTAAAGCATTGTTAATTTGTGCTTTTATTGTTCCTTTTTTAATTTGGAAATTTGTAGCAAAACCAAAAATAAAAGAAATAGAATTTCTATCAACCTTTAGGTTTGCCATGGCAATTACTCTGGGTCCATTATGGTTAATTAGTTTATTTATAGCATTTGTGATTACGCTAGGTTGGGCAGTGGCGACAAGCTATTTAATAACCAGTATTTGCTTAGTGCTATTAGCCGTTAAGCTATAAACAAAAACCGCAACGGTTAGCTGCGGTTTTTGTTTATTGTTTTGAAGATTAATTAGATGTCATCAAAATCTATATCGGTAAAGCTTTCCGGAGTTTGAGTTTTTAAGTCTGCTTCAGTAACTTTAGATCCATCATCTTCATATTCCTTTTTGAAATCTTTTTGATGACGCTCACTTATAACTTCATCTCCTTTTTCAGTGATGATGTAATCGGTCATTTCAGCTAAAATCTCCTTAAATTCGGTAAAGTCTTCTTTGTAGATGTATATTTTGTGTTTCTTATAATGAAAAGACCCGTCATCATTAGTGAATTTTTTACTCTCTGTAATCGTTAAGTAATAATCTTCAGCTTTAGTCGCTCTTACATCAAAAAAATAGGTTCTTCTACCTGCTCTTAATACTTTTGAGAAAATTTCCTCTTTCTCCATCTTATCATTATACATAATTATACCGAAATTTATTTGTCTTATTGTATTATCAAAAATCTAAAAAAAAAACGATACTAACCAATAAATCATGAATTTTCTTTTCAAAACATTAGACTTCTCTACATTTATTTGCATGAAAAATCGCTCTATGCACTGATGTTTTTAGATTTATAAATTATTGGATGTTGTTTCACTCAGTTGTTTTAAGTATAAATGTTTATAATATCCATCTATACCAATTAGCGTATCATGAGTTCCTTGTTGTACAATTTCTCCATCATCTAATACTATAATTTTATTAGCATTTTTAGCGGAAGACACTCTATGACTCACAATAATTGATGTTTTGCCTTTTGAGATTTTACTAAGATTTTTTAAAATTTTCTCTTCGGTTTCAGTATCAACTGCCGATAAGCAATCGTCAAGCAATAAAATTTTCGGTGATTTGATAATAGCCCGAGCTATGGAGACACGTTGTTTTTGTCCACCAGACAATGTAATTCCACGTTCTCCTAAAACTGTTTCATAGCTTTTGTTAAACTTGATTATGTTTTTGTGTACTTGGGCATTTTTTGCTGCATCAATAACATCATCATCGGTAGCATCTTGCTTCCCGAATTTAATATTGGTTTTTATAGTGTCAGAAAACAAAAAGGCATCCTGCGGAACGTATCCTATACTATCACGTAAGTCGTTTAAATTTAGGTTATTAATTTCTGTGCTATTAATTGTAATAGAGCCTTTGTCAATATCGTAAAGCCTTCCAATTAAATCTAATATCGTAGATTTTCCAGACCCAGTTTTTCCTAAAATAGCTAAAGTTTCACCTTCTTTAATTTGGAAACTTATATTTTTAAGCGCTTGGATATTTGTGTCATCGTAGGTAAAAGAAACATCTTTAAAAACAATATCTCCTGTGATTTCTGTATGATTATTTACGATATTTTTAATTTCAGGCTCAATTTTTAAAAACTCGTTGATTCGCTTTTGCGAAGCCTCAGCTTGTTGCACAATAGAAGTCACCCAGCCAATAGTTGCCACTGGCCATGTGAGCATATTTACATAAATAATAAACTCTGCAATAGTGCCAATACTTTCAATTTCTCCATTAATATATTGCATGCCACCAAAGTAAATAACTAATAAATTACTTGTACCAATAAGTAATATCATCATGGGAAAAAACCAAGCTTGTACTTTGGTTAAGTTTATTTGTTTTTCTTTACTTTCAGCTGCAAGCGATTTAAAATTCACTGAAGTTTGTGGCTCAATACCATATGCTTTGATTACAGAAATACCACTAAAAGATTCTTGAGTAAATGTTGAAAGTTTTGATAGGTATTCTTGTACAATAGTGCTTCGTTTATGTATTTCTTTACTTAATTTATAAATAATGATTGATAAAATAGGAAGCGGTACAATGGTATATAAGGTTAGTTTTGGTGAAGCATTAATCATGTAAATAACAACGATCACAATTAAAGCAACAGTGTTAATACTATACATAAGTGCAGGACCACCATACATGCGAACCCTTGAAACATCCTCAGTAATTCGGTTCATTAAATCACCAGTTCTATTCTTTTTGTAAAAATTCAATGAAAGTTTTTGGTACTGAGCGTAAATTTCATTTTTCAAATCAAACTCTATATAGCGCGATACATTTATAATAGTTTGCCTCATAAAAAACGTAAGAACCGAGGCTATAAGAGCAGCACCAATAATATATAAGATAGCTTCTAATAAATCGGCTCTAAAAACATCTTCGGTGATAGATTTATCATAATATTGTTCAATAGCAACGAATATTTTTTTTACATAACGGGGGGTGTAAAGCAAAAACAAACGAGCTATAATAGTAATGATAGAACCAATTATAAGATTCCTTCTGTATTTAAAAAAGTATTTATTTAAATGCCTTAATTCTTTCATTTAATCTCTAAGAAATTGGATAGCAAATATAGCGCATTAATGCTAATTAAGATGATTTATACGGTAAGCTAATTGTTAAATATAGCTTAAAGATTCATCTGATAATTAAATGAGGAATAACTCTTGTTTTTTTAAATATAGTGTTATTTTTGCCCCACTAAAAATAATGAAAATAGTTCATCTTTTTAATTAAAGTTCTTTGTAATGATGCTAAATAGAAGACATATACGTGTGAAAGTAATGCAAACCATGTATGCTTTTAAAGGTAGTGAAAGTGATGATTTTAGTAAAGATCAAAAATTTTTACTTTTCAGTATTGATAATATGTACAATTTGTATTTGTTATTATTATCTCTACTAATAGAAGTTCAAAAAAGAGCTGAAAGCGATTTACAAAAGAAACAAAAAAAGCATCTTGCCACTAAAGAGGATAAAGATCCTAACCGAAAGTTTGTAAATAATCAGTTATTAAAGTTTTTAAAGGATAACGATCAATTAAAAGGAAAACTCGAAGCCCATAATATTACCAATTGGGATTTGGATAGTGAATACGTTGATATTATTTTTAAGAATATTATTGCTAGTGACTTGTATAAAAATTATATGAATACTAGGGTGTCGGATTTTAAAGAAGACAAAGATTTTATAGTTGATGTTTTTAAAGAGATTATTGCTCCAAATGATAAGCTTTATGATTATATGGAAGATAAAAATCTAACTTGGTTAGATGATCTTCCAACGGTTAATACCACAATTTTAAAGCTGCTTAGAAAAGTAAAGGAAAATGCATCTGAAGGTTATTTTTCTCCTAAATTATATAAGGATATTGACGATAAGCAGTTTGCTATAGATTTATTTAGGAAAACACTTTTAAATCAAACTGCTATTAAAACAGAGATTACTCAGAAAACAAAAAATTGGGATTCAGAGCGTATAGCGAAAGTGGATTATGTATTGTTGCAAATGGCTATTTGTGAGTTGTCAAACTTCCCGTCAATACCAGTAAAAGTTACTATCAACGAGTATTTAGAGATTTCAAAAGAATATTCAACTCCAAAAAGCAGCATCTTTATTAACGGTATTTTAGATAAGCTCGTTAAAGAATATGAAGCTTCTGGGGAATTAAATAAAGTAGGTAGAGGATTAATGTAAATAGTAATGAAAATTACAAATTACTGTTAAGAAAGAAGTAAAAAATTTTTAATCGTTTAAATAATTACTATTTTTGTTCATCAAAAAAAATTAAATACATTTATTATGAAGAAAATAATGTTAGGACTTGGTGCCATGTGCTTAATTGCATTTGTATCTTGTAAAGAAAACGCTGCCAAAAAAATTGAAGAAAGTAATGTTGTTGCTGCGGCAGAAAGAGATGCTGTTGCATCTAATTTCCCTGTGCTTGAGTTTGATAAAAAAGAACACGATTTTGGAGAAATTGAAGCTAAAGCAGCAGTAGAAACTGTATTTAATTATAAAAATACTGGTGATGCGCCTCTAGTAATTACAGATATTAAAAGTTCTTGTGGCTGTACAGTACCTCAAGACTGGAGTAGGTTACCACTAGCACCTGGAGAATCTGGAAAATTTTCAGTTAAATTTAACGGTAGTGGAGCTAATAAAATCACTAAAACTATAACGGTTACTGCTAATACTGAAAAAGGTTCTGAAGTTGTTAAAATAACAGCATTTGTAAAACCAGATCCTAATAAAGTAAACAAAGTGTTACCAGCTAAAAGCTAAATATATTTATAATGGGAGAAGGAATAGGTAGTTTATTACCATTTGTATTAATGTTTGTTGTTGTGTATTTTTTTATGATTGCACCACAAATGAAACGTGCAAAAAAGGAAAAGAAATTTGCAGCCGAAATAAAACGTGGTGATAAAGTAATTACTAAAAGTGGTTTACACGGTAAAATTGCAGAGTTAAATGATAAGGACAACAGTTGTGTTATAGAAACTATGGCTGGGAAACTAAAGTTTGATAGATCAGCTCTTTCTTTGGAAATGAGCTCTAAACTTAACGCACCTGCTGCAATTAAGAAATAAAAATTTTAATTAGAATACAATAAAAAAAAGCTTCCATTAGGAAGCTTTTTTTATGGCTTTAAGTTGAAAATTCACACTCAATAAATCGTGTGTTCGATAAATCTGAATTTGTAAAATTACAGCTTTTAAAAGTGCACAACTCATATTCACCTTTTACAAATTCGTGTTTAGAGAACGTCTTATCTTCAAACGTTTCTTTTTCGATATAGTTTTGTGCCATCAATTTTTCACTTCACTTTATATATAATTAAAACAATCCAGTAATTTCTCCATTTTCATCAATGTCAATATTCTCAGATGATGGATGAGCAGGTAACCCTGGCATACGCATAATATCGCCAGTAATAGGAATTAAAAAACCTGCTCCCGATGCAATTTCTATTTCTCTAACAGTTATGATAAAATCTTTAGGACGCCCTAATAACTTTGGGTTGTCTGATAACGACTTTTGAGTTTTTGCAATACAGACTGGAAGATGATCCAAACCAAGCTTGGTTATTTTGTTCAATTGGGCTTTTGCTTTAGCAGTGTAATCGACATGTTCAGCGCCATAAATTTCAGTCGCTATCTTAGCAATCTTGTATTTCACACTAGATTCCCATTTGTATAGTGGTTTGAAGTTTGATTTGTTTTCTTCCACAACTTCTATGACCTGCTTTGCTAATTCTAAAGCACCTCCACCACCTTGTCCCCAAACATTAGCTAGGGCAACTCTAACACCTTTAGATTTTGCGAATTCTATAATCAAGTCAATTTCTCCATCACTATCAGAAGCGAATTTATTTATGGCTATTATAGGTGCGACATTAAATTTATCAATATTTTCAAGATGCTTTTCTAAATTTGGTAGTCCTTTCTCTAAAGCCTCCAAATTTGGTTCAGTAAGCAATTTTAAATCAGCACCTCCATGATACTTTAATGCTCTTATGGTAGTTGTTAAAACTACAGCTTTAGGTTTTAATCCTGTACTTTGACATTTAATATCAAAGAACTTTTCAGCACCCAAATCGAAACCGAAACCCGCTTCTGTTATGGTATATTCAGAATGCGTCATACCCATTAAAGTGGCAATTACCGAATTAGTTCCCTGAGCGATATTAGCAAAAGGTCCGCCATGTATTATGGCTGGATTTCCTTCTATAGTTTGAACCAAATTGGGTTTTATAGCATCCTTCATAAGTGCTGTCATAGCACCTTGAGCTTTCAAATCTTTAGCATAAATAGGAATTTTGTCAAAAGTATAGCCAACAAAAATATTTCCTAGTCGTTCTTTTAAATCCATTAAATTTTCTGCTAAACAAAGAATAGCCATTATTTCAGAAGCCGCCGTAATATCAAATCCAGTTTCTCTAGGAACGCCAGATGTTGTTCCACCTAAACCTACAATAACACGTCTTAGTGCTCTGTCATTTAAATCTACCACACGTTTCCAGCTAATGGTTCTAGGATCAATATGTAAAGAATTTGTTTTGCTTTGGATATTATTATCAATTATGGCTGCCAATAAATTATGAGCCTTTTCGATAGCCGAAAAATCACCTGTAAAATGAAGATTTATGTCTTCCATAGGGAGTACTTGAGAATAACCTCCACCCGTTGCACCACCTTTAATACCAAAAACTGGGCCTAATGAAGGTTCTCTTAATACCACGGTAGTCTTTTTATTTAAACGATTTAAACCTTCAGATAATCCAATCGACATGGTTGTTTTTCCTTCACCCGCGGGTGTGGGTGAGATGGCAGAAACAAGTATGAGGTTACTGTTTTTGGCCTTATCTTTATCAATGTAGGTCAGTGGTAATTTCGCTTTATACTTTCCATACATTACAATGTTATTACTATCAACACCAAATTTTTCCCCAATTTCAGTTATTGGTTTAAGTGTTACAGTTTTAGCAATTTGTAAATCAGTCATAAAGCATTAATTTTAATTATAGGATTATTAATGATTTTTAAAAGTATGAAATTTAGATTTCAGAAATTGTGATTTTTATCATACACTTAGGTTTCATTTTATTAAAGCAAAAACCTCAATCGAAACAGAGGTTTAATAGAAAACAAATCTTAATTAACATTTATAATTTTTAAAGAATAAAATTAGGGCATTTTAACACGCTTTCCGCTGTATCTTTTTTGCTTTTAATGGCAAAAAAGGATGCCGCTACAATCGTTAACGCACGAGTTAGTGCGCCAAGGAAAGCATGGGCTTTTAGCTATTTAAAGCAGTTTTGTAAGTTTCTAAACAACGTTCTCTCGCAAACTTGTGATCTACAATAGGCATCGGATAAGTAAGTTCTTGAAAATCTGGAACCCATTGTTTGATGTAGTTTAAATGCTTATCAAATTTTTGAATTTGTGTTGTAGGATTAAAAATTCTAAAATAGGGAGCTGCATCTACACCACATCCAGCAACCCATTGCCAATTACCAACATTGCTCGCCATGTCGTAATCATGTAATTTTTCGCCAAAATAGGCTTCACCCCATCTCCAATCTATCAATAAATGTTTACATAAAAAACTCCCAACAAGCATGCGTACACGATTATGCATAAACCCAGTTTCGTTTAGTTGGCGCATGCCTGCATCGACTAGTGGATAACCCGTTTTTCCTTCGCACCACGCTTTAAACTCAGTTTCATTATTACGCCACTCAATTCTATCGTATTTAACTTTAAAACTGTCGTTTTTAGTATGCGGAAAGTGCCAAAGTATTTGTGTGAAAAATTCACGCCAAATCAATTCTTGCCAAAATATTTCATTTTTTTCAGCAATAGCCTTTTTAACCATTTTCCTAATACTAACAGTTCCAAAACGTAAATGCGGACCTAATTTGGATGTACTATCTTGCGAAGGGAAGTTTCTAGTAGCTTCATAATTCTGAATTAAACTAGACGTCACTAAATATGGTTTTATCTCTTGTTGTGATTTTATAAAACCAATATCTGATAAGCTTAAATTAGGTAGATTAGTAGTCGGGATTAAATTTTTTAATACTGTTTCTGATGGAAAATCTTTAAGATTAAGGGTTCTAAATGTCGCCTTCCATAGTTTCATATATGGCGTATAAACCATATAAGGTTTGCCATCTTTTTTTACTATTTCACTTTTCTCAAAAACAACTTGGTCTTTAAAAGTTTTGAATTCAATATGGTTCTCATTCAAAAAAGAGGCAACCTTTTCATCACGCGCTTTAGCATAAGGTTCATAATCATGATTTGTATATACAGCACCAATATTATATGAATCAACTAAATATTTAAAGATGTCTATTGGTTTTCCATGAAACATAGCAATACTACTATTATGCTCCTCTTTTAACGTTGATTGGATATTTTGGAGTGTATCGTGAATAAAAGTTACACGGGCGTCATCTTCAGGAAGTTTCTCTAGAATATCAGAATCAAAAATAAAAACAGGTAATACGTTATGATCACCTTTTAAGGCTTCATATAAACCAACATTATCGTCTAATCTTAAATCGCGGCGAAACCAAAAAATAGTTACAGGTTGTTTCATCTAATACTTGCCATATAATTCTTCTAATTTTTTAGTTCTGAAATTGAAAATTTCTTCCAATTTAGGTTTGACTAAAATAGGATGAACTAATTGCCCAAGCCAACCAAAAGGAACCTTATAATCAATAATATCTTCCATCTCAACACCGCCATCAATTTCTTTTATAAAATGTTTATGGTGCCATAGCGCATAAGGACCAAATCGTTGTTCGTCAACAAAATAATGCTTATCTACCTTGTGCGTTATTTCTGTTACCCATTTGGTTTTTATACCTAAAATAGGCGTTACAATATATTGAATTATTTGACCAGCAAACATAGGTCTATCTGCTCCAGATAAAATATTAAACCCCATATATTCAGGAGTAATAGTTTTTAAGTTTCTTGGATCCGACAGAAAATTCCAAGCCTCATCAAGGGTAATTGGTAAATTCTGTTTTTTATGATATGTATAAATTTTCATTCTAGTTGTTTAGTAAAATATAACCGTTTAAGGAAGTTGCAATACAAAGCCATATTAAATAGGGCAGGATCAAAATTGTTTTTAAGCCCATTTCTTTTTTAAAAAGAAAGGTAAAAGTAGCCACGATACAGGTGAGTAATAAAATTATTAGAAAACCGGTGCCAATAAAATGTTGATTAAAAAAAGCATAGTTCCATGTTACATTAAATACGAATTGAATAGTAAATAATACGATAACCATATTAGTGGGTTTTAGTTTGTATAAATACGCCATATAAACTGAAAAGCAGAACATTATTGTTGTCCATGCAACACCAAAAACCCAACCAGCGGGTGTCCAAGGTGCTTGGTTTAAATTGATGTACCAATTGGTTTGTGGGCCATTATCCATAAGTAAACTACCTATAGCTAATGCACCAAAATTTATAATTAAGAATATACTGATATACTTAAGCAGCTTCATGTCTTAATGCATTTATTTGCTCTCCAACTAATTGAGCTTCAACGTATTTTTGATCGCTAGCGGATCTGTTAATCGTTGATAATTTATGCCACTCTTGCATGAGCTTTTTAAACTTTTCTTCTAATTTTTCTATTTTTGATTTCTTTTTAAATAATCCGAACATAGCTTTTATTTTAAATGTTTCGTAATTTTTGAACTTAAAGGATTAGTTGTAGATAAGTAATAATCTAAAAAGTGACCATTTGGGTTAATTAAGTACTTTTGAAAATTCCACTTTACAGTTGAATCTTTTTTTTCGTTATTTACTTTTTGAGTTAACCAGGTATATAGTGGATGTTGGTTTTTGCCTTTCACATCAATTTTCTCTGTAATAAGAAATGTAACGCCGTAATTAACTTCACAAAATGATGCTATGGTTTCTGAATTACCAGGTTCTTGACCTCCGAATTGATTACTCGGCACCCCAATGATTTGAAGTTTATCTTGATACGTATTGTATAATTCTTGTAGCCCTTTATATTGAGGTGTAAACCCGCATTTAGAGGCCACATTTACAAATAATATGTACTTTCCTTGAAATTGAGATAGTTCTATAGGCTTTCCATTTATAGCATTAATTTTTATATCATAAATAGAATCTACATTCATTTTTTTAGCCGAATTACTTTTTGAACTTAAAGTAGCCAGAAACGCTTTTAGTGGATTCATAACTTAAATTTTAAAACTGACAATGCCACAATCCATTGGAAATATCTGTCCAGAAATTGATGCAGCTTTATCTGATAGTAAAAATTCAGCCATGTCTGCGACTTCTTCTGGAGATAGAAATTTTTTCAAAGGATGCCTTTCGGTGATATTTTCAATCATCTTTTCGTTTCTAAGTAGTTTAGAAGCTAATTCTGTATCTGTAACTGTAGGAGCAATGGCATTAATGCGAAGCGTAGGCGCCAATTCTGCACCCAAAGATTTTACCAAACCTTCAACTCCAGATTTTGCCACTGCAATACTTGCATGAAACGGCATACCTAATTTTGCAGCTACAGTACTAAATAGCACTATGGCGGGTTTATCACTTTTTTTAAGAATTGGAAGGTATTTTTGAATCACTTTTACAGCACCTAGGACGTTGATTTCAAAATCATTTTTAAAATCATCAATACTTAATCTAGAAATAGGTTTTAAATTGATACTTCCTGGACAGTAAACTAAACCATCTGCCGTTTCAATTTCTGGTAATTCATCTTGAGTAACATCGCAATTATGGTGAGTGAAGTTGCTATGCGATATCTCTGGAATAGTTCTGCTAATGTTTATAACATTGCAGTTTGTTAATAGTTTTTCAACTAATGCTTTTCCAATACCCTTACTTCCACCAACTATTATTATTGTCTTCATAGGTTTCAGGGCATTTTATTTTTATGGCCTGCCCTTTAGCCTTTTTTCTATTTTTTGTTTAATGACGGTCAAACGTTTCATAAGGTCCATTATTTCAGGATTCTTTTCTACTTTATAAACGTCATTTAATCCTAATATTAAACTTTTTACTTCTCTAGACGATTCGATACGCTCACTTGTTGTTTTAAAAGTGTGTCTGCGCTGCTCAAATGCTAAAGCTTTATCAATAATTTCCATAATTCTTTTTTAATCTTTAATCTAACTTACTTAGTACAAATAGCGTACCAATTTGGCAATATAATAAATTATGCTAGATTAACTATTTTTATATAGAATTATTAGGTAATATTTAATATCTGTTTATTTTAATTTTACTATTAGGGTCTACCTTTTAGACGCTTTTCGACTTTTCTTTTTATAACTGTTAAGCGCTTCATAATATCCATGATTTCCTCATCTTTTTCGACTTTATAGACTTCATTTAACTCTAAGATTAACGCTTTGGCTTCTCTCACAATTTTAACACGATCACTAGTTGATAATGATCTCATTTTTGTTTGCTCAAATTCTAATGCCCTGTTAATTACATCCATAATATTAACTATTTATATAATTTTGTAATTCTGATATTTTTTCTAAAGAATTAAATCTTCCACCGTAGTAAACAGTGGTCGTCGATGAGGTATCGTCTTTTATACCTCTGGATGAAACACATAGATGTTTTGCATCAATAATAACGGCTACATCTTCAGTATCTAAAATCAATTTTAATTCGTTTGCGATTTGGTTTGTTAACCGTTCTTGTACTTGCGGACGTTTGGCGTAATACTGCACAATTCTGTTTAGTTTTGAAAGCCCAATTACCTTTCCTGATGATATATAAGCAACATGAGCTTTTCCTATGATAGGTACAAAATGGTGCTCGCAGTTTGAATAAAATGTAATATTCTTTTCTACCAACATTTGATTGTACTGGTATTTGTTATCAAATAAAGCGACTTTAGGTTTGTTCTCTGGATTTAAGCCAGAAAATATTTCGTCTATATACATTTTAGCAACACGCTTAGGTGTGCCTTGTAAAGAGTCATCGGTTAAGTCTAAACCCATGACATCCATAATTTCTTCAAACAAAATAGCAATACGCTCCTTTTTTTCTGAATCACTTAATTTGAAAGCATCAGCTTTCATAGGAGTTTCTAGTCCTGTATGAAGATGATCGTCACCAATGTCTTCAATAGAAAATCCATTTAATTTTTTATCTTTTTTATTCGTCTTTAATTTTTCTGTTTGCATGTATTCTTTTTTATGTGCTGTCTCGATTATTAAAAATCAATCAAAGCACGTTAGCGTTTTGAGATTTATTATGTGTTATTTGTATCTGTCTAATACTTTTAGAACGGCCTTTTTCAAAACCTTTTAATTTTTTTTGTCTCGTTTTTTTACCTTGAACACATTTTCTCCTTAGTTCGATCTTCCCAAGACCTTTCAATTACTCTATCTCTATCTTCAAATAATAATATCAAAAGGGCTGGAAATTATATTCGGCGTCGTATTTGATTTTCTGATCTAACATTTTTTTAAAAAAAAGTTTATTTTCTTTAAATGTTATGTTGTTTTTAAAATGAACAAACTTACCTTGAGCATGAATGCTTGCACCATTGGTTTTATATATAACCAACTGATAATAAGGAATAGCCCATGTAAAATTTTGTAACCCTTTATTTATAAAAATGAGTATGCCGCTCTTACGTAGTTCTATATTGGCATAATTGATATCTGAAACCGTATTCAAGTAATTGTTTAGATTAGGGCTTACATCGTTTATAATCATGCGTTTAGAACCTATGCCTTTCATTTTTAAAGATTCTAAAAACGTAAATGGCTCGCCGACAACATCTAATAGAAGTTGCTTGTGATCTTTATTTTTGTATGTTGAATCGAGTATCATAATGAATTTTGATAATTCAAAGATACAAAATGTTTACCATATTTAAGAATAAGTTAAACAAAATATTTTACAGAACCACAAGAAGAATTTATGAGGCGTCCGAAAGTTTGTTTATCATACCTCTAAAAATAAACCCATGAAATGGCAGTACACTATACCAATAGAGCCTTCCCCAAAGACCACGAGGTCTAAACGTTGCCGTTTGTTTGAGTAAATTATCTTCAATTTTAAACTCTAGCCAAGCTTCACCAGGTAAACGCATTTCTGCATATAACAAAAGTTTTTTTTGTGTTTTATCTGCAAAAATTACGCGCCAAAAATCTAAAGCATCACCAGCATCTAATTCAGTTGGACTTGTTCGTCCCCTTCTTAAGCCAATACCTCCAAACAATTTATCAACATTGCCTCTAATGCGCCATAAAATTGTTCCATAATACCAACCTGTATGACCACCAATAGACCAAATTTTATTAATAGTACTTTCGGTATCTATTACTGGGCGTTCTTTATAATCTTTAAAGCAACCATATTTTGGAACATTTATATATTTATGCAATCGATTTCCGAGTCTGCCACTACTCACCATAGAGTCTTTCCAGCTAGACACAATACTATTTTGTTCTATTTTTTCAAAGGCTAATGATACGGCTTCTTTGTAAGTCAGTGGATTTACTTTTAGAACCTCATTGACATCACTTGATTTACCCACAATTTGAATACCCATACTATCCACCAAAGATGTGGCTAATTTATAAGAAGTGGAGGTTACAAAATACAACCAGTATGATGATAGTTTTGGAGTCATTATTGGTACCGTTAAAATATAACGTTTCAGTCCTCTAACTTCCGCAAATTGTAAAAGCATCTCTTTATAAGTTAGAATTTCGGGCCCAAAAACATCATAACTTTTATTAAAAACAGTTTCATTCCCTGCAGCCCCCAATAAAAACGCAAGAACATCTCTTACGGCGAGTGGTTGTGTTTTTGTATTCAACCATTTTGGAGCTATCATAAAAGGTAGCTTTTCTACTAGATCTCTGATAATTTCGAAAGAAGAACTACCCGAACCTACTATTATCCCTGCTTTAAAAACAGTAAGCGCATAATTTTTTGACGCAAGAATTTCTTCTACATTTTTTCTAGATTGTAAATGTTTGGAAAGTTTATCTTCATTGGTAATACCGCTCAAATAAATAACTTGATTGGCATCTGTGTTTTCAATAGTACCTTTAAAATTAATAGCACAGCGTTCTTCTAGAGACGTAAAGTCTTTGGAAGAGTTGGACATTGAGTGTATTAAGTAATACGCAACATCAATATCTTTTGGTATGTTTTTTAGTGTTTCTGGATTTAAAAAGTCGACTTCAATAACATGAACATTTTCATCTTCAGAGTAACTTTTATCTGCTCTAAGTCTATCTCGTACGACACAAAAAACAGTATGCCCTTCATTGAGTAAAAAGGGTATAAGGCGTTTACCTATATATCCGGTTGCACCTGTAACAAGAATTTTCATAGCTCTGTTATCTTTCAGAATTTTTCCAAAAGAAAGTTTTAATACTCATTAGTTTATTCGCTTTTAGTTTCTAACACTTTTGGTCTTTGGTAACCAAACCGTGTTTTGTTCTCTGGGATAGCATAGCCATCTAATCCATTAATGGCAGCGACCTCCGCTTTTGACAAGTTGATGAAACCATCTTTTTCAATGAGATTATCGTTTACATACAAGCCAACTATTTTACCAATTACTAATATAGTGTTATTTGCTTTGATTTCATATTCTTCTACAAATTCCATTGCCAATTGAATAGGGGCATCTTTTACAAATGGAGCATGAAAGTCTGTTTTGAATTCAGATTCTAAATCTGTTGCATCGAATTCTGAAATAGAATCGTCATACTTTGCTGATGTATGATGTGCATCTTTAATGATGCTTTTATGGATATGATTTATAGTGTAATATCCTGTGTTTTTTAGGTTTTCATAGGTATTTCTAAGAACTGTAGTTGGCCTTAGAAAAAAACCCAACATGGCAGGGCTTGAACCAATATGTGTTACCGAACTAAATACGGCAACGTTTTCAAAACCGTCTTTAGATTTCGAACCTATTAAATTAGCTGATTTGTATCCAGAGCAGCTGTTTATTAAATTTATTTTATAAATGCGGTGGAGGTTATCAATATCTGACTCGTTAAAGTATGTCATTACAATTTTAAATAATTATTAATTTTTATGTTTTGCGCTTTTAAATCGAACATTAAATTATAGAGTCCAAAAAACGTTCTATTTATGTAAATAAAGTGTTTAGAACCCCGACTTCCATTCATCTTTTTTAAATCTGCATTTTTAGCATAGCGCTCTCCTAATTCTGCTATTTTCCCAAAGAATTTAGCATCAGAAAAGTCGAAAGATTCTTGGTGAAATGGTTGTGTAAATAAGCTTAACATTTCATGAAACATCGATGTAAAAAAGGCTAACTCTTCTTTAGAATCATCTTCCCTGAGTATTTCAAGTTGGTAAAGTTTTTTGACGAAATAATTTTTATTGCTGATGTTTTCTGGTTTGGCTAATTCGAAATAGGGCTTATAAAATTCCATAGGAATGGTTTTCATACACCCGAAATCTAATGCTATTAATGCTCCTTTTTTATTTACCAAAAAATTTCCTGGGTGCGGGTCTGCATGTACTTTTTTCAAATCATGTATTTGGAACATGAAGAAGTCCCAAAGGGCTTGCCCTAAGGTATTAGATTTTTCTTGGTTTGTGTTGTAAGCGGTGAATTCAGAAAGGTGTTCGCCTTCCATATAATCCATTGTAATGATCCGCTCTGAGGAGTATTCTTCATAATATTTAGGAAAGATTAAATTGGGAATGTGTGCACACTCCTTAGCAATTTGTTTACTTTGTTCAATTTCTAAAACATAATTAGTTTCCTCAACTAATTTGTTTTCTACTTCCATGAAGTATTTATTAGAATCTTTTCCTTTTATGTTGAACATACTCATGGCTATAGGTTTTACCATAGCTAAATCTGATGCAATACTTTCCGCAACTCCTGGATATTGGATTTTCACAGCAAGTTTTTTCCCATTCTTTTCTGCAATGTGCACCTGACCGATGCTAGCAGCGTTTACAGAAGTTGCGTTAAAAGTATCAAATATGTCGTTTGGATGTTCTCCAAAATATTTTTTAAATGTTTTTATAACTAAAGGTGGTGACAATGGTGGTACAGAAAATTGAGCTAGTGAGAATTTCTCAACATAGGCCTGCGGTAAAATGCTCTTTTCCATACTTAGCATTTGCGCCACTTTTAATGCACTACCTTTTAATTGTTTTAGTCCGTCGTAAATATCTGTTGCATTGTTCTTATTAAGACGCTCTTTTGCTTCCGGCTCAGTGTTTACAATTTTATCTCCGAAATATTTTAAATAATTTACACCAACTTTGGCTCCGGTAGAAACCAATTTGGTAGCCCGTTGTATTTTTGATGTTGGTATTTTATCAATCGTTTTCATAAACCTTTAGTTCATTTGAAATTTTTCCTTGAATAAAAATTTACCCAAATCTAAAACACTCTTTAAAGGTGCAATGTCTATTACATCAAAGGTTGTATTGACTGATTTTTCTATAAATATGTCCGTCTTTTCAAAAGAAGAAGACGTATCATCTAACCAAAATTTCATGGTCAATAACAATTGGAACCAAGCAGATTCTTTAAGAGCTCTTTCTTGAATCTTCTCAAGTTGTTCTTGTTTAATATCTAACATTTGAATTTCAAGCGTATTGATGTATGCGGTAAAGTGTTGTTTTAAACCAGACAATACTTTTAAGCCTTTAAGGTCTCCCTGGTATTTGTCTAAAACATGCTTCACATAGCTTCTGTTGGCGGTAAGATTTTCAAAATAGGTATAGTAGAAACTTAATAATTTGTTTCTAGCATCAAATATTTTATAATCCTCACTTTCGTTTAAGGCGTTAATGGAATTCTCAAAAAAAGCTTCGAAGATGCCTTTTTCAATAGCTTGAAAAGAAGAAAAGTGCATGTAAAATAGGGCCTCTTCAAAGTTATTCATTTTGGAGAATGCAAAAACTGTTTTAGGATTATGGTCATGCTCAAGCACATAATCCATGTAATAAGTGATAATGTCGTTTTTAGATACTGACTTTTTCTTTGCCATAATGAATACATTTAAAGCAAATATACAAAATGTTTAACTATAATTAAAAAAAGTTAAACAAAATTTTAGACAATATCATAGAATGGTATTATCATGTTAACAACACGGCTCATTTTTAACAAATTTACAACGAGATACAGCTGCAATAGCACCCAAAATAGGGGCGCTAATGTAGAGCCATAGATATTGAAAATTCCCTGTAAATTGCACAGGAGCAATGGGACGACTAGGGTTCATAGATGCCTTAGTCATGTGGTCAGCGAAAATAGCATCTAGAAAAATGACACCACCAAATGCAATAACTGGCATAGTACCAATTTCTTTACTTCCTTTGGAAACGTTTACAATAACCATCATTTAAAAGAAGGTGAGCAAAAATTCTAAAATAGCTAGCCGCAAAATACCAAGGCAAATGTTCCTATGATTTCGGATATGTATGGTTTCATTGTAGTTTGTTTTTTGCGTTAGGGATAGCATCGGCATCCTTTTGCTATTTAGCAAAAGATATAGCGGAAAGCCTACCCTTTCGGGTAACGCCGAAATTTTATGTGAAGTAAATATACATGGTCTTATTTTAAGGTTTTGTTAACATTAAAAGGAATTGTGATGCGTAAATTTATACCAATATAAACGCATTTTTAAAACTAAATTACAATGAAAAAACTAGTATTGATTTTATTAGCATTTACAACTGCTTACTCAGTGAATGCTCAAATTGAAACACCACAACCAAGTCCGTCATCTAAATTAGAACAACGGGTTGGGTTAACAGATATTACGATCGAATATTCAAGACCTGGAGTTAAAGGGAGAAAAATATTTGGTGGCTTAGAGGCGTTTGATAAGATATGGCGAACAGGTGCAAATGCTAGAACATCAATTACGTTTAGTACTGATGCTACTGTAGATGGACAAACTTTAGAAGCTGGTACTTATGCTCTATTTACAAAACCAGGGATTGAAACTTGGGAGGTCTATTTTTACACAGATTACAAAGGCGGCGGCGTACCGCAGGATTGGGATGATAGTAAAGTAGTTGCTAAAACTACGATTACACCTATGGAGCTTCCATTTAGCGTTGAGACCTTAACTTTTGATATTCATAATATTAAAAAGAGTAGCGCAACGCTTAACTTAATTTGGGACAAAACAGTCATAGAGGTTCCTTTTGAAGTGCCCACTGATAAAGTGGTTACAGCCGGTATTGATAAAATAATGAGTGGTCCTGGTGCTAGAGATTATTATGCTGCGGCTGTTTATTATTTGGAAGCTGGAAAAGATATTACTAAAGCTAAAGAATGGATGGATACTGCGATGTCTAAGATAGAAAAACCTGGGTTCTGGCAATTAAGACAGCAGTCTTTAATTTATGCTAAAGCTGGAGATAAAAAGGCGGCTATTGAAATCGCTAAAGAATCTTTAGCTGGTGCTGAAAAAGCTGGAAATTCTGCTTACATTAACATGAATAAAGCATCTCTTAAAGAATGGGGAGCGATGTAATTTGGACGTCTTAGAACATAAGATTTTAAGATATCATATACATGAAAAGCGTAATCATTTTGGTTGCGCTTTTTTGATTTTGGGCGTTACCACGAGGGTCATGCTTTACGTTTATAGTTTTGGCTCGATGCTCGCCTCGCCAAAAGCTAGCCACTACAATGGTTAACGCAAGTATCCGCAAATGTTAGTTCTTTTCTATTAGTCGTTGGCCTCCAGAAAGAAAATATCTTCAACAGGTTTTTTAAAAAGTTTTGCTATTTTAAGAGAAAGAACCGTTGACGGTACATACTTATTCTTTTCCATAGCGTTTATGGTTTGCCTACTTACACCTACTTTTTGTGCTAAATCGGCTTGGGTCATGTCGTGGATAGCACGTTGTACTTTTATACTATTCTTCATGACTCTTAGATTTTAGTTTTAAAAAATTAAAACGAATAATAAAGAATAATAGAGGTGTAAACATATTGTAAATTAACACATGGAAGAATGAAAGATCGTATATAAATATGATCGTTAATGTTAGAATAAAGTAGTTGAAAATGATGGCCCAAACCAAAGAATCTTTTCTAAGCTTATAGATAAACTCGTCTTCAATTTTTTCTTTTGAAAACCCAACAATGAGTCCACCAACTATAATGGCTATTGAAGCTAATTCGCTAGATATGCCCGTTTCGATAATTTCAAATAATTGTAAATCATTCCCATCCAAAAGTCCTTCATTAAAAATTGAGAGTACTTTCATTTGAATAGGTTCGTAGTCATAGCCTGAATAAGCGAAGACTAACCCTTAGATGATCCCGATAATAAACAAAATTCATCCTAAGATTTTGTACTTGTGAGGTAATAAATAATTTGTTTTCATCTGTTTAATTTATAACATTGATGAATCAAAGGTAAAACAAACTTTACTTTTAGTCAAATAAAATAGACATAAAGTAATAATAACTAGTCTTTTTTAGTGTTTAGTAGTGTAGATTGATGAGGTTTCTAACGTCGTCTAAAGTCTTGATTAGCGACTGGCTATACTCAAAAGACATCACATTGCTTTCTGTTTTTCCTTGTCGAAGTAATTCATTAAAATGAATGGCTTCGTAATTGTAACCAATCGTTTTGTTATTGAAATCTATAGTTTCGGCTTCACCCTCATTAGGAATTAAGCTAATCGTTGAAGGGTTGTGAAATTGATGATTTATTTTTATGATGCCCTTTTTGCAATAAAAAATGGCTTCTGTTGGTGTATCTTCAATTAAGGTGCTTTTTAAAATAGCCTTTACATTTTTTTCATATTCAAATACCATGTCGCAAGATGAATCTGCACCATTTTCAAAATAAGTAGCATTGGCTTTAATATGTTTTGGAATTCCTAATGCAGATAACGAAGCGAAAATAGGGTAGATGCCAATATCTAATAAACTCCCACCACCTAAAGATTTATTGAATAATCTTGATGAATTATCAAAGGCACGGTAAAAACCAAAGTCAGCCTCCAATTTTAAAACATCACCATAAATTCTATCTTCCAAGGCTTTTAAAACGTATCGGTAATGCGGGAGAAAGTATGTCCAAAGCGCTTCCATGAGTAGCACGTTTTTGTCTTTGGCCTTTGCAATCATTTCATTTACTTCATCGCTATCCATAGCAAACGGTTTCTCACAAAGTACAGCAATACCATGATCTAAACATAATATGGTATTTTCTTTATGAAGGGTATGTGGTGTAGCAATATAAACGGCATCAATATGTGGGTCTTTCGCCAATGCTTCGTAACTACTATATGCTTTTGTAGCGTTGTACTTTGAAGCAAATTCATTAGCCTTTTCTTGATTTCGTGAAGCAACGGCATATATCTTTGCATCTTTAATGGTGAGTAAATCTGTTGCAAATTTATGTGCGATATTGCCCAAGCCAATAATGCCCCAATTGATGGTTTTATGCATGTATTGTTTTGTTAATTGGAGTTATAAATTGCAGTAAACAGGCTATTGCAATAACAATGGCACAACCCACAAAATTCAACCATAAAAACGGTAGGTTGATGTACTCATATTCATCTAATAAATATAGTGCTATAACAGCTACTTGTGTTATTAAAGCCGCAACAAAAACAGCATTGCCTTTTATAAACTTAAAGAAGAATGCCAATAGAAAGATTCCTAAAACATTACCATAAAATATGGAACCAATAATATTAACTAGTTGAATTAAATTTTCTGCAAGATTTGCAACACAAGCAACACCTATAGCTATAAGTCCCCACAAAAACGTGAACCATCTAGAGGCTTTTACCATCTGTTCTTCTGTTTTTTCACTTGTATTTCGTTTATATAAATCCATCGTTGTTGTAGATCCCAAAGCGTTTAATTCACTAGCTGTACTAGACATTGCTGCGCTTAAAATAACTGCCAAAAGTAGTCCAATCAATCCACGTGGAAGATTATTCAAAATAAAGTGAATAAACACATAATCCTTATCGTTACTTTCAACTTTAATATTTTCACTTTTGGAAGCTTTATCTATCAAATTCCTGGCTTCTTGCCTAAGTTCATCGTTGGCAGCATTGGCGGCTGAAATGTATTTGGTTGCTTCAGGATTATTAGAATTAGTAAACGAATTAATAATATTCTGTTTATCTCTAAAAATTTGCTTTTGCTCTTCTTGAAGGGCTTTGTATTCATCAGCATATTCAGAATTTAAAACAACTTCTGTTGCCGTTGGATTAAAGTTTACTGGCGCTTCATTGAATTGATAAAACACAAAAACCATAACACCTACAAGTAAAATAAAGAATTGCATTGGCACTTTTAAGAGGCCATTAAAAATTAGACCAAGCTGCATTTCTTTAACTGACTTTCCAGAAAGATAACGTTGCACTTGACTTTGGTCTGTTCCAAAATAAGACAACATTAAAAAGGTACCGCCAATAATACCGCTCCAAAACGTATATCTATTATTTAAATTGAATGAAAAATCGAGGACTTCCATTTTGCCACTCGCACCAGCAATATCTAAAGCTTTAGAAAATGTAATATCTTGAGGTAGTTTGTCTACAATTAAAAAAAAAGCGATAAACATACCAATAAATATCACCACCATTTGATGTTTTTGAGTTACGTTTACAGCTCTTGTACCACCTGAAACGGTGTAAATAATAACTAGAAATCCAATAATAATATTAAGGGTTAATAAATCCCAACCTAAAACTACCGATAAAATAATGGCAGGTGCAAAAATGGTGATACCAGCAGCCAAACCACGCTGAATTAAAAATAGAATAGCAGCAAGTGTTCTTGTTTTTAAATCGAATCTGTTTTCTAAAAATTCGTAGGCGGTATATACTTTAAGACGATGGTATAATGGAATAAAAACCATACATATCACGATCATAGCAATTGGAAGGCCAAAGTAAAACTGCACAAATCCCATACCGTCATTATACGCTTGTCCAGGCGTAGATAAAAACGTTATGGCACTAGCTTGAGTAGCCATTACGGATAAACCAATGGTCCACCATTTTGAGGTGTTACCTCCTCTTAAATAATCTTTTACATTTTTACTGCCTCGTGTTTGCCAAGTGCCATAAGCTACTATGGCTATTAGAGTTGCGCAAAGTACAGACCAATCAATCCAACTTAATGTTTGCATAATTTAAAAGGATTTTGTGATCAAGTAAAACGCGATAATGTAAAGGGCGTTAGCTATTAAAACAATAGAGTATAGCTTAAGCCAAGGTTGTTTTGGTGGTTTGTCTTCTGTCATAACTAATCGGTTAGTTTTGAATTTTGATTTAGGTCGTCTTTGCCTAAAGATAGTATGTTCGCGAATAGGCGATAAGCACCAGAAACACCAGCTGGAAATTCTCTAAAAAAGCTTAAACCTGTATATGTGTAATACCCTTTGCCATGCTTTGCAACTAGTAAACTTCCGTCTTTCGCTGATTCACCCTTATCATTCATAGAAAGAATAGGCGTAAACTCTGGTCCCCAACTATTTGGGAAGTATAATCCTCGTTCTTGAGTCCAACCTTCAAAATCTTTTTGAGTGATTTTATTGGGTAAATTTAAAACTTCATGATTCGGATTTAAGAAACGAACTTCGGCATTTTCATCAGTGACTCTATCACGAGAAAGTTTTAGCTCATAAGGAGCTAGAGTGTCTACTTTTAATCTTCTGCTTGTGTTGTATTGCACTATCATATTGCCCCCTTCTGCAACAAAATTAAACAATTGCTGTTGTTTGAAATTTAGATCTTCAATGATGTTGTAAGCTCTAACGCCTAAAACTACCGCATCAAATTTGCTAAGGGTTTCAGGATTAATATCAGCTGGTTTCAATACACGAACATTATAACCAATCTGTTCTAAACTTTCTGGAAGAACATCACCGGCACCTTGAATATAGGCAATATTTTCACCTCGTTTTTTAATATCTAAACGAACAATTTTACTCTCACTTGGCAGCGATACTGTTTGAAAAGGAATATGCTCATAGTCTATTTCAATTAATTCCTTAGTATAGTCTTTATCACCGATGTGAATAATTGGACTTATATAACCTTCACTTTGATTCTTTGGAGGAATAACTGTGAAAATAAGTATTTGTTCTTCACCTTTATGGGTAATAGATACTTTCTGACTTTTAGGAAAAACACTCCAGTCCTTAGGATGGACCAATTCTACATCGCCTTCCAAATTATCTCTACCCGCTTTTACTACCACAGTGATATCTCGTTGTTGATCGCTATCTAAAATGATAACATTTTCTGTGATTTTTGCTGAAGCTTCAGCTATGATTTCAAACGGACGGTATAATTCGCCTTTGTCTGGTTTTGAAAACCTTTGAACAACAGCCTTGGTAAAAGTAAATGGTACATTATTAATTAAAATATTGAAATCAACATTTTGCGTTCTTGGTGTCTCAGGTAATCCAATAAGGTTTGAATCATCTACCTTATACATGCCTAATGCCCCTTTTTCATTCAACCAATAAGGCGTCGTTGGTGGCTCATTAGCGCTAATTTTTAATACCTCTTTGAATGTGAATCTTGTATTATTTTCTAAATCAATATTTTTTGAAATCCCCAAAGCACCAGCATTCTTTATGCTTAACAGCGTCATTGGAAGCGAGCTTCTATTTAGCACCTCAATATCCAAATTTATAGGTTCCCCTTGAGTTGCCCAATTAGATTCAGCAGAAGCCTCTAAGTATAAACCAGCACACATTTGGATGATGCTTTTTAGTTCTTTTGATTTTTGATTTTTCCAGTGTTTATCTTCAATATTTTGAAGTAATTGATAGGCTTTAATTAATTGAGCGACATGAGAAGAAGGATTACTAAAATTGAAGTTCTCTTCAATGGCGTTTAATAGGACTCCGATAGTTTTTCCTCCTTTTACTCGGTTCCAAGATGTATCGATACCCGCAAAAATAGTTGCGTTTTCAGAAAGTGGTTCGCCTTTTAAAAACTCAATATATTCTTGTTGTGCTCCTCTTTGGGAAAGGCGTCCAAAACCTTGACTTAAATGTTGGCTACTAGCTAAAGACGCTAATTCGTTATTGCTGATACCTTTTTGATGATAATACGTGCCAATATCAAAACTAAGCATATTGCTTTTGTCAACTTTATCAAATTTTTCTCGACTACCATATCGCCACCAACTTGTGTTATAAAACAAACGATGGGGTTGCCACAAAGCAGTCTGTTTTAGTTGCCCAGGATACGCTAATTTATCGTTAGCAAGTTCAAAAGCTTCCATACTCAACATAGCAGAACTTGTATGGTGGCCGTGCGTTCTTCCTGGTGTTCTGTGGTCAAACCTGTTAATTATAACGTCTGGTTTAAATGTTCTAATAGCTAAAACCACGTCACTTAGCACTTGGTCTTTGTCCCAAATCTCCAAAGTTTCGTCTGGGTGTTTAGAATAGCCAAAATCGTTTGCTCTAGTGAATAATTGTTCACCACCATCAACACGTCTTGCCGCTAATAATTCTTGTGTTCTAATCACTCCTAAAAGTTCTCTGATTTCTGGTCCGATTAGATTTTGGCCACCATCACCTCTTGTTAAAGACAAATATGCAGTTCTTGCTTTAAGGTGATTAGACATGTATGATATTAAACGTGTATTTTCATCATCTGGATGTGCTGCAACATACAGTACAGAGCCTAGGAAATTAAGTTTTTGAATAGATTGGTAAATCTCTGATGATGAAGGTGTTTTTGGTTTTTGGGCTTGTGAAATAGATACTGTTAAAAGCCCTACAAATAAGTAAAATAAATGTTTCTGCATGTTTTTTATTTAGCTAAAATCAAATATAAAAAACAAACCAGCGATTACGCTGGTTTTAGTTTTTATTTAACGCTTAGTTATAATGTGAATTGAATTTTATTTTTATTTCGTTTAACGGTCTTGTTTAATAGTAGTCGCGTGTTTAAGCACCTAAATTAGCAAATACAAACGGAATAGAAAATCCGAAAGGATTTTTGCAGGTAGGCTTGCACTAGCAATTAAATTTATACGGTGTTTGCGGCAGTTTTGTTCTTATTATTTTCTTGTGTCACATATCAAAAAGGTACCGTATTTGAAGCCAGTACTCTATCAATGAAATTATCGACCAAATCATTAGCAGGACCTTCTTTATTAGTCGGAACATGACCTGTATTTGGTAAGAAATGCAATTCAAGAGGTGAACTAGGTTGTTCTTTAATGGCTTGGTTTAATCCACTCATCAAATATTCAGCGTTGTTGTCAAACCCTTCATCAATGGATTCTTGTACTGGATTTAGGTTTGCAGCCAAAGCAGGGTCTGAAAGCCCAGCTATCCATAATCCTGGTGATGCTCTAAAATCATTAGTGTTGATTTGAGCTTTAGGGTGAACTTGATTTTCGAGATTGGCAAAGTAACCAACTTTTTCTTGAATTCCTTCTGGTCTCCATGATGCATCATAATTAAGCTGTCCTGATTCCAGATAGACATCTAATATTGCATTAAAATTTTCTACAACAGCTCCAGAATCACCGATAAGCCCAGTAATTGGTCTTCCTTCCTTCTCATAACTAAGTGCAACAGACCATACACCTACTGCGCCAGCACTGGTGCCATGAAGCCAAGCATGAGTTGTTGGATAGTTGTCAGCTGTATAATCAATTGCAGCCATTGTTGCTTGTAATCCGTTTACTTGTGCATTAGGATTAGCTGGATTATTTGGATAGGTTGTTCCAAATCCAGAATACCAATCATGGTCGCTATATGAAACCACAAGTATTCTGTAACTTTCCTCTATCCGCCTTTTTAAAGTGTTGTCTTCTAATTGGCCATTTGCAATGGTTCGAATAGTGATAGTTTGCCAGAGATCATCAAACGATTCTTCATGATTAAAGGAATGTTCATCATGATTAGGGTTTGTTTGATATACACCTAGTTCATCAAAATATCCTTGAGCACCACCATGCAGATAAATCCAAAGAGGCGCAGATGCATTAGGGTTGTTATCGGGATTTATAACCATGAAAGTATAATATTCAGGATTGGACTCAGTGGACAATCCAGCTTCATAGGCTTCATTTCTATAAAAGTCCAATTCTAAGGTTGCATTAAAGACGTCATCATCGATCGTCATTTCATCAACTAATGCAATTTGTGTTACCGTTCTATTTACTTCTTGTGCAACAAATAAATTAGTGTCGCTTGGTTGAATGTCATTATCTTTTAGACATGAACTCAAGGTTGAAAGAAGCATTATAAATAATAAAGATATTTTTTTCATATTTAGTTAAAAGGATTTGCCGGATTAGTAGCTAAAATTTCATTTATGAATTCATCAACAAAATCATTAGCCGGGCTAGCGTAATTAGTTGGAACATGACCAAAACCTGTGGTTACGCGAACTTTGTGCACACTGTTTGGTTGCGTCGCAACTGCTTGTCTAAAACCATCATGTACCCAATCACAGTTATCTAAACCAACCGAATGAGCTTCATCAGTTCGAGCCAGCCCTCCGCCGCATCCGGGATCTAAATTTCCATAAATGTCTAATGAGGGTATATCGTATCCGTTATCTATTACATACTCAATTCCAGGAAATCTATCAGGATCAGCAATCCATCCAACTTTATTGGCAAATTCTTGAGCTATAAAATTTGCTGCAAATGGAAATCCACTGACACCAGCCAAAGCCTTATTTAAAGTGTCAGTTCTAGCTGAAGCCAAATGAGAATCCATGATAATACCATTGAGTTTAACCCCTTCTAAATTATATGCGTACGCTAAAGTAAAGGCGCCTATGGAACCAGCACTAGTACCATGTGCGAATACATGAGTTGTAGGATAGTTTGCTATAGTATAATCAATCGCAGCCATATTAGCCTGCAAACCATTTACTTCTCCTCCATTTGGATTGTTTAGGTAAGGGGTGCCCATACCTGAATGAAGGTCATGATCACTCATAGAAACAATTAATATTCGATAACCTTCCATAATCCTCCTTGTGAGCGTACTGTTTTCAATTTGTCCACTGTTAGTATGAGTATTGTAAATGAGTTGACCATCCCTTAGGTGTTCTATTGTCTTTTCGGTGTTGTGATTGTTTGCATGAGGTAGACCTGTAACAGGGCTTACTCCAATGATATATTGTTGATTTTCATCATAATAACCTGCCCCACCACCGTGAAGATATACCCATAGCGGAGCTTCGGCTCCAGGATTATTCATAGGTTCCACTACGAGGAATGTATAATTGCCCGAAATACCACAGGTATAGGTAGTGTTTCGATAAAAATCTAACTCCACAGAATTTGATTGGAAACTTAGATTGTCCTCTTCAGCTAAAGTAATGTTACTTGTCGTTCGGGTTAAAGGTGCCCAACTGTGGTCAACAGTATTTTTAGGTAGCTCAATTTTAACTGATTCATCTTTTGAACAAGAACCGAAGATGTTAAGAAGTATTACAAGTATGCATATATATCTATTCATGGCACTTACCTTTAAAGTAATAATTAGGCTTAAGTAATATGCTTACGAAGTTAATTACCAAAAAACTGTATTTCATTCACCTATGTTAATAGGAATGATTTATTTAAGATTTTTTCGAATTCGACTTAAAGATTGGGGCTTGATGTTTAGGTAAGAAGCAATAAGGTAATGAGGAATTTTATCTAATAAATCAGGTATGTTTTTGATTAATTCAAGATACCTTTCTTCTGCAGTTGCACTATGTAGATTATAAATTCTATTTAGAGTTTGGACATATGCTTCCTGAATGTTCAAGCGAAAGAACTTTTCATAAACAGGATGATTTTTGGTTAAGTAATCAAATGTTTCATGATTTATCATCAGCAATTCAGTAGGTTGGCAGGTTTGAATATTGAATCTTGTTCTTACATCTGAAAAAAAACTGTATAAATCACCAAGCCATAAACCAGTCCCCCGAATTTGGATTACATGTTCTTCTCCATCCTCTTCGACTATGTAATTTACCATTAGTCCATCGTTAATAAATGGTAAGTATTTAACCACTTCGCCTTCTCTAAATAAAAACTCTTTTTTGCCTAATTTTTTGTGGATTAGCCGGCCTTCTAAATCTAGATATACATCAATAGGTAAGTCTATATGTCTATTAAATGCTTTATAGAGATTTGGATATTTCATTTCTTAAAAGTTCAAGTATTATACATTTATCAGATTTGAATCGTTGTTGTAATTAGCGCTAACGGTTAGTATAAAATGCGTTTTAATGCAATTTATATATTGTTGGCAATAGTATTTCAGATCTCTATTATTATTGGAAAATGGTCAGACAGGTTTAGATTGTTCTTTCTTCTGTCATCAATGCATCGATAACTTTTTACATCTATATTCTTTGTAAATATGTAATCTATTTTTTTTGTAACAGCTTTCATTGTGTTGAACCTATTGAACGTACCAATGGGACCATATACAGAAGCACTTTTTATGTTGTAACTATTCTTAAACTCTTGCTCGAGCAACTTAATAGGTGATTCCGAAGGGAGACAATTGAGATCACCCATTAATACAATTTTCTTATCTGCCAACTGATTCTTATTTATATAATCTACTATTAATTCTGCTGACTTCAAACGTGCATTTTCACCCTTATGATCAAAGTGGGTGTTAAAAATATGAACAATTTGATTTGATTTTTTGGTTTTGAATTTTCCATACACAACAATTCTTTTAAAATCAGCATCCCAACCTTTAGAGATTTTTTGAGGAGTCTCAGACAGCCAAAATACCTCTTGTCCTAATAGTTGATACTTATCACTGTTGTAGAAAAGAGGAACACCTTCACTATTAGTACCCAAACCATCTCTGCCGTATCCAATATAATTGTATTTGTCTAGATTATTAGCAACGAATTTTAACTGATTGGGCATAGCTTCTTGTATCCCTATAAAATCTGGACTGTAGTATTTTAGTAATTCCACGACTTCATCCTTTCTTAGTTCCCACCAATTATCACCATCATTTGGAGTGTCATACCTGATATTGTACGACATAATTTTAGTTTGAGAAAAGCTGCTCGAGAAACCTAAAAATAAACTTATAAAGACTAATATGAGTTTAAAATATTTCATTTTATTAAATTAATTGTAACGCACCTTTACAGGTTCGTTTTATTCATTTCTTGTCACTCTGAGGGATATTCCAAATGTTTTTTTCTATATCAATTGTTCCGCCTAACTCTTCTTTAACTACTCTGTCTATTATAATCAATCCCTTTTTAGCCATATTTTCAAATGAATCTATGCCATCATTGGGGAAATTTTGTCTAGTTCTGTGTATATTAAATTGATTGGAGAATTTTCTACCGAAAATTTCTTCTACACCATTTTTTCCAATCATAAAACCAATCAATCCTCCCCAAGTTGCAGTTGGGTTATCCGAATCCCATCCTGCAAGTGATCCAATTTTTATAGTTTCCTTTAAATTTCCTTCTCCATAGAATAAGCTTATCAAACTTGATGCAAAGTTTATTCCTGCTGCAAAGCAGCCATTGCAGTATAATTTTTTTGAGGTGATATCATATCCTGCTTCCTGCTTCACTTGATATTTATAGTAAATAGAATCTCTCGTTTTCTCCCAAGTGATACCCGATTCATACAATTTCTGAGTGTAGTTAAACATATCGGCGGCATATGAACTATCAGGGAGAATATTACTTGCCTTATTTGCCATCCAAAATATTTGCTGACTCAAGTTTCTGTTAACATCTGTTTTTGAAGCCAAAGCATGCATTGTTACATAAAACTTTGAAATATATTCAGCTTCATCTCGAGCAGTGGTTTGAATGGGTAAATGGGCAATCTTTAATGCTACATCTGGTCTGGTAGGCGAGAATAATCCAAATATCTCTGTAGTTAATTGGGCATCGATCATTTCATAATGCTCGTTGTTATTGGGATTTCCAGTTTCAGGAGGAAGCATGCCTTGATTCATTAAATCAAATGCTTTTTGGTTGGAGACCCATAAAAAATTTTCCTCCTCATGTTTCATGTGATTTAACCAGCCATTACGTATTTGTTGCGGAGATAAAATACTAGTCTCGTTTGTGTAAATAAGATGCTGGTACATATATTCTATATCCGTATCATCATCTGAGCCCCAAATTTCATTTGTGTCTTTAAAAACAAAATCTATGGTAGAGGATAAGTTACTCGGGATACCTTCTCCCCATATACTGGGTTGATCAGGTTTTCCCCAGTCCTCTCTTGTATAAAAATCTCCCGTTTTAATTTCTCCGATATTGCCGATTTTATCCATCTCTGTAACCAGTCCAGTCCAATTAGCAATACATTGTCCCAGCCAAAAACCATATAATTGATCTTTATACTTATCACGTGAGATACTAATAGATGCTTTCCTTTCTTGGATAGAGCTGATTTTCTTTGTATTAGTATCCTTCTTTTTGGTTTCTGTGTTGCAAGAGGACAACACAATCAAAGAAAATATTATTAAAATATTGGATTTCATAATTACTGCCAACGTTTTTGTATATGGTTTGTTGCATGTTTTAAGCACCTAATTTAGCAAATACAAACCAAATAGAAAATCTGCGAGGGCTTTCGGAAGTAGGCTAGAACTGGCAATAAATTATATACTTTGTTGTGTGCAGTATTTTTCCTTCAAATTATTATTTATATTTTCTAAATCAAAATCTTCATCTAAATACTTATTTAACGAGACTTTCCTATCCTCAAATAAATATTGTGTTATTTTTCTAAACTTAAAATATTTAAAAGAGGCAGATTCTGAGTTAACTTCATCATTACAAATGTCTGTCAATCCTTTTTTTTCGTCAAAAGAACTTTCATTTGCAATAAAATCGCAATATCCTTCATTTTTCCATGAAGGAAGTAATTTATATTTTAATAATCCCAGTTCATTCCTTAGAAGAGAATGAACAGTTTCATGCGCAATAACTCCACTTAATGAATACTTGTTGTTTTCGTCTCCATTTCTTAAGATATAGTTTCCTGAAATAGATGACTTGGTCAAGAAAATATTTTGAGAGATAGGGTTGTTTATACTATATGCTTTTCTTGACATCGGTGCAAAAAAAGTAAACTCATTATAACTACTACAAATAAAAATATCTTGGTTTATTCCAATTTTAAATAGTTCGGTACCTTTTAGTAATTTTTCCGATTTGTCTAGAACTAACTTTAATTCTGTTATATTGATATCATTGGAATGATAATACACAGAAAAGTTCTTGTATTCTAATTTATTTGCGAAGAGAAACGTAGGAAAAATGTTATTATAAGATATGAACAACCTATACCTGTTAAAATCCAGTTAAATATTTTCTTTGTTTTTTTCATAGTGATTGGATTATATTGCACACGGAAACGTCCCGTGTATGCTGTCGCAACATCCCGCAGGGTGCTATGCACTATACACATTATTATATGCTGTTTTTTCTTTTTGTATTAAATCACTAATTGCATCCCATAGCGAAATTCTTTTCTCTAAAGATTTCTTTGCAACTGCCAAGCTTTCACTCCACTTATGATCATCATTTCCACATAACTCAGAAATCATTTTAAGAGATATCGGACCGTGCTCATCCCCATCTAATTCTATATGTCTTTCAAGATAATATGTCAACTTGCTATATGACTTGTTTTCAGAATCAGCATTTTTGAGTATTTCAATAAACATATCAGGAATTACATCTTCTCGTCCAAATGTAAATGCAGAAGCAACAAGATGTGCCTTATTCGTCTCAATGATTGAAAATGAAAATGTAACAAAATCAGCAACTCTTTTGTCAATATTAACTTCGTTCAATGAATATTGAACGGTATTATCACATTCAAGAAGATTAATAAATTTATTAATCTCAGTTGTATTTGCTTTTGCTTGTCTCATTGCATCCAAATACATTTCAAAATGACTTTTAGGTTCTCCTAATTCATTAATATCACTTTCTTCCCCGTGAACTATTTCATTTATGAATCTCGAAAGTGTTCCGTTTTTAGACGGTATCCAAGGTGTTTGAACATTTGTGAGTTTTATTTGAAGAGATTTCAAAAGCGACATAAAGTCCCAAACAGCAAATACGTGATTCTCCATAAAAACTTTAATGTCATCTACATTCTTTAGGTTTTCATAAAGTTTATGATTTTGCAATTGATTTCTTAACTCGGAAATCTCGTTTTCTATATTTTGTATTCTATTCATACAGCTTTTAATGCTTGCATATAACGGTTGGTGTATGGAAAGTTGCGTAGTTTGAGTGCGAGGATTTTCCGAAGGAAAATCAGAAGCTAGCAAACAAAGCAACTCCCAAAATTATTGGTATAAAAGTAGCGATTTTTTATACACATTGTTAGGGCACGTTTAATATTTTCTTACTTTTTTTAAATACAAGAATATGAAATATAATTTTGTGCAAACATTGCGTTTAAATTGGAGAGCGTTAGCTTTTCTATTCTTTTATATAAGTTTAGATATGCCTTTTGGAAGGTCAGTCGTATGCAACAGTTGCGCTTTGCTATGGTCAGAAATCAGTTGAGTGAGCGATTAATTTTTCCCTTTTATAGACCGCTTTTAAGCAATGTTTGATTTTTTTTTGAGCCGAGTGAGCAATGTGCGCTAACGTCTCCGTATATGAAACGAAACGTGTATAAAAGTACTTGTATTCTGGATTATACACGGCTAAATTTTTATGTTTTGTTTCTATTTTTCAATTCTATAAGCCAGATTTTAAAATTTGGAGGTCTACTCAAATACGTGCAAACCCTCCGATTTAGCTTTTATTAGCTATGTTTTATATACCGTGTTGTGTGTAGTTTTTTATTTGCTTTCATCACAAAATTTAGTCAATTCAAAAATTGTCATTGCTCCTGCATGCCTTTTTATTTCTTCTCCATTTTTCATTAGAATAAATTGTGGTAAGCCTTTTATTTTGAATTTATTTATTAACTTCCAATTTAAATCAGCGTTAACCTTAGTAATTCTTAAACCATTTGATTCAGTCGCAAATTTTTCCATTGTAGAATTCATCATTAAGCATGGCCCGCACCATTCAGCCCAAAAGTCTATTAAAACTAATTTTTCTTTTTTCAAAACTGAATCTATATTTCTAGCATTAAGGTGTATGATTTTTGAATCAGAATTTCTTCGAATTGTTTTGTTATATATAAACCTTAATGGAAATGTGAATGCTGAAATAATTGTTGATAACAAGAAGAGAATGAAAGCGATAATATAATTTATAATTGTTTTTATATTTTTCTTCTGTTCAAAGTTTTTTTCAGAATCATTTTGGTATTTAATAATCTTATCAATCATAATTTTATAATTACACACAACGCATGTATATAGTTACTGGTAACTTTATATCTATTATTTGTGCACCAAGATAAATAAAAACCTTTATTGTTTAACATTACTTGTGTTTATAGGTGTTTTAGTGAGAGAAACGAATTATTATTGGGTGACAAACGTATATTAAACGCATAATGTTCGTTTAATTTATTGAAAATAATAGATTGGACCACTTACTACTACCAACATTCATTTTGCGTCAATACCATACATTTTAGAAGTTTATATAATATGTTTAGGGGTTGTAATGAAGGAAGTTAGCTCATTTTTTTACAAAGTCAAGTTTGCAGTTAGGACTTATCATTTTCATTTTTGTAGTTGGAAAATAGTTGCCATGTACGTTAGGGATCGCAGTGGAAATTCTTTTTTGGGCTTAACTATAAATTTTTTGTTTAAAATTCATCTTATATTTTTAAAAAACTTAATGAGATACTGAAACAAGTTCAGCACAAGAAAGATTATAACGTAAAGCCCGACCCTGGTGGTAACCTGCCTGCCGGCAGGGCAGGCGGGCGCCCAAATAATCACTTTTTTTAAAGCCACTTTCTTCGCTTAAAGTAGATAAGCATGCCAATAAATAACACAATCATAACGCCCCAAAGTATGAAGTAAGAGTATTTATATTGAAGTTCTGGGATGTACTCGAAATTCATGCCGTAAATGCCCGCAATGAAGGTTAGCGGGATAAAAATGGATGCCATTATGGTAAGAACTTTCATGACTTCATTCATTTTATTACTAATGGTAGTCATGTACATATCCATTAAACTCCAAATCATTTCTCGGTAAATGTCAATATTTTCTGAAACTTGGATTAGATGATCGTAAACATCTCTGTAATACGTGATTGTTTTTTTGTGAATGAGTTTGTTTTCGTTTTTTTCAATACGATTTATAACTTCACGAAGTGGAAATATACCGCGACGTACTCTTAGGATTTCACGTTTTAAATTTTGAATCTTTTGGCTAATATCGTCATCTACTTCACCTGAAAAAATAGCAGTTTCAAAATCTTCAATTTTATCTCCTAAAGTTTCTATAACACTAAAATAATGATCTACAACAGCATCGATTAATACATAAAGTAAATAGTCAGCTTGCATCGAGCGAACGCGCCCTTTCGCATGCCGTATACGGTTTCTAACAGAATTGAAAACATCACCTTCTGATTCTTGAAAGGATAGTACATAGTTTTTACCCAAAACAAAGCTAACTTGTTCTGAAACTATCTTTTCATTGGCATCATAATACAACATCTTTAGAACTACGAACAGGTAATTATCGTATTCATCAATTTTAGGCCGTTGTGAGATGTTAACAATATCCTCTAAAACCAGTGGATGTAAATCGTAATGTTCGCCAAGTTTTTCAATTTCCCCAACATGATTTAATCCATTTAGATTAATCCATGTAATAGAATCTGTAAGTTTATACTCGAAGCTTTCTTGAACAGTATTTAGTGTTTTTTCGGTACACTGTCCTTTATTATAATCAAAAGATTCAATAAAGAGTTTTTGCTTATCTTTTTTACCAGTATATATAACACTGCCTGGTATTTGTCCTAATACATTTTTAGAGATATGTGTTGTGTTTTTTGCCATTTTAAATAGTATACCTTAAATATATGGAATATTTAAACAGCTTCACTGTCATCGTCAATAACATCATCAATAGCATCTTTTTCAACAAGGGTTACAGCCTTTTGGAGCATGAGGTTATTGGGATAGGTTACTAAATCGCCGTTTTCAATACGCAAGTGTAATTGGAACGCACGTATATCTTCAATAATTGCGGTAATTGGAACGTCTTTATCGTGTATAGCAATTTTGTCTCCAACCTTATAAGGGAAATTAAAAAACATAATTATTCCAGAGGTTATATTGCTTAAAATAGACCAAATAGCAAATAAACCAATGCCGATTACAGCGAAAATAGATGAAAAAACAACGGCTATTTCTTTGAATTCTGTCCCGAAAATAAAGGATTCGATAAGCACTGCAAACAGAAATATAGTAACTGTTATGTATCTTCTAATAAGTCTAATTCTAGCTTCATTAATACCTGTATTTCGTGCTACCTTGGTTATTGTAAAATGGATAATAAATCTAATAATAAGCAACGAAATAAGTAGAATCGCAGATATAATTAACTCACTTTGATAATCTTTAAAGAAATTAAATAACATAATATTAGTGATGATAATTTTTAGAAATACACATGTAAACAAAGCACAAATTTAATCTAATTTAAGTGTTTGTCTAAGCATTTCATCTTTATTGCTATTCTTTTGCCAATAAGGAGATTTAATGGTTTTTAGTTTGATTCCTTTGGTTGTTAAAACTTTAGCATTTGGTCCGAAACCACTTTCAAAGGATTCTTCCCAATTTAAAATATCAAAAGGAAATTCGGGGTTAAATGTTATTAATAATGTTCTCTTTAATTCTGAATAACTGATGGAGTAGGTGTTTCCTGTTAAAGATGCAGAAGCTTCGTAAGTTTTTATAGTTTTATGTTTAAGTCTTAAATATTCAAATGACGGAATCATTTTTAAATCTCCCGTTGGTAATGATTTTGGGTCGATGCGAAGTTTTACCCATAATTCATTTTCTAAAATGGCTTTGTCTAGTTTGAAAGTTTTATCAGCTTCGCCTTCAAAATAAGAGTGAGAATTGATTTCAAATTGTTTTCTGTTATTGAGTTGCGCATACACATGGCCGCACCATTCTTGCATAGAACTTGAAACTTTTAAAGCATGTTTATTGTTTGAAACCGGGTAGAAGGTACTCTGCATTATGGAATATGGGTACACACCAGTATTGAATTTTTTAATAGCATTCAATTTTAAAACAGGGATGTTATTAGCATTTTGATAATTTGCTTTTACTTGAACATCGGGTAGAAAATCTTCAGTCACATATACTAAAACAGCAGTTCCTTCTCGCATTTCTCCATAACGCCATTGCTCTAATTTATAAGATGAAATTTCAGCTTCTCCTGCATACCAATATGTTTTAAACTCTGAAGATGTTTCATGTTTCTCTATGACTTCTTGTTCAATCGTTGTTGTGTCAGAATTAATAGCCAAATCTATAGATACTGATTTGTTTTGGCATGAAGCAAGTGAAAGCACCAAACCAACTATTAGCCAAATAAGAATGTCAATTTTTAAGACCGTCTTTAATTTATTAAGTATTTCCATTGTATAAATTTACAATCCTAAGTTGTTTCTGCAATAGTATTTAACGTTTTATAAATAAGATGAACAGGTAAACCCATAACGTTAAAATAGGAGCCTTTAATTTTTGTAACACCTATTTGTCCAATCCATTCTTGAATCCCGTAAGCTCCAGCTTTGTCAAAAGGCTTGTAGGTTTTTATGTAGAATAAAATTTCTTCATCTGAAAGTTCTTTAAAAGTCACTTTGGTTATATCATAAAGTGTTTTTTCAAAGTTAGTAGTGGTAAAACAAACAGAAGTAATGACCTCATGAGTTTGATTACTTAATGATTTTAAAATACGGAATGCTTCATCTGCATCGCAAGGTTTTCCCAAAGCAGTGTCATCGTTCCAAACAATGGTGTCGCTAGTAATCAAAATATCATTTGGTAACAATTGTTTTTTAAAGGGTAAAGCTTTTAATTGTGCGAGATAATTACTGATTTCAAAATGAGTTAATCGTGGCGGATATTCTTCCTTAACTGGCTTTAGTTGAATTTCAAAGTCCAGTCCTAAGTTTTTAAAAAACTCTTGTCTTCTAGGTGACCCTGAAGCTAAAATAATTCGATGTTTTTTAAGTTTTTCGTTCAGCATTAATTGAGAATAACATACTTGTATAAAAGTAACGAAAGCATCCCGAAAAACATGATTAATTTATACATATTACTAATGTGATGCATCTCTTTTTTTGTTGAAGCGCCAAAGGTTTTAATACTTACATAAGTAAGCGGACCAATAATAAATAGCAAAAAATAGCCAACTGAAATGGGTTGTTTGTATAAATCTGAAACGACATAAACGATGATGCCTGCTAATGGAAAGAAATTTAAAACAGTCAATACATGCTTAGCGCGCTCCCTTCCAATTGCGATAGGTAAAGTATTCATTCCGGCTTTATAATCGCCATCAATATCTTCAATGTCTTTGGCTATTTCTCTTAATAAGTTTATGCAGAATGCAAATAATGTATAATCTAAAATTACTTTAAAAAACAGGACTTGAGTGTGTTGGTTAGAAAGTGTCATAGCTGGAATTAATTCAAATATTCCAACAATAATTAAGCTGAGACCAACAAGTATAGAAACAATAATATTACCAACTAAAAGCGTACGTTTTAAATATGATGCATACACATAAAGTAAAATAGAAATTATAACGAATATTGAAAAAAAAGCTGCTCTACCAACTAAATGTGATAAATAAAAACCAACACCAACACCAATCAAATTAAGTATTATGAATAGATTATATGCTGTTTTTTCTGAAATGGATTTATCAATAATAATGGTATTGGGTTTATTAACTATATCGGTTTCAATATCATATATGTCATTAATAATATTTCCTGCAGCTGCTATACAAATGGTTGCTAAAATTAAAAGGGTAATACCAAATGCATTTAAAGTAGTTTGTACTCCAAATGGTTCTAAAAGGGCATACTTAATGAGTAATTGCACTAATGCAATCATTAACAAATTTTTCCAACGGATAAGATTTAAGAAACTCAAAGTTTAAAATTTAAGGGTGCTACGAATTCACGAATATTTTACTATTTTTAGTGAAACGAAGACTAAAGACTGGTTTAATCATATTTAGCCCCAAAATTACCATTCCATTTTCCTTGAACTTTCAAAACTTGCTCAATCACATCTCGTGCAGCACCTTTACCACCTTTTTTATGCGAAATGTATTTTGAAATACCTTTAATTTCAGGCACAGCATCTTGTGGGCAACATGGCAGTCCAATACCTTTCATAACAGGGTAATCAGGAATATCATCACCCATATACAGTACATTTTCAGATTTAATATGCTTTTTACTAAAGTAATCATCGAGTTGCTCAATTTTATTATGAGCGCCTAGATAGATATCTGTGATACCTAGACCTTGCAATCTTAAGCGTACCCCTTCGTTCGATCCGCCAGAAATGACACAGACATTAAATCCTTTATCAACAGCCGTTTTCAAAGCGTAGCCATCTTTTATACTCATGGTTCTTAGCATTTCTCCAGTTGTGGTAACTGTAATAGAACCGTCGGTTAAAACACCATCAACATCAAAAATAAATGTTGTAATATGCTCTAAATATTCCTTATAACTTTTTTCTTCCATGTGTATGTATAATCGATTTAGTAAGCAATTCATAAATATCCTTATGATGCTGGCTCTCTAAAGTTTTTAAATGTTTTTTAATGGTTTTTTTATCGTTACGTTTGGCAGGTCCGGTTTGGGCCTTGAAAGGCGACATCTCCTGAACTTTCTTTGCAGTTTCTAAAATTAACGGTTTCAATAAATCAAATTCGGCGCCTTCACTTTCCGTGATTTCATGCCCAATTCTGTATAATTGATTCGTAAAATTATTAACAAAAACCGCTGCCAAATGCAGTACACGCCTTTGGTCGCTATTTATGCGCTTTATTGGACTCCCTAAACTTAATGATAGTTCCTTTAAAATAGGGAAACACGCTTTGTCGATGGTTTCAATACAAATTGGCACATTCGCGAAATCCATTTCGGCATTTTTGCTAAAGCTTTGCAGTGGATAGAGTACCCCACGTTTGTGTTTTTTATCAATATCATAAACGCTAACACTGCCCGAGGTATGCACAACTAGTTTATTTTTAAAAGGAAGTTTACTCGATAATTCACAAATCACATCGTCACTAACCGCCAAAATATAAACATCGGCCTCTTTTAATGTGTTTAGATCATCGGTAATGTCAACTATAATTTCATAAGATTGTATCGCCGATAAACTTCTGTTGTACCATTGAACAACAGAAACTTCACTTGTTTTACTAAACCCTTTAAATAAATGTGTAGCAACATTGCCAGCACCTAAAATTACTACTGAAATCATATTGCTAAAATACTAATGAATTATGAATTAAGGAGGCAGAATTATTAATATTTGGGCGCATCCCTATCGGGTCGGGCTATCCGTTGCAAGTCCTCACGATCTTGTCCCGATAGCTATCGGGATCGCTGTGGGCTTTCCACTTCTATCCCTTGCGCATTTGTTTATGGAACATGACATACATTGGTTTTCAATCTCAGTGTTCCGTTTATGCCAATACGAGAAAAATAGTCTAATTTTGTAATCCATGAAAAATGATATCAAAACTAGAGAAGATGTATTTTTATTGGTCTCTTCATTCTATAAAAAAGTGAGAGCAGATGATGTTCTTGGACCTTTTTTTAATGATGCCATTAAAGACTGGGATGCGCATTTAGATAAATTGACTACCTTCTGGGAAACCAGTTTGTTCATGACCCGGAAGTTGGAGCATAAGTATCAGGGCGACCCTATAGAAACTCATGTCGAGGTTGATAAACAAAATAATAATAGCATCACAGAATTACACTTTGGCTTGTGGCTAAACCTCTGGTTTGAAACTATAGAAGAACTTTTTGAAGGGGATTATGCTGAACAGGCTAAACGTCGTGCCCGAAAAATGGGAACGTTCTTATATTTGAAGATTTTTGAATCAAGAACTCGATAAGCAGACTTGTTTCTTCAATTTTTTGTCAACTTTTTCATGACTTTAATACTTCAAAATAAACATTAATCCTTAAATTTGCGTAACCCTAAAAAAGGGGTTTTATTATGCAAAAACAACTCGCCAATATTTTCTTTTCTACGAAGTTAACCGCTGTTTTATTTATTGCTTTTGCAGCTGCTATGGCAACCGGAACCTTCTTAGATGCAGGACAAGAAACTTCACCAACACCGTACACCAGAAACTTAATTTATAATGCATGGTGGTTTGAGGCAATCATGGTGTTTTTCATTATTAATTTCACTGGAAATGTTTTTAGATTTAGGCTATATAAAAAAGAAAAATGGGCAACATTTATCTTGCATTTATCATTCATTTTTATTCTGTTGGGTGCTTTTATTACTCGTTATGCCAGTTTTGAAGGTATGATGGCCATTCGAGAAGGAGCGATTGAAAACAACTTTCTTTCGCAAAAAACATACATTACAACGCTAATTGATGGAGATTATGAAATTGATGGAGTACCGCAACGCTTGCCAGTCGAACGTGAGGTTGATTTTTCAGGTCGTTTAGAAAATGATCTAAAAATAGAGACCAAATACAATCAACAACCAATAACTATTAAATTAGAAAAGTTTATTGTTGGTGCTGAAGAAGATATTGTTCCAGATGAGAATGGAGAATCTTATTTAAAACTAGTTGAAGCTGGAGAAGGAGGGAGACATAACCACTTCTTAAAAGTTGGAGAAATAGCAAACATTCACAATGTATTAATCGCTCTTAATAAACCTACTGATGGTGCTATTAATATTACGCATCAAGGCGATTCACTAACTATTAATTCGCCTTTTGATGGCGAGTACATGACCATGGCCACGAGAGCGCAAGGAAAGTTAGTTAAAGATAGTTTGCAGCCTTTAGTATTGCGTTCTCTCTATAAGATTGGCAAGATGCAAATGGTGTTTCCTAACCCCGTTATAAAGGGTGTTTTTGATATTGTACAAAAAGGAGAACCATTAAAGAATGATGAAGATGGAGTATTGTTAAAAGTGACTACAAATGGTGAAACGAAACGTATTGGTTTGTTAGGAGGAAAGGGAACAAACAGTAGTTTTAAACAAATAAAATTAGGTGGCTTAGATTTCGCGTTTAAATATGGCTCTAAGGTCTTAGAGTTGCCATTTGCGTTAAAGTTGAACGACTTCGAAGCAGAACGTTATCCTGGGACAGAACGAGGTTATTCTGCATATTCAAGTGAAGTAACTGTTTTAGACGACAGATCAGAAAGTTATGATTATAAAATTTTTATGAATAATATTTTAGACCATGATGGTTACAGGTTTTTTCAATCGGGTTTTGATCCGGATGAAAAAGGTACCATTCTCTCTGTAAACCATGATTTTTGGGGTTCTTTGATAACTTATATTGGTTATTTTATGTTGTATTTTGGGATGATGGCTATTCTGTTTTCTAAACATTCTCGTTTTGGCGATTTAAAACGATTTTTAGAAAAAACAAAAGCTAAAAAGGCAAAACTGCTTACTATTTTGGTGTTATGTTTTGGATTAAATGTGTTTTCTCAAGAGCACCATGAGAATGATGGACATGACCATTCTATACCTACAAAAACACAAATAGATTCCATTTTAAAATCAAACATGTCTCCTAAAGCACATGCAGATAAATTTGGGCATTTAGTGATTCAAGATTTAAGCGGACGAATGATGCCTGTTAATACTTATGCTTCAGAAATGCTTCGTAAGTTAAGTAAGCAGGATACTTATGAAGGCTTTGATGCAAATCAGGTGTTCTTGTCCATTCAAGAAAGCCCTATGCTTTGGTATAATGTGCCTATTATTTACTTGAAACTTAAAAAAGGAGATTCTATTAGAAAACTTATTGGGGTCGATATAGATGCTAAATACGTTCCGCTTGCAGATTTCTTTTCAGAAAGAGGCGAATACAAATTAGCACCATATCTTGATGAGGCTTACAAAGCTCAAATACCAAATGGATTTCAAAAGGAATTTAAAGAAACCGATCAGCGTGTTAATTTATTATACAACACAATTGAAGGTATGTCTTTGAAGATATTCCCAATTCCTAATGATGAAAATAACAAGTGGATTTCTAATTTTGATTATAAAAAAGACACGTCGAAAATAAAAGACTCCTTGTATTCTAACTTTATAAAAAATGGATTTAGAGCGTATTTATTCACATTAAACCAAGCTAAAGAATCGGGTGATTTTGAAGAAACTGAAAAACTTTTAGAAGCATTTAAAAAAACCCAGCATCGTTATGGTGGAGACGTTATGCTAAGTGATGATAAAGTAAAAACCGAAGTGCTTTATAACAAGTATGATATTTTTAAGAAGCTTTTTAGTTGGTATTTATATGCAGGTAGTTTGTTATTTATTTTATTGATTGCTCAAATATTTAATGACAAACGCAAGGTTGTAAATGTGTCAGTAACCGTCTTTAAGTTTATTATTCTTGGATTATTTATATTGCACACAGCAGGTTTAATTGTGCGTTGGTACATATCTGGACATGCGCCTTGGAGTGATGCTTATGAGTCTATGATATACGTGGCTTGGGCAACGATGTTTTTTGGTTTAGCCTTCGGAAGAAAAAGTGATTTAACAATAGCATCAACGGCATTTGTCACTGCTATGATTTTAATGATTGCACACTGGAACTGGATGGATCCTGCTATTGCAAACTTACAACCTGTTTTAAATAGTTATTGGCTCATGATACATGTGGCGGTTATCGTTGCGAGTTATGGCCCGTTTACGCTAGGAATGATTTTAGGAGTTGTAGCATTAATACTCATGATTTTTACTACCAAATCCAATAAAATTAAAATGGATTTAAATATTAAGGAGTTAACTGTTATTAACGAAATGGCTTTAACTGTTGGTTTAGTGATGCTAACCATTGGTAACTTTTTGGGAGGTATGTGGGCTAATGAAAGTTGGGGACGTTATTGGGGCTGGGACCCGAAAGAAACTTGGGCCCTTATCAGTATTATGATTTATGCTTTTGTGATTCACATGCGACTGATTCCTGGACTTCGTGGGAGTTGGTTTTTCAACTTAATGTCTATTGTTGCGTTTTCAAGTATTTTAATGACTTATTTTGGAGTGAATTTCTATTTAGCAGGTTTGCATAGTTATGCGAGTGGCGACCAAATTGTGAGTGTAAAGTTTATTGGTATTGCTTTTGGCATAGTGGCTGTTTTAGGTTTGTTTGCTTATCGAGGATATGCTAAGTTTTATAAAAAATAAAGGCTATTAAAGTTCTAAGTGTAAGATTAGCTTGAGATTTATTTAATGAACAGAATATCTAGGCAGATTCTCGCGTTAGCTCTTTAATGGCACGTTTGAGTTTATCGACAGTAAGAGGAAGCAAGTTATGAAAGACTACCCTCTTTTCCGACATTGGTTTTGGAAGATACCTGAACCGAAATACGGATTTTGCAGATATTAAAAAACCAACATTATTCCAAATGGCGATTTTATAGCTAATGTTTTTTTAGGTTTTCAAAAGCACTCCCGCTAGGTTCTGTTATATTTTCAGATTGACATGATTTTTCTTCTATACACTAGCTACCCGTGTATCACTATTATTAAATTGTTTATTGTCACTTTAATAAGAATACGGGATTCTAAGACTTGATCTGGATGAATTTATAGCTGGAAAATGTTTACTCTATATATCTCCCATATTTTTTATGTTGAATAGATTAATAATTAAATTAACATTCTAATATATTTGCAAAGTTAAATAGGATTAAAAAGTGGAATATGATTATAAAGAGGAATACGAAATTATTTAAAGAATTTAAAGAGTTTGCCGTAAAAGGTAATATGATGGATATGGCCATTGGTATTATCATTGGTGCGTCTTTCAATAAAGTGATTGATGTATTGGTTAAGAAAGTGTTTTTGCCTCCATTGTCTTTATTAACAGGTGGTGTTAATATGCAAAATAAACGTATCATCCTCAGAGAAGCGGTAACTGGTGCTGGTGGAACTAATATTACAGATGAGGTAGCTATAGGTTATGGTGCACTAGGCGAAGCATTTTTAGATTTTATGATTATAGGATTTACAGTTTTTATTGTGGTAAAGTTTATGAATAAGCTTCGTAATAAGGCTCAAGACACCAAAGATAAAACAGTGGTTACTCCAAAGGATATAGAATTATTATCGCATCTTACTGAATTGATGGAAGAACAGAATGCCTTGTTAAAAGCAAAACAATAGTTATGGGAAAAACAGGTAGAGAAAAGAATACCAAAAATAAAGCGAAGCATTCCAAGTTGATGGCTAAGAAGAAAAATAAAAAGAAAGCTGGAGAAACGTTAAGAAAGGAACGTTTAAAAGCCATTATTTTGAAAGCTAAAGAAGAAAAAGATAATTAAAAAAGAGTTTTAATTTCACTAAAAGAAACTTCCTTAAAATCTTTAATGACCATATCGGCTTTAGAATAGTCTTGATTTTTAGAGTGAAAACTATCAAAACCAACACAGAAAATACCTGCTGCTTTTGCTGCTTCAACGCCATTGGTGGAATCTTCAATTACAAAGCATTCATTTTTGCTAAAACCAGTAGCTTCCGCAGCTTTAATAAAAATTTCAGGATGAGGTTTGGATTGTTTTAAGTCGCCACCACTAAGTTTCGCAACAAAATATTGGCTTAAATCAAAACGGTCAAAAATTTGATTGATGCTAGTCATAGCGGCCGAAGACGCCAAAACTAAAGTGAGTCCGTTATTATGGTAGTCTTTAATTAAATTTAATACACCATCTATAAGGCCTAAGTCAGAATTACTATAAAAAAAATGTTTGTAGTGTTTACGTTTTATGGCCACTAAAGCTTCAGGAGATTGATCCAAACTAAAATGGTCGCATAAGCGTTTACAGATGTTGATTGTGGATTGCCCTGTGAATGACTCATAAAATTCGGTTGAAACTTCAATACCAACTTCATTAAACATATCATGATAGGCTTTATTATGCATAGGCTCGCTATCAATAATAACACCGTCCATATCAAAAATAACTGCTTTTAACATCTTTAAATTTTTTTTACGAATATATAAGAATTGAAAAGAACTCCCTAGAAATCTATTTTGTAGTTTTGAATAATTATTAAAATGAATCTAAAAATCAAAACGAACCCGAACTTTCACCCAAAAAACAAGCATAAATCTGGATATGATTTAGAAGCTTTATGCGAAGCATATCCAGATTTATTATCTTTTGTGTTTGAAAATAATTATCAGACAAAAACTATTGATTTTGCTAATCCAAATGCTGTAAAAGCATTGAATCGAGCTTTATTGTTTAAGCATTATGGCATTAATTTTTGGGAATTTCCTGATTCTAATTTATGTCCGCCAATTCCTGGGCGTGTAGATTATATTCATCACATAGCCGATTTGTTAAAATCATCTAAAATCTCAGGTAGTATCAATGTTTTAGATATAGGAACAGGTGCCAGTTGTATTTATCCTATTTTAGGAAATGCTGAATATAATTGGAAATTTGTAGGAACGGATATTGATAAAAATTCATTAGAGTATGCACAAAAAATCGTCAATGTAAACAAATTAAATGATGTCATTCAATTAAGGTTTCAAAAAGATGTTTCTCAAATATTTAATGGTGTTTTAAATGA
>ENA-UZWX01001730-UZWX01001730.1-metagenome-genome-assembly--contig:-Day-4---50m-contig-1730_pt1 | contig 70039 bp, 63 predicted proteins | sample MGYA00260347_ERZ794907 | MGnify/ENA metagenome assembly ERZ794907 | reverse complement strand
TTTGATTTAAACCCATGGTGTGACGCCAGACTATTGATATAATCTAGCACACCTCCCGCTGCAGCGACTTGGGCATGATCAGGTCCTGCCGGTATCATTTTCTCGCCTACGGTCAGTGCAGACTTAAAAAAGTGACACTGCCCCGGCAATTGTGCAAGTAAACGCTCTCTGATGACTAACAGTCCTTGGTGAACGGAATAAACCTTGTACAGGCTAAACAGGTAAATATCGACACCCATAAGGTCAACGTCCGGAATCTCATGGGGCGCGTAAGACACACCATCACAAAGCGTGAAAGCATCAATCGTTTGAGCAATTTCTACTACTCGTTCTACATCATTGCGGGTGCCGGCAAGGTTAGAACTGTGAGGAAAACAAATTAGTTTGGTTTTGCGACTGACAATCAATGCCAACGCTTCAGGATCAAGCAAACCACTCTCAGTATCGACCTGCCATTCCACGAGTGTTGCCCCCGCATCTTTAACTGCTCTGCGAATGGCCCCATTATTGGCTTCATGATCTTGATTAGTCACGACAACTTCATCACCCGGCACCAGCAATTCACGAAAGGCGCTGGCAATAACATACAGGTTTTGCGTGGTTGAGGGGCCAAAATCCAATTCGTGGGGCAGAACATTGAGCGCCTGTGCCCATCTTTCCCGTGAAGCAACCATTTGAGTCATTGCTTGCTGACTTTCCGGATAGGGGTTGCCCGGCTGAACCTTGTTGTGGAGATAGAAATTTGTCAGCGCATCGATCGTCTGCTGACACGGATATGATCCGGCTGCGGCGTCGAGAAAATGACCATCTATTTTTGTGTCTCCGTTAAATGCTGGGAAATGACGTCGAACAAAATTCACATCTAGTTTCATACTCTTGTGCCTCAATTTTCCCGCTAAACGCTTAAACGACCTGCAATAAAAAACCCGGTGCACATTGCGTGCAACCGGGTTTTAAATCAACTCACTTACTACCCATCAATCAAAGGGTTGGGTTTATCAGGTACTTTTCACCGGTCGCCTGCTTACCGTACACACCCAGTGCCTCAAGGGTTAGGGCTTCAGCAAGTGAAACTTCTTTCGTGTAGTGACTTGCAAAGGTCGTTGTTATTTCGTCGACAACTCGCTGGCGCAAACGCTGCGTTCCTTCGCCGCCGAGCTTCGCCAAAAACGGCGTTAAAAGGAACCCACCAATGCTCCATGACAGCCCGAAATTCCTGTTAAACGTTGTCGCTGAGCGTTCAAGCCCACCGTAGATGTAAACCTGCTTGAATACATCTGAACCATATCGGCTATATTCCTTAGCGGTTTTATTAGCAGCAATTTCCATACAAGTCAGGATCTGTCCTGCCAGTTTACCGCCGCCAGTTGCGTCAAAGGCAATGGTGGCGCCGGTTGCTACCAACGCATCAGTCAAGTCATCCATAAAAGATTCGTCGCTTGAATTACACACGTATTTGGCACCAAGACCCTTAAGCAGGTCGACTTGTTCCTGCTTGCGCACAATGTTTACAAGATCAACGCCATCCTTTAGACATATCTTCTGCAACATCTGACCAAGATTCGATGCCGCCGCCGTGTGTACCAACGCCGTATGGTTTTCCATACGCATGGTTTCGACCATCGCTAACGCAGTCAGCGGATTAACAAAACAGGCTGCACCTTCACGGGGTGTCGTGCCATCGGACAAAACAAGGCACTGAGCAACATGCAGCGTTCGGTACTGCGAGTAACTAGCACCACCTAAAATACCGACCGTCTTGCCAAGCATTGCCTGGGCGGCTTCTGAACTGCCAGCTGCCACGACCACACCACCGCCTTCATTGCCAACAGGCATCGACTCACCTATTCGGGCAGCCATGGCCGGCATAAACTGTTCAGGCACCTTGGCCGTAATCACAGGATTCTCTGCTGTTCCAGAGGCAGTCGCCGTGCTCATATCTGCAGGTCCAACCAATAAGCCGAGATCGGAGGGGTTAATAGGGGCAGCAGCCACCTGCACAATTACCTGATCGTCTCCAGGTTGTTCAACCGGCACAGACTCGAGCGATAGCTTAAGTTCACCTGCTTCTGTGATGAGGGAGTGGAGTTGTAATCCACTTGTCGGTATGTCCTGTGATGATTCTGTGCTCATATCTATTCCTTTGATTGGAGGGCTGTTCAAAGTAGCCCAACACGGGCCGCTTCAAATTGTGCAGGCAAAATACTATGAACCGGGGAAATTTGGAACAAGCACAGAGCCGTAATACTCAATTTTATAACGATATAACTCGTTTACTGTGCTCTAGTTTGGTTCGGCTCAGATTTTTCTGCGTGACGCGCAGCGATACACGGTGACATGCGCATGCAAGACTACGATCTCTACTAAGTCTGCTAACGCAGGCAGTTCATGCATCGCAGGTTTCATATTTTGTGTCCAAATAGCAAAACATTATCCTATCTTGATTGGTACACTCAGCTTCCGACCAGAGATTTATCAATAGTCAAAAATGTTCTGGTGAACTTTAGAGCAACACATCGGCGGTTCTCCCTAAAGTAATGGAGAGTTGCGTTACTTGGATTTCGCATCATGACAAGATCTCTCGGGTGGTACCTCACAGGCACCGGGTTTTATTTGATACCCGGCGGCATCCAACAGGTGTTATTCCCTTGGCTTATCGCAGTATTTCTTGCTGAAACACCTGAGCGACTCGGCTTTGCTCAAATGGCAAGCCAGATACCAATGGTTCTCCTTATCCTGTGGGGCGGATTAATAGGCGATAGAGTAGACCAGCGGAAATTACTCATCGGTCTGCAACTGCTAATGGTCGTTCCCATGCTAGGGATGGCAAGCCTATTCCACGCCGGAGATGTTTACTACGAAATGCTAATCGGCTGGGCAATCACAGGCGCAACACTGGGCGCTTTTGTACAACCGGCGCGGGACGCATTACTTAATCGCGTCGCTGGTACAGACATACAAAGAGTCGTTACCCTGGCGGTTGGCATTCAGTTTGGCATTCAGATACTGGGATTCATCATCGGCTCAGGCGCAGAGGTCTTCGGTCCTGTGCCACTGTTACTGGCACAGGCCTTTTGCATGCTATGTGCCTGCGTCGCAACCGCAAGAATTCCCCCGCTCCCGCCTATTGAGCAGGCACCTCGGCGTCATCCTCTGAAAGAAATTGCAGATGGTCTAGCGCATGTTTATCACTCGGACATTATTCGTCCGGCGACCATACTCACCGCTGCGGTTGGCATCTTTTTCGCCGGCGCCTACATGGTAATTCTACCCCTCATGGTGCGAGACATTTACCAAGGTGGCGCAACGGGCATCGCCATGGCTTTTGGCGCCAATATGCTGGGCACAGTGACCACCATTGGCTACATCATGAAACGAGGCGGTCTCGACTACCCTGGCCGGGCGCTGCTGGTTGTTTGTACCTTAGGCTCGGTTATTCTAGGCCTACTTCATTTTGATCAGCCAATCTGGGGGTTTTATGGCGTCATTTACTTATGGGGAATGTGTGGTGGCGTCAGCATGACAATGTCCCGTGCCATTGTTCAAGAGGCAGCGCCCGCTTCCCACCGAGCGAGAGTCATGTCCGTCTACTCTTTGGGCATGATTGGAGGCATTCCCATTGGTTCACTGGTGCTTGGCTGGAGTGTCGGTCAATGGGGCGCACAAAATGCGGTGCTTATTCCGGCGGTTGGCATGCTGACAGTTATCGCGTTTTTAGCAACCACTTCTAAGTTGTGGGATATAAAGAGACAAACCGTAATGACAACCGATTAGTGATAACTGCTAATTCAATAGCTCACTTCACTAATCTTCCGAGACATCAGAAATAAGCGCTAGAACAAGCGCCTCTGGACTTGCCATAAAAGGTGAGTGACCGGTGTTCAAACTCGTCACTAATTCACAGCTTGCTCCAGCGGCCATTTCACGCTGAGACACGATATGAACAGCCTGATCTTCCAGACACTCGATATAGTGTTTGGAGATCGCACCAAAATTTTCATCCGTCAATGTCACTGGTTCCGCAAATACCGCTGTACTCTGGGGGCACAGCTTTGACGTTGCCTCGAGTTGATCTTGTTCAGCACAATCGTGATAAAAAGCTATTGGAATAAACGCTGGTTTGAGCGTCACCGACTTACCGTCTTCGGCTGGCACGAGATTGCCTCTCAAGACTGAGGCGACATTGCTGCGGCCGCAATCATTCGCCGATTCGCCCGACTTCGGCACCATCGCACAGACAAATACCAGCTCTTCGATTCTTTCCGGTATTTTTTCAGCAACCCCCGAAATGATGACACCTCCGAGACTATGCCCGACAAGAACAACCTTGCCTTCGAGGTTTTCGACGCTGGCAACAATCCTGTCGATACAATCTGCTAACGTGACATCATTCACATGCGTGGCATCATTACCATGACTCGGTAAATCAGGCGCTTCAACAACGTGGCCCTGCGACTCTAACAACGCCTTGGTTTCGTTCCAACACCATCCGCCGTGCCATGCACCATGCACTAATACAAAATTTTTCTTCATCGGAGTTTCTCTATTACCATTGACACAAAGCACTTATTTATCCGTGCCTTCGTTTGAAGTTACTAAGGTTACCAGCTGGCGAGCATGCCAGCCATGTTGATTGCCCACAAGGTCTGTTGCAGCATCAACGCCTTTTTGAGCAAACCCGAATGACATAGGATACTTGATTACTCGGGTACAGAGGTCAACAATAGCTCACCGCAATCAATCGTCGAACGTCATACAATGCCAGACCAAAAGTTTAACCAACCCCTATCGGGGAATGACATGCCTCGTTTTGCAGGTAACGCCTCAATGTTTAGGTTGCCTGTTACTGAAGACACAGACGGTGTCGATGTCGGCATCATTGGCGTCCCGTTAGACATCGGCACGAGCAATCGCAACGGCACACGATACGGGCCGCGACAGGTAAGGGCAGAATCAGTACTGGTGCGCCCCTACAACATGGCAACCCGCGCCGCACCGTTCGATTCGTTTCAAGTTGCAGATCTCGGTGATGTTGCACTCAACCCCTACAACCTCGCCGCCTGCATTGAGATCATTGAGCGGCACTATAGCCAGGTGCTGAAAAATACCATAACCCCTGTCTCAATTGGCGGAGATCACACGATCACACTGCCCATCCTTCGTGCCATTGCAAAAAAGCATGGCCCTGTTGCGTTAGTCCACGTCGACGCGCATGCCGATGTCAACGACACTATGTTCGGTGAACCTATCGCTCACGGCACCATTTTTCGCCGAGCGATCGAGGAAAAACTTGTCGATCCCAAATCCATGTTTCAAATTGGACTCAGGGCGACAGGCTACGCAGCCGAGGATTTTGACTGGGCAAAAAATCAGGGCGTGACCGTTGTTCAAGCAGAAGCTTGCTGGTATAGATCTCTGGCGCCGTTGATGAAAGACGTCCGAGAACGGATTGGTCCTGACCAGCCCGCCTATTTAAGTTTCGATATTGATGGTCTAGATCCCTCCGTCGCACCGGGCACAGGTACACCTGAACCGGGGGGTTTAATGGGATCTCAGGGGCTTGAAATAATCCGAGGGTGTTACGGGCTGAATCTTGTTGGTTGCGATCTGGTCGAGGTCTCACCGCCTTACGATACAACCGGAAATACTGCGCTGCTGGCGGCTAATCTGCTTTTTGAGATGCTCTGCGCGCTGCCAGCATGCAAAAGAAGAATATGATCGCTACGTAACAGTTGACCAAGCGTTTTGCCGCTGCGCGCTATCTTGTTGATTTTATTAATAATATTATTTTTCTTCACGCCACTGGCGTGCTGCGAGGTCGCTTGAAAAAACTTCGCTGGATTCTGACCCCGTCACACTATATGATGGCGCGCTTTTTCACCCCCATTTTTTACAGAATTTTCAGGCCCCAGAGCTATGACAGACCTCACGAACTACAGAAATATCGGTATTTTTGCCCACGTTGACGCTGGTAAAACCACAACCACAGAAAGAATCCTCAAGCTGACCGGCAAGATTCACAAAATTGGTGAAGTGCACGACGGTGCAGCAACAACAGATTTCATGGAGCAAGAGCAGGAACGGGGTATTACTATTCAGTCAGCTGCAACTACCGCTTTCTGGAGAGATCACAGACTCAATATCATTGACACACCTGGACACGTTGACTTCACAATCGAAGTCTATCGCTCCCTCAAGGTTCTCGACGGTGGCGTTGGCGTATTTTGCGGCTCTGGCGGTGTTGAGCCTCAGTCTGAAACAAACTGGCGTTATGCCAATGAATCAGAAGTTGCGCGCATTATCTTTGTCAACAAACTCGACCGCTTAGGCGCCGACTTTTATCGGGTTGTAGATCAAGTCAAAAACGTATTAGCGGCAAACCCGCTCGTGATGACATTGCCGATTGGCGAAGAGGATGATTTCAAGGGCGTCGTTGATGTACTGACCCAAAAGGCTTACATCTGGGACGACTCAGGTGACCCCACCAAGTATGAAGTTACCGATATTCCCGCCGACCTCGTCGATAAAGCAGCTGAATATCGCGAAAACTTGATCGAAATGGTTGTCGAGCAAGATGAAGACCTGATGATGGCTTATCTTGAAGAGGGCACTGAGCCCACCGTCGATGAGCTGAAGAAATGCATTCGTACCGGTACTATCGCACTCGATTTCTTCCCCACCTTCTGTGGCTCGGCTTTCAAAAACAAGGGCATTCAGCTGGTACTCGACGCTGTCGTAGACTATCTGCCAAACCCAACCGAAGTTGACCCTCAGCCAGAAGTTGACCTTGAAGGTAACGAGACAGGTAATTTTGCTGACGTTGACGAAAATGGACCACTTCGCGCACTTGCATTCAAAATCATGGATGACCGTTTCGGCGCGCTGACTTTCACCCGCATTTACTCAGGTAGCTTGAAAAAAGGTGACAGCGTACTCAACACCTATACTGGTAAAACTGAACGTATTGGCCGTATCGTTGAAATGCACGCCGATGAGCGTATCGAAAGGGACTCTGCTCAGGCGGGCGACATCATTGCCCTGATCGGCATGAAAAACACGCAAACTGGCCATACCTTAAGTGATCCGAAAGACGTTGCGACACTGGAACCAATGGTATTCCCTGATCCCGTCATCTACATCGCAATATCGCCAAAAGATAAAGGTGGTTCAGAAAAGATGGGTATTGCGCTGTCTAAAATGATTCAGGAAGACCCCTCGTTCAGGGTTGAAACTGATCAGGAGTCTGGCGAGACCATCATGCGCGGCATGGGTGAACTTCACCTTGATATTAAAGTCGACATCCTGCGCCGCACACACGGTGTTGAAGTTGAAGTGGGCAAGCCTCTGGTTGCCTACCGCGAGTCGATTACGCAGACCATCGAAGATTCATACACGCACAAGAAGCAAACCGGTGGTTCTGGTCAATTCGCAAAAATCGATTATATCGTTGAGCCTGCCGGCACTGGCGAAGGCTACATCTTCGAGTCGAAGGTTACCGGCGGTAACGTTCCACGAGAATTCTGGCCAGCGGTAGAAAAGGGCTTTAAGGTCAGCCTAGAAGAGGGGCCACTTGCTGGCTACCCATGCCTTGACGTTAAGCTAACGCTACTAGACGGGGCCTTCCACGCGGTTGACTCGTCAGCTATCGCATACGAACTGGCTTCTAGAGCAGCGTATCGACAAACCATGCCAAAAGCGGGCCCACAAATTATGGAACCCGTCATGAAGGTCGATGTTTTCACCCCGGACGACCACGTTGGTGACGTTATTGGTGACCTCAATCGTCGACGTGGCATGATTCAGGGTCAGGAAGGCGGCGCTACCGGCACTCGAATCAAGGCAGAAGCACCTTTGTCCGAGATGTTTGGTTACATTGGAGACCTGCGAACAATGACCTCAGGTCGTGGTCAGTTCTCCATGGAATTCAGTCACTACAATCCAGCACCACGTAACGTCGCTGATGAAATTGTGAAGGAAGCTCAAGAGCGTAAGGCTGCAGCCAAAGCGTAGTTCCTGCTCCAAAGGCACGAAAGAAAAAGGTCAGCATCGTCTGACCTTTTTTTTTGCTTGCCAGTTTCTCATCTGCATTCCTGCAAATTCGATTTATCGGTATAGTGGTGTCAATTACATCTACTACAGCCGCCTCAAAGGGGGAAGCCAGTAACCATGAAACCGTTCCTGCTCGTGTGTCTCATCTTCATTACCCTGACATCCCACAAATCGCACTCGGCAGAGATCGATTGGCAAGGTCTCGATCGAGCGCGAATCGATCTGGCCTTGCCGTTGCTCGTCATAAAAGGCACTAAAGGGTTATTGGCTTGTGGCTACGTAAACGTTGAAACCTGCGATAAAACAGAAGAAGCCTGCGCGATCGTCAGCGGCGTTATGAACCACAATGATATGCTCGTCGCGACAGTAAATGCCGTTTCTCCCCGCGCCAGTGCTTTGGGCGTTACCATCGGTATGACTGGGGCTGAGGCTCTTGAGCGCTTGAGATAACGTCGCTGACAACAACCTACTTCACCAAAACATTTCCAAACAGCCCCGTCTCATAGCAGGGATATTTATGCATGATTAGCTTACGGATCATCAATCCTTATCAAACCAGCGATCTGGGCTCAACATCGTGGAACTAGAGCCCTGGGTTTGGTGGACGCTTCTCGCCGCGATGATGCAGGCCGTGAGAACCGCTGGCCAAAAGCAACTTACAACCGCTGTCACGCCATTGGCAGCAACCTTGGTTCGATATCTATACGGACTCCCCTTCGCTTTAATCTGGCTTATCTACGCCGGTGCTACTCTACATTTTAATTTCCCAAAATTAAATCCAACATTTCTGTTGTCGGGATTGATCGCAGGCATTCTGCAAATTATCGCGACACTACTGTTAGTACGCTTACTCACCTTAAGAAACTTCGCTGTGGGCACGACCTTTGTAAAATCGGAGATATTGCTTACCGCAGTCATCGGCTATTTCTTTTTCACGGAGACCGTTTCTGCGCTCGGTTGGGCTGCCATCGTCATTTGCGTTGCGGGACTATTTGTCATCAGTTACTCAAAGACCGGACGACTCGCCAGTTTCTGGAATCAATCTGCACTTTATGGTCTTGGCGCTGGACTGAGCTTTGCACTAACCTCATTGTTCTTAAGACAAGCAAGCTTATCCCTCGCCATAGACGAGCCGATGCTAACGGCAGGGATGACACTCGCCTACATGGTTTGCCTACAAACCCTCATCACGCTGTTTCTGGTTCGCACTCAACAACCCGGAGAAATCACTAAAGTCATCGTCAACTGGAAACCCGCCCTGTTTGTTGGTTTTACCGGAGTCCTCGGCTCCATTGGCTGGTTTACCGCGATGACGCTCGAAATTGCCTCTTATGTCAAAACCCTCGGCCAACTGGAATTTGCATTCACACTTGCTCTCGCGGTGTTTTACTTTAAAGAGTCGCCTTCAAGGCTCGAACTAGTTGGCATGATCCTCGTAGTGCTAGGCGGTATCGTATTACTGTTAGATTAGTAACCGAGACACTGGTTTCAAGTCACAGACATGAGTCATTCAACAACGTGTATCCGATCTTTAGGTTCGGTTCTGAGCAAGCGCTATATTTAGTGTCCCAAAACAGCAACCTAATCTTGTTTAGATCTTCAATTCTGACACATCTCTATAGTTACCAAATCGCCCCTTAACAAAACTGTTAAATGCGATTGCCCGCCTTGGCTCGGAAGAGCCGTTCGCTTCGATCATGTGATTGATGTCTGAGGGGAACATAAACAGCTCATTCACTTTCGGCGTGATCATATTGACTGGGGAGTTATATAGATTTCTTCTACTATCCTCTGGGTTTAGCTCTATCTGCCGGTACATAGTGTGCCGATCGAAAAAGACCCTTGATACCGGATCGGGGAGTTCGCAGTAATACAGCGATCCGGAGACGATAGAATTCGAATGTGCATGAGCATGCATACCAACGTTAGGTGGGTTCATCAAACCCCAAGACTGGGTGATCACGATTTTTTGAGAAATACCCATCACCTCGCGTGAATATCGATTGAGCGCTTCCTGAACAGCCTCTGCCATAACTTTAAGTTCGGGTTCTTCGAAGATGTATAGATTTTCCGAAATCAGGTTTGCCTGATTTTTTACCATTTTTAGATTCTGAACATACTTAATTTGATCCGGTGTTATTCCATAACCGAGATCGGCCTTAGCGTAGGGCGTTGCAAACAATGGTTGAATTTCAAATTTTTCAAGTGGCATGCCAAGCTTCCGTGATTTAGTGAATCGGGCAGAAAATAACTGGTGGTAAATCTTAACAAGAATGAATGGGTTCAGGGAATGTGCGCAAACATCTCCGAAGCCTCAACATGAGTACCTCCTATTGAAAAGTTACTCTCTGCCCGGAAAATCGGGCTCGCGCTTTGACATGAATGCCATCGCACCCTCTTGCATATTGCGCGGAATCAGTACCGACTGATGCAACATTTCAAGGTCGAGCTGATCACTGAAACTATTGTCGAGCGCAGCATCAGTTACTGATCTTATTCTTATCGCAGCCTCTGCCGAGGTCTTTGCCAGAGAGTGCGTGATGCGTTCAATTTCAGCATCGAGCTGTTCATCTGCAACCGCTTTCCAGATCAAGCCCCAGGATTCTGCCTGCTCTGCTGTAATCCGATCACCGAGGAGCGACAAACCAAGGGCCCTAGCTCGACCGGCTTTACGCGGTAAATTCCACGTCGTACCGAGATCCGGGACAATGCCCAGTCTTGGCCCAAAAGTTGCCACGAAGAATGCGCTTTTTGCTGCAACGGTAATATCGCATGCCAATGCCAGTCCAAAGCCCCCTCCCGCAGCAGCACCGTTTACCCGCGCAACAGTCGGCACCGGGCACTCGTAGATAGCACGCATCGCGCCATTAAAATTATCATCAACTTGGCCATCAGGAGCCGGCGTTGATGAGCCGGAATTTGCCTGCCCTGCTAAATCGGCGCCGGCGCAAAACCCACGACCACTGCCTGTAATAACGACGACTCTGATGGCTTTGTCTTGTTCAATCAGCGCCATGGTGTCAACCAAGTTTTTCATCAGACTATTCGTCATGGCGTTCAACGAATTGGGTCGATTTAGCGTGATTGTTGCAATCTTATCCTGAGTCGTAAAAAGAACTGAGTCTGTGTCGGTCATGGTGCGTCCCCTATTGTGCGTTAAGACCAGCGTATTCCTTCTCGGCAATGCTGTACGTTTTACGCAGTTTGTCACGGCTTTACTGAGTCTATCCAGTAGAATTGTTTAACATGATCCTCAACGTACTCGGTGGTATCGTAATACTGCTGAACTGGCGAGAGAAAAGCCAAGACGATCTTTATCCATCAATGCCCGGCAGAGGAAAACGAGATGAAAACCATTGGCCTGCTCGGCGGTATGAGCTGGGAATCTACCACGAGTTATTACCGCGCGATTAATCAAGGTATCAGCCAAAAACTTGGCGGTTTGCATTCGGCTAAAATTTGCTTGTTCAGCGTCGACTTTGATGAAATCGAGAAATTGCAGCATCTGGACAGGTGGGACGATACCGCCATTATTCTGTCCGACGCCGCGCGGAAAATAGAAAAAGGCGGTGCGGACTTTTTACTTATTTGTACCAATACAATGCACAAAGTGGCTGATGAGATTCAAACCTCGATTGGCATACCTATTCTTCACATTGCTGACGCAACTGCTAACGCGCTTATGCAAGACGGCATCAAAAGGGTAGGGTTGTTGGGAACAAACTTTACGATGGAGCAAGATTTTTACAAAAGCAGAATATCCTCGAAGTATGGTATTGAGGTGCTCGTGCCGGAAGTCGCTGAGAGAGCGCTGATACATAATGTGATCTACGACGAACTCTGTCTTGGCGTCATCAACGAAACTTCAAAAACAGCCTATCTCAAAGCAATTAGCGCGCTCCATGAGCGAGGCGCACAGGCGGTTATCCTTGGATGCACTGAAATAGCACTTCTTGTTTCACAGGACGACTCTCAGGTACCGCTTTACGATACAACAAAAATCCATGCCGAGCAGGCGATTGCTTTAGCGTTAGCAGATACCTGAGTATGAACGACGCAGGGGTGCCAACGAAGGTTTGGCAAATTAATCGGTGCAACTATTGACGAACCCTAAGCTTTTCAATACCTCCCTAATTTCGCGGCGGCAAGCTTCTGACCAGCGTTAGGAACTCAAGCTTAGTGCCCGCCCTGCGGTGCGCCGAAAGCGACTGGTATTCATCATCCGCATACCACGCTTTTGCCGTTTGCTCCGAAGGAAATTTGAAGATAATCATTCTGCCTTTACGCGGGTTATCGCCCTCGAACGTTGTCGGGTTGTCATCAAAGGTGACGAACTCACCGCCATATTTCTTCAGCATAGGGAAAAAGCCTTTCTCGTAAGTCCGATAAGTATCGGGGTCAGTGACCTCGAGATTTACGATCATAAAAACAGGTAGGTCAGACATGATATTTCCTTTTTCAGCTAGCGTTTGAAATAAATTATTGGTCGACAGTCTGTTGAAACCTTGCCTATCGATATGATCGTTCTCTAGAACAACGCCCGTAAATAGAAGCTCGCTTCTTGTATGTTAAATGAGCCCCTCATAGCTGCCGCCATCAAGTTGCAGATTTTGTCCCGAAATAAAACCCGCCTGAGCACTACAGAGAAAAGCGCAAGCATCGCCAAACTCCTCAGGTAATCCGAGTCTTCCTGCAGCGATGGTTCCCGCGATCTGTTCATAGGCTTCTGCCACAGTAATACCCTGATGCTTTGCCTGCATCTCCGCCATAAATTTCTGACGCCCAGTATTAATTCGCTCCGGCAGCAGATTGTTAATCGTAACGTTGGCATGCGCGACTTCCACGGAAAGCGCTTTGCTGACCGAAGTCAGGCCAGCTCTGGCTCCGGTCGAAAGCCCCATGGGCGCTTTGGGTGTTTTCACCATCGCTGACGTAATGTTGACGATGCGGCCAAAGCTTCGATCTACCATTCCGTCTAGAACCGCTCGGATCATCAGCATGTGCGTGATCATGTTTGCTTCCAGTGCATCGATCCAGGCGCCGTGATCCCAGTCTTTGATGTTTCCAGGTCGCGGTCCGCCATTGTTCGTCACGAGAATGTCGGGTTCAGGGCAGACTTCAAGCAGCGCATCACGCGTACTCTGCGATGTTATATCTCCGTTCACTGTCTGCACGCTGACACCATACGCAGCGCAGGCATTGCTTGCTTCCGACAAAGCTTCCTGATCTCGACCGTTAAGAGTGACGTTAGCGCCTTCACGCGCCAATGAAATAGCACAAGCAAGTCCTAGGCCGCGGCTAGAGGCACACACTATTGCTTTCTTACCCTGAATTCCTAAATCCATGCACTTTCTCCCTTACTCCTCTCTGAACTGCGGTACATCGTTCACCAACGCGCTGGTAATCACTCGCGCATACTCCCGCACCGACGCCTGTTCCTTTTCGTCGACATCGGCCAATCGCATGATGAAAGACTCGAGCGCGGCCCATCCTAGCTCTGTTGCGAGAACAACGGCAAAGCGGGCTTTCAATTCAAGGGGGACCTCACCATCGGGATAATTGCCCATCAATGCTCGCCGCGCGTTCACCGGGACGGATTGTCCAGATTCGATTTCCTGTACGGCTACATCGAGTCTGCCGTCCAGCACTAGGCGAACGACTGTTTGCAAATACTCACTGTCCTCCGACAATGTCAGCGGTTTTGGCACCGGGCTGCCGGAAGCACGTAACTGTGCGTTAGCATAGTGCTCAGCTGCTAGTTGAGCCGCAGCGGCCTCGATCAACCCTTCCTTGCCGCCAAAGTAATGGTGCACCTGCCCGTGATTGACCCCCGCACGAGTCGCTACGTTTCTCACACTCATCGCGTTGGGACCAGACTCTGCCAGCATCTCGCAAGCAGCCGTTATCAATGCCGTTTTAACCTTGTCTCGACCGCGCTCGAGTGGTTTTACTTTAGAGTCCGCGTTCATCACCAAAAGTTTCCATGTTAATTGCCGGGCCCCATTGTGAAGGACCCATTTCAGGATTATTAGGGTCACCATCCAGCATAACGTCTACCACCTGCGGGGGGAATGTATTGTCAAACACATCTCCATCAGTCTGATGTTCATGAATCTGCCCAAACGGCGAACGCCAGTAGTCAAATATTTGGCTGCCCTGATAATGTCGACCGATGCCCCATTCTGGCTCGTAACCTTTTTTATCCAGAATTTCATGCCCCATAAAGACGTCGTCTATATCCACCATCTCATAGGAAACATGGTTCAGACCAGGTTTGCCATTTGACTGAATCGCTGCGGGTAGGAAAAAGAGACTGTGATGGTCAGCCAGCTTCGCACCGCGATCACAACGAGAGAAAATACCTAGTAGTGGTCCGCCGTCACCGCCTGGCTTTAACAAATCACTAGCAATAATGCCGAGGTGCTGGTTATACCAATCGAGACTTGCTTCAAGATCAGTGACGTTCAAGCCGCAATGAGCAAATCGCTTGACCCTTGGGTAAGCCCCCTTTGAAAATCGTTTGGGCTGATTTATCCGACGAAAGTTTTCGCGTTCAATTCCACCGACATTGAGCTCAACTGCGTTCAGGTCAGATTCCAGTTCTCGGTTTTCGATACCAAACACAACCTGAACTTCGATACCATCTGGATCGGTAGCAGACGTCACGTATCCGCCACCGGGTGATGTCATCTCTTCGATACCGCTAAAAGACGCCGTTTTGGCGAGTTTCTCCATATCTTCCATCGAGCAAGCGTAAAAGGCATTTCCGAGAAATTTCTGGTCACCCAGTTTAGATACATGAACAAAAGCCTGAGGACCATCGCCGCGCATATACAACATATCGTCTGTGCGAGCTACTCGGGTCAATCCAAAATCGATCAGAAATTTTTCCTGCAGATCAAGGTCGGGGACTTGCAGGATAGGAAACGCCATATCATCTACTTTAATCACTGAGCTCATAATTCTCTCCACTTTGAATTAATATTTTCATTATCTTGTTGGATATCTTTTCTTCCTGACGCTGACGCTAACGCTCTGTCACTGTCGCACCTGACTTCGACACGGGCGTCACCTTTCATTTGCACGTCTACGATCAGGTATTACGGGCAGTGCTAGGCGCTCAGCCTGACCCAGCCTCTCGAATTCATCCAGATAGTGATGCGTGTTCCTAGATGATGCTCGCAATGCATTCTTAAGTGGTCCTAGTTTGTTGAAGACATCAAGCCCGAAGAACTTCATGGTTCAAAACAACATAGGACATCACCTTTCGGGCCAACGATTATTCACATAATAGACAGTTGACTAAAATATATCTAGACATTCGTCTAGATATTTACCAGAATCATCTTCTCATTCGGCGGACTCGGAGAACCTGCCATTTACGATGTAATCATTGCTGGATACGGCCCCACAGGTGCTGTTGCTGCGAATCTGCTTGGCGCAGCTGGCCTCAAGGTGTTAATCGTTGATCCCCGCTCAGAAATCTATGACATCCCTCGCGCCGTTCATTTCGATGGCGAGGTGATGCGCATTTTTCAAGCCATGGGGCTGGCGGATGGCGTCAGCGAAATATCTGCACCGGGCAAAAAAATTAGTTTCACCAACGGTAAAAATTGGAAACTTTTTGAACAGGACCTGAGGGTCGTGCCGCGGCACAATGGTTGGTTTAACAACCAGTTTTTCAATCAGCCACGCCTTGAAACATGCCTACGTGAGGGCGTTGCTCGCTACCCCAATGTCACATTTCGTCCTGGCTGGGCAATCACCTCGTTAGATCAGAGTGCCGATGAAGTCAGCGCTCAGATCACTTGTACCGGCACAGACGAAAAAGCTGTCGAGACCCAACAAACCGAACTTATTAGCGCTCGCTATCTATTGGCATGTGATGGAGCGAACAGCTTGGTTCGCACATTACTGGAGATTCCACAAGAGGACCTAGACTGCGACGAGCCGTGGCTGGTATGTGACCTCATGCTTGACGGAAAGGAAGCATTTGATCGCTCTGGCTTTCAAATTTGCGACCCTGCTCGTCCAACCACCCTGATACCTTGCGAGGGGAACCATATTCGCTGGGAATTTATGCTTAATGCTGATAACGAGATTGAGGGAATAGAGGAGGAGGCTGCCGTGCGGGCAATGATGGCACCGCACTTGTGGCGTCTATCGCCAAATCTAACCTCTGAAGATGGTGAATTGGTGCGAGCAAAAGTCTACAAATTTCATGCCCTGATAGCTGACACCTTCCAGCGGGGCCGGGTATTTCTGCTGGGTGACGCGGCCCATCAAACACCGCCATTTCTCGGCCAAGGCCTTTGTGCAGGGGTTCGTGACGCATACAACCTATGCTGGAAACTCGCCGGCGTGATACAGGGAAATCATCCTGCCAGCATTCTGGAAACGTACACATCAGAGCGCCGCCCCCATGTAAACCAGGTCATCACTACAGCTGTGGCCCATGGCGCAATCATTCAAGCGAGAAACCCGTTTAAAGCAGCTGTGCGCGACTGCTACCTAATGCTCGGACGAGCATTCCCCCTCCTAGTAAGTTTTTTAAAATTTGGCGAGGGTTGGACCCTCGGGCCCGGCCTATTTGGTATCGACGGTGCGCCATCTCCGGGTGGTCCCTTGGGTGAGCCTTTGCCGCAAGGGCGTGTTCAGCAACGTCGCGATGGGCAGCCTACTGCCACTCTTTGGTCAGACGAGTTATTAGGTTCTGGATATACGCTGATCGGCTTTAACGTCGACCCGGCAAGCCTCCTTGCCAAGAACAGGGATTACGATGGGCTTAGCACACTCCACATCGGGCCGGAGGCAAATCTACAAGAAATTGAAGGTGAGCTAATGAACTGGGCAAGCGAACATGCCGTTGATTTGGCCTTGGTGAGACCCGATCGCCAAGTTTTTGGCATCTGCAGCAAAGAGGCCGATCTGACCTCTCAGCTAACGCAACTGATCGATACCTTGTATCGACAAGTTGGAAGGCATTCTTAATCTATAAACCCCGGGAGCAAACATGGGATTCAAACTAGCAAATATCGAAGGCAAAGGTGTTCTTGTTGTCGGAGATCATTATTTTGATGTGCACACAGCATCGGCTGGGAAGTTACCGGCTGATCCCATGATGTTGCTTAACGACATACATGCACTAACCGCACTTTACGCTCAACTCGGCGGCATTGAACCCACCGGTCAGCTTGGAAAGGTTACACTCGACGCTCCCATACCAAAGCCCCGTAATTCCTTCGCCATCGGCCTAAACTACCGAAATCATGCGGTGGAAGCCGGACTGCCGATCCCACCTGCACCCATGGTCTTTACCAAATATCCATCTTGTATCACTGGACCCAATGCCAATATTGAAATGCGCAGTGATTATGTCGACTTTGAGGGGGAGCTGGTTGCTGTCATCGGCAAAACTGCCAAAAACGTCGCCTTAGAAGATGCGTTAGATTACATTGCAGGTTTATGCATCGGACAAGACATTTCTGATCGACCAGCGCAATTCACCTCAGCGCCGCCCCAGTTCAACCTCGGAAAATCTTTCGACACTTACGGTCCCATCGGTCCAACGTTGATTTCCATGGATGAACTTGACCCTGACGACCCAATGATGTTGACGACCGAGGTCAACGGCGAAATTCGCCAGCACGAAAGCACTAGGGACCTGATATTCGATATCCCCTATCTGGTTGCGTACTTGTCTCAAATTTTGACCCTTCACCCGGGCGATCTCATCTTTACCGGCACACCTGGCGGTGTGGGCGTTGTCGAGGGCCGCTTCTTAAAAGACGGTGACATCATTAGGACCTCTATTGAAGGGCTTGGAATGATTGAGAATCGCTGTGTTCGGGTCACTGATCACTCAAGAGCAACCGAAATCCCGGATGGCTTGAAGTCTGCGATGGCCAACGCACGGGCCAAATAGTCTTTGCCCATCGAAATTCGACTAGGCGCTACCATTGATAGAAACAAATAAGCAGATATAGGAGTTGGTGACGTGACAAAGTTATTTGTTATTGTGATTGCTTGCATCGGTAGTATTTCGATCGCCGCGCATGCTGCTGAAAAGCCTCATATCCTCATTATTCTGGCAGATGATCTTGGCTGGAATGATGTGGGCTATCACGGCAGTCCCGTTCAGACTCCCAATATTGACCGCATCGCCTCAGAAGGTGTTGAGCTGGATCGGTTCTATGTACAGCCCACTTGCAGTCCCACCCGGGCAGGGCTAATGACCGGCAAACTACCACAGCGGTTCGGTATTTATCGCCCGCTGAATAAGGCCACTGAACGAAGCCTACCCCTAGAAGAACAACTTCTACCCGAATATCTCGCTGATCAGGGTTATCAATCATTTATGGTCGGAAAATGGCATCTGGGTCATCACAAACGAGCCATGCTTCCCAATCAACGTGGATTCGAACACTTCTACGGTTCCTTGACTGGCGGCATTGGCTACTGGAACAAGGTTCATGGCGGCGGCTACGACTGGCAGAGAAATGGCAAAACAGCGAGAGAAGACGGCTATGTCACACATCTACTGGTTGATGAGATACGCACACTGATTGAAGGCAGAGATAAACAACGCCCCAACTTTATGTACGCGGCTTTTCAAGCGCCTCACTTACCCAATGAGGCACCTCAAGCCACCATCGCCAAATACGCCGATTTGTTGAACAACCATCCTAATCCTGAGAGACATAGACATGCCGCTATGGTGGACGAATTAGACCAGGCTATTGGAACCGTACTTGGCATATACAAGGAACAGGGCATGCTGGACAACACCCTGGTGTTATTCATCAGTGACAACGGGGGCTTGTTACCGCCTGGCCCCGAAGGATCTCGTACCCAAATCCAAAAAATCGGCATCGCTGTCAATAAATGGTTCGGCCGTCCGGCGCCTCTACCCGGCTTAGAATTTATTGCTTCGAACGCGCTTGACGGTGGCAGCGATAACGCCCCGCTACTCGGTGGTAAGGGGATGGCTACAGAGGGCGGCGTCCGCGTTCCTGCAGCAATTTGGTGGCCAAACAACCTGACAGAGAGACATCACACCCAACCAATGACGATCACTGATGTACTTCCTACCCTGCTTGACGCTATCGGCGCCAGTGATGCAATTCCAGACGATTTGGATGGACGCAGCCAGTTAGAGGCACTGAACGGTGGTGTTAGCAAACACCCGGACTATGCAGTATCTGCGCTCTTCAGCGGACAAGCGATTTATCGTTGGCCTTGGAAACTGATAGACACTGAGTCGCCGCAACTATTCAACGTGCTGAAAGATCCAATGGAGCAAACTAACCTTGCCGCCACTGAATCAGAAAGAGTGACAATAATGCAGGAACGACTCTCCAAATGGCGCTTTGCCGAGGATCCAGCGATTCCGATTTTTGATGCACTACTTGATCCAGACACCTTTGGTGGTGTGGAAGATGGAAGGTTACCCTGGTCCGAGATGACACTGGATTAGATCAAAAAGTCGCTATCCTCGCCTGACTCAGGGGCTCATCACAATATGATCCGCGCTGAGATCAACTTACACCTTATTAACCATGGCGCTTGCCTTGATATTTTTTTGTGACCCGAAGTATCAAATTCCCGTTGCATCGCAGCGAATGAGCAACCGATTTTCTGAACGATGTTCTTTAAACATATTCAGCCATTACTGATAACCTTGAGTGATCGAACAACGTACATTGAACAAGAGCACAATCAAAAAGAGAGGCAAGTAATGACGATGAAGGTTTATCTGTCCGGTGAAATTCATACGGACTGGAGAGCGCAAATTATACAAGGTTGTAAAGACAATGGCCTGGCAATTGAATTCTATTCAGCGGTTACAGATCACGAGGCAAGCGATGCAGCGGGGGACATGCTAGGCGCAGAGCAGAATTCATTTTGGCGTGATCATCAATCTGCCAAGGTAAACGCTATCAGGACAAAAACACTCATTGAAAAGAGTGACATTGCGATTATTCGTTTTGGCGAAAAATACAAACAGTGGAATGCAGCATTCGACGCTGGGTACTGTGCCGCCCTTGGCAAGCCCTACATTACTTTGCATGGAGAAGACCTGGTTCACCCGCTTAAAGAAGTTGATGCAGCTGCTCAAGCGTGGGCTACATCGCCAAAGCAGGTGGTCGATATATTGATCTACACTGAACGCAATTAGTCATTTGATCATTAGTATGAAAAACTCACAGGACAAAGCCGTTACATGCTCAAATTGCAGAGCCAGTTGCTGCAAACTTGAGGTCCTATTGATTACTGAAACCGGCGTACCTGAGCAACACATCCTACGTGATGCGTATGGTGGTGAAACCATGCTGCGGCTCGAAGACGGGTGGTGCTCAGCACTAAACCGCGAAAACTTTCGCTGCACCATATACGAAAAAAGGCCGCTGATATGTCGTGAATTCGACATGGGTGCCTTCGATTGCATCAGGACCCGTGCCGAGGATGTACAGTGAATCCTGAACTGCGAATCGAACCTGCAAAAGCCTCCGACACGAGAGCGCTGTGCGAGATCGCGACGTCGACGTTCGCACTGGCGCTTAAGACCTGTTGATGCGGGCCGCAGTTGATACCTGCACAAAACACCATCAAGCAGCATTATGGCTAAGTGTGTTTAATAAAAACTTACGCGCTATTGGGTTCTATGCGAGATACGATTTTATCAAAGTAGGTTCAACAAAGTTCGAAATGGGTCATGAAATCCACTTAGACGATGTCATGTTGGCTGCATTAACTCACTAGTGGAACTGTCTTTTTAAAAGCTCGAACAATTGGATAAGGCCGAGCGACAAAATTTCAGCACATCGGGCGACGCTTCAGAATGCCTAAGCGCTAGCAGGCAACCAACCAGAAAGATAGTGAGCGCTCACATATTGCAAAACCCAGCATTATTGATCTAAGCAAACGGTTACGGCCTTAATTTCACCCGTTCGATGGGCCGAAGGCCAAGCGATAGTCACGATTTTTTTTTCGATTTTGTCATTGAATCACTCAGCAAAATCAATATGCGAACCCGTCAGGTCCTACAGTAATGAATAAACGGAATGTATTAGTATCCAAATATTCCATATTTTTGTGGCTAGCAGATTGATAAGTTTCGCTTTCTACCAATGACCGAGTATGTCACGTCGTCTCGATCAATCACGTTGTCCATCGACAAAAATTCCACCCACTCAAACACCTAGTTTGAAATGAGCAAAGAGGAGCTCCAATGTCCGCATATCTAGATGCCATTAAAGAATTCGCACAACTTAAAGAAGGCAACCCCACGTGGGGAGGCATTAACGCAGAGTACGCTGTTCGCATGGACAGACAGAACCGGTTCAAGACGGGTCTGGAAATTGCGCAGTACACCGCAGACATCATGCACAAGGACATGAAAGACTACGACCTCGATGCTTCTCGTTACACCCAATCTCTGGGTTGCTGGCACGGTTTTACAGCGCAGCAGTTAGCGATGTCGGTTAAGAAGCACCAGGGCACAATGGACAAGAGTTATATCTATTTGAGTGGCTGGATGGTTGCAGCACTTCGCTCCCAGTTTGGGCCGTTACCCGACCAAAGCATGCATGAAAAAACTACCGTGCCTAATCTGATCGAAGAGATTTATACTTTCTTGAAGCAAGCTGACGCACGCGAACTGCGCCACATATTTATCGCTCTAGACGAAGCGCGCGAATCAGGTCAGGACGTTGCGCCTATTCTCGATCAAATCGACAATTTTGAAACCCACGTTGTGCCCATCATTGCAGACATCGACGCCGGTTTCGGCAACGAAGAGGCAACTTACCTGCTTGCGAAAAAGATGATTGAAGCAGGTGCCTGTGCCATTCAGGTCGAAAATCAGGTTTCAGACGCGAAGCAGTGTGGTCACCAGGCCGGCAAAGTAACCGTCCCTCACGAAGACTTCCTCTCAAAGATCAACGCAATTCGTTACGCATTTCTCGAACTCGGTATCGAGAACGGCATTATCGTCGCCCGAACTGACTCACTTGGTGCCAGTCTCACGCAGAAAGTGCCCGTTTCGAAGGAGATAGGCGATCTTGCCAGCCAATACAACGATTTTCTCGAAACCAAAGAGGTTAATGACCTCAGCGAGCTGAAAGAAAACGACATCACCATTCACCAAAAAGGCAAACTGGTTAAGCCAGTTAGACTCGATAATGGTCTTTACTCATTTAAAGAAAACACCGGTTTCGACCGAGTAGTTCTTGATTGTGTTACCAGCCTTAACCACGGTGCTGATTTGCTTTGGATCGAAACAGAGAAGCCTAACGTCGCGCAGATCGCTGGCATGGTTGACGCGGTACGAGAGCACATTCCAAACGCCAAGCTCGTTTACAACAACTCACCATCATTCAACTGGACACTTTCTTTCAGAGAACAGGTTTACGGTGAATGGGCTGCGGAGGGTAAAGATGTCTCTGGTTACCCCAACCCTGAAACCGAGCCAAAAGGTTTGATGGATGTTAAATTTGATGATTCCGAGCTCGCGGCAACCGCAGACGCCCTAGTACAGCAGTTCCAAAAGGATGCATCGGCTCACGCTGGTATTTTCCACCACCTGATTACGCTTCCGACGTATCACGAAACCGCACTGGGCACCGATATCCTATCCGAGGGTTACTTTGGTGACCTTGGCATGCTGGCCTACGTACGCGACATCCAACGTCAAGAAATTCGACGTGACATGTCATCCGTGAAGCACCAAGATTTAGCAGGATCCAACATCGGTGATGATCACAAGGAATACTTCTCAGGAGACAACGCGCTTCTGGCAGGCGGTAAAGATAACACGATGAATCAGTTCTAATTTCCCTTAAGTCTCTGACTAAAGGCGCTTCCCCTCTGGGTAAGCGCCTTTTTTTTGGCTGCCATTTGCTGAGCACGAGGTGCTGTCAGCGCTATCAAAAAAGTCAAAAACTATCTGTGAAGCTACGCGTTGAAGAAACAAATATCGCTTTAGTACAACACAGAAACCAGCGTACCAAGCACACCCTATTGATCTTGAAATATTCGAGTTCGGTCTTATTCAACCCTGAGAGCATTCTTTACCGAAGACGGCTTTGCTATTCTTCTCACCGTCATCGAAAGATAGCAAAGCGAATACCGCGAGCATGAATGCCAACCAAAAAGATCAGCGCAGTTACCTAGGCCAAGTTTTTACTAACCCAGCCAGTCTGCTGCTCATTATTTTGCTCGTGTGCGGAACTGCCTACTTCTGGTCGCAGAGTCGGATGCCCGCGCTCGATCAAAAAGCACAGATGGCGGAGCGAAATAACCTTTCCGCGATCGCATTCGACATCGTTTATCCTACCCACGCTGATCAATCCGTAATAGAGCGCATAGCCAAAACCACTGTTAATTGGAGCTATACGAATTGGAAGGGTATGACGTTTGGATTATTTTTTGGCGTTCTCACACTCTGTCTGTTGCAACTCCACCCGCCTTCTAATCAATCAAAGAACCCACTAATTAATAGTTTCATCGGCATGACAACCGGCGTTCCTCTTGGCGTCTGCGTCAACTGTGCCACTCCGATTGCTCAAGGCATGTATCTGAGCGGCCTCAGGCTCGAGGCAGTACTGGCAACATTGCTTAGCTCGCCCACACTTAATGTCATCGTGTTAGCTATTTCAGTTTCTCTATTTCCGACTTATTTTGTGCTCACAAAAATTTTCGGATCATTAATCTTCATTCTGGTGATCGTGCCACTGATTGTTCGCCTGACCAGATCTGGCGGCGAGGCGAAAGATGCGTCACAACATCTGGTCGCCGAGATAGGAAACGCCAGTCAAGGGATGCAACGCTTCAATCAAAAGCAGCGGGTTGTGATTCGCGGCTCTGTCACCGACGTTTTCCAGGGCGTTGCGCTTTTGCTGTTCGAAAACACGATCTATCTTTTTAAAATCGCTGTTCCAATGATGTTACTGGCCGGTTTTTTGGGCGCTGGACTCGTTGAAACAGTGCCTCTAGATGAACTCACGTTGCTTGAGTACTCGATGCTTTCGCTAATTTTCGTTGCGATCATCGCCGTGTTGCTGCCAGTGCCTATAGCTTTCGATGTTATCGCTGTAAGCGCGCTCCTTGCGACTGGCATTTCGCCGGGTATAGCGATGACCGTGCTATTTGCGCTTGGTATTTTTAGCATCTATCCAGCCATGATTATCGCCAAAATCGTTTCGCTTCGCCTGAGCGTTGGCTTGATAGGTGCAGTTATCATTTTCGCCGTTTTACTTGGTGTACTAACAGAACAGTTGAGTGAGCAGAGAAACCGAGAAAACAACGAGGTACTGCGCAAGGAACTTGCGCTTATTAAGCCATCACAGAGCCACTTACTTAAACCCGAAACCTTAGCAAAACAGATTTGCAATACTTCAGCGTTTGAAAAAATCGATGAATGTTATGTCGCGCTTATCAACTCAGGCAGTCTCGGGCCGCCGATCGCGACGCTATGTAACAAGTATTTACTTGAACCCGACGCTATCTCATCGTGCAAAGAAGATATTACAACAAACCTAATCACTGACGCCGCCTTGGCGGCCGCCAATGTGAAACGTTGTGCCGAAATAACAGACGAGGCGCGAAGGGACAGCTGCGTTATTCGAGTATTAATCACGCAAAGTTTTAGTCAGGATATTGTTGGTAAATGTCGGACGCTAGTGGATCCATCGCGTATTAAAAATTGCCTTGAGCATATTTATCTGAAAAGAATTGAAGGACTAGCAAATGTGAGTGCTTGCGCGCTCGATTTAACAAGTGCAGAAAGCAGTTATTGCCTACGACTGCTCAGCGGCTATAAAGCAGCAGAAACAAAAAACCTATCTCAATGTGCATCTCTCGTAAAAAATAAAACGAGCAGTCGATTTGACATCGCGAACGAAACTGCAGGCTCAACAGCGGCGCGACTTTGCTATTCACTCATCTTTTCTGAATCACCAGAAAAACAAACGCCTGAATTTTGTCGCACATTAACCTCGGCGCCAGCCACACAGGATTGTCTAGACGAATTGATCGTGAGATCAGCACTAGCAAAAGATAGTGAAGCGCAATGCGGCGAGATCATCACACCTTGGCGCAAGCGTTTTTGTCAGCAAGGTATTGTCGAACGCAGATTTCAGCGCCGTATGCTGCAACAGAGCACGCTTGATCTTGCTATTCCTCAAACATCTACCCTCGATATCAATCGCGCCGCTTCTTCGCCCGACTATATCTCCGCTCCAAGGTATGTTCGTTACGACGCAACACCGCACAACGCAGATATCAACGTACAAATGGCACAGTTCACTGCGGGTGATACGTTGAAAGTGAGGACTGACTTGACTGAAAAGTTTGTTCAACGTCCGGGCAATTCAATCGGACTAGATAAACTCTGGCAGTTCGAATTCACGGATTTTTTCGACCCTTTTGTACTCGGCCGAGGCATTGCCTCTGGCGATTTTGATAATGATGGCTGGGCCGATATCGCGGTTTCAACCAACGACGGCATTATCCTTTACCGAAATTACGGCGGCTTGCGGTTCGGCTTTTATAAAAGATTAAACTCATCGGAGAGGCTCAATGCCCTCGTCGTCGCCCTCGTTGATCTCGACAACGACGGCTGGCTTGACGTTTTCGCCACGGCCTACGGCGGTAGGTCCATTGTTTTCAATAACCAGAAGGGTAGTTTCGATCAAAGTAACATCACAACACTCATCAATCGGGAAGCCAATGCCACGCTGTCGGCAGGGTTCGCTGACTGGGACAAAGATGGCGATCTCGATTTTTTACTGGGCAACTGGTCCTTTGGTTCAGAGGAGAACTTCCGGACAATCTTCTCAGCAAACCAGAAAGTGACGAACAATAACGGTGACTATTTGGCGGAGACTATCGACGAGCTCACAGGAGATACGCTGTCGATACTATTTTCCGACGTGAATAATGATCACGCGCTCGATATCCTCATAGCAAACGATCGGCACGTACCGGACCTTTGGTATTTGGGTAAGCCCGATGGCTTTGAACTGATGTCGCCGACTCGACGCGATGTCGTGACGTCTTTGAATACGATGAGCTACGAGTCCGCGGATTTTAACAACGATTTAATCATGGATGTTTTTTCCGCAGATATGTCATTCGACGACGACGGTGTTTCTGCCTATTGTCATCTACTCGATGAAACAGATGCCAAATCATGCGCTGAAAAACTGCTAGGTCGCAGGGCAATCCTTGACCTCGATATTTCTTGGTGCGGAAACCAAAGCGAAATTTCAGAGCGCGCCTCTTGCCTTGAAGCGATGACCGTGAGGCTTGCGGCGACCGAAAAGAATCCGAAACTCTGTCATAACTTAGCCGATCAGGCCGCTAAGGACCTATGCCAACGTCTGGCAAAACGCTATGCGTCGGACCCACCGATAATTTACGACCAATATCCATTACAAGAAATGAGTAATAAATTGTTACTAGGTCGATCAAATGGAGGGTTCAAAGATGCGACGATAGAGGCGGGTGTCCAGTCAAGTTATTGGAGCTGGAGCGCAAAAGCAGCGGACTTGGATAACGATGGATACCAAGATATCTATATTGGTAACGGCTATGAGTTCGGTAACCCGGTGCAACTCTTTTCCAATGTGTTTTTTCACAATGAGCAGGGGAAACGTTTTAAGCGCGCAGAGCAAAAGTTTAATCTCGATTTTATGCCCAACACGTCAAGTTTTACTTATGCGGATTTCGATCGCGATGGCGATATAGACATTATCACTAGCAGCGTAATGTCACAGCTATTTTTGCTGGAAAACCAGGTCAGCAAAAATCGTAGCATCCAGTTTAATTTGCTCGATCAACACGGAAACAAAAATGCAGTAGGAGCGAAAATCATCATCTATTATGGCAACAATCTTCAACAGATGCGGGAAATAAAGCTCAGTGGTGGTTATCAATCTTTTGATGAGACGGTGGTCACCTTCGGTTTGGCGGATCACGCGACTATTGATCGGGTTAATGTTCACTGGCCCAGCGGCGATATTTCAACATTGAAAGACCTCTCGGCAAATGCCAGATATTTAATCACGCGGACACGGACGCCGTAGCTACCAATCCGTGCGATCAGTATTTACCTCATCGCGGTCAGTTGAACGCGGTATCAACACACACGTTTGCTGATGCGTGCAATCTTCTACCACAGATATTCGTTTCACGCGCGTATATATTCGATAGCCGCGCTTGGTAGAACGAACTCGAGTGTCAATCAATATGGCTAAGATACTCTTCACTCAAAAATCGAGCTCTCCTAGCAAAAGACTTATTCTATAAACGAAAAAACCCGGTACTGACCGGGCTTTTTGTTAGTGAAGGCTTGTTAACGCTATCCTTCCATAAAACTTCGTAGTTGTTCCGACCTTGCAGGGTGACGTAACTTTCGCAATGCTTTTGCCTCGATTTGACGAATTCTCTCACGAGTAACAGAGAATTGCCGACCGACTTCTTCCAATGTGTGATCGGTGTTCATGTCAATCCCGAAACGCATCCTTAGAACTTTTGCTTCACGCTCAGTCAACGCAGTCAAAACATCTGTTGTCGTCTCTTTCAAACCAGCGCCAGTTGCATGATCCACTGGAGACTCGACCGATGTATCGCTTACAAGGTTCCACATCGTTGAATCATCATCGTCACCAACAGGCGTCTCGAGAGAAATAGGTTGCTTGGCGACATCCAAGGCCTTCAACACTTTGTCTTCTGGGAGCTCCATTTTCTCACTAAGCTCCTCGATCGTTGGCGATCTGCCATATTCCTGAACAAGTTGCCGGGTAAGCCTATTCAGCTTGTTCACCGTTTCCATCATGTGAACCGGCACCCGGATGGTTCTCGCCAGGTCAGAGATCGAACGCGTAATCGCCTGACGAATCCACCAAGTGGCGTAAGTTGAGAATTTAAATCCCCGCCGGTACTCAAATTTATCGACGGCTTTCATCAAACCGATATTTCCTTCCTGAATCAGGTCGAGGAAATGCAGACCGCGGTTGGTATATTTTTTCGCGATTGAAATAACCAAGCGCAGATTTGCCTCGATCATGTCCTTCTTGGCAGCGCGAGTTTTACCCACCGCGACAAACAACCGTCGGTTGATTTCCTTAATCTCTACCACGTCCATGCCAGTGCGTTGGGATATTCGACTAACAGTTTTTAACGCATGGCGGAGTGCGACGCGGTTCTTGGCGAGATTCTCGGACCAGGGTTCATTGGCATTTATCTGCTCATCAAGCCAATCCACATTGGTTTGGTTGTTGAGATAAATTTCCAAAAACTTATCTTTTGGCATACCCGATTTGCGAACGCATAGTTCCCGGATTGCCTTCTCTTGCTTCCTAATTGTTGTCATGTCATCACGCACGCGATCCAGTAACGGCTCCATGCGCGTCGGGACCAGCTTAAGCGAACAAAACGCTTCGCCCAATGCGTCTAGTGCCTTGATCGTTTTAGCATCACCGCGGGGTTGCGAAGCGAGTACCTTCGCCAGTTTTTCCTGTGCCGACTTAATCGCTCGAAAACGCGCGTGAACAAGTTCTTCGTCGAGCCCCTTTTTCTCCTCGTTTTCGTCAGCTTGGTAGTTACCGCTGGACTTTGCCTCGGCGACCTTCGACATATCCGGGATGCTATCTTCTGGATCAAGGAAGCCAGTAATCAGGACGCCCAGATCACCTTCCTCTTCGACAATCGTATCGTATGTTCGGACAACGCCGGCGACAATATCCGGATAACGCGCCATAATTGCCATACTTTCACGGATACCCTCTTCAATACGCTTGGCAATGACTATCTCACCCTCGCGAGTCAGCAGCGGCACAGTGCCCATTTCACGCATGTACATGCGCACCGGGTCGATAGTGCGACCGACCATTGATTCAGCACTGCCGATTGTGGCGGAGTCGGGATTAGGCTCCTCACTCGTCATCTCTGTTAAGCTGTTATTCTCTGGCGCTTGCTCGTAAACACTAATGTTCATCTCACTGAACATGTGCACGACACTCTCAAATTCATCGGACTGAATGATGTTATCCGGTAAGACCTCGAGTAACTGGTCGTAGGTCAAAAACCCCTGCTCTTTACCCTTGTCTATTAATACTTTTATGCGAGACTGCTCCGCAGTTTCCTCGCCTTCATCGCCTTCAGCGCCTTGCTGGCCAGCTTGTGCCAGGGAGTCAGAGTCCGAAATAACGTCATCAAGATTTTGCGAAGCATCTTCTAGCGTATCATCGTCAAGGATTGACTCGAAATCACCTTCTCTTACATTACTGGTCATAGGACTCACTCTCCATCAGAGTCATCGGGGCTTAGGAAGATCAACGAAATAACGACACCTAGCAGTGAGCACGCTCTTGCTGATAAATATCTTTGTTTCAGTGTCGTTGACGGCGTTTTTGTATATGGGGGCTTGGATAGATAATTTAAAGTGCGCGGGGTCGGCAACTTTGCTATCGAGGACAGCGTGTGTTGTGTTGATTGAAACAGACTCAAGCAGTTCAACAACTTCACTACTAATTCATCCCTAGCTTTTGCAATAAGAACATTGACGGTCAGTCCGTTCTCTCGAAACGAACACTCGATAAAAATAGCTTATTCGCAAACTAACCCGGATTGGATTATACCACAAGGCATTATCATTAGGTCTTTCGTCCATGTCTATCACTATTTCTAATTATTAACTCGCGTACACTCAGATAGTAGTGTGAGAACGATCTTTTTTATCTCACCGTTTATCTCAATAAAGATGCTGAAATATCTTTTACTTAAGACACCGAGGACATGAATATTATTCTCGAACCAAATCCTCAAAGAAAAGTCAGCAAGCGAGGGGAGATTTCTTGCTTTAATTCAAAACCTTAGGGCTGATTCCTGAGACAAAGCTTATCAGGATCGCAGAAATCTCCATTTTTTTCCCCTTTTAATCGGCAGTTTTTGTGAGTATATTTACAACCCTCGCTAGCTCAAGCTGTATGAATATACAGTATTCTCCTCGGCAGGATGGATGCGCGTACGGCTTGGCTAGCTGAGACCAACTCTAGTTCGATCTTCTTCTGTCTCTCTGACACTCATTGACTTGTCAATCCCACTGCCTGTGTACGTTTTCTGCTTCGTACGCTAGGAAGCCTTAATCAAAGCTTGCCAGTTGAAGTCCGGGTCACCAATGACATGGAAATACGGATTAAGCAGCTCATCTTTCTGGTTATAGCGCAGTGGTTCAAAATTTGCGTCGACAACCAAACCTCCGGCCGCTTCAACAACAGCATGCGCCGCGGCAGTGTCCCACTCACAGGTAGGTGCTAGTCTCGGATACAGGTCGGCCTGCCCCTCAGCAACTAGGCATAACTTCAATGAGCTGCCCATATTACGGGTCTCAAGGTCAGGATAGGCACGGTTAAGGTTGCCCATACATACCTCCATCTCATCACTGCCATGCCTTCTGCTTGCCACGACGGTTACAGGCTCAACAACTGCATCGATTTCACCCTCGACGAAACGCTGCATGGTGCGCGTCGAAATTTCTCGACGTTCCCCGTTTTCCTCTACCCAGGCAACACGTTCACTCAACTCTGTTGGGCTATATCCTGCGTACATTCTGTCAATCACCGGCACATAAACAATACCTAATAGCGACCTCCCGTTTTCGATCAATGCAATGTTTACCGTGAACTCACCATTGCGGTTAATAAACTCCTTGGTGCCATCTAAAGGGTCAACTAAAAAATATCGCTGCCACGCTTGACGCTGCTCGAAGGGCAATACCTCGGATTCTTCAGAGAAGCAGGGTAGGTCGGGGTAAATTACGGCGAGTGATTCGCTGATTATTTTATGCGCAGCCAGATCCGCCTGAGTCAACGGAGAATTATCCGACTTTTGCTCGACACCAAAATCTTCGCTGTGGTAAACCTCAAGAATGGCTTCTCCAGCCTTGCGAGCGATTTCAGTTAAATTATCTATCATGTCGTGCATCGTCAGGGTTCCGCTGTTTAAAGTGAATGTTGAGTATAACCATTATCAGCGTATCTGTAATTTTCGAAGGCAAGTTACGCAAAATTCACCCAACAGCCTGCCTGTACCTTCGAGCAATTTCCTGCCAGACTTTCCCTCGATTAACGATGAAGAAACCCCTCATGGATACTGAGAATAAAGTTAGGCTTGATAAGTGGCTTTGGGCTGCCCGTTTTTACAAAACTCGAGCAAAAGCCAAGGAGGCGATTGACGGCGGTAAAGTGCATATCGACGGCACCAAGGGGAAAGCATCGAAGGATCTGCAAGTCGGTGCCGAGATTCGCCTGAGGCAGGGCTGGGACGAAAAGACGGTAATGGTAAAAGCGTTATCAGATCAGCGACGTAATGCCTCGATTGCCGAAACACTGTACGAAGAAACACCGGAAAGTATCGAGCAGCGACTTCTGCAAGCCGCCCAAAGAAAATCCGCGGGCCAACAAGCGGTTTCCAAGGAGCGACCCAGCAAGCGGAACCGTCGCTTGATTCACCAATTCAAAGACAAGAATCTAAATGCCAGCTAGCGCATACTGAGCAATTCAATACAAAATTAATCATGGATATCGGGACAGGGTCTTGATTACCATTGATACTTCCCATTCGGACATGAATACTGGCGTGAACAGAGCGAAAACCCTATGACAGAACAGATCACTGAGAAATTGAGTTTTCTGAAAAGTGCGTATTCAAATAAAAAACTCAGCACACTGCGCGGGCTTGAGCGCGAAGCATTAAGGGTCGATGCGGCAGGACACCTTTCAGACAAACCACATCCGAAATACCTCGGCTCGAAGTTGACACACCCCTCGATAACAACCGATTTTTCCGAAGCGCAGTTGGAACTTATCACCCCCGCAGCTGAATCGATTGACAATACCCTGTCCCAGCTAAAAAAAGTCCACCAATTTGTTTATCAGGGTTTAAACGACGAAGTGATGTGGTCCGCAAGCTTACCATGTGCTCTGCAAGGCGATGACAACATACCTCTTGCTACCTACGGCAAGTCGAACCTTGGCAGATTGAAAACCACATACCGTAATGGCCTAGGCAATCGATATGGACGTTTGATGCAGACGATCTCTGCTGTTCATTACAATTTCTCATTCAGTGATGAATTCTGGCGTGATCTTGCCCAACACGAACAACGTGATAATTCTCCGGCATGGCGATCAAAGCGGTATTTCGATTTAATCCGAAATTTCAGACGATTCTCTTGGTTACCGATCTACTTATTTGGTGCCTCTCCCGCTGTTTGTGAATCATTCGTAAAAGGAACACCTGCCGAAGAAAAACTAGAGGCGATGGGTCTTGGCACTTATGGGCTTTCCCACGGCACATCTTTGAGAAACAGCAACATACTCGGCTACCAGAGCAAACAGCAATCCGAGCTGCTCAATATCTGTTACAACAATCTGGATAATTACGTCAGTACACTCACCCGAGCGGTTTGCACACCGCATCCGCAGTTCAAACACCTTAGTGCGATGACCGGCGGCATGCACAGCCAAGTTAATCCAAATATTTTGCAATCCGAAGCAGAATTCTACACCACCATTAGAGCGAAAAGAGTTGCCCGAAATGGAGAGAATTTTCTCGATTGTCTACATCGGGATGGCGTTGAGTATATCGAGGTAAGGTTGCTTGACGTAAACCCCTTCTCTCCGATTGGCTTTACCAAAGAGCAAGCTAACTTTATAGACACGTTGTTGCTGTACTGCTTACTGTTACCCAGTCCCGAACACAATGACCAACTCTGCAAAACAGTTGCCAACAATGTTGAAAAAGTTGTCGAACAAGGCAGACTGCCAACAACATTGCTCGACGATGGACCGAGAAAACGCTCGGTTGCTGATTGGGGACTTGAACTTACCAACGCGCTTTTACCAGTTGCGCAGCTTCTCGATCAACTGACCGAGGGGGGAGAACACTGCCAAAGTTTACAAAAACAGTCAGCGCGTCTTGAAGACAGCAACCTCACACTAAGCGCCCGCGTGCTGGCCGATATGGAAAGCGAAGGCATTTCGTATTTCAGATTCGCCATGAACAAGTCCATTGAGCATCAAGCATACTTTCAGCAAGCCCCGCTTTCTCGCGAAGACACTGAAATGTTCGAATCTATGTCACACAAATCTTTTGAAGACCAGCGAGCAACAGAGGCGAGAGATGAAGTTTCATTTGAAAAGTACCTCAGCAATTTACAAGACGCCTATTCTGATCTGCTGTAAGGACTGAGTGATGAATGAATCGAAATGAATCATCTTGCCCATTTTCTGCTATCGGCATCGGATCCTGCTTTACTCGTCGGCGGGTTTCTGGGCGATTTTGTCAAAGGTCGATTAAATGGACGCTTACCAAAAGAACTTGAAAACGGCATAAAGTTACATCGGGCAATTGACGCCTTCACCGACAAGCATCCAATCGTGAGACGCAGCTGCTTGAGACCGGACAACGAGTTTCGAAGAGTAGCGCCTATTATGATGGATATCGTCTACGACTATTTCCTCGCGCGGCACTGGCACAGGTTCCGAGCGGAAAGTCTTGAGCAATTCAGTGATCACGTTACCAACACGATTTTAAATTACGACACAGAACTCCCCCCAGACGCGTTTAGGTTCATTTCATACGTCGCAGACGGCAGACGCCTCCAACATTACGGGACAAGAGAATTTGTTCAGCGATCTTTTGTGCACTTGAACAAGCGACTGACCCGGGAAAACCCTCTCGATGCAGCATTTGCACAATTCTTGAAATTTGAGCCAGCACTGGAGCAAGACTTTCTGGATTTTTTCCCGGCGCTGGAAAGTTTCACTGAGGCTTGGCAACGAGAAAACCAAACCTCCGACGGATCAGCTGTTCGAGATGTAAAACGGACTTGAGCTATTACCTCGACTAAACACGGCAGTCAGCCAGCGCGCGTCAATATTTAAATCGTCCCTGTCAAAGCTATTCGCCATGCTTTCGTGTTCTGATTCATACATAATATCGGCTACTGAATTTTCGTCGCGACAGAGCGCCAGGCAAAATGAATTTACCTTCATCCAGAATCATTTTTCTTATCGTCTTTTTGGGCTGTACCGGTCTGATGGGCGTCGCGCTCTATATGGAACATGCCATGGGACTTGAACCCTGTAATTTGTGCATTCTGCAGAGAGTTGCTGTCATCGCAACAGCTGTTGTTGCGTTAGTTGCTGCTATTCACGGTCCATCTCTAGCAGGCATCAAAACATATGCGGGCTTGGGTGCACTCGTTTCAACTGCTGGCGCAGGCATTTCAGGTCGGCAATTATGGTTGCAAAGTTTACCCGCCGATCAAGTACCAGCCTGCGGACCTTCTCTTGATTACCTAATCGATGTATTTCCCTTAACAGAGGCAGTTCGCATGGTGCTCGAGGGTGACGGTGACTGCGCTGAAGTTGTGTGGAGCTTTTTGGGTATCAGTATTCCAGGTTGGACGCTTGTCGGGTTTTGTGGATTGATTGCTATTTGTGGTTTCGTTTTTCTAAAACCAAAATACCAACGTTAATTTGCACGACTTTTTTAACTCTATCGCCAAGAGCACGCGCATGCGCTCTACACCCTATTGAGCGCTTGTTTTGCGATCGATTTCCGCTTTCCGATCATCAACCGTCTGCTGAAGATTGTTCACCTTTTCCATCATCTCAACAATCTTGTCCGGTGAGACAGTTGTAACACCAGCGGGCAGTGCAGAACGAGAGTTAGCGACGGCGGGCTGGTTCGGTTTTGCCGGCGCAACATACGCGTCTATCGTGTTTATCTGACCATCAAGTATCACAAGCTCTGCCTCGGCCGACGGAACCGGGGTGTTCGAGAACTGCCATACACCGTGTTCGTCCTGCCACTTGTATATTTTTGTAGGCGCTGTACTTCTACCGGCCTCAGCCTGCGTAGGCTTTGATGCACTAAAAAGCGCATCAATCGTCAAAAGCGGTTGACCGTCTGGACCCTTAATGAAAAAAAGTCCACTACATGCCAGTATTACGATCCCTATCATCAGTTTTATCATATCAATACTCCGATCGTGCCGTTTCTCGGGCTAAGCCTGTTTCTTGGGACTACCCTATCAATGTTACAATCACTTTAATCTAATCTGGCAGATACTCCATGCTCACTTTCGCTAATCTGGCGCTTCGCCGGGGCACCCTGCTGTTATTCAGCGATACCAACTTTACCATCCACAAAGGTCGAAAGGTTGGTCTAATCGGTGCGAATGGTGCCGGTAAAACCAGCTTGTTCAAACTCATCACTGGCGAGCTGGAAGCAGACACTGGTTCTCTCGATTTCCCTCAAAATATGGAGATCTCTTACCTTGAACAGGAGGTCGCAGCAACCGCTGAGTTAGCACTGGACTACGTCAAAGGGGGCGACAGGCACTGGGCGAGAATCGATCAGGCAATTACCAAAGCCGAACAGGACGGCGAATTTGAGAAACTCGCCACTTTACACGAGCAAATGGATTCCATTGATGGCTACACGGCGAATGCAAGAGCCGAGCAGTTAATGATGGGCCTCGGATTTCAGGTCAACGAATTCGGCGAGCCTCTTTCCTCTTTCTCCGGTGGCTGGAGGATTAGACTCAATCTTGCGCGTACACTGATGTCACCGGCAGATCTGCTGCTGCTTGACGAACCGACCAACCACCTCGACCTTGATGCAATCATGTGGTTGTCTAACTGGATCAAACAATATCAGGGTTCAATGATCCTCATCTCACATGACAGAGAGTTCCTCGACGAGACGGTCAATACGATTGCCTACCTTTACAACAAGTCAATCGAGCTTTTCAGCGGCAATTTTTCACAATTTGAAATCGTTAAAGCGGCAAGGCTTGCAGAGCAACAGAGCAGTTACGTTAAACAACAACGTGAAATTAAGCACATGCAGGATTTTGTTCGACGGTTTAAAGCTAAGGCAACAAAGGCGCGCCAGGCGCAGAGCCGCATCAAGGCACTCGAAAGAATGGAAGTGATTGCACCGGCACATATTGATTCGCCGTTTTCGTTTCAGATTCCCACCGCTGAAAAAAGTTCGGACCCCTTGTTACTGCTAAATCAATGTGATTTGGGCTACACCAGTCCCATTTTGAATGATATCTCTATTAGCCTACACCCGGGAGACAGAGTTGGCTTGCTAGGCCATAACGGTGCAGGTAAAACAACATTAATGAAGACCCTCAGTGGAGAGTTACCGCTGTTGGCCAAGCATGCGGAGTCAAAAGATAACACTGGCACTAAGGGGCGAAGAATTGAGGGCGAGAATCTTCAAATTGGATATTTTTCACAACACCAAGTTGATGATCTCGACCTCAATATCACCCCGCTGACACTCATCCGAAGAGTTGACCCCAAACTTAGTGATCAGGGAATCAGGAACTATCTCGGTGGTTTTGATTTCAGAGGTGACCGGGTAAATGAGCTTATCAATATTTTCTCTGGTGGCGAGAAAGCCCGGCTCGCTCTCGCGCTGGTTGCCTATTCGAAGCCTAACTTATTGCTCATGGATGAACCCACTAATCATCTGGATATTGATATGCGACAGGCCCTAACAGTGGCGCTGCAAACATTCGACGGTGCGATATTGTTGATATCACATGACCGCCATCTTTTAGCGAACGCCGTTGACTCATTTATGCTACTCGACAAAGGAAGTTTGAGCGAGTTTAACGGTGATCTTGAAGACTATCGAAAATTTGTCCTTACCGATGGTATTAAAACGCCCGGCGCTGGCAACAGGGATACCACCAGCATTGAGCCTAAAAAGCAGTCGAAGATCACCGCACTGAAAGACGAACACACTTCATCAAAACGCACTACCAGCTCCGGCGGTAAACAGGCGCGACAGCTAAAAACAAAACTGCGCACACTTGAGACGCGCCTCGAAAGACTAAACCGAAAACTGAGTGAAGTCGAAGAAAGGCTTACCGATACCAGCCTCTATGAAAACGGCGGCGGAGGCGACTTACAAACTCTGCTGAGAGACCAGCTGAGTTTGAAAGATCAAATTGGAGAGCTTGAAGAAGACTGGCTTGAGATGACGACGATGTTGGAGGCGATGTAACGAGCCTCCGGCAATCACGCCGGTTGCTTTCTCGCCACTACCACATCCTATCTTTCGCATACTCCGGATAACCCTGATCGTAACCAAGCGTGTCAAAGCCTTGGCGCATTGAAAATAGACTTCTTTGACACGCACAACGACTACCGACCTAGGCGTGCTGTTGCCATGCTCAACTGTCTGTGTGACATCTAAGTCTGCTGTGATTAGTGCCGTGCCGTTGACACGGACCACATTGTTTGACCCTGGCACCATAAAGAGCAGACTAATGCGGTTGTCTCTCACAATGTTTCTAAGTGAATCCATTCGATTGTTTCCCCGCCAATTGGGGAGCCAAAGGGTATGCTTGTCTACAATTCTAACAGCGCTATCGATATCTCCACGTGGACTGGCATCACTACCTTCGGCACCCACCGTTGTCAGGATCACAAAACGAGATTAATTGATCCAACGTTGATACTGAGGTGTGACGGTTGGTTGGACCTTATCAAGCACGCCTTGGACCACCTCACCGTAGAGTGCTCCAAGCCCCTCAATACTGCTGATGTTATTCATTGGCATTCCCTCGAATAGACCGGGCCAGGGAACTTTAAGCCTTGACGGCCTTATTGGGATCAGCTTCCCCCTGCACAATAGACCTGCCGAGTGCCGGAAAGAGAGGAATATCCTCATCGGCAAGAGCGGGCATTAGTTCTTTACGCGCCATCGCCGCTTCAATATAGGGCGCTAATTCTGCATCTTTCTTCGCCACTCGCTCGGCTTCACGCGCTTTAAACTCGGGCATCACTTCACTTGCAAATAGCTCCAGCGACTCACAGATGTGTTCATGTTTGTTCATACCGGCCTGCTGAATAAAGGTCACCTGATCAACACCAACTTTCTCAAACTTCTTCAGGTGCGCTCTCATATCGTCGGGGGTACCGATACCGCCGCGCTCCGCCGATAGCGCAAGTGATGAGTTAATGGGGTTTTGTTCAAGTTGAGTGCTACGGACTTTGCGGAACTCCTCAAACAAATTTGTTCTACCTGGTTTATGTTCACCAAACCCATAGAGAGAACCCAGCGCATAACCAAAGAACTCAAAGCCCTCCAACCCTCTGTCTATAGCAGTTTGACGATCGTTGTGGACAGAAAAGCTGGTGACCATACAAATGTTGGCGTTAACCGCATGACCAATCGGCACACACTCATCGCTCTTGATTATGCTGTAGTACTCTTCAACCCAGTGGCTGGCTTCGGCGGGATCAACAAATGCAAAAGTCAGCGCACCAATACCCAACCGCGCTGCCATTTTTATCGTCTCCCTATTAGAACAGGCAACCCAGATCGGTGGATGAGGTTTCTGCACTGACTTTGGGACAATGTTTCTGCAAGGCATGCTGAAATACTTCCCCTCGTACCCCGGGTATGGGTCCATCGCTAACATATTGGCGATTTGTTCAGTCGCTTCCAGATATTGTTCTCGTTTTGATGCAACCGGAATATCGAAACCACCAAGCTCGAGAATTGCAGAGGACTCACCGGTGCCGAAATCTACCCGACCATTAGAGACAAGATCAAGGGTCGCAATACACTCCGCAGTGCGCGCAGGATGATTGTAGTTGTTGATAACCTGCCGGATACCATGGCCGAGGCGAATGTTCTTTGTTCGCTGAGAGGCTGCAGCAAGAAAAATCTCTGGCGCAGAGGAATGTGAATACTCCTCAAGAAAATGGTGTTCTACTTCCCATGCATAGTCAATGCCCAAGCGATCGGCCAGTTCGACCTGATCTAGCGCATCCTGAAATAGCTTCTGTTCGATTCCCTCGGTCCATGGTCGCGGGAGTTGATGTTCGTAAAAAATACCAAATTTCATCACTATCTCCTTTTAACTGCCTGTCTTGCGCTCGTTTATTTGACGTTAGCCCACCGCCATTGCATCAAATTCTTCAAAAATCTTCTTGCCGTTTTCTACCGCTAGAATTTTATTCTTTAATTCACTACGTAAGCGGTCATGGTTTGCCTTGTGCATATCTACGCCATGCCACTGCACCATCTGTTCCCACACAGGGTCAAGCAAATTACTTCCCATCACCTCGCTGCCATCGAGCGTCGTCACCGTTGCATTTCTAAACTCTGAGATTGCAATTCTTAACCAAGCCACATGCACAGATTCGTCCTGGCGAATTCGATTCACCAGCTCGACGGCATGTTTTGATTCGATTTGCTTATCTATAAAGGTTTGTTCCGAGGCGATCACTTTCTCGTAAAAATCGAACGCTCTCTCGGCTCTGACTTCAATCATTAGCAGGTTCATCAGAAAAGCAATCACCCCTTCAAATTCTGGCGCTATCGCATCCATCTCACGCTCATCTTTTTCACGACCAATGCTGGCCGGTGCCTCGGGTAAAGGGAATTTATCCTTGCCGAAAATTAAATCCCTCACCGCGTACCACATAACGTCATGGCCACCGGTATCATTTGCGGGATTACCGCCTTCGTCCCATCCGTGACTACTCAGCAGACCTTTGTTCATATGGCCGAGTGCAGTCTCTGAAATGTCCTCTTTAATAATCGTCTGAAAATCAGGCGCGACCAAATCCGCTAATGCCTTTCCGCGGCCTTCAATAATGCCTGTTATTGTTAGGGAGTCCCACAGGGGTTGTTCTACGCCGTTGGTAAGCAGAAAAATCTGCTGCTCTACCGTGGGATAGTTTGGCTCTTGAAGCAAATCTGTTGTTGCTTCCACAATCGGTACATTTTTTTCCGTTAATCGAGCCGCCCAAGCTTCAATCGCCTGCCATCGGTTCTGAGTCCTGGGAGACAAATAGCAACCTTCTGCATCAAAGCCTCCATGCAACTTAAGACCACACTCAATGTGCGGCGTTACGTATTCATGTTCTGCTTCTATCTCTTCCAGACTGTAAACACACTTACTCATTCTTCCGCTTCTCCGATTACTTTCTGTTCGTAATTTGGTTTGTGTTTTTGAATTATCCGCTTACGCCTTTTGTTTGCCGGTTGTGGCGCAAATGGCAAGTTGCGGCTCAATCGCTAGCCCGAGCGCTATAAACCGAGTGAGTTTAGCTAACACACCAACCCTGTCGTTGAGCGCCCACACTTCCTTAACTTTTCGAGTGATACCTTGTGGGCGAGTCTTGAGAAAACCTTTATCCATAAAGCATGCTCGAGCGACCCTTCGCAGCCGGCACAGGGTACTGCTTTGCCTCGGAGCAATCGAACATTCGGCGGCCGGATTGTTGCTATGATTCTTTTTCGCGAGGATCATCGTCGAAATTGACTCATCGGTAACATATCATCACTTTTGTTTTACGCGCTGCCATACCTCAAGTCAATTATCTCCCGATTACTGCAAACAATGCTTTAGGGCTCTTGTGGCAAAACCTGGCTATAATGCAGCACTTTGAAACAGAATCGTTTGAGGGTGAATCGAGTGAGCAGACAATTTCCAGAAGCCAGAATGAGACGTATGCGGAAAGACGATTTTTCACGCCGCCTCATGCGCGAAAACCATCTTCGCGCGGATGATTTGATTTATCCGGTGTTTGTTATCGAAGGAGAAAACCGAACCGAGCCGGTGCCCAGTATGCCGGGAGTTGAGCGAAAGACGATTGATCTGCTGGTTGAAGAAGCAAAAGAGGTGCACGCACTTGGCATTCCTCTGATGGCAATTTTCCCAGTCGTACCGCTTGAAAAAAAATCAGAGCTAGCCGAAGAAGCCAGCAATCCTGAAGGTTTAGCACAACGTGCAGTCAGAGCGCTAAAAGCTGCGGTCCCAGCGCTTGGTGTCATGACAGACGTTGCATTGGATCCCTTCACAACGCATGGCCAAGACGGAATCATTGACGATGAAGGGTATGTCTTGAACGATATCAGCGTCGATACGCTGGTTCAGCAAGCGCTATCCCATGCCGAAGCAGGTGTGGATATTGTTGCACCGTCAGACATGATGGATGGCAGAATCGGCGAAATCCGCCTTGAACTCGAAGAGGCGGGTTATGTCAACACACGCATAATGGCTTATTCCGCAAAGTATGCTTCAGCATTCTACGGACCATTCAGAGACGCTGTTGGGTCTGCAGGAAATCTCGGCAAAGGCAATAAAGCAACTTATCAAATGGATCCGGCAAATTCAGACGAAGCGCTACACGAGGTACAACTCGATATCATGGAGGGCGCCGATATGGTCATGATCAAACCAGGTATGCCGTATCTTGATATTGTCACCAGGGTAAAAGAAAGTTTTGGCGTGCCAACAATGGTTTATCAGGTAAGCGGTGAATACGCCATGTTGCAGGCCGCAATTCAAAATGGCTGGTTAGATGAAAAGGTTATCGAAGAGTCACTACTGGCAATGAAACGTGCAGGTGCTGACGCAATATTGACTTACTTTGCCAAAAATATTGCTCGTGAAATGCAGCCATAAATGAGAACAAATACACAATTCTGGTCAAATTCCTTTCCCTTCGCGAATGTTGCGAGTTAGGATATCGCTCGAATGTACGCCACCGCTCTTGAGCAGCAGCTTTGATTAGAGCAGGCACGAAACCACACCTAAAATCCGGTTTATTTGGAGAATTTTGTTAATGTCTGATATTAGTCACGTGTCCGATGACACATTTGATACTGAAGTTTTAAATTCTGATGTACCCGTCCTTGTCGATTATTGGGCGGAGTGGTGCGGCCCTTGCAAGGTCATCGCACCAGTTTTGGAAGAAATTGCCGCTGAATACAACGGCAAAATGAAAATTTGTAAACTTGACATAGATGCTAACGAGAACACCCCGCCCAAATATGGCATCCGTGGTATTCCAACGCTAATGCTGTTCAAGAATGGCGCAGTTGAAGCAACGAAAGTTGGCGCTTTATCAAAATCACAGCTCACTGCGTTCCTCGATAGCAACATTTAATCAAGCGTAAATTTTAAACGTTAGATTGACGAAACACCGAGCGGAAGACTTCTTGCGCTCGGTATTCAGCAAACAAATCCATAAAAAAAACGTTGACAACCGGCTCGAAAAGCGACAATTTAGCATTCTTCGAACTGACGAGCGGAAACAAACGTTAAAGCGACCTGCCTTTCACAGCATTTTATCGCAACATCCTTTGACATTTTTGAAAAAAATGCACGGCATCGCAACAAGAGTTACCTGCTTTCATTAACCTCATTTAAACAAAGTAAGCTTACCTAACAATAAGTCCTCTTCCTGTTTTAAAAACCTAATTTCTTTCTTGTGCATATTGCGCATCAACTCCATTCCATAAAAGTTTAATCAAACAAGTGAACCTATGAATCTTACCGATCTTAAATCCAAGCCAATCCCCGAACTCCTACAAATCGCCCACGAAATGGGTATGGACAACCTGGGCAGATCCAGGAAACAGGAAATCATCGCTAGTGTGCTGAGAAAACATGCAAAAGGCGGCGAGGCGATCTACGGAGATGGCACCCTCGAAATTCTACAAGATGGATTCGGATTCTTACGTTCCGCTGATAGTTCGTATCTCGCCGGACCAGACGATATCTATGTTTCACCAAGTCAGATCAGACGCTTCAATTTACGAACGGGTGATAGCGTCTCAGGAAAAATCAGACCACCCAAAGACAGCGAGAGATACTTTGCGCTGCTGAAAGTCGATCAGATCAACTACACCGACCCTTCAGAATCCAAAAACAAAATTCTCTTTGAAAACTTAACGCCATTATTCCCGGACGCGCCGTTGTTGCTAGAAGCCGGTAACGGCAGCACCGAGGACTTAACGGCCCGCATCATTGACCTGACGTCCCCAATCGGTAAAGGACAGCGAGGATTGATTGTATCGCCGCCAAAAGCAGGCAAAACGCTCATACTTCAGAACATTGCACAGTCGATATCGCGCAACAATCCCGAATGTGATCTCATTGTTTTACTCATTGATGAACGTCCAGAGGAAGTGACGGAAATGCAGCGCTCTGTGAGAGGCGAGGTCGTAGCGAGTACTTTCGATGAGCCACCATCACGTCACGTGCAAGTGAGTGAGATGGTTATAGAAAAAGCGAAGCGACTAGTGGAGCACAAGCGAGACGTTATCATCCTACTGGACTCTATCACGCGGCTCGCTAGGGCCTACAACACTGTTATTCCAGCTTCTGGCAAGGTGCTTACAGGTGGTGTTGATGCCCATGCGCTCGAGCGGCCAAAACGATTCTTCGGCGCGGCGAGAAACATCGAGGAAGGTGGCTCACTGACGATCATCGCGACCTGCCTAGTAGACACTGGGTCTAAAATGGATGAGGTTATTTACGAAGAGTTCAAAGGAACCGGAAACCAGGAACTGCACCTTGAACGCAAAATTGCTGAAAAACGCGTTTATCCAGCCATCAATATCCGACGCTCTGGTACTCGACGGGAAGATTTACTAATGTCAGAGGAAGAGCTACAGAAAGCTTGGATTCTTCGCAAACTACTGCACGAAATGGATGATCTGGCCGCTATTGAATTCTTGTTAGAACGAATGAAAAAATCAAAAACAAACGAAGAATTCTTTGCCTCTATGAAACGCAAGTAAGTCAGCGATAGGGGAGAGGCCGCGTGAATCGATTTAACTCCGCCATTGAATCTGTTGATTATCTCAATCACGACACCCGGCGCGTGATACTTTCTATCCCCGACGTCGATTCGGGCCCTGCGTTTAAAGCTGGTCAGTATCTCAATGTTGTGCTGTCGGAAAAGCGTTGTCCTTTCTCGATTGCGAGCCCGCCTGACCTTAAGGGAAAGGTTGAGTTGCATATCAAGCCGACGCCCGATTCTGATGATTCTGTGGAAATTGAAAAATTACTCGATGACGCAACCAGTTTAGAAATCGAGCTACCCATAGGCGACTGCTATGTCGAGCAGGCGCCGGAAAGCACCCTGATACTGATGGCCGCGAGCACCGGCATCACCCAGATGAAAAGTATCATTGAACATCTTGCCGCGGACGCTATTTCCTACCCAACATATCTCTACTGGGGTGTTGTTAATGACTCAGACCTTTACCTTGCTGAATTATGTAAAGACTGGGAGCAAACAAACGATAACTTTCATTTTATTCCCGTTGTCAGTGAACCTGACACATCGCCGGATTGGCAGGGGCGCACAGGATTAGTGCCCGATGCCGTACTCGAAGACTTTACCGACCTCGAAGACGTTTCTGTCATCGTCGGTGGCTCTCCAGGCATGGTGTACGCGACGCTTGATCGATTCGTCGAGCGGGGGATGCCAGAGAAAAACATGTCTTCCGACGTTTTCTCCTACGCTCCGCGCAGCTAAAACAAACAGTTCCAACTTCGATTTAGACGAAAACCATGCGCTAGCGAATAGGGTGTGATAGCTTTTATTTTTTAGATATTGGCCATTAATCATGCTTAACAAACTTGACGACTACCCAGTCCATCAGACATCGGAACCAATTGCACACCCAGAGACCTCCGACAGACGGTTTTATGACCGAACCTGGTTCAATGGTTATTCCGCTGATGGGTCTTATTATTTTGGCATCGGCATGGCAATCTATCCTCACCTTGGAATAATGGATTGTGCTTTTAGTGTCGTCGAAAAAGGTGGCCGGCAGCATTGCTTCTATGGATCAAGGCGAGCGCCTTTGGAAAGAACCGAAATGACCGTTGGTCCTTTCAAAATTGAAGTGCTCGAACCTATGCGAAAAACCAGAGTCACTCTGGACAAAAATGAAAGCGGGTTAACCTGCGACCTTCTGTTCTCTTCGAGAACGGCACCTATTCAGGAAAATAGACAAACGCTTTGGCAAGGTGCTCGAAGAGCTATGGATGCAACGCGATTCGATCAATTTGGATTTTGGTCTGGTCATCTATCACACCCTGACGGCAAGATAAAAGTTGACGCGTCTGTGTGTCACGGCACAAAAGATCGTTCCTGGGGCGTCCGCGGCATTGGCGCGCCAGAGACCGGTAGCGCGCCGTCTATGCCCGGCGGCATGTTCTTCCTCTGGGCACCTCTGTTTTGGGACGATCATGTATCACATGCAATCTTCTTCGACGGTCCAAGAGGCGAGGCACTAGTCCGCGAGGGACTCACGGCACCACTACATCAATCAGAAGCTGATATCCCTGATACGGCAGAACCCCAAGATGAGCGAATGGCAACTGCGATCCACCGCGTAACATATCATCCTGCGACACGTCTGGCCTCCTCAGCTGAAATTGATCTGATTAACCTTCAAGGTGAAAAACGTACTATTCATCTGGAACCGATACTTAAATTTCAAATGAAGGGGCTTGGTTATCTGCACCCGGAATGGGGACAAGGCTTCTGGAAAGGCGAGCTTGCCGTAGGTGGTGAGTCCTTTGAAACAAACCAGCTAGACCTGCTTGCTAAAGAAAACGTGCACGTTCAACAGGTTGTCAAAGCAACGGACGGGGATAAACAAGGCATAGGCGTACTCGAACAACTCGTGATTGGTCCTTATGCACCCGCCGGTTTCACCGAATTTTTTGATGGATTCAAGGCTAATTAACGCGCGACAACTTAACGCTCGACAATCATACCGAACGTATTAGCTAAGCAAGCGAAAGCGCCTTTCTGAGGCGCTCATTGCTCTTCTTGTAATCGCCTTCAAAGGCGAAGAGAAACGCCAAACGTTCGTTTGCTAATCTGCTTTCTTGAATTGCAATACTCCGTTGATACGAAGCCTTCGCCTGCTCTTTATTACCCGCTTGTTCGTTCAGCTGAGCCAAACAAAGATGAAGGGCATAATCATCGCTGTGGTTTTTGTTCCAGCCTTCTGCCACTTTAAGCCTTCGCGTCACAGTTTCACGAGTTGCCGCACCGTAGCGAGTGACTAATTGGTCTCGCCACTGTTTTTTTACAGCGTTTCGAAGTACTAGCTCAATTTCAACTTCGTCATCGACCACATCGCAAAATGTCAGCACTATTTCGGTATTATATTTTAAGTCATCAGCAAGCTTTTTATAAATAGTAGCAGCCCCGTCGTTGGTGTTTCCCGGTGCTTTTAGCCGCTGCAGCGCCACGTGCTTTTCAAATTCACTTTGTGCCTGACGATCTTGTGCTGTTTTTCTCAGCGCGGGCATCAAATCAGACAATGCTTGCCAAGACCTTAGTTGTAGTAATGCTCTCTTCTTTAGTTCGAGCACCACATCATTGTCCGTTGCATCTTTTAGGCTCGTGATACATCTTTGCCAATCACCTCTTCGAGCACTCATTTTTGCTTCAGCAACCATCGCTGCGAGATTTACGTCCTTGCCTGAAGCCCTTGCAAGACGGAGGTTTTGCTCTCGCAATTCTGCATTGCCCAACTGGTCAGCAGCATCCGCTGCAGCAATATAGTTGACACCAGGATGCTCGCTGCCCTCTGCTCCACTTAACAAAAACTTCAGTGCGCGATCAAAGGTTCCTTCTTGCAGAAATGTCAGTCCTTTCTGGGTCAGCTGCATAGACTTTCGACGCTTTCGATCTTCCTGCCAACGTCGATAGTATGTGGCGGTACGAGACGCAGCACCGAAAAGTCTGAGCAAATAGTAGCCCCCAATAGCTGTCAAAATAACGCCGCCAACAAGCACCCAAAATCCGGTCTGAATCGTAGCACCGTCATAAGATATCAACACATACCCTGGATCTCTGGCAACCAAAGTGCCTATCCAGCCTGCGGCAACGATGACTAGAAGTAGCAATATAAGCAGGCGTTTCATTGTGAAGCACCACGGCTATCCTGTTGGTGAAACGTGTTCAAGACACCTCTTACGGCCCGAAGAGAACCCGATATATTAGGCAAAGACCGATCTACCTCTATCATGATCACTTCGTCTAACGCAGCAACTAGCGCGATCGTTTTAGGATCTGACTCCATGAAATGTTTGCCTATCCATGATTTCGCTTCCAGAAGAGATGTGCGGTAGGTAAGGCCGTCACTGCGCAATAAGGCCAATTGCGCCATCTCAAACTTCAGAATTAGATTTTGTCGAAGATAATACTCTTCCTTAGGCGGCAGCAACGGCGTGATCGCGACTCCATCTCGCCTGTAGTCGACAGCATTCAACACACGCCCAAAAATGTTTTCCATCAAAGAAAGGAATTGTTGGTAAAAATTTGGCTCTTCATTTTTTCCAGACTGAATCTGAACAGGTTGGGACAATCTAGGTTGTTTGCGAGGCAATGTCGGTACTTGGGAGGACATTGCCGATAGGGACAAGAAAATACCATCTGTGTCGAGATCAGATACAGCTTTTAAATTCGCGATATCGTGCGCGAGTGACTCACGTAGCTCATAAGCCGCAGTGCCGGTCGTCTGCCTTACAATTTCATCAGCAGAGTTGAGCAAGGATAGTGCACCGCTGACGTCCTTTTCCATCAGGATTCGCTGATTGGCGAGACGAATCAAATATTCGACCTCTGCTAACAACCAGTCTTCCCCACTTGTACCGAGCCCCTCATCAAGCTCAGCTCTCAGGTCTATTCGCAATTGCTCAGTCGCGCTGTCAAAAGAAGCCTGTAAATCTGCAATAGCGGTGTTCTCAGTTTCACGGGCTTGAGCCAGCGACGCTGTCGTTTGCTCGAGCGCTGATGCGACTTGCTGAATTTTCTGATCTGAAGCCTCTCTGAGATTGGCGAGTTCAATTTCCAGCGACATCACCGAGGCACGAGCATCTTTGAGTTCGCTCGTGCTCTGGTAGATTAAATACGCGGCATATCCTGCCAATATCAGCGCCACAATTGAAAACAACATGCCAAAACTGGCAATCAGGCCAGTTCTATTTTTTGGCGATTTATGTGCATTGGTTTTATTATCTGTCACAGCTGATACCGGTCTTTTTTTCGATTTTTGACTATTTCCGTCCTGAAAATTGTCCGACGCATCATCATCTGCTTTTTGCTCTAATTCAGTAAATGCTTCATCGAGCCTCTGATCAAGGTCTGAGTCCCCCTCAGCGAGCGAACTTTTAGTCGCTATAGATGATGGATTTTTTCCACTGCCACCCTCTTCAATTGGTTTTTTCCTTGTCATTAAGATCTGCTCTTTTTTAACGTCTGGGAAGGGTAGTCTCACATGATGTGTTGATAATACCACTTACGTCGACCACCATGCCCACTAGAATGTAAGTCCTTTTGCGCGCCCCGTTCAGTTGCTGAGATCAACCAGCTGGTCAATCAGCGCCTCATCTTTTGGTTGTACGGCAAAAACCCTCGTGAAACCGCTCGCGCGCGCTATTTCTGCAACACGACTCGAAGGCACAAGAAGCGGTATATGTCGTATTGGATCACTGATTTGCCGGTTAAGAATCATCAAACTCTCGGCGCTAAAAACGATGGTAGCAAAAAGACGATCAACCTCAATCGGCGCGATGATTTTGCCTGACCAATCATTTTCTGAACGTTTATATACCTCTAGATAATCCACGATAGCGCCACGCTCGAGAAGCTCTTGCTTGAGTGTTTCTCTGCCACCGAGACCTCGCACAATCAACACGCGCTGTTGTTCAACAGATCTAAGAAAAGGTAACTCAAGCAATCCTTCGGAAGAATAGACCTCAGGAACAATAGGGTCGATGCCAGCGATTCGAAGTTGGTTTGCAGTCGAGTCTCCCACTGCAAACCAACGAAGGTTAATGGGCCATTGCGGCCACCGCTCCAGTAAGGGGCCCAATCCGTAGATAACAGAATTGGTGCTGATAAAAATAATGTGGTCGTACAGATCCAGATTTTGAATATTTTCGAGACAGCGGGTAGCCAACGCCACCGGCTCGATCCGAAGCACCGGTCGATGCAGGAGCGTTAATGATATTTCCTCGAGCGCTGTTGCAAATTTTGTATTATCCCCGCCAGCCCTCGTTAACAGAACACTGTCTCGAATCAATCTCTACCCGCTTCAATAATTTCTGCTGCACCCTGCGCCATTAGCTCTGTAGTCACCTCTTTGGCTAAGCGATAACTTTCAAGCTCAGGCCCCTGCTTATCTATCTTCAAAATCGTTTCTCCAGCAATATCACTTACGAAACTCGAAATAGTGACCCCACTCGGACCCAGCTCGGCAAATGCAGCGACCGGCATATTGCAGGTTGCCCCAAGACCTGAGGAGATCAGTCGCTCACTGGTTACACAACGCCATGTATCATCGTGGTTGATCGCTGCTAGCAACGCGTTCACTCGAGTATCGCCTGCTCTGCTCTCAATACCCACGGCGCCCTGCCCAGCTGAGGGTACGCTTACTGTGGTGTCGATACCTTCGCTTATTCTATTCTCTAAACCGAGACGCTTTAAGCCCGCGCAAGCCAAAATAATTCCCTCGTACTCTCCTGCTTCTAGCTTCCTAAGCCGAGTATCAACATTCCCACGCAGCTCAATAAAACGATACCTAGGATATTTTTGCTGTAGCTGTATTCTCCGTCGAAGGCTAGAGGAGCCGATGCGCGCGCCATCGGGCAAGTCATCAAGCTTTTCAAAATTGACTGAGACAAAAGCATCTCTTGGATCTTCTCGCTCGCAGATCGCGGTAATCTGCAAACCTTCAGGCAGCTCTGACGGAACATCCTTCATCGAGTGCACTGCAATGTCCACACGGTTTTCAAGTAAACCAACCTCAAGTTCTTTTACAAAGACGCCCTTGCCACCCAGTTTACTTAAAGGTGAATGTTTATTACGGTCGCCCAACGTCGTCATGCCTACAATCTCTACTTCAAGGCCGGGATGTGCAGCCTCGAGTGCATCTTTGACGAAATTTGCTTGCCACATGGCAAGCGCACTTTCCCGCGTTGCTAACCTTATCGTTCCCACTAATTTATCTTCCATCGAGCCACAAAAAAGGCGGCTATTATAGCCGCCTTTTGTATCGAGTGATGCCCTTTATCTTTTTGACTTCTGGACACGCTTGCTTTTCCCCTTCAACCTTCCCTGCAACTAGAGCGTCTGAACCAGTCGGCGCAAACCAGATACGTGTCGCCTGCTTACGTCGAGACGCTCATCAACGCCACGCATCCTCACTTGATAATGACCTCGCGGATCTCTTTCAAGGCCATCAAGATGATCCATCATCACCAAGGCATTTCTGTGAATTCTCACCACTCTATCGCCGAACTCGTCCTCGAGATCTCTGAGCGTGTCGTCGATTAACACTTCTCCACTTTCGTGCCGCACGGTCACGTATTTATGATCAGCCTGAAAGAAGCGAATTTCCGTGAGAGGGATGAGCTCGATGCCTTTGCGTGTTTTAGCGCTTATGTGTGTTCGCGACCTAGGCTTGTCTTCGTCATCAACAGCAAAACTTTGCGCTTGTACCCTGTTTACCTGCCCGATTTTAGAAAGCGCCTCAACCAAAGCTTCACGCCTGACAGGCTTCAAAAGATACCCGGAAGCATTGACGCCAAAGGCATCAATCGCATGCTCGCCAAATGCAGTACAAAAAACTATCGCGGGTGGTTCGGATGACTTGGATATTCTTCGACCAGCTTCCATGCCATTCATGCCTGGCATACGCACGTCCAACAGCACAATATCTGGCTCGAATTCCAGCGCCATATTGACGGCCTGCTCGCCAGATGCCGCTTCCCCGACAACCGTATAGTCGTCCAGAGAGCTAATCATCCTAAGAAGCCTCTCTCGCGCCAGTTTTTCATCATCGACGATCAACACATTCATTTCGATAACACCTCACCTTGTTAGACATATCCATCGGACGAGGGGCCCGATGACTTATCAGGTTAACCGATTTTTGCCAGAAAACTGCGACACGCCGCACATATTTTAGGAGTCAACGCCTGTTAATTCGAAAGTTTGTGAACTCGGTCACATTTCCTTGCTGGTCTTCCTTTTCTATGCCCAAAGCCAGAGGCCTTGACAGACGTCTTTACTCTTGGGTTCGTTGGGCTGCGTTTCTGTTTGGCTAAAAAATGCACACTATCGTTCAATTTTCTAAAGGATAGATAATCGTCGTGATGAATGTATGGTCACCGCGAATGGGCAAAATCGTCGCCTCAGAACCGTAAATGGCTTCCAAGCGCCTTTCAATGTTGTCCAAGGCCATTTGGTTCCCCGTTTCGTAGCTGTAGTCACTATCAGGTAGCGGGTTGGTTATAGTGACGATAAGCTTTTGATCCACGCTTTTTATACACACAACAACTTCACCGCCCTCTGGCAGCGGCTGAATACCATGGTAGATAGCATTTTCGAGTAGCGGCTGCAGTGTCAGCAGGGGAATCCTTACAGCATCGGGGTCAACTTCTAACTGCCAGTCAACACTGAGGCGATCATCAAGCCGGAGAGATTCGATATGAACATATTTTCGGCACAGGTCCAACTCTTCTGACAAGGCAACAGGTTGGTTGCTGCTGTCATCCAAGCTCGCCCGGAATAACATCGAGAGGTCTTCAACCACCGTTTCTGCCGTATCTGGATCGATACTAATCAGGCTTGCGATGATGTTCATGCTGTTGAACAAGAAATGGGGACGTATGCGGGACTGAAGCGCCTGAATTCTGGAATTTAATTCAGCCTGCTCTTGCCGCCGCAGCTGATGCTGTAAAAAAAAGTATCTGAATGCTATGCCCGACATCACCGCCGCCACCAGCAGGTTTCTGACAATAATGCCGGTATTATCCTGATTCCAATCCATATCGCCCAGCGTCATATATTCACCAATGATGCTAAAAATCAGCGTTAGCGAGAGAATAAGTGCATATCCGGTCAGCGTGGCATAGGCCGTCGACATTCGCATCAAAACAGGTCTGAAATTGCATAAAACCGAGGCCGAGGCCAATACCACCCACTGTACAAACAATGAGGTCAAACCCAGCTGAGTCCAATCAAAATTGGTCAAATTGCCGTTCGCAAGCACAACAACGACGACAAGCAGCTCAGAAATTAACACCAAGAAAAGAATACTTTGGGCCTGGCATAAATCCGGCAGAAAAAAATCTTCCGCTGCTTCGGGCATATCTTTTAAATCTGGATCCACTTTTTATCCGGCTCGGGCTTCAAGGGACAACAGTATACTCATTTCAGCAAAGTGATTTCAGATAGCGATTAACCTCACGAGTTTGTTCACATAAGATATAATGCCGCCTTCTGATCTATAGCACGGGAAATACAATGGCTGACGCAACTGAAACTCCAACCAAAAAACTCTGGGATGGGCGTTTTACCGAAGCTACTGATGCCTTCGTCGAAGCATTCACTGCGTCGGTCGGCTTCGATCAACAAATGGCACTTCAGGACATCAAAGGCTCTATTGCTCATGCAACCATGCTGGAGAGCGTGGGTATTCTCAGCAACAGTGAACTTGGATTGATTTTGAGTGGGCTTGAAGAAATTCGACAAGAAATCGTCGAAAATCGATTTGAGTGGTCCGTCAGTCTGGAAGATGTTCACATGAATATCGAGAGTGCGCTGACAGAAAAGATTGGAGTTGTCGGCAAGACTTTGCACACCGGGCGGTCTAGGAACGACCAGGTAGCAACGGATATACGTCTTTATTTGCGCGATCAGATAGACCATATTTCAAACCTGCTAACGAGGCTACAGCAGGGTATTTTGTCCTTGGCAGAGAACGAGACAGAAACAATTATGCCCGGGTTCACCCACTTACAAGTTGCCCAACCGGTGACTTTCGGGCACCACCTGATGGCATGGTTTGAGATGATCGAGCGCGACTATTCTAGATTATTAGATTGTCGCAAACGTATCAATGTGCTGCCACTCGGTGCAGCAGCACTTGCTGGTACGACTTACCCGATAAATCGTCAGATGACAGCTGAGTTACTGTCGTTTGATAGCGTGGCTCAAAACTCTTTGGATGCTGTTAGCGACCGCGACTTTGCGATTGAGTTCTGCAGCTGGGCTAGCATTTTGATGATGCACATGTCGCGCTGGTCCGAAGAGATCGTCTTGTGGTCTTCGCCCCAATTTGGATTCATCGACCTCCCAGACCGATTCTGTACCGGCTCATCCATTATGCCTCAAAAGAAAAATCCTGATGTGCCTGAGCTGGTGAGAGGTAAAACCGGCAGAGTTTACGGCAGCCTGACCTCACTACTTACGCTCATGAAGTCTCAACCTCTGGCCTATAACAAGGATAATCAGGAGGACAAGGAGCCTTTATTCGATACGGTTCGAACCGTTAACGATTGCCTGACAGCTTTCGCAGATATGATTCCAGCCATGGTACCAAAGCGGGAAAATATGAGACTTGCAGCAACAAAAGGCTATGCCACTGCTACAGACCTAGCAGACTATCTGGTTAACAAGGGATTACCGTTTCGAGACGCACATGACGTTGTGGGTAAGCTGGTTGCCCTCGCCATCAAGCAAAATGTTGACTTGTCAGAACTTCCAATACATCAACTGCAAAGCTGCTCAGACTTGATTGACTCAGATGTATATGACGTGCTGACCCTGGACGGCTCCGTCCGTGCTCGAAACCATATCGGGGGCACAGCACCTGAGATGGTTAAAAGTGCTATTACTTCGGCTAAAGCACAACTTGGACGCCGAGCTGCTCTGTAAAAACACGGTTCAGCAAATCATTGAGTTCTTCATCCGTCGTGCCGCATATCCAGCGCTGTTCCTGCGCGTGCAGATGAAAACCCCCAGATTTTGCCGCCACCCAGATTTCTTGGTTGGCAACTTGCTTGCTCAACACGACACTGGACCCGTCGGGAAACATCACAGACAGCAAGCCACCAGAGACATCGATATCTAGGTCGAATGGCAGTTCATCCACCCTATCTTCAATGTCGTTAAAGATTTCTTCTACCAAATCAAAGTATTTGTTATCTTCCATACGCGTTGTGAACGACTCCCCAAGAACGCCAGCAGATATGTTCATCCACTCGCGATATATCTGCTACATGTTTACTCGGATTGTAACAACAATTACACACGGCGATAACAATGGAAATTTTACTGGCCTTTGCCAGCGCTAGTGCCTCACGTATAATCCTGAATTTTTGGCGGGTTGATATATGCGCATGACTGACTTCATAGTAAAAAATCGAGCGATCAGCACCGTTTCCCTAATTCTGCTCGTAAGTTTACTTAGTGCCTGCGGTCAGAAAGGCCCTCTTTTTCTGCCAGGTGAACCCGAGCAATCGGCTCAATACGCGGCATTAGCCGCAACCGCCGAATTTTTTACCCACGACCTGATAATCTTTTAATGGACGCTTTTCACTATCAAAACGGCGAGCTCTACATCGAGGATACGCCGGCTCGAGAAGTCGCTTTGGAATATGGCACGCCTGTTTATGTTTATTCTAAGGCGGCAATTGAGCATGCCTACAAGTCATTCACCAACGCTTTTAGTGAATGTGACCATCTTATCTGTTATGCCGTTAAGGCTAATTCAAATCTCGGCGTGTTATCACTGTTTGCCCAAATGGGTGCGGGGTTCGATATTGTCTCGGGCGGCGAACTCGAGAGGGTAATCAGAGCAGGAGGCGATCCATCCAAAGTCGTTTTTTCAGGCGTTGGTAAACAGGACCCGGAAATTATCGCTGCCCTTACTACCGGAATTGCCTGCTTTAATGTCGAGTCGCGACAAGAACTGGAACGCATCAACTATCTCGCACAAACACATGGACTGAGCGCACCAATCTCTATCAGAGTTAATCCTGATGTTGATGCCAAAACTCATCCCTACATTTCAACTGGGCTAAAAGAGAACAAATTCGGTTGCTCAATGTCCGATGCCATTGAGATGTACAAACTAGCCGCAACATTACCGAACTTAAAAATCACCGGTATTGACAGTCACATAGGTTCTCAGATCACCGAACTGGCACCTTTCCTCGATGCGATGACGAAGATCTTAGCGCTGGTCGATGAACTTGAGTCCTGTGGCATTTCGGTCGATCACATTGATGTCGGTGGCGGTCTTGGCGTTCGATACGCGGACGAGGAACCCATTCACCTCGATGATTACGCTAGCGCGCTCTCGCAACTCATGGGCCGCAGGAAGTCCAAACTGATTTTTGAGCCCGGTCGTTACATGACCGCCAATGCTGGCATTCTGATTTCGAAAGTCATCAACATCAAGCAGAACGAAGATAAGCATTTCGCGATAATTGATGCAGGCATGAACGATTTAATCAGACCCGCTCTGTACAGCTCTTGGCAACAGATTACGGAGATTTCGAAAAAAGATGGAAACACACGGCAATATGATGTTGTCGGACCCATTTGCGAAACCGGAGATTTCCTGGGAAAAAACCGAGACCTCAGTTTGGGCCCCGATGATCTCGTTGCAATCCATTCAGCAGGGGCATACGGATTTGTGATGAGTTCAAACTACAACAGCCGTAACAAACCAGCAGAGGTCATCGTTTCAGGTTCAAAAGCGCACTGCGTACGCAGCCGAGAAACTATTGATGATCAACTGAGACTTGAGAAAAAATTCCCGATTTGAACTTGTTTTGGATAGTTTAGTGTATTGAAGTGCGCTCAGATGTAAACTTAACTAACTTCCACCTGACAAGTTCATACTTACCAACTGATATGCTGCTGAGATTCACCAAAATGCACGGGCTTGGGAATGATTTTGTCTTCCTTGATCTGATCTCTCAAACAGTCAATCTTACCGAAGACACGATTGCCAAGCTTGGAGACCGTCGGACTGGTATTGGTTTTGACCAGTTGCTCACCGTCAGTCCACCGCGCTCTCCTGAGATGGATTTCCGTTACAGAATCTTCAATGCCGATGGCACAGAGGCCGAACAATGCGGCAATGGCGCGCGTTGTTTCCTTCGTTTCGTGCGTGACAGAGGATTAACCACGAAAACCTCGATAAAGGTCGAAACTAACAAAGGCAGCATAGAGTGCAGTCTGCAGAAAGACGGTAACATCAGCGTAGATATGGGATCTCCGGTATTGCAACCGGAAAAGGTGCCTTTTATCGCAGATAAGTGTGCTGTTACCTATCAACTTGACCTAACATCTTGCCTGTCAACGCAACCCCAGACAGTCAATGTTTCAGCTATAAGCATGGGAAATCCTCATGCGGTAACTATTGTTGACGACATTGAGCGAGCACCGGTCAGTCAGGTAGGGGCGATGATAGAGTCTCATCCCCAGTTCCCGGAAAAAGTAAACGTAGGGTTCATGCAAATAGTCAGTCGTCGCCGCATCAACCTGAGAGTGCATGAACGCGTGGTTGGAGAGACAAGAGCATGTGGCTCCGGCGCATGTGCAGCCGTTGTTGCTGGTCGAATGCAAGGTTTACTCGATGACAAAGTAGACGTTTATCTTCCTGGTGGCAGCTTGACCATCGAATGGCAGGGCGACCAATCGCCGGTCATAATGACGGGTCCTGCAAACAGAGTTTATGAAGGTCGATTGCAAATTTAGTATTATCAACGTTGAGGCACAGGGTAAGCCATCATGAAGTCAAAACATAAAACCGATGAACCCGAACTTACCGGCGCTAACGTCGCAGAGTATCTGGCCGCGAATCCAGATTTTTTTACTGATCGGGATAGCCTGCTCGCCACGATGACGCTGCCGCATCAACAGGGCGGCGCTGTGTCTTTGGTAGAGCGGCAAGTTTCTGTTTTACGTGATCGAAATAGATCGACCAAAAATCATCTAGATGAATTGCTCAACGCAGCTAGGAGAAACAATGAAATCTTTGACAGTTGTCAAAGGTTGACTCTGTCATTGCTAGAAGCGAAAGACGCTGCATCTTTTTTTAACAATCTGGAATCTGGCTTTAAACGTGAATTCGACTGCCACGCCTATAGCTTGGTGATTTTCGGTGATGATCCGGAGCAAATTAATCACTATACAAGCAGAGTCCCCCTCGCCGCAGCGAAAGAACATGTCGGCGATCTGCTGAAGGGTACAAAACCAACGCTGGGTATACTCAGGCCATCAGAACAGGACTTTCTGTTCGGTGATACTAGTCAAGAAGTTAAGTCTGCAGCGGTGCTTCCAATTAGAACGCGTAGCATGAATACAGACTCAACTTTTGAACATATTCAGATCGCTCTTTTATCTATCGGCAGCAACCAAGAAGACTATTTTGACGCATCTATGGATACACTTTTTATTGGTTTTGTTGCCGATGTGTTAGCAAGACTGTTACCGCTTCACGCGTCAGTTGCGAACGCACCACCAGCAAAGCGTCTTGGAGAATGATTCCCAGTGCCGGTTTTCGAGACAGACTCACTAGAACCTCTCGTTGAGCAGTTTCTGGTTCACTTAACGACGGTACGCCAGCTCTCACAACACACGATAAAAAGCTACCGCACCGATCTGGCGCGACTCATTGAGTTCTGCCAGGAAAACAACGTCACTTCATGGCAGAAACTTCAATCACACGACCTGAGGCGTTATGTCGCTTTAGCGCATCATGCTGGTATCTCAGGAGCAAGCCAGCAGCGCAGGCTATCAACATTCAGGACATTCTATAATTTCCTGATCAAGGAGGGATTGACTCGAGCGAATCCTGTGCTCGCTGTGTCTACACCAAAATCCGGCAAACGCCTGCCGAAAACACTTGATACTGATCAAGTCAATCAGCTACTGAATGTAAAAACTTCGAAGTGGCATGCAATCAGAGATAGCGCGATGCTTGAACTCTTTTATTCCTCGGGCTTAAGACTATCTGAGCTCGTTGGTATTGATTTACAAAACATTAACCCTACCGATGGATCCGTGCTTGTCACAGGTAAAGGGAACAAACAGCGACTCCTTCCCGTTGGCAAAAAAGCGAGACAGGCTATTCTTAACTGGCTGAAAATTAGGGAGGACCTTCCCGTAAAGAAAACGCAGATTAATGACCAGAGCGCACTGTTTCTCAGCGAGCGAGGAAACCGCATTAGTGCAAGAAACGTGCAGGCTAGAATCCGTTACTGGACATCACGACAAGGTATTCCCGGAAATATTCATCCGCATATGCTTAGGCATTCTTTTGCAAGCCACATGCTTGAGTCGAGCGGTGATCTGAGAGCTGTGCAGGAGCTACTCGGTCACGCTGACATTTCAACAACCCAGATCTACACGCATCTGAATTTTCAGCACTTAGCAGATGTATACGATAAAGCACATCCGCGAGCCCAGACTAAAGCAAAAAACCCTAACGACTCCGGTGGTGCGAATGATTAAAGTAATTGGATTTGACCTTGATGATACGCTCTGGGCAACCAAGCCGACGATCTTAAGAGCAGAGAAAAGGCTGAACGAGTGGCTTAAAACAACGGTGCCACAACTGAGTCATACCGCCGAATCGATGCGCGAACTAAGACACGTCATCACCGACCGAGAGCCTGAGCTCAAGAAAAAAATTACTGAACTGCGCCGGCGAATAATTGAACACGCGCTTGAACTCAGTGAAGTAAGCCCCTCTGAGGCTACTGAGTTGTCGCACCAAGCGATTGAAGTTTTTTTGATCGCACGTAATCAGGTAGAGTTTTTCGAAGGTAGCCTCGACACCCTTGCACATCTCTCAACACGCTATACCTTGGGTGCGCTTTCAAACGGCAATGCCGACATCAAACGCATCGGTCTCGACAACTATTTTTCTTTTGCATTTTCGGCGGAGCAGGTTGGGGCACCCAAACCAGCACATGATCTCTTTCATGCGGCGCTAAATCACAACAATATCGCGCCAGCTCAAATGGTTTATGTAGGCGATGACCCCGTGCTTGATATAGATGCAGCCAATCGAGCTGGGTTACACACCGTTTGGCTGAGGTCTGAGACCAAGCCTAATCCAGGCGCAACACAAGCAGATCAGGTCATAGATCTAATTGAAGATCTGCCCGCAGCCATTGAAAAGCTGCTCAGATAGCCTTTAAAAAATAGCACTAACTAGCACGATTTTTTTCGATAAAGGCCTTAAGCGCGTCTTCGTCAACCTCGAGTTTACTCTTTCTAGTTTCAGCGCCTTTTAGCGCCTCCAACGTCGGATGCACCGCGTGAACTTCCGGTAATGCCAATTTTATCGCGGCATCAAATTTGGCAGGGTGCGCTGTTGAAAGATGGATTATCGGCACCTCCGTGCGACCGAGCGTTTTACCTACGTGCAAACCTACTGCTGTGTGCGGGTCAGCAATATAACCCTCATTTTCGTAAATTTCCTGTATTGCAGCGAGCGTTTGCTCGTTAGAGGCTGAACCTGCAGCAAAGGTTTGATCAAATGACGGCGTATTAAATTCGATAGACGCCGCTCCGGTGTTCAAAAAGGAAGCCATAAACTCGTTTACTTTTGCACTTGAACCATCGAGCGCGTAATAAAGATAACGTTCGAAATTACTAGAGACTTGTATATCCATTGCCGGACTGTGCGTGAAACTTACCTGTCCTCGCTCGTACCTTCCCGTCTCAAAGAACCTTGACAATATATCGTTATCGTTTGTCGCAAGAATGAGACGATCAATTGGCAAACCCATCTTGCGAGCCAAATAACCCGCAAAGATGTCGCCAAAATTTCCCGTTGGTACACAAAAGTCGACTTTGCCCGTCTGCGGCTGTTGCTGTTTTAACTGAAAATAGGCAGAGAAAAAGTAGACGATTTGCGCAAGTATTCTCGCCCAATTAACAGAGTTTACCGCTCCCAATTGGTACTGTTGTTTAAAAGGAAGGTCTGAGAAAACCGACTTAAGCAACGCTTGGCAATCATCAAAGCTGCCATCAACAGCAATATTGTGAACATTATTATCAAGCACAGACGTCATCTGCAGTTCCTGCAACTCGCTGGTCTTGCCTTCAGGAAACATAATGAAAATATTGATTTTGTCCTTTCCCCGGACTCCTGCAATTGCCGCGCTGCCAGTATCACCGCTAGTCGCGCCAACAATGTTAAGTTCACCTCCTGTTTCCATGAGTATATGTTCGAAAACATTACCCAGAAATTGCAAAGCGACGTCTTTAAAGGCCAGCGTTGGTCCGTGGAATAATTCTAAAATATAGGTATCACCCACCCTATTCAGCGGCGTGACTCGCTCATCGGTGAACGTTGAGTAGCTTCGGTCAATGATTCCACCGAGCTCATCGGCTGAGATATCATCGATATACAAAGCCATTACTTTTTTGGCCAGTTCGGAATAGGACAAAGACTGCCAAGCTTCCAGATGTTTTGAGACATCAGGCACCGACTCTGGCAGCAGCAAACCACCATCAGTGGCTAAGCCCATTAGCACGGCTTCGGTAAAGCTTAAATCTGAAACCTGGCCCCGGGTACTTTTATATCGCATTAGATTTCAGCGTTCCTTCTGGATGACGAGATTTGTTGGCTATGCTGATTCGCACAGCGGAAAATGGAATTATATGTTAGTCACTACCCTGAAGAGAAATGCTTGTAGAGAATCCATCAGATCGAGAGAATTATGAGCGGACAAAGTTGATGAAGCTGCAGCCAAGCTTCTCATGGGGTCTGAGACGATTTACTCGGTGCTTGCACACGCCGCCTTCAGCACTTGCCAAGTTCATTAATGCTCAGCGCTCGAAAAGGGCAGGGTCCGCTCCAATGTTACTAAACGGCGTCGCCTCCAGTTTCGCCTGTCCGGATTCGGATAATATCCTCCAGATGGGACACAAAGATTTTCCCGTCTCCAACTTTGCCTGTATTCGCGGCTGACGTAATCGCTTCAATGACGCCCTCAAGGGTGTCATCAGCAATGGCCACTTCAATTTTTACTTTCGGGAGAAAATCTACGACATACTCTGCACCTCGATAGAGTTCTGTATGCCCTTTTTGACGTCCAAAGCCCTTCACTTCCGTCACCGTCATACCTTGTACGGATATTTCAGCCAAAGCCTCTCTCACATCGTCGAGTTTAAATGGCTTGATGATTGCTGTGACTAACTTCATGTTTACTCCCTTAAGTGGAAACCAAAGAAGCCACCAAGCGTGAGGGCTTCAATTACGATGGCTTCTTAATCAGGTTTGAAATGTATCTAATCTGTCTTCCCATTACCATGCGCCAAGGCAATTAACCGTCAAAAATTTACAGGCTTCGCGGTCATGACAAGCGATTGAGGGCATAGCTACCCCTGATTTCCCACAAACTAACGGGCGATTGCCCACATAACCCCACCATGCTCCCCACTACAATAAGCCAATCTGCTTGTTAAGCGCAGATCTTGCCGACAGAACGCTCACGAGGATCAATAGCATGCCATTTGCCTTCACTTTTTCACGCGCGGAAGTTGGCATAGAAGCTCCAATAATTACAGTCGAGGTTGATATATCTCAGGGTCTACCACAAATTCAAATTATTGGCTTGCCAGAGGCCGCTGTTAAAGAGGCAAAAGACCGGGTTAAGGCCGCCATTGTGAATGCGGGTTTTAAGACACCCCAACGGCGGGTAACGGTGAATCTTGCACCTGCTGACTTGCCAAAACAAGGAGGACGCTACGATCTTGCCATCGCAGTATGCATTCTCGCAGCTAACGGTGATGTACCCCTTTTGGCTATTCGCAATCTCGTATTTCTGGGTGAGCTTGCACTAGATGGAGAACTACGTGCTGTGAAGGGCGTACTTCCGGCTGCGGTCAGATGCAGAGAAAATAACAACGAGCTCATCGTGCCTGTTGCTAACGAAACAGAAGCCGCTTTGGTAGACGACGTTAGCGCGTTCGCGGCGCGCTCTTTGCTGGATGTTGTGAGCCATTTGCATGGCACTGCTGCACTGCCAGGGGTCAAAAGATCAAAGAAATCTGACATTCAGACATCGAGCAGAAAATTATCAGACGTTTTCGGCCAAGACTTAGCCAAACGTGCGCTAATTATTGCCGCGGCGGGAGGGCATAACCTCTTAATGTCAGGACCACCCGGAACAGGTAAGACGATGCTTGCATCGCGCCTTATCGACCTGCTACCGCCTTTGTCCCGTAAAGAGCAATTGGAAGTGGCGGCAGTTCAATCGGTTTCTAGCCACGTCAGTGCCAAAGCGCCCGTAGACGCTGCAAACTGGGGCATGCGTCCCTTTCGGGCGCCACATCATACGGCGTCGGCGGTCGCTCTCGTCGGTGGCGGTAACCCGCCCAAACCAGGTGAGATCTCGTTGGCACACCGAGGGGTTCTTTTTCTAGACGAACTACCGGAGTTTCCAAGACAAGCACTGGAGGTGTTACGAGAGCCGCTCGAATCAGGCAAGATCATTATCAGCAGGGCACACCATCAAGTCGAGTATCCGGCAGCTTTTCAGCTCGTTGCAGCGATGAATCCCTGTCCCTGCGGTTACTTTGGCGATGACGTTCACGAGTGCCGTTGTGCACCGATGACGATACAAAAGTACCGTTCTAAAGTCTCGGGTCCACTGCTCGACCGCATTGATCTACATGTAAATGTTACGGCAATACCGGTTAACGAATTAGTGACGACAAGTGATCAAGCGAAAAGCAAAGACATCGAGACGATTAAGCGTATCGCAGTGAGCCAAAACCGAATGATTGAGCGCGCTGGAAAAGTAAATGCGCTGCTCGACAGTAAGGAAGTAGAGGCCGAATGCAATTTAGGCTCAGCGAGCAGGTCACTCCTGAGTGCGGCGATTGACCGCATGGGGCTATCAGCGAGAGGCTACTTCAGAGTTCTTAAGGTAGCCCGGACAATTGCAGACCTCGCCGAACAGGCTGATGTGTCCAGCGCACACCTGACGGAGGCGCTGGGCTACAGAATTCAGCATTAGATAGGTTTAACGGGGAGATTCCGTGCTTACTTAGATTCAGCAACCATGTAATCAACGACGGCGTTCAATTCGTCGTCAGAGCATGTGAAACACATACCTCTGGCTGGCATACCTGGAGCAAGACCGTTGATACCACTGTCGTAGAGCGTTTCCATACCTTTAGCGATGCGTGGCTCCCATGCGGCTGCATCACCCAGTTTTGGCGCGCCGGCTAAACCGATTGCGTGGCACGTGGCGCAGGCTTTTGAGTAGGTCTCTGCCGGGCTGTCGGCTCCACCGGCAACAGCAACAGCACTTGTCGTCATCACCGCACTGCCACAATCTTCACCTTCAACACAAACAGAACCCACTCGCTCGAGGCGGCTTGCGATTTCATCTTCTGTCGTCCCAGCGAATGACGTTTGCACGATACACAGCGAAGCGAGACAAACACACCACATAAACTTTATACTTTTCACAACAATTTCTTCCTGAGTAACTCAAATTTTAATCGCCGCAATTTTGTTGACATACTTCAGCGATTGACCGCGGCGATTATACATCAGTATATACGCATAAACACTAGCCTGGATTACCCCAACCGCCGTCATTCAGCTCCCGGTTTGGGCTAAACTGGAAAACGTTTGAGGTGCCGCCTTCCACAACTGATTGTTCTGAAACCAATGTCAAAATCGCCCTGTCTCTAAATTCAGACAAGCTTTCAGCGCCGATATTGATCATCGTGCTTTTTAATTTATATAGCGTGGCCTCCAGCGCTTCACCCAGTGGTCCCACCAAGGGAACATAGGCGTCTACACCCTCTTCGAAGACCATTTTTCGCGTATCCATGCCCTCGCTGTAACGTTGCCAGTTCTGCGCACGCCGAGTCCCTTCACCCCAGTAGGGCTTATACATCTGTCCGTTAATTGTCGTCTTTGGGCTTGGACTTTCCTCCGTCATCGCAAAATAGCGACCCATCATCACAAAGTCAGCACCCATCGCCAACGCCAGTACAATCTGAGTGTCACTCGCCAAACCACCATCAGAACAAATAGGTATATATCTACCGGTTTCTTCAAAGAAAGCATCCCTCCTAGCAGACACCTCTTGCAACGCCGACGCCTGACCTCTACCGACACCCTTTTGCTCCCTTGTGATACAAATCGAGCCGCCACCGATACCGACCTTGATAAAATCTACGCCCCTATTTCCTAGTGCGTCATCGGCAACCAGGTAGTCAAAGCCTTCAGCGGAAACTACATTTCCTCCGCCGATGACAATTTCATTGCCAAACTTCTCTCTAATCCAATTAATGCCATCTCGCTGAAACTCGCTAAACCCATCGGAGGAGTCAAAACAAAAAGCGTCAGCACCCGCCGCGAGCAACGCCGGCACACGTTCTTCGTAATCGTGGGTATTGATCGCGGCACCAACACACAGTCTCTTTGTATCATCAAGCAGTTCGAGTGGATGGAGCCTATGATCTTCATAGTCTTTCTTGAAAACCAGCGCCGTCAAATTTCCCTGGGGGTCAAGAATAGGTAGGCAATCTTTTTTATGTTTGTGCAGGAGCGAATTGGCTTCTTTCAAACTAATGCCATCAAGGCCGTGTATCACGCTAGACAAGGGCGTCATATGATCTTTCACCAGACCATTCAAATCATCCTCAAACTCCCAAAAGTCCTTATCGGTGATAATGCCTTCAAAGCTTCCAGTGGCTGACCCATCAGCGGTCACCGGTATTGTTGAATGACCGGTTTGCTTCATTAATTCAACGACTTCAGACAATGTCGCCTGCGCTGTCACATTTGAATCACTCTGAACAAAACCCGCTTTATGCGTTTTTACCTGATGGACAATCTCAGCCTGCGCCTCGATAGGCTGAGAGCAAAAAACAAATCCGAGTCCGCCCTGACGTGCTAACGCGACACACAACTTCGTACCTGACACTGCTTGCATACAAGCTGAAACGACCGGCACATTAATTGAAAAGCGGGGCGCTTGACCCTTTTCGACCGCCGATAATGGGGACCCAAGACCAATTTTGTCCGCCACCTGACCTTTTTTGGTAAGTCGTGGAATCAACAGATATTCAGAAAAAGTACGAGAAATGTCATTCAATATGGTCGCCATATCAGGCTCCTGTCAGTCGGGTGCGGTTCAGTTGATAACAAATAAACCATCGTGCGGAATACTCCGACATACGATCCGTAATCGATAAAAACGAGGTTATTTGAGTTCCGGCTCGTGCATAAACTAGCGGCGAGCGAGGGGAGGAGGAAAATCTCTTAAAACAAAAAAAATCTGGACATCTATATTTCGCCATGGCGAATTTTAGTCAAATAAGCACGTGGATTCAACGATACCGTGTGGGGATATTGACGTCTGATCCCAACAATTAGGGCCTAATCGCACAGCAAATCGCGAATTTATTAATTAAATACTTTAGTATTTGCCTATAAACTGTTGATTATAGTCGATAATTTTGTATCATTGCCTATGAACCCACAGCTCAATAATTTTCGGTTGGACGCTGACGCTACCTATGAATAAATCCGAACTTATTAAAAAGATGACTGAGCGGCTTGATCAGCTCACCAGCAGAGATGTCGACCTTGCGGTTCATAGCATCATTGAAATCATGTCTGACTCACTGGCAACTGGCGAAAGAATTGAGATACGTGGATTTGGTACCTTCTCCAATCACTACCGCAAACCACGCACCGTCCGTAATCCAAAGACCGGAGAAATTGGCATATTCAAGCCAGGAAAATTCGTTCCACACTTCAAGCCCGGAAAAGATCTTAAACGCCGAGTAGACGAATCAAGAGAAGATCTTCACACCGAGGAAAATGCCGAACAAATTTCGCCATCGCCCATTTCTTAGATTGATTTGAGTTGATGTTTTAGTATTTTTCCCGATGGTGCGGTGGGCAACTGATCAAGAATCTCAATCCTTCCAGGAACCTTGTATCCTGAGAGCGAACTCCGGGCATAGTCAATAAGCTCTGCCGGTTTAATGCTCCTTCCTTCCACAGGTTGAATGTAAGCAACAATGACCTCGTCTCCCCCAACATCTTCGCCTAGCACCGCGCAGAGGCTGACATCCGGGTGACTTGAAAGCACAGCTTCAACTTCAGGAGGGTAAACGTTAAAACCCGATCGAATAATGAGCTCCTTGGCACGACCGGCGATATGGATGGCACCTGTCTCGTCTATCGACACCAGATCACCTGTATTGAACCAATCATCAATCAGCACCTCAGCAGTCTGTTCCGGTTTCCTGAAATACCCTTTCATGATGTTTGGCCCCTTGACCCAAAGCTCGCCCACTTGGTTTTTCGGCAGCATCTCACCCACTTCACTCAACACTTTGGTTTCCACTCCTGGCAATGGATAACCCACAGAGCAGTTATCTAGCGGCAGGTAGAGTCTGGTTTGACTGATTGTCGGACCGGTCTCCGTCAGTCCATAACCATTATGAATCGGGAGACCAAATTTTTGCTCTACCCGAGATTTCAGATCAGGATCCAGAGGCGAGCCGCCAGAGAACATGAATCTTAATTTGCCCGCCTGCCAATCAGGCAGATCCTTAAGCCTTTCCAGCATCAGTGCAAACATCGTCGGTACACCTAAGAAACCGACAAGGTTATGCTCAACTATTGCTCTAATAGCCTTACCTGCATCGAATCTAGATACGAGATGAATACAGCCACCACCTAGCAGTACCGCAGCGCTTACAGCAGAAAGCCCAAAAGCATGAGACATAGGCAACACACCATAAACGGCGTCACCTGGCGAAATACCCCGCAGTTTTCCTGATATGAAAGCGACAAAGGAGAGATTCTGGTGGGTCAGCATAACCCCTTTGGGACGACCGGTTGTCCCAGTCGTGTAGATCATTGCTAACACCTGTTCCGCAGGGTCGGCGTGTACCGTCTCAGGCAAAGTCTCAAATTTCTCTGAAGTTGCGACTTGCGCGAATGACAATCGATCTATCGATGCACTATGGCGTTTTCCGTGCGCTTGTGCGTCCGATGAATCATCAGTCGTGAATACTAGGAGTCTCGGATCACAGTCTTCCTGGATCAAACCAAGCTCTCGTTCACTTAATCGCGCATTGATGACAGCGGCAATCGCATTCATTTCGCTCAACGCAAGAAACAAACACATTAGCGCCGTACCGTTTTCCGCAACCAGCATCACTCTATCGCCAGATCTAACGCCCTTGTGTTCCAGAAAATCGATGGATTCTGACACCGCTCGCTGAAGTGCTTTATAGGTCATCGTCGTGTCGTTTCCGACAACCGCGAGCGCATTGGGGCTAATCTCAGCCCATCTCAGAATAGGATGGCTAAGCCGTCGCGGTAGTTTGGAGAGGATTTCAGATCTAGGGCACCCAAGTACTTTCTCATCTTCGGTCCAAATCTGATTCAGCGTGACCACTTCTTGTCCCTACTTTCGCTGCGAATTAGGACTCTGCAGAGATTTGCTTGCGTTCTTTTTCTATCAGAAAATTTGCAATACGTATCATCTCAGTATTGCCGCCTGCCATACCGCCCTCGATGCGATACTTGCCGTTCACTATTAGCGCCGGCACACCGCTAGAACGATAAGCTCTTCCCCGTGCTTCAGCTTGTTGGGTGCTAGCGCGCACACCAAATGAGCTAAAAGTTCTCGCAAAGTCCTCTGGATCAACCCCATACTCGCCGAAAAACTCTGCAATTAATTTAGGATCGTTGAGCCGTCGACGCTCGCGGTGAATTGCATCAAATAGAGGTGCGTGAATCTTCTCACCTACTTTTAACGCTTGAGCAGTGTAGTAGGTCTGCGCCAACAACTGATAGGCTTTATTCCAGATCGCTGGCGTTCGATTAAACTCTACATCATCTGATAATTGGGATTCCCAAGCTTTGAGTAACGGATCGAATGCATAGCAGTGGTTACAGCCGTACGAAAAATACTCCGTTACTTCAACTTTGCCAGGATAACGCGTCTTTACGGGGACAGGTAACTCAACATAGTGAGTGCCTTCTTCGTATTGAACCGTCTCAACCGAGCTCTCTGCGTTAGCCAGCATGCAGAGACAAACTGCCCATAAGAAGATCAGTGGCTTAACAGGTGCTTTGAAATTGGTCATCTTTCGTTCCAGTTGGGTGCTTTAGGAGAAGTTTACAGGGTGAAGCCGTGGATGAGCTAGTCCAATCATCACAACGGCTTCAGAATCCGTTCAGGTTTATCGGCGAGGTGCTTAATCGGCTTTCAAAGAAATTTGAAATTGAATCGATGTGAGTAATTCAAGAAGGGGCTCAGCAGCCCCTTTTTACGTGTTTTCGAATCTCAACCAGCGGTTGCTCGGTGACGAAATGCGAGTGAGTTATTTTAACCCGTAGATGTAGCTTGATACGGCTTCAATCTCTTTATCGCTCAGATCCATCGCAGTCAATCTCATCATACGACTTTCGCCGTCGTTGTTTCGCGCACCACTACGAAATGCCTTGAGCTGAGTGCTCGTGTACTCTGGCCATTGTCCCGATAGCGCGGGGAAGGCGGCTGCACCGTTACCACCGCCATTTGGGGAATGGCAAGCTGTGCAGGCTGCAATATTCTTTCTCGCAACGCCTGCTCGATAAACCTTTTCTCCCAAAGCAACAAGATCTGCACTCGCAGCTCCGCCTTTAGGTTGCTGTGACGCGTAGTAGGCTGCAACGTCCATTATTTGCTGGTCCGAATAACCATCCAGCAGTCCTGTCATGGTGACCGCAGAACGGCGACCTTCTTTGATGTCCAGCATCTGTTTATAGAGGTATTTTTCGCCCTGGCCTGCGAGGCTCGGGAAGGCGCCTGCTGGACTATTGCCGTCTTGACCATGGCATGCACCGCATACCGCAACCAAATCCTGCCCACTTGCGGCGTTTCCGTCCGCAAACAGACCCGAAGAACCAAGCAACACCATAATTCCTAATAATATTCTCAACATGAGGTTTCCTAAAACAAATCTTTGCAATGCAGTGTAAAATAGCCGACGCATTATACAGTACGCGGCCCACAAGCCCAAAATACATTTTTAGTCAATATCGATTCGATCTTAAGCAAAACTGATTTGAGCGCTTTGTCTCGGAAATTAGGCACAGGGTAGCCAATCGGATAATCGTCTGAAATCTACTTCGCACAATCGACTCTAAAATAAGGAACAGCATGAGCGTTTCAAATCCACATCTTAAACTAGAGAATGCTACATTCGAGACAAGCGCAGCGACGCTTGCACAGTGTCCTATTGATGACAAACTCGAAATTGCTTTTTGTGGACGGTCAAATGCAGGCAAATCTAGCGCCATCAACTATCTCACCAGCAATAGAAAACTCGCCAGAACCAGTAAAACGCCTGGTCGAACTCAGCTAATCAACTTTTTTTCAGTATCAGAAGCATTCAGAATTGTTGATTTACCGGGGTATGGTTATGCAAAAGTACCCACAGCAGTGAAAAAAGACTGGCATAAAAATATCGACCAGTACCTGCAAAAGAGAGCAGCACTACGTGGCTTGGTGTTGATGATGGATATTCGGCATCCGTTAAAAGACTTTGATAAGACCATGATTGAGTGGTCATTAAACAGCCAAGTGAATCTGCACATACTTCTGACCAAGTGCGACAAACTCAAACGTGGTGCACAGTCAAAGGCCTTATTCGCCGTTCAAAAACAGCTACCAGATGGCGTTTCCGTCCAACTGTTTTCCTCAACTCATGCAACCGGGAAAGATCAGTTCCTGAAACAACTCCGAATATGGCTCAGTGATCTGATCGAAGAGTAGACAAGCCCTCTCATTTCGGGAGAAACATATCTACCTCGCACATCGCTAAACCGTTAGGCGGTATTCACCGCGGCAAAAGTTATGACAAAAAAAAGCTCCGGTCACTGTTGGGGAGGTTGTGACCGGAGCATGCGTCTTCGGTACTTTTGGGGAGAAATACCGGAGTTTTACCATCAATAAAAGTATTTGAGTGAAAAACTATCTACTTTTCGCTAAACACGTAATTAAGATGCGTCCTGTTTAAAAAAGTTCCAGCTAAATTTAATTTTTTCTCTTACGCGTATGCCTAGGATGGCTAAGGGTTCTGAAATTAAACCTCACTTTAGTCGTTAGATAGGTGTAAGCGCAGAAGCTTTATATCGACTAAGTATTCATAAAAAAAGGCTCTGGTCACAATTGGGGAGGATGTGACCAGAGCCTGCGTCTTCGGTTGTTTTTGGGGGAAAATGACCGAAGGTCTTACTATCAAACCGT
>ENA-UZWX01006292-UZWX01006292.1-metagenome-genome-assembly--contig:-Day-4---50m-contig-6292_pt1 | contig 70380 bp, 66 predicted proteins | sample MGYA00260347_ERZ794907 | MGnify/ENA metagenome assembly ERZ794907 | reverse complement strand
AAAACAAACTCACTTTATCTCAATTTCGCCAAGCTATAGTCAATGATGGTAATGACTATGAAAAGTACCGTGAGAATGTCCGTACTGAGATAATTTCTGGTGAGGTTCGCCGCAATTCTGTAAGGCGTCGAATTTATATTTCGCCACAAGAAGTATCGAATTTACTTGATTTAATGAAAGCACAAACCAACAATGATGTTGAATACCACCTTGGTCATATCTTAATTGAATTCCCAAGTGATGCTAATCAAGAGCAAATGACAGCCGCTAAAGAACGCGCTGACAAAGTTATTGAGCTACTTAATAGCGGTTCTGATTTTACCAAAATAGCGATTGCTTCATCTGGTGGCGCTAACGCCTTAGAGGGTGGTGACTTAGGCTGGAAAAATATTAATGAAATGCCAACACTATTTTCAGAGCTAATTGACGGCAAAGATAAAGGTACAGTGGTGGGGCCTATTCGTACAGGCTTAGGTTTTAGTATTGTTAAAATACATGAAATTCGTGGCCGTCAAGTCGTTGAAGTTGAAGAAGTTCATGCTAGCCATATACTCATTAAACCTTCAATTATTTTAAGTGAAGCTAAAGCCGAGGAGCAATTACAAGGCTTTATAGATAAAATCAATGCTGGTGAAGCAACGTTTGAAGAGCTAGCGAAAGAATTTTCTGAAGGTCCTACGTCAGTGCGTGGTGGCGACTTGGGATGGGCAGATCCCAAAAGCTATGATCCCGCCTTTAGAGATGCGCTAGCAACGATGAAAAAAGGTGAGTATCACAAGCCATTTCGTTCATCATTTGGCTGGCATATAGTACAATTTCACGACAGACGCATGGTAGATGCCACCTCACAAATTAACAAAAATCGCGCTTATCAAATTCTGCATAATCGTAAATTTGGTCAAGAAAGTGCTCGCTGGATTAAAGAAACCAGAGATGAAGCTTATATAGAAATTTTTGAACAGGATAAAAAGTAATGATTAAACGCATTGCCATTACGCCTGGAGAGCCTGCAGGCATAGGTCCTGATTTGGCCATAACTATTGCTCAGCAAGATTGGTCTGTAGAAGTTGTTGTGGTTGCCTCTAAGGCACTCATTGTTCAGCGCGCAAAAGAGTTGGGCTTAGCTTTAACTTTAATAGACTACGATGAAAATGTTGATGCAAAGCCACAACAAGCTGGCACTTTAACCATCTTAGATATACCGCTTGCTCAACCCTCGATAGCTGGCACACTTGATATTAACAATGGCGCTTATGTTGTTGATACCCTCAAAGTAGCCAGTGATAAAAACATGTCAGGTGAATTTGACGCCATTGTGACTGGGCCAGTTAACAAAGGCTTAATCAATAAAGCTGGTGTGCCTTTTAGTGGGCACACTGAATTTTTTGCCAATCAAGCCAATTGCTCAGATGTAGTCATGATGCTTGCTACTGAAGGCTTGCGTGTCGCTTTAGTCACCACACATATTCCCCTTGCTTATGTCTCAAAAGCGATTACTTTTGAACGTTTACAAAAAGTTACTCGTATTTTACATCAAGATTTAAAAACAAAGTTTGGTATAGCATCACCGCAAATATACGCCTGTGGCATTAACCCTCATGCTGGCGAAGATGGCCACTTAGGTCGAGAAGAAATTGATACTATGATCCCTGCCTTTGACGAGTTAAGAAGTGAAGGCATACAAATAATAGGGCCACTGCCTGCTGATACTATTTTTCAAGAAAAATATTTAGCGGATGCTGACGCTATTTTAAGTATGTATCATGATCAAGGCTTACCGGTATTAAAATATAAAGGCTTTGGCTCATCCGTTAATATCACTTTAGGTTTACCTTTTATACGGACCTCTGTCGATCACGGTACCGCACTAGAACTGGCTGGCACAGGCCAAGCTGACCCTGGCAGCATGATGGAAGCCATGAAAAGTGCTATTAACTTAGCCAATAGCAGCAAATAGCGAAGCTTTAAACGAGACATTATGAATAGCAAAACCCACTTAGGCCATCAGGCTAAAAAACGCTTTGGCCAAAACTTTTTACACAATGACGCGATTATAAGTGACATCGTTGATGCCATTAATCCTGAGCCGGGTGAAAATTTAGTAGAAATAGGACCGGGACTAGGCGCCTTAACTGAGCCAGTAGTAGAGCGAGCAGAAAAGCTTTCTGTCGTCGAGTTAGACAGAGACTTAGCCCATAGACTACGTCACCACCCATTTTTGGCCCCCCACTTAACGATTTATGAAATTGATGCCTTAAATTTTGATTTTGCTATGCTTGCTATAGAAAAGCCATTACGTATTTTTGGTAACTTACCCTATAACATTTCTACGCCTTTGATCTTTCATCTTTTAACCTTTAAAGATAAGGTAAAAGATATGCACTTTATGCTGCAAAAAGAAGTCGTTGAGCGCATGGCTGCTGGACCTGACTGCAAAGCTTACGGCAGACTATCCATCATGACACAGTATCAGTGCCAAGTAATTCCCGTGATGGAAATCGGCCCGGAAGCATTTAAACCCGCTCCCAAGGTAGACTCAGCCATTGTTCGCTTAGTGCCCCACAAAACCATTAATAACCCAGTAAAAGATATTAATGCCTTAAACACTGTTTGTTTAGCTGCGTTTAACCAACGACGAAAAACCATTCGAAATAGCTTTAAGAAGTTAATTAATATTGAACAACTAGAATCACTTAATATTGATGCTAATCTGCGTCCTGAAAACTTATCATTAGATGACTATATAAAGCTGGCCAACTTTATTGTTGATAACCCACCTAAGGTTACTGAAAATGGTGAGAGCAAACTTTCTAGGCGAGCAGCCAAAGCAGCACAACAAAAGGCCAAAGCCAAGGAATAGCAACACCCATGGCTATTTATTTAGTAGGTGATATTCAAGGTTGTTATCAAGAGCTACAAGCGCTACTTGCCCAAGTGGCCTTTGATAAAAATAACGATCAGCTTTATGTTGCTGGTGATTTGGTTGCACGAGGTCCTGACTCTCTTGCAACCCTCAGGTTTATAAAATCTCTTCACTGCTCAGCTAAAGTCGTTTTAGGCAATCATGATCTACACCTACTTGCCGTTTATGCCGGTATAAAAAAAGTCAAAAAACAAGACAAACTCACTGAGTTACTGACAGCTAGTGATGTACACGAGCTTATGCACTGGCTAGCACAGCAGTCATTATTGCAGCAAATAGGCAATGATAATGCTTATATGAGTCATGCTGGTATTTCACCTCAATGGAGTTTACAAGAAGCAATAGAACAAGCAGAAAGTGCCCATAAAAAGCTAAGTTCAAAAGAAAGGAATTCTTGGCTGCAATCAATGTATGGTGAGCAACCTAATGACTGGCAACAAGCAGAGACCACAGAAGATAAATTTCGTTACACTATTAATGCCTTCACTCGCATGCGCTACTGTGATGAAAACAAGCATTTAGAATTTGAACAAAAGCTTGCGCCAAGTACATTGCCATCGTCAAACGAGCCATCAATAGCCAAGCTATTTCCATGGTATGAATTATCAAATGTTATTAACACAACAACTTGGGTTTTTGGTCATTGGGCTGCACTTATGGGACATTGCTCACATAATAATATTTATGCCCTTGATACAGGGTGTGTCTGGGGTAACCATCTCACCCTATTGCGTTGGCATGACAAAAAAACATTTACTCAACCTGCACAAAAAACTACCCTTTAACTCATAAAAACCATACTAAAGCATGTTCGAAATCATAATTTTTTGCACATTTAAGGGTGAAAAAGCTGTATAGCTTGATATACTCAGAAAGCTAAAAAATAATATAAAACATATTAGCGTACAAGGCTTTATTAAAACAAGAGTTTGAGCGCTTTAAAAGGATATAAAGCTGGTTTATATTGAGTTGATTAATTCAATAGGAATTACACAAAATAACAAAAGTAAACTAACATAATAGAATAATGATTATCTTTCGATAGAAGTTATTCTACATTTAATGCAATTACTTAAAACTTATCGGTGATATTTATGAATTTAACTGTAGCGATGAGAATTATAGGTGGCTTTGCCATTATTTTAATTCTACTTGTTCTGACTAGTATAATTTCTTGGGGCAACCTCAATACCATTAGTGACTCAACCGAACAACAAAATCAACTGGCCATTCCAACTCTAAAGGGTAGTAACTTATTAGCACTAGAGTTGAGCCAAATGGCGAACTTAACCTTAAAAGGGTTTTATCAAACAGAGTTGACACCATTAGCTGAAAATCTACAAGCCTTCACTAGCATAAATGCTAAATTTTCTCCCGCTTTGAAACAGTTAAAAACTTTAGTACAAAATGAAAGTGATTTAATTAATAACCTAAACAATGTTACAAAAATATTTGCTAAATTCGAAACGGAAGCGTTAGCCGTATTCAAGAATAGAAAAGTTTCTATTGAACAAAAAAATGCCGTAACTGAAAAAGCCACCCTGCTAGAAGACAAAGCTGACGATGCTGTAACCTTATTACTCGATTTAGCGGATCACGATTTAGCGGACAGTAAATTACAACGTGCTTTGATTTTAAGCGAACAGTTAGAAAACCAGTTTAATAGTATTGTTTCTTCGTCTTTTGAATATCGCGATACGTTATCGCAGACCACTGCAGATTTAATCGAAGGTGAAATTTACTTTAGTCTAGAGGGTGCGCAAAACTCAGTAAATGAAATTTTTGCTGAGCTGACGATGAATGGTATTGATGATATTGTTCAAGATTTATCCGCGGCGTTTACTGATATTGAAGATTTGCTATCATCAGATTCAGGAGTTCTATTCCATAAGCGCTCACAATTAACAGCAAATCAACAGGCAAAAAGCATGTTGAAGTCAGTAGAAGAGAACACTAAGCAAGTTAACAAAATATTAGATAAGCAAGTTAATTTAGCTAATAAAACAACAATGGAAGCTAGCGAATTAGTAAAAGATTCCGTTTCAAGTGGTAAAACCCAAACAGCAATTATAGTGGCCGTTTCTATTTTGATTGCTATCATTATTACACGCTTTACGCTGATTAGTATAACTCGCCCATTAGCACGTGTTAACGACATGCTTAACATCGTAGCTTCAGGTGATCTGTCTAGGAAGTTAGATGAAAGTGGTCAGGATGAGTTTGCACAGCTTGCTAATAACTGCAACTTACTAATAGATAGTTTACGAAACCTAATCGAAGGTATTGTTAATCGTTCATCACAACTTGCCGCCGCTGCAGAGCAAACTTCCGCTGTCACCGCAGAAAGTACCACCGCGATTGAAGAACAACGTAATCAAGTTGAACAAGCGGCTTCTGCTACCACTGAAATGAGCAGCACCTCCCAGAGTGTGCTATCAAGTGCTAACGATGCATTAGGTGAAATCAAACATGCTGATGATGAAGCTGAGCGCGTGAAAATTATTTCAGAGCGCAATAGAAACACTATTCAACAACTTGCTGGTGAAGTTGAGTCCGCTGCACAAGTGATTAACCAATTACAACAAGATAGTGCCTCAATTGGCAGTATTTTAGATGTAATTCGCGGCATTGCAGAGCAAACTAATTTACTTGCATTAAATGCGGCTATTGAAGCTGCTCGTGCTGGTGAGCAAGGCCGCGGTTTTGCTGTAGTTGCAGATGAAGTGAGAACTCTAGCAAGTAGAACGCAAGAGTCTACTTCTGAAATTCAAACCATGATTGAAGCCTTGCAACTAGGAGCAGGTAAAGCCGTAACCGTAATGGATGCAGGTCAATCGAAAGCTGCAGATTGTGTTAATCAATCTGAGGAAGCTGATAAAGCATTAGAAACAATCACCCACGCGGTTCACGAAGCCTTTGACCGTAGCTCTCAAATTGCAACCGCAGCAGAAGAGCAAAGTGTGGTTGCCCACGAAATCAGTGAAAACTTAGAGTCTATTGTTGCTATTGCTGAGCAAACGACTGCCGGCTCACAGCAAACAGCTGCCTCTAGCAGTGAGGTTGCTAAACTTTCTGAAGAGTTACAACAATCAGTTCAAGAGTTTAAGCTTTAACTAAGACTCTTATAATGCTACTAAAAAAGCCTACCTTAATTATTATTTAAGGTAGGCTTTTTATTTTAATGCTTTTCATCGCTCTAATAGCAACCATGCTGTGCTTTGTTTATCTTTCACTTCTGCACTGTGCTCTGTCACTATAATTAGCTAAAACTCAATCACAAATATAGAGCAGCAGTATTGGCTATTGCTCTTTCAGCGTGTTTTTCACATATAAAGCAATAATTTGAGCTTCTTCCTTTGACATCGATTGAAATATCTTCATCTTTGTCTTTTTTGCTCCGTTCCCAGTGATTTTGTCAATAATCTCTTCAGCCGTAAGGTGAGTATACTTATTAGAGGGTACGCCCTTTAAAAACTTCCCTTCACCACTTGCTTTGTGGCAACCAGCACAGTGTTCAATATATAGCTCTTCACCAGAAATATTCGCTTTATGCTCATGATTATCTGAACAGCCAAATAAACCGAAAAGAATAAATATAAAAAACGCCTTAGAAGTAATAAATTTGTGAATATTCATAAGCTATTAAGTAAAGGTTTCCTAAATGTTATAAGTACTAAAATGTGTTCAGAGTATAGATGCTATTTATAGAACATAAAAAAAACCAGCAATATATGATTGCTGGTTTTTAGAAGCTAAATGCCATCTGGTTTTAGTTAGAAGTTATACGTTGCTTTTACGTAATAGAAGCCACCATTATAATCAAACGGACCACTTTCATAATAAATAGCGCCTAAAACACCTGAAGTACCATCCTTAAGTTTTTGAGCTTCTTGGTCAAGTAAATTGTTTGCACCAGCTGAAACAGTGAAGCTATCATTAATGAAATAGCTAACTTCGGCATCTAAAGTAAATGCTGAATCGGCCGTTTCAGAGCCCCAATCAGACGTATCATCCGCATGAGTTGCATAGTACTCGCCAAAGTAGTTTAAGCGAACAAAAGAGGTTACTGAATCCCAGCTTTGAGAAATAGTAAAGGTAGCACGATGGTCCGGCATCCCCTCCTCTAAACGACGAACTTTACCTATGCTAACTGTATCAGTGTTATAAGAATCAACGGTGGTTTTGTTGTAATTGTACGCCATGCTAAATAAGGTATCTCCCCCCATTAGCTCCATTGAATAGTTACCTACAATATCGACACCCTCAGTGCTAGTATCAAAATCATTAGCAAAATAAGTCACCCCAGAAATTAATTCAGGATTTTTAACACCTAAACCTCTAAGTGCATCATGATCGGCTGATAATACTGATATTTGGCTTGATTGCGCCAAACGGTCTGTAACTTCAATATTATAAAAATCAAGTGTTAAGAAAAGTTCACCTTCTTGGTAAACAACACCTGCGGCATAACTAACCGATTCTTCAGGCGTTAACTCTTTGCCGCCATAAAAAGCGGATAAAGGAGAAGTTGGTGGCGCTAAAAATGTTTGAATTAAATCACCATTAACAATTGATGTTTGGGTGTTTACAACATTTGCTTGACCAACCGTTGGCGCTCTAAAGCCTGTGCTATGAGAACCGCGGAATGAAATTTCATCGGTTAATTGATATTGCGCAGTTAATTTATAGTTCGTTGTTGAACCAAACGAAGTGAAGTCTTCATAACGCAACGCAGCACCTAATAGTAAGTTTTCAGTTACCGGGGCTTCAACATCAACGTAAGCAGCAATATTACGACGAGTATTTACACTAGCTGATTCAGGACCAAAACCTTTAAAGCCATGAGAGCCAATATTAAAGCCTTGATCGGCATAAGCACCGGCTTTCCAAGACGCTTCTTCACCCGCGACTATTTCAAATGTTTCTTCACGCCATTCAAGACCCGCTGCAACACCTAAGTCATCATATAAGTCAACATCAAAAGAGCGGACTAAATCAAAGTTAAGAGTTTTCTCTAACTGAATATATTTGCCCGTTTCAAAAGAAGTAGGAGTTTCTAAACCAAGAGAAGGGTTAAGGCTGTTAGATAAATTGAATGATGATTCATTTCGGCCTACTGAGCCACTTACATCATAAAACCAATCTGCTAGGAGGCCTGATTTAATATCACCACGAGTTCCTATCGTTAACGATGTATCGGTAATATTACCACCAAATGCAGGGGTATAACCACCTGGCATGATTTGGTTCATAGAGAAACAATTAGGATCAGCAACCATGGCTTGATAGTCAGCTGAATCAAGTACATTACCAACCGTTGCATCAACAACAGGCGTTCCACAACTAGCAACACCTGTGGTAGCTAAACCAACATCACCTACTAATAAGGTTTCACCGCCATCAGTTGAGAAAACATTACCACGGTTATGTGGGTTACGATAATAAAAACCACCAACAGCATCACGCTCTGAATAGTTACCAAACAAGTAGAATTCTTTATCATCACCTAAATCTAAACCAACATTACCAAAAAGAGTAATGTCATCTTTAATTTCAGGGTTACCCCAGATTTGTGCTGGGTTTTGGATCGAAGCATTGCCTGCTGCTGCTAAAGCTGCTGCATCTGGGCGCTGAACACTTCGACTGGTTGCATCGGCATTTTTATATTGAAAAGAAAGGTTAGCGAAACCATCATCGGTCAATGACATGCCAATGTTGCCATCAATGATAGTTTGTGTACCATCACCTTCATAATACTGGCCAGTTTTAACTGATATTGAGCCACCATCTGCCTCATCTTTTAAAACAAAGTTCATTACACCTGCAATAGCATCTGAGCCATATTGAGCCGCAGCACCATCACGTAACACTTCAACTTGCTTTAAAGCCGATGAAGGTATCACTGAAATGTCAGCCCCCTGAGCACCATCATTCACACCACCACCTTGGAAAGCAATAACTGATGCACGATGGCGACGTTTACCATTTACAAGAATCAAAGTACTGTCTGAAGGTAAACCACGTAAATTTACTGGGCGAATTAATGTCGCGGCATCACTAATAGGCTGTTGGCGTGCATTAAACGAAGGTATCGCACCCTGAAGCATATCAAGCATATCGCTTGAGGCATTTTTCCCCATTTCATCTCCACCTATAATATCAACAGGTACGGGAGAGTCTGCAACAGAGCGAGGAGAGGTTCTTGAGCCAACGACGGCAATACGTTCAATTTTTTCTTCTTTTGCTGAATCTGTCGCTTCAGCGGCGTACGAGGGTGCTGTGCCTAACGCTACACCCACAGCTAGGGCTAACGTAGTAGCACGAAAATTAATAGACATGTTATTTCCTTTCTAGATTTATTATTTTATTAACCATTAACCTACTTTTAAAAAGGTATAAAAATAAAGTTATGGTCTTCATGGTTTATTATAATTATTTATATTTTTTGCTTCTTGTGGCAAATAAATATCTTTGGCGTCAATGCTAAAAAAGTCGCCAATGACTGCTATTTATAAAGCAGTGATAAAAACTTTACAAGACTTACACTGTAAAAATAATAACCTAGCAAAGAAAAGTAACTTAAAATAACAGTGTACCTACGAAGAGAATCTGATAATAATAAAAATTATTATCATCTGCCAAACCCATAGCAGATAAAGCTTTTAGCTTAACGGCTAAACACAAACAATGCGAAAGGATTCGTAATAAGAGGTATGACCTTTATCACAAAACAGTATAAGCATTATTTTCGCTATCATTGAATTAACACCATAATTTGCTCATGGTTTTTATTTATTAGCTGGTTCAACTGCAAGTAACTATTGACATCAACTAGCACGGCTTTATAATTTAACTCGCTTGAAGTTCGTTTTATATTTTTGTACACCATTTCGCTGTTAATTTCTATTTATCTGAGCTAACACGTCCTGTTTTATAAGTAATAGCAACACTTTTTAGCAAACCAGCTTTGCTCATATTTGTTTAATATGAATTTGTTACAAAGCATTATTACTCATAAAATTTTTAGGATATTATTATGTCTACTACTACTGGTACAGTAAAATGGTTTAACGAAGCAAAAGGCTTCGGTTTCATCGAGCAAGAAAATGGCCCTGACGTTTTCGCTCACTTTAACGCTATTGTTGGTGAAGGTTTCAGAACTTTAACTGAAGGTCAAAAAGTTGAGTTTAAAGTTACTGATGGTCAAAAAGGCCCACAAGCTGAGAACATTGTTGCTCTTTAATTGGCAACAATAAATAATCGATAAAGATTATTTAAACCAGATAAAGTAAAACCAGTAACTCTTGTTACTGGTTTTTTTTAGGCTTTTTAATAGTCACACAAGCCTTTACTTACCTAGCTCTAACACCAGCCCCTGTGGCTTCTCAAACTCAGCTTCAAGCTGTTGCCAAAAAATTTGATTATTACCAATAAAGCGTTTAACCGCATTGGTAATCTTATTTTTTTGTAAAACAGAATCAATAGACAAAGGTGAGTGCACCTCTATTAGCTGTTTTGTACCTGCTTCATAAGACATTTTAATAGGCTGGTCAATAATCCTAACTTTGGTATTAAGAGGCACATGCTCATACATCCATTTGATGTCATCATCAAACATGCGTATACAACCCGAGCTTGCACGCATGCCAATACCAAGCCGCTTGTTAGTACCATGGATTAAATATTCACTTGTGCCTAAACGTAATGCATATTTACCAAAAGGATTTTCGGGACCCGGCGAAACTTCTGCAGCCATGGGTTTGCCATGTTCGGAAAAATAGCGTTCCCGCATCGCTTGGGTCGGCCGCCAAACAGGATCCTTTCTTTTACTACTAATGTAACTTGTCGCTTTTGGGGTAGGTAAACCTTCTTTACCAATACCCACAGGAAACACATGCACTATGTTTTCTTGGGCAGAAAAGTAATATAGACGCAGCTCAGGTAAGTTGATAACTATACCTTCACGCTTTATATAAGGTAAAAGCATAGCGCTAGGAATAAGAATTTCTGAGTCAACTTCAGGCAAAAAAGGGTCTGTATTTGGATTAGCCGACATTAAGGCTAAAAAGCCAACATTATATTGTTCAGCAATTTTTTGGAAATAATCCCCTTTAACCACCTTATGTTTTTGCACGCTACCAATTAAACGTACATCATCTGCAGGCAGCGGGTATTGAGTAGCTTTTAATGGCTTGGCAATAAACATCACAGCTATCAGACAAATAAAGAAAAGTTTTTTCAACATATTTTCTAAGGCAATCACTCGCAAGGCTCTCTTCTCCTAAATTATCAAGGCTATGGTTTTTTATGCAGCGCATAACCACGTGCAGCTTTGCTTAAGTTACCCGCCTCAATGCTTAAAATAGTCTTTAATTGCTCAGCCAAGTTAAAAAGCGCCTTTTGTTCACCTTTAACTAATTCAATTTCTAACTCATTAATAACTAAGGGCTGTGAACAAGAAGTTGTATTAATAGTGCCTCTGTCTAAGGCTAACTCAATCACAGTATTCTCTTGATTGATAAGCCAAGCTTGGCGGGTGAAGTTAGTGGTAAAAATAACCTGTAATTTTTTTTGCAAGGCGTTAACATCAAAACTCTCTGGCCAAATATGCGCTGGAAATAAAGCCAATGCTAAGTGGTTAGTTTCAATGTCGACATTATACTCAGGCCTTTGATGCAAACCCGACACCACTTTACCGGCTGTTTTAATAGTTTGCTCATATTTATTAGCTTGAGATCTTATTCTCAAGCCAATATCCATTTTTCTTAAATCTAAATCTTCACTATCAAAATAATCATTTGCTAACAATTTTTCACTGTATTTAAAATCAACATTTTGGTCTGCTAACATAGCGGTAATTTTTTCAGCAACATGTACATTCTTTACGTCAGTTGCCGATAACAAGTATTTAAGTTCTATTTCTGTGTTCATTTATGATTACATCACTCTTTTAATATATGAACAGCATACACTTTGTTCACCAAGACACCAACGGATTCATAATCTTAACTTGATATCAAGGCGTCAAACACATAATATTTGTTTTTTAATGATTTATATTATCTAGTGGTTATTTCATGAATATTCCAAGCATTTCTTTCAAACCGTGGACAGTACGCGCAACTATGCAAAATGTCATCGGCTTTTTCATTATTTTACTTGCCACTTTCTCTATTCAGGCGCAAGAAAGTGCCCAAGCTTTTATTTCTGATGATTTATCTATCTTCATGCATGCAGGTCCGGGTACTAATTACCGTATTTTAGGAACCATTAATGCAGGAGCTGAAATAGAAACAACAGGCAAGTCAGACAAAGGTTACAGTGAGATTATTGATGATAAACAACGCATCACTTGGGTTGAATCAAAATATATCACCAGTCAACCCGGCTTACGTTTTGTGGTTGCTGATCTTAACTCAAAACTAACAGACTCAAATGACTACAGGGCGCAACTTGATGGTGAAATTAATGAGTTAAAAAGCACTGTCGAATTACTGAGTCAAGAAAAGGTAAAGTTACAAACTGACTTTAAGCAAGCGCAGCAGCAACTAGCTCAAACACAAACTAAGGTTAAAGACCAAGATACTAATATTAAAAAGCAATGGTTTTTTAATGGCGCCATTGTCTTAGGCATAGGGTTAATTTTAGGACTGATTTTACCCAAGTTATTTGCTCGACGTCCTAGCAATATGGATAGTTGGGGATAACACTACTCTTTTATATATAAAATTTTTAAGTGGAATATTTGCCTATGAAAATATTAGTGATCCCTAACCGTGGCCGCTCATACAATGCTGTGCGTCCTGAAGCTGAGTGCTATATAAGTTTAGCTAACGCAGGACACGATGTCACCGTTATGTCTAGTGCCACAAATGCTTATATCGATGAATATATAAAGTCTAAAGTGACTTTTATTGAACTCGCCACACTAAAAAAGCACAGCTGGGCGGTTATCAAGCAAATTCACAAATATATAAAACAACATAATATTGATATTGTTTATGCTACTGAATCGAAAGGCATTCCTAATGCCGCCTTTGCTTGTATAGGTACAAACGCGAAAATGATAGCCTACCGTGGTACCACCGGCGGTCTATATAAGAGTGATATTTCTAATTATTTATGTATGTTACATCCTCGTATAGATGGCGTTATCTGCGTATCAGAGGCAGTCACAAAACATGTCAAACCCAAAATGCGACATGCTGTACAAGCCAATGTTATCACTATTTATAAAGGTCATGATTTAGCTTGGTATCAAGATGATGCCGTTGAGCTAAGCAGCTTAGAGGCTCAAAAAAACAACTTTAATATTGTCTGTATTGGCAGCCCAAGACCACAAAAAGGCATGCAATACATGCTCGATGCCATGAAGGAACTCCAAGATATTGATCATGTCAGGCTCATTCTTGTTGGCGATAACTTTGATTGTGAGCCATACAGCAGCAATATCAAAGCAACGGGGATGAATGATAACATCATTCAAACAGGCTTTCGCTCTGATGTACCGCAAATAGCTAAAGGTTGTGATGTATTGGTACTGCCTTCTGAACGTGAAGGCTTACCACGCGTTGTACTTGAATCACTCGCGGTTGGTACCCCAGTGATAACCTCTGCCAATGAAGGGGCAATGGAAATCATTGAAGATCAGGTTAACGGCTATGTGGTACCCATTGGCGATGGTAAAGCCATTGCCGAGCGCATATGTTTGTTAGTTGAAAATACAGAACTATTAAAACAATTAAGTAACAACGCACAAAAGACCATTGCCACAAGAATGTCTCATACTAAAACAGTGCAAGAGATGGAAAGATACTTTAACCAAATGCATAGATAAATACTGGTTACAGACAATTATAGACAATAGCTAGTATTTTTACGCGTTGCTCGTTAAAATGCCCCTTTATTTTTTTACAGTGATGTTCCCTTGACGTTTTCTAAATTTTCTCTTTTTATTCTTCTATGCGCAATCAGTGTTACTAGCTATGCCAAAGGGCCATCTCCTTACCTGCCTTTACAGGTAGATCCTTTAATTGAATTAGAACTAAATCGTTTAGCTAGTTTGGCTAAATTACCTGTGTTAACAAAACCCTATCACGCAGCAATAGTAAATCATTATTTAGAAAAAATTGCCGATAGCCATCCAACATTATACAAACGCATTTCAACTTATCTTAAGCGATATAAAAAAGCAGCGGCACTCACCCACGCTGCTGTTCAGCTTAACTATGCCGATACAAAAAATATCACTTTACCCAATCAACGTGGTCAAATGGCTGACGCTAATTATCAAGCATCCTTTAGTGGTTTTTGGCAAGCAAACCAGTACCTAATTATCAACGGTGGCGGCAGGTATATAGAAGGCGATGATTACCTTAGAACAAATACCTTTGTTTCATTTGGTTTAGATGTTTTACAAGTAGATATTGGTTACCGAGAGCATTGGATCTCACCTTTTCAAGAAGGAGCCGTGCTGCTTTCAACACAAGCAAAGCCGCCACTTAGCGTAACTATAAGCAACCCGAGTCCTATCACTGATTATAAAATTAAATATGAAATGTCTATTGCTGAGCTAGACAAGCAAGATGGTATTCGCTTTGATCGTGACAAACCTGCTGTATCTGGCGAGCCGGCTTTATTAATGATGCACTTAAGCGCTCAACCATTTGATTGGTGGACGATAGGCTTTAATCGCACCTTAATGTTTGGTGGTGATGACAAAGTCACCTTAAGTGATATTTGGAAAGGAATTATCGACCCAGTTAATAGTGATAATTGCGGTGGTGATGGAACCGATCTTCAAGATTGCAGCGAAGAACTTGGCAATCAACAAGCCTCCATTACCAATAGATTCGATCTCAATTGGTTTGATATGCCCTTTAGCTTTTATTATGAATATGCAGGCGAAGATACCAACAACTACACCAATTATAAATTAGCTAATTTAGCCAATAGTTTCGGGTTATTTCTGCCTTATATAAGTGAAAATATGGCATTAAATCTAGAATTTACCACTTTTCAAAGTGCTTGGTACACCCACCATATCTATGGGGAAGGATATTCAAACGACGGAATAAAAATGGGCCATTGGTGGGGTAATATGAAGGCCCCTAAGGACTCTCTTGGCGGTGAAGCGGGTAGTGTTCGATTTGACTGGCAAAACAGTGATGAATCACATATCTCTATACTGTACCGAATAGCAAATTTTAATAACTCCTATATTGAAGATTATCAACTTGCTCAAGAATTAGAAATAAAATATACACTAGCAGTTGAATCAGGTTTTCTAGGGGCAAAGCTCTATTTAGGTAGAAACAATTACGGCGAAAACTTTGTACAAACCAGTGTATCCTATAACTGGTAGATTAATGACTTTAGTGAGCAATTGCATTTAGGAGCCTTAAAATGAGAGTTATCACCTTTGGTACTTACGATATTTTTCATGTCGGCCACGTTAATATTATCGAACGAGCCAAGTTACATGGTGATCATCTAATTGTCGGTGTTTCATCAGACAAATTAAATATTTCCAAGAAAGGTCGCCCTCCCATATATTGTGAAGATGATCGTCAACATATTATTCGTTCTATGCGCTGTGTTGATGAAGTGTTTTTAGAAGAATCGCTTGAGTTGAAGGCCGAGTATATCAAATACTATAATGCTGACATTCTTGTCATGGGTGATGATTGGCAAGGAAAGTTTGATCATTTAAAAGATATTTGTCAGGTCATTTATTTACCCAGAACGCCCTCTGTTTCCACCACCGAAATTATCGAAGTAGTAAAAACCAAACGACTATAATTTAATACCAAGACCATCAAAATATATTATGACTCCAACATGCTACCTATTTTATATTGCCCATAATTATTCTTTTGAAATTCTTAGGCCATTGCAGCAAGTCATACTGGCACAAGGTGACGAAGTAAAATGGTTAGCTGTTGGCAAAGAAGTCACTCTTAGTTATTTTCAAGACAATGAATCAGTACTCGCTTCAATTGATGAAGCCAGATCATATAACCCTGCAGCTAGTTTTGCTCCTGGCAATGAAATACCTAACTTTATTCCTGGGTTAAAAGTACAAGTTTTCCACGGCCTTGAATGGAAGAAAAAAGGTCATTTTGTGATCCGTGATTTTTTTGATTTATACTGTACTCATGGCCCAGCAACCACAAGTCGCTTTAACCTATTAGCTAAACAGCATGGCTTTTTTGATGTGGTTGAAACTGGCTGGCCAAAACTTGATCACTTATTCACCACACCAACAATGCCAATTCGTGAGCAACTACACGCCCAAGATAAAAAAATCATCTTATACGCGCCAACATTTTCCCCAGCGCTAACATCAGCTCCTGCGTTATTTGATGAAATAAAGCGCTTAAGTGAGAAAAAGGATTATCATTGGTTAATTAAGTTTCATCCGAAAATGGCAACACAATGGCTCGAGCAATATCAAGTTTTAGTCAAAGATTGCACAAAAGGTAATGTAGAAATTATCGAAACATCCAGCATCAATGAGTTGTTACAAACTGCTGACATTATGGTTTCTGATACCTCTTCAGTTATAGGTGAATTCTCTTTGTTAAACAAGGCCACTGTCAGCTTGAAAAATAAAGAACCCGGTGATTATTTAGTCAATATTGAAGAAGCCAAACAACTTGAAGACGCAATAGAGCTAGCACTTAATCCAAGTGTACAACTACAAGCGGCTATTAAAGTCTATGCTGATGATTTACATCCTTATCAAGATGGCCAATCGGCACAGCGCATTTTATCAGCAACAGAAGCAATATTGGCACACGGAAAAGATGCGAAAAAATCAAAGCCATTAAACTTATTTCGTAACTTGAAACAACGGAAAAAATTGCATTATTGGTCACTCTAAAGACTTAACATTTATGTTTATATAACTAAAGCATCTAGCAGTTAAATTTTTTTCATTTGACAGTCTTAGAGTAAATGCGCTATTAATAGTCATATAGCAAATTATTGAACAAAGAAATTACTGAAAAAAATGATCAAATTAACTAAGCATACTCTCCTTAACCTCCTCCTCGTACTCATTGTGCGCGGCTAGGTTTTATTGCTTATTAATAACATTTTCAGATAGTATTCTAAAAATAAAAACAGATAAGAATTCATTAAAACCCGCGCTAACTAACGCGGGTTTTTTTACGTCTATGTGTTAGTTAGCTTTTAAAAAATTAGTAAACTAAGTAAGACATATAAAGGATAAAAACATGAGCACTTCATCTCCAAAAGATAATGTCATTATTTTCGACACCACTTTACGTGATGGTGAGCAAGCACTAAATGCTAGCTTATCAGTACATGAAAAACTACAAATTGCGCTATCACTTGAGCGCTTAGGTGTAGATATTATGGAAGTTGGTTTTCCAGTATCTTCTCCTGGTGATTTTGAATCGGTGCAGCAAATAGCTCGCACTATCAAGAATGCGCGTGTTTGTGGTTTAGCCAGAGCAGTCGAAGCAGATATCGATGCTTGCGCACAATCATTGAAAGTGGCGGATCAATTTCGCATTCACACCTTTATTTCTACCTCTGATGTGCATGTTCAACAAAAATTACGTAAAGAATTTTCCGACGTTCAAGCCATGGCTGTTCACGCAGTAAAGTATGCCCGTAAATTTACCGATGACGTTGAGTTTTCTTGCGAAGATGCAGGTCGCACACCGATTGATAATTTGTGTAGTATGGTTGAGGCAGCCATTGATGCAGGTGCTACTACCGTCAATATTCCTGATACTGTTGGCTATACCTTACCGTTTGAATTCCAAGGTATCATCACCAACTTATTCAATCGCGTCCCTAATATTGATAAAGCCATTATTTCGGTGCATTGCCATAATGACTTAGGTCTAGCAGTCGCTAACTCAATGGCGGCAGTACAAGCCGGTGCACGTCAAATTGAATGTACAATTAATGGTATTGGGGAGCGTGCAGGTAACTGTTCGTTAGAAGAGGTTGCAATGATCATGCAAACTCGCCAAGCTTTATTAGGTGTTCATAGCAACATCAACCATCAAGAGATTGCCCGCACGTCTAAATTAGTCAGCACTTTATGTAATATGCCGGTGCAATTAAATAAGGCTATTGTTGGTGGTAATGCGTTTAGTCATTCATCAGGCATTCATCAAGACGGTATGTTAAAAGCCAGTAATACTTATGAAATTATGACGCCGGAAAGTGTCGGAATTGCTAAAACCAAATTAAACTTAACCTCTCGTAGTGGTCGTCACGTTATTAAACATCGTATGGAAAGTTTAGGTTACCAAGAGGCCGATTATGATATCGAACAGCTTTATGCAGACTTCTTAGCACTAGCCGATAAAAAAGGCCAAGTATTTGATGATGATTTAGAGGCTTTAGTCTTTAAACTACAGCAAAAAGATTTGAAAGATTATTACCGTTTAGAAAATATTAAAGTGCAATGTGGTGACGGTGACTTTGCCACCGCTAGCATTAAACTACTGTCTGGCGACGATAGCGAAGGTAAAATTCATGCAGCTACAGGTAACGGCCCTGTTGATGCTTTATACCAAGCGATCAAGCAAACGGCTGATATTGATTTTTCCGTCAGTGATTACAAGATTTCAAACAAAGGTTCAGGTGAAGATGGTTTAGGCCAAGCGGATTTAGTCGTCACTTGGAACGGTAGAAATTTCCACGGTTATGGCTTAGAAACAGATGTTATAGAAGCATCAGGGCAAGCGCTTATTCATGCTCTAAATAGCATTCGCCGAGCCATGACTATTGCTGATTTAAAAGCAGCCAAGTAACAAATTTGAATTTTAAATTTTAAAGAGAATTAAAAAATGTCTAACATAGCAATTTTAGCCGGTGATGGTATCGGCCCAGAAGTTATGGCTGAAGCCAAAAAGGTATTAGCTACAGTTTCAGAAAAATTCGATATAGAAATTAATACTAAAGACTATGATATTGGCGGTGCAGCCATTGATAATCATGGCAATGCCCTTCCAGATTCAACCATGAAAGGTTGTGAAGAGAGCGACGCTATTTTATTTGGCTCAGTTGGCGGCCCTAAATGGGCAAACTTACCACCAACGGAACAACCTGAGCGCTGTGCTTTATTAGGTTTACGTGGCCATTTCGACTTATTTTGTAATATGCGCCCTGCCACTTTGCAGCCAGCATTATCAGCATTATCAACATTACGTAGCGATATTTCCGAACAAGGTTTTGACGTTTTAGTCATCCGCGAATTAACGGGTGACATTTATTTTGCTGAGCCAAAAGGCCGCAGAGGTGAAGGGGAAGAAGAAACAGGTTTTGATTCTATGTTTTATTCACGCCGTGAAATCAAACGTATTACTCACCTAGCCTTTCAAGCCGCACAAAAGCGTAATAACAAAGTAACATCAGTAGACAAAGCTAACGTACTAGCCACCAGTCAATTATGGCGTCAAGTAGTAGAAGAAGTGGCCGCCCAATACCCTGAAGTTGAATTAGAGCATTTATATGTTGATAACGCAGCCATGCAATTAGTACGCGATCCCAATCAGTTTGATGTGATGTTATGTCCTAACTTGTTTGGTGATATATTATCTGACATCTGCGCAATGATCACAGGTAGCATGGGGTTACTTCCTTCAGCAAGCTTGAACGAGCAAGGTTTTGGAATGTACGAACCGGCTGGTGGTAGTGCACCAGATATCGCAGGTATGGGCATTGCTAACCCTGTTGCGCAAATATTATCGGCAGCATTACTACTGCGTTATAGCTTGAATGAAGACGCTGCTGCTAAAGCCATAGAAAACGCCGTAAGTAGCGCTTTAGATAATGGCATATTAACCGCTGATCTTTTATCCAGTGGTGAGCGTTCAAACGCTAAAACTACCAGTGAAGTAGGTGACTATATCTGTAAACAAATTGAGAACGCATAACATGACAACTAATACTCCTCAAACCATGTACGAAAAGTTATGGCACAACCATTTGGTTGAAGACGTAGCAGGTGAAACACCTTTACTTTTTGTTGATCGACATTTGATCCATGAAGTTACCTCTCCGCAAGCATTTGCTAACTTACGTTTTCATAACCGCCCAGTTCGTCATCCTGAGCGCACAATAGCAACGATGGATCACAATATTTCCACACGTTCGATTAAAATTGATGCCGCCGGAGAAGGCGCAGCTAATCAATTGCGCGCGCTAGAAAAAAACTGTAAAGATTTTGGTATCGAGCTTTTTGGTATGGGTCACAAAAACCAAGGTATTGCTCACGTAATGGGGCCAGAGCTTGGTTTAACCTTACCGGGCACTATCATTGTTTGTGGTGACTCTCATACAGCAACACATGGCGCATTTGGCGCCTTAGCTTTTGGTATTGGCACCTCAGAAGTAGAGCATGTATTTGCTACACAAACTTTACGTCAAAATAAAGCTAAAACCATGAAGATCGAAGTAAAAGGTCATGTTGGTCAAGGTATCAGCGCTAAAGATATTATTCTTGCTATCATTGGTAAAACAGGCAGTGCTGGTGCTACAGGCTATGTGGTTGAATATTGCGGCGAAGCAATTGAAGCCTTGAGCATGGAAGAGCGCATGACAGTATGTAACATGAGTATTGAGTTTGGCGCTAAAGCTGGCTTAGTTGCACCTGATCAAACCACCTTTGATTATGTGCAAGGCAAAGAGTACGCACCTAAAGGTGATGTTTTTGAACAAGCAGTGAATGACTGGAAACAGTTAAAATCTGACGATAACGCTAAATTTGATGCTGTACTAACCCTAGAAGCAAAAGATATTAAAGCGCAAGTGACTTGGGGTACAACACCAGGACAAGTAACCAGCATTGACAGCACAGTGCCACAGCCAAGTGACTTTACTGACCCTGTAGAGCAAGAGTCTTGTAAGCAAGCACTTGAATACATGGACTTAACGGCTGGCACTAAAATTACTGATATCACAGTAAATAAAGTATTTATTGGTTCTTGTACTAATTCTCGCATTGAAGATTTGAGAGCTGCAGCCAATGTAGTAAAAGACTACACCGCTAATGGCCAAAAAGTACAAAGCTCAGTTGATGCCATCGTAGTACCTGGCTCATACCGAGTTAAGGCGCAAGCCGAAAGTGAAGGACTAGATGCAATATTTAGTGACGCCGGTTTTGAGTGGCGCTTACCGGGCTGCTCTATGTGTTTAGGCATGAATGACGACGTACTTGAAGCAGGTGATCGCTGTGCCTCAACCAGTAACCGTAACTTTGAAGGTCGCCAAGGTCGTGGTAGTCGCACGCACTTAGTGAGTCCAGAAATGGCTGCGGCAGCAGCGATTACGGGTCATTTTGTCGACTTAAATAGCTAATCAACTATTAAATTATTAGGTAGGTGCTGCTAAATTTGGCGAAAATATCTTTAACAAGGATGTTAAAGTTAAGCCTATAGGGACATATTCACGGCGATTTGCAGAAAATAGTAGCTTTTACCAAATCATAGGAATCATCATGGAAAAATTTACCACACATACTGGCTTGGTTGTGCCATTAGATATCGCCAATGTCGATACCGATCAAATCATCCCAAAACAGTTTTTACAAAAAACTGAACGTGTCGGCTTTGGCAAGCACTTATTTCACGACAGCCGGTACCTAGATCATAGCGGTAACGAAGCAAACCCTGACTTTATTTTAAATAAAGTCGAATACCAAAATGCTAGCATTTTATTAGCGCGTGAAAACTTTGGTTGTGGCTCAAGTCGAGAGCATGCGCCATGGGCATTAGAAGAATATGGTTTTAAGGTAATCATAGCGCCAAGCTTTGCTGATATTTTTTACGGTAACTGTATCAACATTGGTTTATTACCCATTAAGTTAAGTGAAGATGAAATTGAGCAATTATTTGCTCAAGCTGATGATGCTAAACTTAACCTTAAAGTTGATTTACCCAACAACAAGGTTAGTTTTATAAACGCTGAAGGTGAACAAATTATCTTTAATTTTAGCTTAAGTAAATTTCAGCAATACAGCCTTGAAAATGGCGTTGATAGTGTTGGCTGGACTTTAGCTAAGCTTGATAAAATTGAAGCGTTTGAAGCAAAGATGCCAAGCTGGCAGTAGACTCTAAACTAGCAATTAATTAGTTGCTAGTTGCTAAGTACTCGCAACCTTTGTTGCCCACGTCTGCTTTACCAATTACTCAACGCTGGTAAACTAAATTTTTCGCCGCGATAAGCTAGAATAACTTGTTGCGGTAAAATTTTATCTATACTTAAGCCATCAGCAACGATATCACCTTCGTAACGATCACGACCGTTAACATTAACCCAACCTTGCCCATCTGAAGCGTAAATATGTTGCTCAAATTTCAAGCTGGGAATACCCTTTTGCACCCACGCTGGCATTTGTGTTAAAGGCTTTATATCGGTGACTTCAGCTTGCGTTTGCGCAACTTCAGTTTGGCTGGCGTCTGAACCTTTAGTGTCATCAATAGCTGCTTGAAAACGGGCTAGTAAATCATCAGATACCCCATCAACAGCTTCCACTTGATAGTTTTCTTTTTGCAAAAATTCTGAGTTTTGTGCTAATTCTACTGCTGCTTGTTGGGGTTTTACTGGCTGGATGCTTGTTTTCTGGTTAGAGGCTGGCGGTTGTGCTGAGACTACTTTTTGCGCTATAACAACTTCAGGTGCTGGAGTGCTTTGTTGCTGCGCAGTAGCTTCTTTCATTGGCAAAATTTCTTCTGCAGCTACAACAGTTTCAGGCTGACTTGGTAAGGTTACCGGTTTAACCACCAGCTCTTCTTGTTGCTTAGAGCTCGGAACTTGTAATTGATGGTCTTGTTTTTGCCCTAACCAAAAACCTGAAAATAATACTAAAATTAACGTGCTAGCCGCCACCGCCAGTTTGGCACTTTTATGTTGCCACCAAACAGTTTGTTCAAGTTCATCTCCTAAGGCTTGGCTTGCCGCTTTATAAACTATTTTTTTATCTACCACTGCATTATTTGAATTATAGGCCTCCATCAAAGCACTATGGCAGATCAAGTTAATAAGCCTTGGAATACCTTGTGACAATTTATGGATAGCCGCTAGAGCGCCTTTATTAAAAAGCGCTCGATGACAATCAGCCACTGACAACCTATGCTTGATATACGAAGCAAGCTCTTGTTGATTTAAAGGTAATAAATGGTAACGAGCGGTAATGCGTTGCGCTAATTGTCGTAAATCACGGCGTTTTAATAACTGCTGCAACTCAGGTTGGCCAATTAAAATAACTTGCAGTAGTTTTTTGGTGTTGGTTTCTAAATTAGTTAATAAACGAAGTTGCTCTAAAACCTCGGCTTCTAAATGCTGCGCCTCATCAATGATCAATAAGGTATTGATATCATTCGCATGGTTTTTTAATAATTTTTCAGAAATTTTATCGGTGAGGGTTTTTAATGTTGCACCTGTTTTACGGTAACGTATCTTTAGTTGATCACAAATCGTTGCCAATAACTCTTGACTTGATAAGGTTGGATTCAATATAAAAGCTAACTGAGTACTTTCAGGCAAGTCTGCCATTAAGCAGCGACTTACCGTTGTTTTTCCAGTCCCTACTTCGCCAGTAAGTAATACAAAGCCGCCATTGCCCTCTAAACCAGAGCTACCTAGGCCATAGTTCAAATGTGTTAACGCTTCCCGATGCCTATCACTCATAAATAAGTATTTAGGATTGGGCGCGATAGAAAAAGGTAACTCACTTAACGAAAAGAAATTTGTGTACATAAAAGTTTATCGACTAATAAAAGTTTCTAAAGAGTAAAATATAGCCATTTCTTCACGTTTAATGAGCAGTCATTGAGTAAGTCACTTGTACGGATTCTTATACTACAATCATGAGATCTTCAATTAAGACACTATGAGGATGAAACAGCTAAATAGCTTAGATAAAATTAACCTTTTGGCGGAACTATGTCTACGAATATTATGGTAAACTTTAGCTAATTATTCATCTATTTTGGCAGTTTTCTTGGGCACTAACATCACCACTATTGCAAATAACACTGAACTTGATGTTTATCTGGTCGGTGGCGCAGTACGAGATCAATTATTAAATAGAGCCGTTAAAGATCACGACTATTTGGTCGTTGGTGCTAGCGTAGAGCAAATGCTGTCACTGGGGTTTACCCAAGTAGGCAAAGACTTCCCTGTTTTTTTGCACCCAAAAACCAAAGATGAGTACGCCCTAGCCCGCACAGAACGCAAGCAAGGGCAAGGTTACAAGGGGTTTAGTTGTTATGCTGAGCCTGATGTGACTATAGAGCAAGACCTACTACGACGTGATCTAACCGTTAACGCTATGGCAATGAATAGTGATGGAGAAATTATTGATCCCTACCATGGTCAACAAGACTTAGAAAATCGAATATTGCGCCATGTTAGTGATGCTTTCATTGAAGACCCATTAAGAGTATTACGTGTTGCACGTTTCGCTGCTCGTTATCATAACTATGGCTTTACTATAGCGCCTGAAACGTTAGCGTTAATGACTAGAATCAGTGTGAGTGGTGAGTTATCAGCGCTGAGTGCAGAACGCATTTGGCAAGAAATTCAACGTGCACTATCTGAAGAAATAAGTGTGGGTGATGATGCTGAACACGCAAACCCAGAAGTTTTTTTTCAAGTATTGCATCAATGCCAGGCACTAAAAGAGATTTGGCCTGACCTAGATGCTTTATGGGGAGTTCCTAATCCAGCACAATGGCACCCTGAAATTTGTAGCGGCGACCATACCATGATGGTATTACAACAATCGGTTTTACTCACTCAAAATAATAATAACAAAACGGCTATCCGCTTTGCTGCTTTATGCCACGATCTTGGCAAAGGTTTAACTGAAATTGAACATTTTCCAAGCCATCGCGGTCATGAAAAAGCGGGGTTACCCTTAGTTGAAAAAATTGCCAAACAACTGAAAGTGCCTATTTATTGCAAACAATTAGCTTTGAAAGTATGCGAACATCACTTGCATTGCCACAAGGCATTTCAGCTAAAACCTAGCACTCTGTTAAAAATTTTTAATCAGCTTGATGTCTGGCGTAAACCACAAGAATTTGATGACTTTCTTATCGCCTGTAAAAGTGACTTTCTTGGTCGCCTTGGTTTTGAAAACCGCCCATACCCACAAAAGCAATATTTAAAAGATGCTATGCTTGCCGCTGCTAAGGAAAATGCAAAAACCTTTGTTGAACAAGGGTTAAAAGGCATAGCTATAAAAGAAGCAATGGCAAAAGCGCGCTTAAATGCTATTAAAAAAGTTAAAGAAGAATATCAAATAAGCTAGTACATATTACTTACAAAAATCAAGCTCGCAACAATAAAGCCCTTAATAAATCATCACTGCACTTGGGCTTAAAATAGACAAAATACCTAAGCGTTCAAAGTCACAATACTCTATTGCTGAGGCTAAAATATCTTCATCGAGTGATAATTGCGCTAATTGTTGCTCAGTGATAAACGATGAAAAATTTGCTGACTTGTCGATGAGCTGGCTAGTCATTAGCCTTTTAGAAAGATAAAGTAATTGTGAGTCAATATTTACTTGTTCAAAATTATCTTCATTCTGATTACGTATTGGGGTAATCAAACTATAAGGTAGTTGCCATAATTTCAATAGCTCAGCACCGCACTCAGCATAAGTAAAGCCGAGAGCTTCCTGTTGTTTTTGCCAAGAATTTATTTCGTCACTTTGACAAAGGGTAATTTTTTCAGGCGAAACTTGCTGCACAATGAGTTCACCCAAGTTATACAGTAAGCCTAAGATAAATAGACGCTCTGCATTAGCTAGCTTTAAATGGCAGCCTAAGTATTTAATAAGTAGCGCACAATCAACACTTTTTTCCCAAAAGCATTCTAGATAATTTTTATCCGCCGTGACCGATTTAAATGCTTGCGTAGAAAAGTAGGCTATAACAAGGTTATAAACTTCAGTGATGCCTAATACTAAGACCGCTTTTGAAATAGTATCGATTTTGCCTGGATAATTAAAGAAGGAGCTATTGGCTAACTTTAAGATATTACCCGCTAGAGCAGGATCAATTAGAATCACCTCACTAATATCATCAATTGTCGATGACTCATCATCTATTAGCTCTTTTATTCGAAGAAAAGAGTCCGATAAAACAAATAGCTCACTAGCTTGCTCAGCGTAGTCAATTGCATTCATAACTTGTTATCCAATAGCATAAAATAAGCAGTACTCATGTAAACTTAGCACAATTTTACTAAAACATTACCTGATAAATTAATATTCAACACTTATTTGATAAGAAGTAAATTTTCGCATATTAATCACCCCTTGTTCAAAAATTAGATATTGACCTTTAATCCCCAGTAATATGCCTGACACTATCGGTGTTTTATCAAAATTAAAGGAGCTAATTTTAGTTAAATATTGGCTAACAGGGTAATTTATCTCTACAACTTTTTCATCCAATAACTGCACAGCATCATCACCAAACTTCAAGGCAACATCGGCTAAACGCTGTTCAATTTGCGGCACTAATATATTAGCTTGCCCCTTTAAATCTATAGGTTCATTACTACCTTTAAGCATAGCGCGCCAATTGGTTTTATCACTGATAAATTCAGCTAAGGCGGTTTCAACTAAACCTGACTGTAAGCGAGTACTTACTTTAAAAATAGGCAATGCTTGAGTTGCCCCTTGATCAATCCAACGAGTAGGAATTTGTGTGTGCCGAGTAATTCCTACTTTTAAAGCCGAGGTGTTAGATAAATAAACATAGTGATCAACCATGCAATGCTGTTCGCCCCATTGTGGCTCTCGACAAGTACCTAAATGGTGATGACAAGTTTCAGGTTTCATGATGCACATATCGCATTGTGCCAACTTGGTCATACAAGGGTAACAAAAGCCTTGGGAGTAACTTTTCTTAGTGGTTTTCCCACAATGCTTACACGCTATTTTATGATGGAAGTGTAGCGTTAATGTTTTGCCTATTAATGGATTTAAAGCAATGCTTTGCTGCTCGGTGTTCTCATTAATAGCAGCTAAAGGAAGCTGGTATTGAACCACATTATTATTATCTAGTTGGGCTATTAATTTTTCTACTGCGCCTATGGCTGAAATTGGCATGTATGCTCTCTATTATTTTACGATATATTATTATTTAAAATTTAATTTTTTGTCGTGTCTGCTTAACTGTTTTTCTATTGGCTTTACCCGTTAACCGTCGCTGAATAGAGCCTTTGGTTGGTTTTGTTGCCCGTCGTTTTTTTTGCACCACCATCACAGATAAAATCAATTCTTTTAAGCGCTTTAGGGCATCATCTTTGTTCAATTCTTGGGTTCGAAAAGATTGTGCCTTAATAACAATGACGCCGTCTTTTGAAATGCGAGTATCTTTACTTGCCAGCAATTTTTCTTTATAAATGGCAGGTAGTGACGAACGATTTATATCAAAACGCAAATGAATAGCAGTAGCAACTTTATTCACTCGTTGCCCACCATTCCCCATAGCACGGATAGCACTGAGCTCTATTTCCCAATCAGCTAGGCTAACGTTATTTGATATCTCTAACACTTTTATTTACCATGATGATTTAGTTAATTTCTTATTAATAATGACGACAAACAAGCCTTGGTATGTATATTTATTACGTTGTAATGACAATAGCCTTTACGCTGGCATCACTACTAATATAGAACGACGATTACATCAACATAATCATACCAAGCTTGGTGCTAAGTATACTAGAGCAAAACGACCTGTCACACTTGCCTTTATTGAAATAGCAGCGGATAAAAGCACCGCAAGCAAAAAAGAATATCAATTAAGAAAGCTACCCAAAATACAGAAAGAGCGCTTAGTGAGCGCTTACCAAAGCCACAAAGATCACCTTTAGAGGTCTGCTCTGTTTATTATATCGCGTTTTATTTCGATTTATCCTTTAATCGCTGTTAGAATGGCGCGTTTTGTAAAAATGAAGTGATAATCCATGTCGGAAGAAGTTATGTCTAAAGAAACTATGTTTATTGAGCAATATTGTCCTATAGAAAGTGAGAAAATTAGCTTTACTCGTCAGCAAGGCAGTGACTTTGCTAAACAAGTAGCCGATGATTTTAATCCGCTACACGATATTGAGGCTAAACGCTTTTGTGTACCTGGAGATTTATTATTTTCGGTGATCATTGCTAAGGCTGGTTTACATAAAGAAATGAGCTTTAACTTCTCAGGCATGGTAAATGACGGTGTCACACTTACTTTTCCCAATGAAATCAGTGAACGTTTTGATGTTAATGATGATAATGATAAAGCTTATTTATCAGTGGAAGCGTGTGGCGAAAAAACTCACTGTCCGTCATTAATCAATGCGTTAACCAAGGCCTATGTGGATTTTTCGGGTCATACTTTTCCCGGTATTTTAGTAAAATTAATGATAGAAAATAATGTCATGATAAATCCTGCCCGTCCTATGGTGATGTATCAAAGCATGGAGATCAACCTAGAGCGCCTAGATATTAAAACCCTTTCTCTTCAACTTGCCCAAACAAGTTTATCTATTGAAGGTAAACGTGGCGATGCATGGTTAGAATTTGATTTAATTAGCGAAGATGAAGTCGTTGGTCACGGTAAAAAACACATGTTACTCAGTGGCTTGCGAGAATACTGCCAAGATAATATCGATGGCATGGTTGACCAATACAAAAACAGTAAAGCAAATTACAATTCAGTAGCGAAGAGTTAATTACAAAAGACTTAGAAACTCGACTGTTACTTACTCTTCACTTCCTTGACTATACACTTGCTCAAAATCTGCCCGCTGTGTTTGCTTATCTTCACTGCAAAAAGCAAACACTTGTAAATTTTTAGGTCGATGACATCGTGTTGGTTGTTGATAAAAAGCCAACCACGCACGCTTTTTATCTCCATGGTATTTTGATTTAACCACAATAGCATTATTGGTTTTAAATGGTGTGCCGGCATTAATGTTCTTAGCATCAGCACGTTTTAATGCAGTGCTATAGCTGACCTTATTACTTTTGCTATTCTTTTTAGTTTTTTTGCTCTTTTTATCTCGGCTATTTTCACATTGCCACCATTTATCACGTGCCTTATCTTCTTTAGCTCGTAAACTTACCCCTCGTTTAACTGAATAGCCATGTCGTTGCATTGCTTGTATATTTTGTAGTTTTTGTAATAACGGTTTACAGCGCTTTTTGGCCTGCGAAATCGGCGAGACAATAGAAAACACCACAATGAAAAATAGCCACTTGAGTTGAAGCATATATTCGATCCTTGAATAGTACCAATTGGTATAATTTGTTTGAGGAGAAACGTCCGTATCAGTTACAAGCATAGTCTATTTTTAGACTATGCTTGTAACTAATCACACAAAACATGGATGTTATTAATGAAATTACTCAATATTGCCTCTTTAATATTATTTTTACTTTGCGCTCAAGTATCCGCCGCCCATATCAATCAAGAAAAACCAGCTATTCAACAGGCTAAAACCTATAAAACGGTTGAAGATATTAGTCAATATTGGCTTTCTGAAAAGCTTGACGGCATACGAGGGTATTGGAATGGCAAACAACTATTAACTCGTCAAGGCAACCTTATTCATAGCCCAAAGTGGTTTACCAAAAATTGGCCAACGACAAGCATTGACGGAGAATTATGGATGGCTAGAGCGCAATTTCAACCGACACTTTCTTGTATTAGTAAGATAAATATTGATGAGGATTGTTGGAAAAAAGTACGTTTTATGATTTTTGACTTACCCAAGCATGGCGGTATTTTTACCACACGGATAAAAGCCATGGCGCAATTAGTCAAGAAAACAAATTCACCTTACTTCGCCATGATCAAACAGTTCAAGCTAAATAATACCGAGCAACTGGAAAGCAAACTTAATAGTATTATTACACGCAAGGGTGAGGGGCTAATGTTACACCGTGGCAGTGCTTTTTATCATGCAGGTAGAACGGCAAACATTATGAAGCTAAAAAAGTATCAAGACGCCGAAGCAAGGGTTATTGCCCACATTAGTGGTAAGGGTAAATACACAGGAAAGTTAGGGGCAATAAAGGTAGTCATGCCAAACAGTATCGCTTTTAAAATAGGCTCAGGGTTTAGCGATGAAGAGCGAGCAAACCCACCCGCCTTAGGGAGCATTATTACTTATAAATATAATGGCAAAACCCAAGCGGGTATACCAAGGTTTGCTCGATTTTTTAGGCTACGAAATGAAAAGCTAGAAACCCTAGCTACTCAGGACTAGGTTGGTATCTAAAAACTAGCGCTTTAAGTCCCTTGCCTGCATGGGCCTCTTTAAAAACTTCTGGATTTGCAATACGTTGTTCAAACACACAATCAGGGCACTCACGGGCCACTTCATCTTTTAAAAATTGCTCATCTAAATCAGGCGAGTTTAAACATAACAGTAACTTAGTCCCAGCCTTCATCCATTGAGGAATACGGCGAATAATTTTAGCGTAATCACGCTCAATATTGACACTCCCTTTTTGAAACGAGGGCGGATCACAAATTAGTAAATCATACTTGCCATACTTTTTTATCCGACTATTGGATTTAAAAATATCAACCCCTTCAAAAACAACTTGCTTGCCGTCTTTTTTTGCTAGCTTGTTTAATTGGTGGTTCTCACGCCCTTTACTTAATGATGATTTACTTAAATCAATATTCACTACCTGATCAGCTCCGCCAGCCGTCGCAGCAACCGAGAAAGCGCAAGTATAAGCAAACAAGTTCAGGACATTTTTGGCTTTTGCCTGTTGAAAAACCCAAGATCGCCCCTTAGCCATATCTAAAAACAAGCCACTATTTTGCGCTTTGCCAAACTCAATATGATAAGACAAGCCATTTTCAGTGACGACAGTATGGTCAATACTTTCACCTAACAGCACCTGAGTAGGCGCAAATTTTTCATATCGACGCTGTACTTGAACACTATGACAATCACTTACTAATACTTGTAACGCCTTAGCTTGTGCTAATAACCAATCATCATCCACCTCTTTATATAAGGTAATTAGAATAACCGGTGACAACCAGTCAACATTCACATGAGGTAAGTTGTCATAGGCGTGTCCTCGACCGTGAAAGAGCCGTTGACAATCAGTAAAGTTGGTAGCAGTAATGTGTTCAATCATAGCGGGAAGTATTATTAATAGGTAAGAAAAAGCCGAGCAATAATACCATTGCTCGGCTTGGTGTTTCAAAGTGTTTGTGGTGTTAATCTGTAACGTTAAAAACCAAAAATGCTAACAGCAAAGAATTTCTGCGCCAAAGTATTAACAAAAATAACCAACACAATAGCTGGGATGAAAGTACTTAATGAAAAGTTAATATATTTCTCAATCCAAGAGCCAATATAGTTATCATTGCCTATGCTTAAATGCTCAGACAAGTTCTTTTTCTTCCAACGATAACTCACAAAAACACACAGCAAAAAGCCGTTAAGCGGTAAAATAGTGTCATAGAAAACATCATAAATAATATCAAAGAAAGACTTAGTGCTGCCTGCGTACGAGGTGAACTCTGTGAAGAAAGTTACCATACCAAAAGAAAGCGTAGCAAAGACAGTTAAAACACCCGCTGTCATTAATAAAATAGAAAGTGCTTTTTTACGACTGTGTTTTTTCTCGGTGACCAAATAAGAAACGGGTACTTCCATAATGGACACTAAAGATGTGATTGCCGCAAAAAATACTAAGATAAAGAAAAAAGCAGCTACAGCGCTAGCACCAAAATAACCGATCGACGTTTGCAGAGCTAAAAATATTTTCGGTAAGAAAGTGAATATTAATGATACTGAGCTATCACTTAATTCACTTGGGTTAACATTGGGATTAAATGAAAATACTGCGGGTAAAATCATTAAACCGGCAACAAAAGCGACGCCAGTATCAGTGATTGCTACCAATTTGGCCGAGTTTGGAATATTGGTTTTATTATCAATATATGAGCCATAAGTGATTAAAATACCCATACCTAGTGACAGTGAGAAAAATGCTTGAGATAGCGCGCCATTAACAACACTTGGCGTTATTTTACTTACATCGGGTATTAAGAAAAACTTCACACCTGCCATAGCATTATCAAGGCTGAGTACAAAGATAACCATGATGATCAGCATAACAAACAAAGCTGGCATTAAGGTTTTAGCAGCTTTTTCAATACCATCTTTAACACCAGCAACCAAAATAAAATTCACAATAGCAGCAACAACCGCCATAGCCACAAACAAGTATGCGCTATTAATAAATTCGCCAAAACCGGCGCCGCTAGCGAGATAATCTAAGTTACCAGATAAGGTTAAAACGATATAACCAAAAATCCACACAGTAATAACCATATAAAAAACAGCGATCATAAAGGGGGTTAATACCCCCAATAAACCAGCCGCTCCCCATAAAGAACTACGGCCACTTAATGTTTTATAGGCGCCAACAGGCTCTTTGGCTGTTTTTCGACCAACAGCCATTTCAGCAATCATAACAGGAAGGCAAATTAAAAAGACAAACAGTGCATACAAAAGCAGAAATGCACCACCACCATTCTTAGCGGCATTTACCGGGAAGCCAACTAAGTTACCAATGCCTACAGCAGAGCCTGCCGCGGCGAGAATAAAACCAATACGGGAGCTGAAATGCTCTCTAGATGCGCTCATAAACTTCCTTCACTTATACTTATTATAATTTTATTTGTCATTTTATGACTTTTTAATAACTATTCACTCCACTGTGAGGGAGCAGTCAAAACGTAAGCCTCTTGTACGAAACCTAGTGCATTAACCCCAAAATCCTCAATAAAAACACCTCGAGGATAGTAGTAGGTGAATATTTTTATTCTTTTAGAACCGCTTGATGCTAGCAAGCTTTACTAGTCTTGTCTTCTTTAAATACCGTATAAAAAAACTACGAGGTGTATAGTATTTTGTCCACTTCACTTTTAATCTGTATTATTTCTTACCTAGAAAACAGCTTTGGATTCATCACAGTTAATATACTTGCGGCGTCATTATCCGCAATTTCAGTGACTTGCTCAATATCCTCTTTGCTCAGCTTTAAGCTTTTACATAAAGACTCATCGATGAGTTCTTCATAGTCAAATTCATCACCGTGGCTCTCGAGTAAGGCAAGCCTTGAAGCCAAGTTTAAAACTTTCACATCTTGATTAATTTGATAACTTTGTGCCTGATTAAAATGACGAATAGGAATGATAATTTTCTCTGGCAATTGCCATATCTTAAGTAATTCAGCAGAAATATCGGTGTAAGTAAAGCCTAATGCTAAATCTTGTAAAGCCCAAGGTAAGTTATCTCGACTGTATTTTTCACATCGCTGAGCCACTTCTGGGGTTATTTTTGCCACTAACAACTCACCAAAATTTTGCAACAAGCCCGCTACAAACAAGCGTTCGATATCTTTTATGCCCGCTTTAATGGCCAAGTTTTTGGTCACTAAACCACAATAAATACTCATACGCCAAAAACGTTTTAAGTTGATAGCTTGGTTTTCAAAGTGCTTAAATGCCGATGCTGCTACATCCACTAACATCATATTATATATAGCTTGTGTACCAATAATGGTAACCGCACGTGAAATGGTGCTTATTTCACCGGGAAAACGATATATAGCGCTATTGGCTATTTGCAATAATCGAGAGGTCATAGAAGGATCAACACTAATAACATCAGCAAAATCACTGATCGCTGAATTGTCATCCTCCATCAAAGCTTTCACCTTAAAACAGGCGTCAGGCAAAGCAAAAGAGCCATTAGCTTGCAGAGCATATTCATGTGCATTCATTGTTAATTCCTCTTTAGTCAAATGGTACACCTGCATCTTCTTTAATATGCTCAGTGACCATATAAGTATGGGTTTGTGATATTGCTGGTAAGCCGCCAACTTTTTCCAAAATCAAACGATAACTTTCAATATTGGCAAAGCGTATTTTAAGTAAATAATCATAGCCACCTGCGACCAAATTACATTCAACTATTTCCTTTATTTTTACCACTTCCACTTTAAATAACTTAAAAACATCCGCAGTGGTTCTGTCTAAGGTCACCTGGATATAGGCGGTCATGCCGTAATTAAGCTTGCTGGCATTTAAATAGGCGCCATAACGTTTTATATAGCCTTCTGTTTCTAGGCGTTTAACTCTATCTAAACATGGGCTAGCACTTAAGTGAACTCTCTGGGCTAACTCAACATTAGTAATCCGACCATCAGCTTGTAGCGTTTTTAAAATGGTCATATCAATACGATCTAAGGGTTTTTCTTTGTTTATCATCTTAAATGCAATTTTTTATACAGGTATAACTCAATAATGCCATAGGCCTGATAAATAGTTAATACATACAGCTGTAGAAAATGAGTAACTTATGCCGATGGGGTTAAACAAGCTATGGCTATATTTGTTATAGGCTGCCATTTTTTTAATTATAAAAAAGGCGAAACCAAACAGTTTCGCCTTTTAGATAACTATAAATTGTATTTTATACCCAAGCCACTTCAAGATTCGAGTTTCAGCTGAACCCTACATCTTGAGATAGCTTGGGTATATATTAATCTTCCTCTTCAACCAAGGTCATCAAGGAAGTGTTACCACCCGATGCTGTGGTATCAATACTAATAGTTTTTTCTGTTAATAAACGCTGAATTAAGTTGTCAAAATATTCGGAGGTAATAACAGGTAAAATAGCTCCTTGACGTTCGGATAGTTTTTCACTCATGTAATGTTTACGATCACAGTTACTATCAACTACCACACCTGCTAATGTAGGGTTGGCAAGCATAGTTTCTAAATGACAAAGTTTAGCGACTTGCAATACACCTTCCTCTGCGCCGGTTGCCAAAAACTTTTCTCTAAATGCTAGTGCTTCTTGATAAAATAAATCAGACACAACTGTAACCACAGTATTGCCTGTTGCTAATGCTGTCACTAGTGACATAACCCAGAAGTGAAAACTGACCTTCTCGTCGGCAAAACAAATCACACTACCTCTATTTTCTAAATAAAGAATATTCGACTCACCTGTTGGTCCTGGTAATTCTTTTGGCTTTCTCATGCGCTTTTCAATATTGATTAATTGATCACGAGCCGCCACTAACGTGCGATTTAAGTCATCGGCTAAGTCTTCAACAATTTCAACATGAGCAATTTTAGCAAGCAACTGGCGAACACAAGAAATACGGGTATTAAGCTCAGTTAAACGCCAGCCTTTCTCGGCATCATCAGCTTTCTTCATTAGCTTATCAGCTTCTCTTTGAGCTTGAAGATCACCCGCTAAGGCAACCACTTGTGACGCTAAAATACTAAATTTCTCTTCATCTGGGGTCGCTTTTTCACTCACTAAACGAGTTAAGTAGTTTGGACCACCTGCTTTGGGTCCTGTACCTGATAAGCCTCGGCCACCAAAAGGTTGCACACCAACAATTGCGCCAATCATATTTCTATTAATATAAATATTGCCCGCTCGTGAAAGCTTAGCGAGCTCAATAGCTCGGTGTTCAATACGCGTATGAATACCCATGGTTAAGCCAAAACCAGTACCATTAATTCTTTCAATAACTTGCTCAATTTCATTACCTTTAAAACGAACAATATGTACGCAAGGACCAAACACTTCTTTAGTCAAGACACTAATATCATTGATTTCATACAAGCGCGGTGCGAAAAAGAAATGACCATCGACATCTGATACTTCACTACCAAGCTCACATTGATATAACAGCTTGCCATTAGTTTTCATGTAATCCGCATGAGCATTAAGGGCATCAAGGGCTTTTTGATCGATTACCGGACCCACATCTGTGCTTAATTTTGCTGGATTGCCAATGTGCAACTCAGCCAAAGCTCCTTTAAGCATGGTAATCACATTATCGGCAATATCTTCTTGTAAGAATAATACTCGCAGTGCCGAGCAGCGTTGTCCTGCAGATTGAAAACCTGATGAAATAACATCATCCACCACTTGCTCAGGCAAAGCGGTAGAATCAACAATCATACAGTTTTGCCCACCCGTTTCAGCAATGAGCGGTACTTGATCACCACCGCGCTCAGCTAAAGTTTGAGAGATACTTGTGCCTGTCTCGGTAGAGCCGGTAAACATTACTGCTGCCACTCGTTCATCAGGTACTATAGTACTGCCTACAGCACTACCGCGAGCAATAACAACTTGAACAACGTTTTCCGGTAAGCCTACTGATTTCATTAGTTCAATAGTGCGTAGAGCAATAAGACCCGTTTGCTCTGCAGGCTTTGCTAACACTGTGTTACCAGTAGCGATTGCAGCTGCTACTTGCCCTAAAAATATCGCTAGAGGGAAATTCCACGGGCTAATACAAAGTACAACGCCACGTGCTTGCAAACGTTCATCACTATTGACTTCAATGGCTCGAGCAGCGTAATAGCGGCAAAAGTCAACCGCCTCACGCACTTCATCAATACCATCTTGTGCAACTTTACCTGCTTCTTTAATACAAAGCGCTATGAGCTCATCTCTATGGCGCTCTAAAATATCAGCTATACGACAAAGTAATGCAGCCCGTTCACTCACTGGGATTTGTGACCATGATTTAAAGGCAACTTGCGCCTTATCAATCATCGCCAACATATCTTCTTTACTATGGTGATGGTGGAAACCGATGATCTCGCAATGGTTTGCAGGATTATTAACTGTATTGGCATCATCAGGCACATCATTTTTATTACGCAATTTATCAACAAACCAATTGTCTAAGGCTATTTTTAATTGGCTAATTTCATTAATGTCGGTTAGGTCTAAGCCGCTAGAATTATCACGACTTACAATAACAGTATTATCATTTTGCTTAATTTCATTTCGGTACAAATCAAGCGGCATAACTATTTGGCTATTGTATTTATCATTTAAGCGTTGTGTTTTTTCAACAGGATCTTCAAGTAGTGATTCAACCGGTTGAGATTCATCAACAATAGCATTAACAAAAGACGAATTAGCGCCATTCTCTAACAAGCGTCGTACCAAATAAGCCAACAAGTCTTCGTGATGGCCCACAGGGGCATAAATACGACACTGTATCCCCTCTTGCGAGACAATTTGATCATACAAAGAGTCACCCATACCATGTAAGCATTGGAACTCAAAACCTTCTTTATCTTCCCCGGATAATTCAACAATAGTAGCTGCAGAGTAGGCATTATGTGTAGCAAACTGTGGATATATGCTGTCTCTGTAATCCAATAATTTATTGGCGCAGGCATGGTAAGAAACATCTGTCGAAGACTTACGAGTAAACACTGGAAAATGGCTCATTCCATCTTGTTGAGCATTTTTAATTTCAGTATCCCAGTAGGCACCTTTTACCAAACGTACCATCATTTTACGATTGGTACGCAGCGTTAATTCACGCAACCAGTCGACAACAAAAATAGCGCGTTTTTGGTAAGCTTGTAGGGCGATACCAAAACCTTGCCAATCGCCTAAATCTGTATCTGTAAATACTGCTTCAATAATATCTAAAGAAATATCTAAACGCTCAGACTCTTCAGCATCAACCGTTAAACCAATATTATATTGTTTAGCTTGTAAGCACAGCGCCTTTAATTTAGGGACAATTTCAGTCATAACACGCGACTTATGGGTAAACTCATAACGTGGATGAATCGCGGAAAGTTTGACTGAAATACCAGGTACACGTCGGGGATCATTTTTACCTGAGTTTTGTGCAACCTGACCGATAGCGTCTATGGCATCTTGATAAGATTTCAAATAGCACTGTGCATCACTCATGGTGCGAGCGCCTTCACCTAACATATCATAAGAGTAAACATAACCTTGCTGCTCTTTTTCGGCTGCTCGCGTTGTAGCATCAGCAATGGTTTCACCCATCACAAACTGTTTGCCCATAATTTTCATGGCATAGTTCATTGATTTTCGAATAACAGGCTCGCCTAAACGGCCGATAGTCTTTTTCAATAAACCAAATTTATCTTGTTTGCGTTTATCCGCATAATTAACCATAGAGCCGGTGATCAACAGTCCCCATGACGAAGCATTAACAAATAAAGACTCACTTGAGCCTAAATGTGAACTCCATTGACCTTGAGATATTTTGTCACGAATGAGTACCTCTTGAGTATGTTTATCAGGAACACGTAATAACGCTTCTGCTAAACACATCAACACTACGCCTTCTTCACTAGACAGTGAATATTCATTTAACAATGCATCAATAGCTCCATTACCTTCTTGATCTTGGCGAATTTGCAATACCATTCTGCGGGCACGTTCCCAAGCGCGACTTCGGGCACTAACGTTTACTTCAGCAAAGGGCAATATATGATCAACAGCAACATTTTCATCAATACGATAAAATTCACGGATTTTCTGACGAATTGGACAATCAGTTGTTAGCGAACCAGTAAAAAGCATAGGTAATCCTCAAAACAATTCAAGATGGAATTAGTATAGTTAATTTATCTCTATTCACCTCACATTGAGGGCGTTGTCATGATGTAAATTCTCACTGGAGATTTCATGATGATGACAACGGCTAAATAGAAATATTTATTTTTTAATTAATTATTTTCGAGGGTATTTTAAATTTATAACAACAGAATGTGCTGGTTAATTTCATAATTTAACAGATAATAATACGGAAAATACGATATTATCGATATGATATACTGACAATAGGTTTAATTTAATAAAGCTCTTACTTCGATAGTTCAGACCATCATAGAAAGCATCGCTCATTCTTAATGCAAAGAATGGGACATCGAAGGGTAATAAGTTTAGATAAAATGGCAGGAGGTTAACAAAAAAGTAGCAGAGCTGGGAGTGAATAATAATAGCTATACCCAGCTCTATGAGTGTCATGTTAACTATCAGTCAACATGAATGCGAGTAATATCAGCGCCCAATGCTTGTAGTTTATCTTCAATACGAAGGTAACCTCGGTCAATATGATAAATACGATCAACTTGGGTAGGGGTTTTAGCAACAAGGCCTGCAATCACTAAGCTTGCCGAAGCGCGTAAATCAGTTGCCATAACCTGTGCACCATTAAGAGAATCCACACCTTTAACAATGGCTGTATTTCCTTCTAGCGCAATATCTGCTCCCATACGTTGTAACTCTGGCACATGCATAAAACGATTTTCAAAAATGGTTTCAATCACTGTTGCAGTGCCCTGAGCTAATACATTCATAGTCATAAACTGAGCTTGCATATCGGTTGGAAATGCAGGGTGCGGCGCTGTTTTAACATTTACCGCTTTTGGCTGCTCGGTCATTTCGAGTTCAATCCATTCCTGACCATCACTGTCAGCCCCCGTTGTTATTTGGGCACCTGCTTCAGTTAATTTTGACAGCACGGCTTCTAACGAGCTTGGATCGGTATTTAAACACTTAACTTTGCCTTGGGTTACCGCTGCAGCAACTAAGAAAGTACCCGTCTCAATTCTGTCTGGCATCACAGAGTATTCACTGCCTTTTAGCTCTTTAACCCCTTCAATAGTTAAGGTATCAGTACCAGCCCCTGAAATTTTTGCCCCCATACTAATTAAGCAATTTGCAAGATCAACAATCTCAGGCTCTCTAGCGGCATTTTCGATAACCGTTGTGCCATCAGCTAAAGCAGCAGCCATCATTAAATTTTCTGTACCTGTAACACTAACAATATCCATAAAGATATTGGCACCTTCAAGACGACCTTGCTTATTAGCAATAATATAGCCATTTTCAACGTCTATATCGGCTGCCATTAACTTTAAGCCTTGAATATGTAGGTTTACCGGACGGGCTCCAATAGCGCAGCCTCCAGGCAAAGACACTTCAGCATGTCCCATACGGGCAAGTAAAGGACCTAACACCAAAATAGAAGCACGCATGGTTTTAACAAGATCATAAGGTGCACAACACTCAGTAATAGTGCTGGCATCTATACGCAATTGATTATCGCTTAACCACTGAGTTTTAGCACCTAACTGGCCTAATAATTTAACCGTGGTTAGAATGTCGTTTAATTGTGGGACATTATTAAAAACAACTGGGGTTTTCGATAATAGTGCTGACATTAGAATAGGCAGGGCGGCGTTTTTCGCCCCAGAAATAGTAACTTCACCATGTAGTGGCTTGCCACCAATAACTTTAAATGCGTCCAAAATAGCTTACTTTCTTAAATTTGATTAATGGGGAGGGAACTGCTCATATTGCGACCCTATACGTGAATACGACCAGTATTACATTAATTGGTTCAATGAGCAGCTTTTTTCTTGGCTTAACGTGTTCAGCACCCAAACCACTTCATGATGCGAGTTTGGGCATAATAACAAATGAGTTACATATTAAACAATTTATCCCGCTGCCACTGGGCTTTGGTGAATGTTTTCACCGTCACAGCATGAATACGGCCATCTTTAATGGCATCGGCTAAAGGCGCAAAAATAACTTGTTGACGTTTAACTCGAGATAAATCCGCAAACATATCTGCTACGGCAACAACACTGCATTGTGAACCATCAAATTTAACCTGTAACTCATCAAGGGATAATGCATCATTTAAAAGTTTTTCTATATCTTTTACTTCCAAGAGTTTTTCCTCAGTTGCTAGCTGGTGTAGAACGTTTACTTAGGTAAAAAACCTTCGACACCGCTTAATTTTATTAAATTATCTAACTTTGTTGGTAAATTTGCAAAGCGTAATTGACAATTAGTTCGCTGTGCTTGTTCTAGCATATAAAACAGCCAAGCCAGTCCGGCCGTGTCCACTTTGCTCACCTGCTGTAAATCAACTAAAGCACGTGTTTGTAATAGCAAGGAGTTAACCGTTTTTTTAGGCATTTGCGTTAACGTATGACGAGTTAACTCACCCTTAAGGAATATTGTACTTTGCTCAAGGCTTACACTAATATCTGCCACAAGTTAGCCTGCTTTATTTTTTAAGTCAGTGGCTTTAGACACTTTTTCTTGCGTTGCTTTCTTTTTAAAAACAATAGCTCGATTACTTTTCTTTGTAAGCATCTCTGTTACGTAAGGTAGTCCTTTTTGACGGATAATACTACTTAACTCAGCTTGTTTACTATCAAGAAGACTGACACCTTCAGCAACCATATCAAAGGCTTTCCACTCATTGGTTTTACGATTTTTTCTAACCTTAAATGAAACATCAATATCATCTCGACCTGACATCAACACTATCGTATTAACTGCTACTATTTTTTTATCCTTAAAGCTTTTAGCTGGAGCAAATTCAACTTCTTGGTTGTCATATAGCGTAAAAACTTGCGCATATGAAGTCACTAAATACTCACGAAACACTGGTACAAAAGCACGACGTTCGGCATCAGTAGTTTTCTTTAAGTGTTTACCAATCACTTTAAAAGCGGAGTATTTATAATTGATATAAGGCATCAATTCTTCACGAACAATATCTTTAAGTAAATTTGGATTAGCTTTAATGGCTTGTTCTTCATCAGCAAAGCGTTTAAAGGTTTTTCCTGCCACTTTTTTGATCATCAGATAGGGATCTTTTTTATCGACATATATACGGGGAGCATTAGTAGACAGTTGTGTTTTAGCTGCGGGCAAACTAGCTGATTGTGCTTGCTCAAATGCAAAAACATTGGCGCTGAATAAGCCTGCTAAACATAATGTTGCTTTAAAAAAACTCACCGTCTTGTTGTTCATCATTTTCATTACTCGTCACTACTTCCTTGGCTAAATAAAAATTGTCCTATCAACTCTTCTAAGACTAAAGCTGGTTTTGTATCTTCAATGTAATCACCCGGCTGAAGAATTTCAAGAGAGTCATCCATAAAGCCAGGTTGCAGTCCAATATATTGTTCACCTAAAAGCCCAGCCGTTAAAATAGCCACTGAAGTTGCTTCTGAAAAATTACTATATTCTTTATATATTTTTAGGGTAACAATAGGCGTGTAATCTTCTTCATCCAATGAAATATCACTGACACGACCGACAACAACACCGCCGACTTTAATGGGAGAGCGAACTTTTAAACCACCAATATTATCGAATTTAGCCAGTAGGTTATAACTTTCTCCACCACCTGAAATCCCTGTGTTAGCAACTTTTAGTGATAACATGAGTAAAGCTACAATACCAAGTGCAACAAAGAAACCAACCATTAATTCTACTTTTTTTGACATCATGTCTTTCACCAAACGCCTTTTAAATTTTTTTGAAACTAATTATTTATCAATTAACAAGTGTGATAAGAAACCGCCTTCGCTCTATCTTGTAAACATAAGCGCGGTTAAGATGAAATCTAATGCTAAAACTAGTAACGATGATTGTACCACAGTCCCAGTTGTTGCCCGAGAAATACCTTCTGAGGTTGGCTCACAATCATAACCTTTGTATACGGCAATCCAAGTAACAACAAAAGCAAAAACCACACTTTTAATAATACCATTAACAATATCTTTATTAAAATCGACTTGATCTTGCATAACTGACCAAAAAGTACCGCCATCAACACCCAGCCAATCGACACCAACAAGGTGCGCCCCTAGAATTCCTACCATAGAAAAAATAGCCGCTAACAAAGGTAGGCTGATAAAACCCGCCCAAAATCGTGGTGCTATAACGCGGCGCAACGGATCAACCGCCATCATTTCTAAACTAGATAGTTGCTCTGTCGCTTTCATTAAACCAATTTCAGCCGTTAAAGCAGAGCCTGCACGTCCTGCAAATAATAGTGCCGCGACAACAGGGCCTAATTCACGAAGCAACGACAGCGCCACCATAGGGCCTAAACTTGCCTCTGCGCCATAACCAACTAAAATAGTATAGCCTTGCAGCGCCAATACCATGCCAATAAAAGCACCTGAAACAACTATAATAAGTAACGACATGACACCAACACTGTATAGTTGTGTCAATAATAGTGGTAAACCTTTCCTTGGACTTGGTGCATGAAATAATGCGGAAAATAAGATAATAACAGCACGACCTAAGCCGTTAATAAGGGCTAATGTATTTCTACCCAACAAGTGCAACTGCTGCATTATTTTCCACCTTTCGCTAAGTTAACACCGACATCAATGGTTGAACCATTAACAAGCTCTTGCTGGTAGCTTGGCGCAGGAAAATGAAATGGCACTGGCCCGTCTGCTTGGCCTAGTACAAATTGTTTAACTAATGAAGATTCGTCTTGCCCTATTTGCGCAGGCGTACCTTGACCAATAATTTTTTGTTCCGCAACAATATAGATATAATCAGCAATACTCATTACCTCAGGAACATCATGAGATACCACTACTGAGGTTAACCCTAAAGCATCACTTAATGAGCGAATTAATCGTACAATAACCCCCATAGAAATAGGATCTTGTCCTGCAAAAGGTTCATCATATAAAATTAATTCCGGGTCAAGAGCAATAGCGCGAGCTAAAGCGACACGTCTAGCCATGCCGCCAGAAAGTTCACTCGGTTGAAGATTTTTTGCGCCACGTAATCCTACCGCCTCAAGCTTCATCAATACTATTTTTTCAATAATAGCTTCGGGGATCTTGCTATGCTCACGAATGGGAAAAGCGATATTTTCATAAACACTCATATCCGTAAATAAAGCACCACTTTGAAATAACATACTCATGCTCTTTCGCGTTTCATATAAATCTTTACGAGAAAGTTTAGGTATATCTTTACCAGCAAATAAAATTTGGCCGCTTTCAGGACGTATTTGACCACCTATCAAACGCAACAAAGTAGTTTTACCAATACCGCTTGGTCCCATGATGGCCGTTACTTTTCCTTTAGGGATCGACAAACTAATATCATCATAAATAACGCGCTCACCGCGTTTGAAGGTTAGATTGTTTATTTCAACTAAATTGTCAGAACTTGCTCTTGTAGCCATAGGTTAACGTCAATGTTACTTGTGAGTTATTTTTAGCAGGGGACTCACTTTCTTGGATAAAGCAGATTTTACCTGAGACAAAATAATTGTTCACTAAAAAAGTCATCAATTGGCTGACAAAAAATGTTAGAAAATGTTAGAAAATGTAAAAGAAACAGATTTTAGCTTTTTCATTTCAATCTCATGGCTGAAAATAACACAAACGAGAATTATTTTGCTGCTAATCGCATTATTTACTTTTTTTTTAGCTCTCAACGGGCGACAATTTAGCATCTCAAAGTTGGAGTTGTAAATGTTAGAACACGTAGGTATTTTATTGGTTGCCCTAACCACACTCGTTTGGAGTGCGGATAAATTTGTCTTTGGCGCATCTTCATTAGCTAGAAATTTAGGGGTTTCCCCGATGATTATCGGTTTAACCATAGTCGCAATGGGATCATCGGCACCAGAAATGATGGTAGCTGCCGCGGCCTCTATGCAAGGTAACCCTGATACGGCAATAGGAAATGCCATTGGCTCTAACATTACCAATATTGCTCTCGTGCTCGGCTTTACGGTACTGGTAAAACCGCTAGTCGTTTCCTCTTCAACCATTAAACAAGAGCTACCACTGTTGCTCATATTGACCCTATTTGCTTACTGGATACTTGCTGATAATTTCTTTAGCCTTTCAGAAGGCATGATTTTAATGATAGGTTTTTTTAGCTTTATTTCTATTTTATTAATTAAGGCATTAAAACAACGCAAAAATAATACCCTTGACGATCCAATGATTATTGAAGCTGAGCAAGAGTTACCGGAAGCAACCAGCACAATAAAATCAGTTTTTTGGCTAATTACGGGGATCACTTTGTTAGTGCTAAGTGCTAATTTTCTTGTTGATTCGGCTATTCTTATTGCTAAAGCATATGGTATTAGTGACTTGGTTATTGGCTTAACCATTATAGCCATAGGAACAAGTTTGCCAGAGTTAGCGGCAAGCATTGCTAGCATGCTGAAAAAAGAGGATGACTTAGCCATGGGTAACATTGTTGGCTCAAATATATTTAATATATTAGCAGTACTTCCTTTTGCTGGTATCATTGCGCCTGGCGCAACAAACCCAGAAGCATCATTACGTGATGCCCCGGTGATGATTGCCATTACTGGTTTACTATTTCTATTATGTTTTAGTCGAAAGTCAGGCTACTTTAGACTTACCCGAACAAAAGGCGCATTATTAGTGATATGCTTTATTGCTTATCAAGTACTACTGTTTAACCAAACGACCATTAACTAAATACAAACAACTTAAAGCACAAGCATGAAGAACTTTAAAGAACTTGCCAAAAACGTCATAAACATTGAACAACAAGCAATCACAGAGTTATTACAATATATTGACGATAGCTTTGAATATGCCTGCCAATTAATGTTTAACTGCCAAGGGCGCGTTATCGTTATTGGTATGGGCAAATCTGGTCACATTGGTGGTAAAATTTCCGCGACCTTAGCCAGCACAGGTACGCCAGCATTTTTTGTTCATCCTGGGGAAGCAAGTCATGGCGATTTAGGCATGATCACCAAAGATGATGTTGTGCTAACTATTTCTAATTCCGGCGAAACGAGTGAAGTTCTCGCCATCATTCCTGTCATCAAACGCATTGGCGCTAAGCTTATTTCGATGACGGGTAATACCGAATCTACCTTAGCTAAATTAGCCGACACCCATGTCTGTATCAAGGTGTCAACCGAAGCTTGCCCGCTTGGGTTAGCGCCAACTTCAAGTACCACAGCAACATTAGTGATGGGAGATGCCCTTGCTGTTGCTCTGCTCAATGCCCGCGGATTTACCGCCGATGATTTTGCTTTATCACACCCAGGCGGTAGTTTAGGTAAACGTTTATTATTGCGTTTAAGCGATATCATGCATCAAGGCGAGCGTCTACCTGTGGTAAACGAGAAAGCCCAAATCAAAGAGGCTTTAATAGAAATGTCTCTCAAGGGCTTAGGTATGACAGCGGTTATAAATGATGAAGATAAACTTGTTGGTTTATTTACCGATGGTGACTTACGTCGCATTTTAGATTTAAAAATTGATATTCACCAAGATTGTATTGCCACTGTGATGACAAAATCCCCCAGTGTTGCTCAAGCTGATATGCTAGCAGCACAAGCATTAAATATCATGGAAGATAAAAAAATTAATGGCTTAATTATCGTCAATGAAAACCAACAGCCTATTGGTGCAATGAATATGCATGATTTGCTTAAATCAGGAGTACTGTAATGGAATCGAGTTCAGCAATAGTAACAAACACTTTATATGGTGATGTTTCTCAAAGCATACTTAATCAAGCTAAGCAGATAAAACTATTAGTCTGTGACGTCGATGGTGTTTTTTCAGATGGTCGAATTTATTTAGGTAACGACGGTGAAGAATTAAAAGCTTTTCATACCAAAGATGGTTTTGGCATAAAAGCGCTTGGCAGCAGTGGTGTAGATGTTGCCATTATAACAGGCAGACGCTCCGCAATTGTTGCCAACCGCATGTCAGCATTAAATGTTAAGCACATAGTACAAGGGCAAGAAGATAAACTCCCTGCCCTTATTGAGCTGAGCAAGCAACTTGGTTTATCAGCAAATGAAATAGCCTATATTGGAGATGATATTCCTGACTTAGCCTGCATTTTACACGTTGGTTTAGGTATTGCTGTGCAAGATGCTCACCCTAGCGTGTTAGCCAAAGCTGATTATAAAACCTTTGTACGAGGTGGCTTTGGCGCCGTTAGAGAAGTCTGTGATCTTATTATGCAGTGCCAAGGTACTCTTGATAGCGCATCAGGCGCGAGTATATGATTTTATGACACGATTGCACGCGCTAGCTCTGCTAGTATTATTTTTAGGTGCCATGGCCTACGGTATTATTGAGTGGCGTAGCTCGCAAGCATTACCTGGCGAAGATATTGATCATGATCTAACACCTGACTTTATTGCTGAAGCACTAAAAAGTGATATCTACACCGAAACGGGCCAGCTATCTCATGCTATAGTTGCCGATAGAATGGAGCATTATGCCAAACTTGAAGTTACCCACTTTGAGTTACCAAATTATACTTTACACCCAAAAAGTAGTGGTTCACCATGGCAACTTAGTGCAAAAGAAGCGACACTATACAAAAACAATCGGGTAATTTTAAATCATCGAGTCTATTTAAAAGCAACCGATGAAAGCAGCCTGATACAGGAAATTCATTGTAAGTATTTAGAATTGGATTTAAATACCAATATAATTAGTTCAGAACAAACCGTGATGGTACAAGGAAAAGACTTCACTATGTATGGTTCAGGTTTAATCATTGACTTAAACACTAAGCAAATGACATTAACCGAACATGTGCGCACTATTTATAAAAAAACCGAGAGCTAACTTGAGTTAGCTCCTGATAGATAAGTAACATTGTGAAAAAATTTATGACAAAAATTAGCCCAATAAATATCTCTTTAGCCCGTATTAAATCTATTGGGGTTAGCCTATTACTAGCAAGTAGCCTTATAGGTTTTGTTGACTCTGTACAAGCAGCAAAAAAAGATCTTTCCCAAGAAATAACCATTAAATCTAAACGTCAATCCGCTGATTTAAAAAATAAAATCGCTAGTTACCTTGATGAGGTTAGCATCCGACAAGGCTCAATTGCTATCACTGCCGATATTGTACAAGTATTTAGTAAAACCAATGCTAATACAGGTGAAAAGCTAGACACCTACCTCGCAAAAGGCAAACCAGCACTTTTCCAACAGCAATTAGAAGACGGTAGCTTAATTAGCTTACAAGCTGATGAAATAAAATATCAACCTAACCGTAATATCATTACGATTTCTGGCAATGCCGAGGTTAAACAAGCAGGCAGCAAGGTAAGTGGTGAAACAATCACCTATAATACCCTAAGCGAAAAGCTAGAAGCAGAAAGTAGCAGTGATAACTCAGTCACCACCATTTTACAACCCGCACAAATTAAAGCTCAACAAGAAAAAAATAACGCAAGCAAAAATGACAGTGACAATAATGACTAACAAAACTGATAACCCAACGTCTAACATGGACAAATCAACCCTAGTTGCTAAAGGCTTATCCAAATCATATAAGAGCAGACAAGTCGTTAAGAGTGTTAGCCTTAGTGTCAGTACCGGACAAATTGTTGGTTTACTCGGTCCAAATGGTGCGGGTAAAACCACATCCTTTTACATGATTGTTGGCTTAGTGCCAAACGACGATGGTCAAATTATTTTAAATGATAATGATGTTACCCTTGCCCCCATGCATGAAAGAGCAAGATGCGGTATTGGTTACTTACCCCAAGAGGCTTCTATTTTTAGAAAGCTCACCGTCACCGAAAATATTATGGCTATTTTGCAAACCAGAAAAAACCTTGATGAGGAACAAAAGCAAGAAAAGCTTGAGCACTTGCTAGAAGAGTTTAATATTTGCCATATTCAAGACAACTTAGGCATGAGCTTGTCTGGTGGCGAAAGAAGACGTGTAGAAATAGCCCGTGCCCTCGCCGCTGAACCTCAATTTATTTTACTGGACGAGCCTTTTGCTGGTGTAGATCCTATCTCGGTGGGGGATATCAAAAAAATAATTATTCATCTAAAAGAACGTGGCATTGGTATCTTAATAACAGATCATAACGTGAGAGAAACCTTAGATGTTTGTGAACATGCTTATATAGTTAGCCATGGCGAAATTATCGCTCAAGGTGATTCGGATCAAATACTTGCCAATCAAAAGGTCAGAGATGTATACCTTGGTGAGCAATTCACGCTATAGTTACTAACATAAAGTAATACTTAAGCTATAATCAGAAAAAAGCAACAGGATAATAACAAAACTAAATGCGTCCATCACTGCAACTCCGAATAGGACAACAACTTACTATGACGCCGCAACTGCAACAAGCGATCAAGCTTTTGCAGTTATCGACGCTAGAGCTTCAGCAAGAAATTCAAGAAGTCCTTGAAAGTAATCCGCTGCTTGAAGTTAATGAAAACGCTCCTACCGATGCAAACGAAAATAGCGAAAGTAATAATACTGAACAGTTAGAAGACGCTTTCTCAGCCAGTACCAGCACAGAGCAAGCCGTGAATGATGGCAGTGAAGAGGCAAGTGCTACCATTGATGAAATTAGCACTACAGAAGCCATGGAAAAAAGCGATATTCCCGAAGAGTTAAACATCGATACCACTTGGGAAGAAAGTTATAGTGCCGGTGTATCTAACACGGGTGCAATTAGCAGCCCTTCAGAAGATTATACTTATCAAGGCGAAACCTCCGACTCCATTCAAGATCACTTATTATGGCAAATGGAATTAACACCCTTTTCAGAAACGGATAGAGCCGTAGCTGTCGCCATTATCGAAGCCGTTGATGATGCCGGCTATTTAACCGTATCTTGTGACGATATTTTAGAAAGCGTTGGTATTGAAAACCTAGAGCTTGATGAAGTAGCAGCAGTATTAAAGCGCATTAATGTTTTTGACCCGATAGGCGTTGCCGCTCGCTCAATTGCTGACTGTTTACTCATTCAATTAAATCAATTTGATGAAAGTACCCCTTACTTAAAAGAAAGTAAGCACATCATCAATGAGCACATTGACTTACTAGGTAACCGTGATTATCGCCAGCTAATGCGTAAAACTAAGCTTAAAGAAGCTCAACTTCGCGAAGTAATGCGATTAATTCAAACGCTTAATCCTCGTCCTGGTGATGCAGTGATTAAAGGGGATGACCAATACGTCATCCCTGATGTCTCGGTCGAGAAAAAAAATGGTCGTTGGATTGTTGAGTTGAATCCAGATACGGCACCTAAGCTATCCATTAATCAGCAATATGCTGCTATGACCAAAACCACAAAATCTTCCAGTGATGATGGACAGTTTATCCGTTCTAACTTACAAGAAGCCAAGTGGTTTATCAAAAGCTTAGAGTCACGCAATGATACGCTATTGAAAGTATCTAACTGTATTGTTCAACGTCAACAAGGCTTTTTAGAGTATGGTGCAGAGGCCATGCGCCCGATGGTTTTAAACGACATTGCCGAAGCTGTCGATATGCATGAGTCAACTATTTCACGTGTTACTACACAAAAATACATGCATACACCAAGAGGTATTTTTGAGCTCAAATATTTCTTTTCCAGCCATGTTAGTACTGAAAATGGTGGTGAATGTTCATCAACAGCAATTCGCTCTTTAATTAAAAAACTCATTTTAGCGGAAACACCTGCAAAGCCGCTAAGTGATAGTAAAATGGCCGATTTATTGGCCGAGCAGGGAATTAACGTTGCCAGACGGACGATAGCCAAGTATCGAGAATCCTTGTCTATTCCACCGTCTAATCAACGTAAGAGTTTATTGTAAAACCTAACTTATTAAGGAACATGCTTATGCAAATTAATCTTACTGGCCACCATGTAGAAGTTACCGCCTCTTTACGCGATTATGTCGACACTAAATTTGCCAAGCTAGAACGACATTTTGATCATATCAATAATGTTTATGTCGTACTAACGGTAGAAAGATTAGACCAAAAAGCTGAAGCAACAGTACACTTAAATGGTAGTGAAGTTCACGCCTCAGCAGTCAATGCTGATATGTATGCCTCTATCGATACCTTAGTCGATAAGTTAGATCGTCAAGTACTCAAATATAAAGGCAAAATTTCCAACCACTAAACTTCTTTCAAAGTATTATGACCCTACAAGAAATTTTAACGCTGGACTGCACTGAATGTGCAGTACCAGCTAGTAGTAAAAAACGCGTCCTTGAAAAACTTTGCAAACTTGTCGCCAATGAAATCGGCGAGGCTGATAGCAGTGCTCTGTTAGAAAGTTTACTCAATAGAGAAAAAATGGGCAGCACAGGCATTGGCAATGGCATCGCTATACCTCATGGTAAATTAGTAGATACCAATAAAGCTGTTGCAGTAGTACTCACCACAGAGCAAGCCATTAATTTTGATGCCATAGATAATAGGCCTGTTGATATATTTATTTGTCTATTCGTTCCCCAAGATCATACCCAAGCACATTTAGAAACATTGCAAAGTATTGCTAAGTTATTCAGTGAACGAAAAATAGCAAAGCAAGTGCGAAAGTGTACTAATAAGCAAGACTTATTTAACCTTATACAACAAACTCATTAAGTGACGAGTACACAGTAGGAAGTTGCAAATACCGCAATACTTGAAACTATCGGCTCGTGACACGGAAACAAAGACTTATGAAACTTATAATTGTTAGTGGTCGCTCAGGCTCTGGTAAATCAGTTGCTTTAAGAGTATTAGAAGATTTAGGTTATTACTGTGTTGATAATATTCCGGTTAACTTGCTGCCCGCATTAACTCATACAGTTATTAATGACTATGAAACTGTCGCCGTTAGCTTAGATGTGCGTAACCTACCTAATGATCCTACAGATATCCCTGAAATTATTGATTATTTACCCAATGCGGTAGAAGTCACCACGTTATTTTTAGATGCGGATGATAAGGATTTAATACGCCGCTTTAGCGAAACTCGTCGTTTACATCCGTTAATTAAAGAAAATATCCCCTTAGATCAGGCTATTGCATTAGAAAAGAAGTTATTAACGCCCATCTCAACTCGCGCTGATTTATACATTAACACTAGCCAATTAAGTCCACACCAGTTGGCTGACTTAGTAAGAGAACGTATTTTAGGTAAGAAAACTGGTGCTATGGTATTAGTCTTTGAATCCTTTGGCTTTAAACATGGCATCCCTGCCGATGCTGATTATGTTTTCGATGCACGGTTTTTACCAAACCCACATTGGGAGACCGAGCTAAAAGCGCATACGGGTCTAGAGCAGCCTGTTAAAGATTTTCTTGCCAGTCAACCCATAGTCACCAAGTTTATTTGGCAAATAAATAGCTTTATGATGACTTGGCTCCCACACCTAGAGCGTAATAACCGTAGTTATGTCACCATAGCAATAGGCTGTACAGGCGGTAAGCATAGATCAGTTTATATCGCTGAACTGCTGGCTAGCAACTTTAGAAAAGAGCAAAAAGATGTGCAAACCCATCACAGAGACATCGAAAAAACCAAAAAGTAGATAATAACTTTAATATGAATACGCTTATGACCAATGTTTCTAGAGAACTCACCATAGTAAACAAGCTAGGTTTACATGCCCGTGCAGCGAGTAAACTAGCCCAGCTTTGTCAAAATTTTTCTGCCAAAATCATCCTAGAATTAGAAGATAAAAGCGCCGATGCCAGCAGTATTATGGCAATTATGCTGCTAGCTGGCGGCCAAGGAAAAATAGTCAAGGTTACCGCTCAAGGTGAGGATGCTAAGCAAGCCTTAGCTGAAATTAGCCAGCTTATTTCTGATAAGTTTGATGAATCAGAATGATTTAAAATCAGTTTACTTCTGATTGACACCTCAACTTTATATCTAGCACTGTTTAGGCGGCAAGCATCACAAGACTAGTAACTTTGTTTATCAGCAGCAACGCAAGTGTTAGCGAGAGCAAAACGGCTTGTAGAGATTTTCACTGTTGCTGCTTTCTCGAGAAAAACAAATATTGCAAATTAACTTAGCTCAACAAGCAACCCCGTTGTTATGTGTTTTTTATTGCCTGAAAATTACTCCCAAAATAAAAATGCTGCTAAAACCACTGAGTTACGATAAACTTAAGTGGTAAATCATCTTCGAAATATTCTCAAAAATAATAAATAACAGACCTAACCGCTATGCCAGAACTATCAGATCAGGAAGATATTCAACAAAGGCTACATCAAGTTAATGAAGCGCTTGGTGATGGCATGTTTGTTTATGTGCGTAAGCTTTTACAAGAGCTTCCTGCCTATGATTTAGCGCTCATTCTCGAATCTTCACCGCCAAAAAACCGCTTAGTTTTATGGCAACTTATTGATGCTGACTTCCATGGTGAAGTACTAGAAGAGCTTAATGAAGAAGTTCGAAAAGGCATTCTTAAGGGTATGCGTCCTGAAAAGCTTGCGGCTGCAGCCGAAGGCATGGATGTTGATGATATTGCCGAAGTTTTACGTACCCTACCTGATAGAGATTACCAAGAAGTTCTTAACTCGATGGACTCACAGGATAGAAGCCGCATAGAAGCAGCACTATCCTTTGAGGAAGATACCGCTGGCGGTATCATGAATACCGATACTATTACCATACGTCCAGACATGACTGTTGATGTAGTATTACGCTACCTACGCTTAAAAGCTGAATTGCCAGAAGCAACCGATTCTTTCTATGTGGTTGATCGTAATAATCGCTTTATTGGTGCTGTATCTTTAGCGACCATAGTTACCGCTAAACCTGACGTGATTATTTCTAGCCTCATTGACGCTGACGTAGAAGCGGTAAATGCTGATATGGATGAACAAGACGTTGCGCAACTATTTGAGCGTCATGACTGGTTTTCAGCACCCGTTGTTGATGAAGCCGGACACCTTCTGGGTCGTATCACTATAGATGATGTTATCGATATCATTCGTGAAGATGCCGAGCACTCCATGATGAGTATGGCGGGTTTAGATGACGAAGCTGATACTTTCGCGCCAGTGATGAAAAGTACTAAACAACGTTCACTATGGTTAGGGGTTAACCTTATTACCGCGCTATTAGCCGTAGCAGTGACTAGCCTCTTTGAAGGGATATTTCAGCAGCTAGCCATTTTGGCGGTGTTAAACTCACTAGTACCAAGTATGGGCGGCATTGCTGGTAATCAAACACTCACACTAGTTATACGTGGTATGGCGCTTGGTCATGTTGGTGACAGCAATGCTAGAGCACTGTTAACGAAAGAAATTGCCATTGGTTTTCTTAACGGGATCATTTGGGCGTTGATCATTGCCAGCTTCGTGGCTATTTGGAAACAAGATTTAGCTTTAGCGGGGGTCATTGCCTTTGCTATGTTAATGAATATGACCGCCGCAGGCTTAGCTGGGGTGGCCATTCCACTATTATTGAAACGGTTAAATATTGATCCTGCTCTTGCAGGGGGAGTCATTATTACCACAGTCACCGATGTAGTCGGTATTTTCGCCTTTTTAGGCACTGCTACCCTGTTACTTACCTAACAAAACAGTTAGTTACGAGCAAGAGAGGTATCGAGTTGCGAAGTGCCCTACTATCGGCAACTTGTTTTCGTTACTGGTAACAAACAACCCGCAACTTTCTTTACTGCCCCGCCACTTGCATTTCATCAACAAGTATCGAGCCGGTTCGAATACTGCCGTGCATATCAATATCAGAGCCAACAGCGACAATACCTTTAAACATGTCTTGTAGTTTTCCTGCTATGGTAATTTCACTGACAGGATAGGCTATTTCACCGTTTTCCACCCAAAAGCCAGCAGCGCCACGAGAATAGTCGCCATTAACCACATTAACTCCTTGGCCCATAAGTTCAGTGACTAACAAGCCTGTCCCTAAGGTTTTTAACATAGCATCAAAATCACCACTATGCTGACCATTTTTAGTATTAACCAACCAATTATGTATGCCGCCTGCATGGCCAGTGGTGGTCAATCCTAATTTACGCGCTGAGTAGCTAGTTAATAAATAACTTTGCAATGCGCCGTCAATGATAATATCTCTATCCGTTGTTGCCACGCCTTCACTATCAAAGGAGCTACTGGCTAATGCTTTAAGAATATGCGGGCGCTCTTGGATGGCTAAGAACTCAGGAAAAACCTCTTTTCCTAAAGCATCTAATAAAAAGGAAGACTTTCGATATAAGTTACCACCGCTGATAGCGGCGATAAAGTGGCCCCAAATAGTATTGGCTATATCAGCACGAAACAGTACCGGCACCTTCATGGTCGATAATTTTTGCGGGTTCAAACGAGAGATAACCTCGCTAGCTGCCTTCTTACCTATGCTAATACCGCTTTCCAGCAATGAAAAATCACGATTTACATCATAAGCATAATCTCGCTGCATATTATCATCACTGCCCGCAATAACGACACAACTCAAGCTATGGCGTGAGCTAGGGTAAGCGGCTATTTGACCATGACTATTACCATAGACTTTAAACCCTGAAAAACAATCTAAACTTGCGCCATCTGAGTTGGTAATACGCTTATCACTTTCTAAGGCGCTTTGCTCACAAGCTTTGGCGATATGTATTGCTTGCTCAGTCGTTAAGGCTTTGGGGTGATACAAATCCAAATCTTTACTTTCCATTGCTAATAACGCTTTATCCGCTAAACCCGAACAATCATCAACCGAGGTATACTTAGCAATATTAACCGCGGCTTCTACCGCTTGTGATAAGGCTTTTTCAGATAAGTCTGCCGTGGATGCACTGCCTTTTCTACCTTGCTGGTAAACCGTAATTCCCAAAGCACCATCGTTGGTAAATTCAACATTTTCAACTTCCCCTAAACGCGTACCAACACTTAAACCTTGTTGTCTACTCATAGCGACTTCTGCGCCATCAGCACCTAAGGATTTGGCAAGTTCAAGTACTTTAGTGACGCGATCTTTTACTTCATCCATTTGTTCTATTAATGGCTCGGTAGTTTTATTAGTTGTGGTCATATCTCTATCTATTTAGGCTTTTGAATACCAACTTTACCGCAATTTGCGTATAATGGGGTTAGTATTGATTAAATTTGACTTGTAGTAACCACTATTATGCCCCACTCTGACAACGATATCGACGACTTAGCATCAGAAATAGAATTAAAAAGTAAAACCGAAATAAAAAAAGAAATGCATCAACTGCAAGACTTCGCGCAGTCTTTGGTGGAAATGTCTAAACATCAGCGTAGCCTCATCCCCTTAAGTGAAGATCTTAAAGATGCGATGGTGGTTGCCGATAAAATTAAAAATAAGCACGAAGCGCTACGCCGTCATATTCGTCATATTGCCAAAATATTACTGGAAACGGATCTTGCTCCTATCCATCAAGCTATTGATGTGATGGCAAATAAGCATCAACAAGCGACAGCTAAATTTGAACGTTTAGAAAGTTTACGAGATCAATTGATTGAACAAGGTAATGAAGCCATTGAAGCTTTATTAGTTGAGTTTGAACAAATGGAGCGACAAAAATTAAAACAATTAGTGCGCCATGCCGCTAAAGAGAAAAAAGCAGAGAAGCTAGGTAAGCATTATAGAAATTTATTTGCTTACCTAAAAGAATATAGCTAAAAGAGCATAGCTAAAAATGTAGGGCGGAATTTATTCCGCCCTGTCGGATTAAAATCCAACCTATCTTATTGCGTACCACCAATAGTCATTTCATCAACTTTTAAGGTCGGCTGACCAACACCAACAGGGACGCTTTGACCATCTTTACCACACACACCAACACCTGCATCCAGTTTTAAGTCATTACCCACCATAGAAACATTCTTCATCGCTTCAGGACCACTGCCTATTAAAGTTGCTCCTTTTACTGGCGTAGTTATTTCACCATCTTCAATAAGGTAAGCTTCTGAGCTGGTAAAAACAAACTTTCCAGAGGTGATATCCACTTGGCCGCCAGCAAAGTTTGGCGCATAAATGCCTTTTTTCACTGATTTGATAATATCTTCTGGGCTAGACTCTCCCGCAAGCATATAAGTATTGGTCATGCGTGGCATAGGCAGATGCGCATAAGACTCGCGTCGGCCATTACCCGTTGGCTTAACACCCATTAAGCTAGCATTATGTTTATCTTGCATGTAGCCTTGTAAAATGCCTTTTTCAATCAATACATTGTACTGACCAGGTGTGCCTTCATCGTCAATGCTCAGCGAGCCACGACGATTCGCCAAAGTACCATCATCAACAATAGTGCATAATTCTGAGCAGACTTTGCTGCCAATTTTACCTGAAAAAGTTGATGAACCTTTACGGTTAAAGTCACCCTCTAGACCATGCCCTACCGCTTCATGTAGTAATACTCCCGGCCAACCAGCACCTAGTACTACTGGAAAAGTCCCCGCAGGTGCTTCTACCGCAACGAGATTAACCAATGCCTGACGTACGGCTTCTTCGGCAAAAGTTAAATAGCGCGCTTTACCTTGTTCTATTTCAAAAAAATAACTGTAATCTGTTCTCGCGCCACCACCAGCACTAGCACGTTCACGTTTACCGTTCTCTTCAACTAACACAGAGCAATTAAGTCGTACTAATGGGCGAATATCTGTGCCATAAGTGCCATCACTTGCAGCCACTAAGATTTTTTCATACACACCCGATAAGCTGACAATCACTTGAGAAACACGACTATCTACTTGTCTTGCATGAGCTTCAACCTCATGTAATAAGGTAATTTTTTGCTCTTGAGTTAAGCTGCCAAGCGGCTCAATGGCTTGATAAATTTTTATCGGTGCTTGACGTTTAAACGCATGAACATTTGCACCTTGGCCACTATCGGCAATGCCTTTTGCAGCATCCGCAGCTTGTTGTAATGCCAGAGGAGAAATATCATCAGAATAAGCAAAACCTGTCTTTTCGCCAGAGATTGCTCGTACACCAACGCCACGCTCCATATTGTAGGAGCCTTCTTTCACTATGCCATCTTCTAACATCCAAGATTCATGTTGGCTGGACTGAAAATATAAATCAGCAAAGTCGACTTGTCGTCCCATCATGCTATTTAGGGTGCTTGATAAAATAGCATCATCTATGTGGCTATCGGCTAATAAGGCTTGTTCAACTTTGTTCATTTATAACTCGGTTTTTAATTGGATATTAAAGCATGCTTAAGCGGCATGCTTGCTCTAATTTTTTTAATCTCTTTTGGGTCAAAGTCACTACTAATAGCGCCTTCCCCTTCCTCAAGACAAGCTAAGATTTCCCCCCACGGGCTAATTATCATAGAGTGCCCCCAGGTTTCTCGGCCATTTTCATGGACTCCTTCTTGTCCAGCAGCAACGATATACACTTGATTTTCAATCGCTCGGGCTTGTAATAATGTTTGCCAATGCGCTTTACCCGTCACGCGTGTAAAAGCACTGGGGACAGAAATGATACCTGCGCCCAAGGCAGTTAGTGTTTGATAAAGGGCAGGAAAGCGAATATCAAAACAGACGCTTAAACCAATATTAGCCAGCGGTGTGTTGACTAAGCAAGGTTTACTCCCTGCTTGTGTATAACGAGATTCACAATAATTCTTTTCGTTATCCTTAACGTTAACATCAAACAAATGAATTTTATCATACTGGCCTAATATCTCACCACTGGGACTGAAAATACAGCTAGTATTGGTAAATTTATTACCCTGCTCTGTTAATAATGGGATGGTGCCAGCAACAAGGTAAACTTGATATTGCTTGGCTAATTCACTTAATTTTAATTGCAGTGTGCTAATAAGGCCTTTTTGTGATTGCACGCTTTCTTTAGCCAGTTGTAGTTGTGCCTTATCCGAAACACCAAAAAACAAACAGCATTCAGGTAAAACAACAAGATGTTCATCACTGCACTCACCTGCGGTTAATTGTTCAAGCTGCGTTGAAATTGCTTGGATATTTTCTGCTACGCTTGGCTTAGCATTGAGTTGAATTGCGCTGAGTTTAACCATTATTTAGCTCATTAGGTAAGTCATTGAAGTTTTTATTTGTTTTGTAGTGCTTTAGTGATTGCGGCTTAGTACCATTGTCTTGTTGCTCTTTATTTTTACTGCTATTGTCTTTTTCACCATTGTCGACAAATTCTGGCGGCGTTGAGCGACCGACACTGATATCACGGCTTTTACGATTTACTTCTTTAAAGTTTGGCTCATCAAGACTACCGGTTAATTCAAAATTAAACTCAGAAACAACTTGCGAAGTAATGACTTGATCTATAGCTACACCGGCTAAAAATAACACCGGGTTAGTTGTCGCTATCCAAGCAAGCACAGGTAAACTCGATGTCAGGTTTGGTTTGTAGGTCATCTTATAGTCAAGTGTATCTGTCACAAAGCTTGTATTCCCCTTGATATAGAGATTACCCGCAGTACCATTCATGCGAGTATTGTCTGTATATAACACTCCATCTTTGATGTGATAATCACCCTTGATATCACTATAAAACATACCGTCGCTGAAAATATCACGAAAGTCTAAGGTTAATTTTCTTACCAATGATTCAAGACTGAGTACAGAAAATATTCTGGCTTTATCACTCACTTGTGCCAGATAGCCGTCATCTACTTTGCCACTAAAGTCGCCATTAAAGTGCTCGATTGCAAACTCATGGGGACCACCTTGCCAATTTAAATCAAACTCCACAGTCCCGCCGCTATCACGAATTATCGAACCATAACCCAACTGTTCAAGCTCATATTCAATATTTTTAATGTTTAAATTACCATGAATATCCGTAGTAGAGCCTTGAGCATGTTGTTGCCATTGACCAGAAAGGGTAAAGTCGGCCTGCTCACGTTTGGCGCTAAAGTGATCGATATTAATAACATTTTCACTCTTACGTGACAAAGAAAAATTGACCTCCCCTAAGTCCAATTTATCAACTTGACAGCGATCACAATGTAAATTTATTTTAGGAATATTGGCAAATATAGCTTGTTCATTAAGCGAAACATCCACCTCACCCTCTGACGAGGATTGAGTATTTTCATCCAGGGTTTTCTTGGCTGAAAAATGAATAAAGTCAGCATTAACATCAATCCCTTGCGTTAACCAATCAGGGTAAAACTTAACACGGCTACGTGTTTCTTTAGCATTAAGCTGTAACAACCACCAATTGGTTTTATCTAAAAAATTAAAAGAAACATTATTAAGTTGTTGGCCAAATATAGCTAACTGAGTTAACGTGCCACGAATACGCTCAGGTTTAGAAAACAAGCTCGGCGAGTTTTGTGCTACCCCATCATTGTGTTTATCATCACCAACACTGCTTACAGACTCAATAATATCACTGATCAAGGGCTGCCAATGGCTAAAATCCGCTTGCGCTAATTTAGTGGTGATATGAAAGCCATCCATAGGTAATAGCATTTTTTCATCACCTAACACTAAATGCGAACGTTCAAAATGCTGGCTTTCATGCGCAAGTACACCAAAAAAACTTAATTGCTCACCGTAATTAGCATTGATGGTTGATTCATCTAATTGCCCACTAACCTTCACTGTTAGAGGTACTTTCTGGCCTTGTGCTTTTTTGTAAGGTGTAGGTAAATGTATAAGCGCCTGCTCTAACTCACTATCAATTTTAAAATCATAGGAAAAGCCACCGCTGTGGTGCTGATGCAATGATAACTCCCCTTGCCATTGCACTTGCCCAGCCGAATATTTTTTTAATAGTGGCGTAACATGCTGTTGCCAGACCTCCTGTTGCCAGTTGGCTGTTATAGCAATATCAGTACCATAGTACTCTGCTTTGTTTTCAGCTGTTATATCGAGTGCTAATGCCATATCCAACCAAGTTAATGATAACTTTTCAGTAGTTATTTTATCATTAGCAAAACTTAGCTGACCGTTCACTTTTGCAAAGTCCATACGAGGTTGTTGCAAAGCAACTTGATTATCAGAAAAGTTGATTATGCCACTGGCTAATACTTTTTCTGTTGCCTTCAAGGGTAAATTTAAATGAAACTCTCCCTGAATATCACCGCTAACTTGTAACTGAGTCAAGACAGCGCCAACACTATCTTTTAATGGGCTATTCAGCATTAAATCTGTGACTAAATCTGCTGATGATGGTTTAATAAGAGTATCAACCGTTAATAGTTGTTCATTACCTAAACTGTCTATAGCCGCTTGTACACCACTGACATCAAGACCAACCAAACTCCCCCCACGACCAGTGATTAACATACTGTTATTGGTAAAATTTAAGTTTGCGGCAAAATCGGTAATAACAGGCCATTCGTCATCAAAGCTAAATACCGCTTGTTCAAGCTCGGCATCAACAACAAAAATCCCGCTATGATCAGTAAAAGGAAAGCGTGATAAAGGCCCATTCACTAGCACTTGTGCTTGCTTAATTTGACCTGAGACTATTGACCTATTCAGGTAACTAACTAAATCAGCACTCATTGTGGTTAAAGGGAAGTAATGTCCTGCTTTACTAGCATCGCCCTCAGTAATAGAAGCTAACAATGACATTGTTGTTTCACTGTCTGCTCCTCCATTTAGGGCTAAATCCGCATTCATCGATAGTTCAGGGGAAACTACATCAATATTATCAACCAGTAATTGCCAGCCACTGTTATTTTTAGCATTAGCAAAAAAACTCAGTTCGACATTAGCCTTAAGTGAGTGATAAACAATGGGAGCAATAAAAAGTTGTTTAAAATCTAATTCCCCTTGTGTGGCGGACAAATCAAGGTGTAAGGAATTTTCAGTAAAACTTAGCTGTCCAGATAAGTTTTCTACGCCAGGGATACCTTGGCTATATTGTGTCGAGGTTTCACTAAAACTTGCTAAAGCTTGAGTGTTTACAGCTGATTTTTTGAAGTATATATCCTGAGCTTTGCCAGTAATATTTAACTGAGATAATAATTCTCGTTTTTTTTGTTCACTGATAAATAATGGCGATACTTGGCTGATCAAAGCTAAATCAAAAGCCGATAAGTAAACAGAGAAGTCCGCTGAATTTTTATTCATTTGAACAATGTATTCTTGTTCATCCTGTTGATTAAATTGCATTAATAACGGCGTACTAAAAACTTTAAAACTACCGGGAGACTTCCCCTTTACCAGCAATAACTGCCCTTCGCTTAAAGTTAGGCTATGTTGGCCCTTTTTATCCTGCCAACTGACATGATTCTTATGCAAAACAACTTGTAAACGATCTACCTTGCCGTTATCAATTTTCAACCAAGTAGAAAAACCGATATCCGCCTTAGTTTTATCGTTATCTAATGCTAAAACACTATCGAGCCAAGGCGTAATATCAAGGTGATTACCTTCTAGATACATTAATCCTTTTAGTTCATCAACTGAATCACCTTTAACATCTATTTTCAAATGTAAATTGTTTGAACTTAACTCATCAACAATGATACTGCCTTGAGCCTGATGGCGACTGCCTTGGTTATTCCAGTGCAAATTACTAATATGAAAATTACGTTCGAGATCTTGATTGTAAATAGTAATATGGCTATTGCGCAGTGAAAATTGATTTAGCCGGTTTAAGAAAATAGCCGAAACTTGCTCAAAACCACTGAAAGTATCAACGTCTGTGCTACTCTCTTGAAGTGTTCGCTCGGCAGGTTTCTCTTTACTCCATCCCTCTTGAGACAGCTTAAGCTTTGCTCCATCTAAGATTAAATTACTTGAGACCAGACGCTGCTGGCTAATGGATGACCAAAAATCTATTTGTAGTTCAAGGCTTTCTATATAGATATAAGCATCGTCATTATCAACCAATACAACTTGCTTGCTAACTATGGTGGGGCCCCAGCTTTGCCAGCTCATACCTAAGCCACCAATGACTACATTGAGTTGATTGCTGTCATTAATATAGTCTTGGAAGTCTTCTCGGTAGTGTTCAACATAGGGTAAAAACAAACGAAATGCGCTGTTCAATACCGCTAACAATACCAACAAAATAGCCAGTATTTTATATATACGGTTTAACCAACGGTTTGATACGCTTGTAACAGACATTAATAATTACATTCCTAAACATGCAGTTGTTACACTACATCATCACCACATCAAATTGCTCTTGCGAGTACATAGCTTCTGTTTTTACTTTTATTGACTTACCAATAAATACTTCCACTTCAGCAAGGTTGTGAAATTCATCATTGACTAAAAAGTCACTCACTGCAGAAGACGCGTAAACAATAAACTTATCGGCATCATGAGCACGATTTACCCTAACAATTTCACGTAGTATTTCAAAGCAAACGGTTTCAACCGTTTTTAAATTACCTCGCCCCGTACAAACAGGACACTCATCACATAAAACATGCTCTAAACTTTCCCTAGTCCGTTTACGGGTCATTTCCACCAAACCAAGCGAAGAAAAGCCGTGGACACTATGTTTAACATGATCTTTTGACATGGCCATTTCTAGACTGCTCAATACACGGCGCTTATGATCATCGTTATGCATGTCAATAAAATCAACAATGATAATACCGCCTAGGTTTCTCAACCGTAGTTGGCGAGCAATAGCTTGGGTTGCTTCAATATTAGTACTAAAAATAGTGTCTTCTAAATTACGGTGACCAACAAAAGCACCGGTATTAATATCAATAGTGGTCATGGCTTCAGTTTGATCAATAATCAAGTAACCACCTGACTTTAACTCTATTTTACGGTGCAATGCTCGCTGAATTTCTAGCTCTGCTGAAAACAAATCAAAAATGGGTCGCTCACCTGGGTAATACTCCATGACGTTCGTCAACTCAGGCACAAACTCTTCACTAAAAACTTTCAGTTGCTCATAGGTTAGCTTAGAGTCAATACGAATACGTTCAAACTCCATACCCACAAAGTCTCTCAATACCCGCAAAGACAGTGATAAATCTTGATACAAAGGCATTTTAACTTGTTTACGTTGCTTGCGCTCTTGTACTTTTTTCCATACACGACGTAAAAATGTCGCATCATGCTGTAACTCTTGCTCGCAAGCCCCTTCGCCAGCAGTGCGTACAATATAGCCCTGTTGTTCATCACAATAAGGACTGATGATATTTTTTAAACGCTTGCGCTCTTCAACATCTTCAATGCGTTGTGAAATGCCGGCATGGCTGGCATGAGGCATGAGCACAAGATAGCGAGAAGCAATGGTAATATCAGTGGTTAAGCGAGCCCCTTTTGAGCCAAGGGGATCTTTCACCACTTGCACCATAATATGCTGACCTTCATGCACTAAAGAGCGAATATCAGGTACTTGCTCGGTTTCCTCTTTCAAAATAAGTTTAGAGTTAATATCTGATGCATGTAAAAAAGCGGCTTTATCTAAGTTGATATCTACAAAAGCTGCTTGCATACCTGGTAATACTCGGATCACTTTACCTAAGTAAATATTACCGACTATGCCCCGTTTTGCTTCACGCTCTATATGCACCTCTTGTAAGGAGCCATTTTCGATTAGAGCAACGCGTGTCTCGCTCGGGGTAACATTAATTAATAACTCACTACTCATTTTATTTTTGATCCTTGCCGGTTTACTCAAAAGTATGATGGTTTTATTATTCGCCGCTCATTGACTCGTTGCTCTCAATGTTTTGAATACTTGTTGGTAAACCAAGTTTAGCTAGCATTTGTGATGTTTCATATAAAGGTAAGCCAACAACGGCAGAATAACTGCCATTAATGCTAGTGACAAATTGTCCCCCGATACCTTGAATGGCATAAGAGCCGGCCTTGTCACAGGGTTCACCTGTTTGCCAATAACGCTGAATTTCTGCTGTCGTCAATGATTTGAAGTTTACTTGCGTTGTAATTAGCTTCTTAACAACAATATTAGCACCTACCACAGCAATACTGGTTAATACTTGGTGACTTTTACCACTTAATTGCCTCAAGGTTGCAAGGCATTGTTTTTCATCCGCGGGTTTACCTAATATCTGGCCATCATTAACCACGCAAGTATCGGCACCTAGCACTAAGGTGTCAGCTTGCTTTTGTACTGGCAGTTGCTCAAATATGGCTTGCGCTTTTTGTACCGCTAGGCGTAAAACATAATCACTCGGTTTTTCATCAAAATTTGCCGTTTCATCAATGTCTGCCACTAAGGTAGAAAAATGATAACCTAACTGATTTAACAGTGCTTGTCGTCGAGGTGATTGAGAGGCAAGTACAAGTTTTTTCATGACAATTGATCCAGGTATATGTTTATTTAATAGAAAAATGTCGACGGACTTTACGCAGCAACAAAAACATCCAAGGCCATAGAATAATTGAAGTGATCACTGGATATAAATAACTAGTCAGAAAAGCAACATCAATTAAAAATCGTTGTAACCAAAAAACCACTAAATGATACATAGCAGCCAAAACACCGGTAATTAACGCTTGTTGCCAAACAGAGAAGTTTCTAATTTTTTGGAAACTCTCAGCAACGATATAAATTGCTACCGCCATTGCTGCCGCATGAACGCCTAATACCGAGCCAAGTAGCACATCCAGTAAAAATCCCATAATCCATGCGGTAATAATATTAACATGACTAGGTAGTGCCATTGTCCAATAGATTAAGACAATCAGTACCCAGTCAGGACGAAATGCATCAACACTTAATGGCAGCGGCATAATCGTTGCCATTAATGTAATTAACAGGGTAAAAATAATAATAATGCCATTATGAGCAAACATTATTGTACCGCCTTTTTCTTCGATGGCGCTTTAGAGGACGTTGCCCCATCACTTTGTTGTTTTCTAGGGGCAAAAATACTTTGGGGCTTACTCTCAGAGAGTAAAAGTAAATAACGTAAACGATCAATCTGTGCTATTGGCGCGCTGTAAACACTGACAAACTCTCGCGATTCATCTTGGCTAACAAAAGCAACAGTGGCAACAGGATAACCTTCAGGGTACTTACCGCCTAAACCAGAGCTCACCAACAAATCTCCCATTTGTACATCAGCACTGTGAGGAACAAAATTATGGGTTAGCCTATCAATTCGACCACTGCCAGTTGCCAATAATCGTAAACCATTGCGTTCAACCCTTACCGGTACTGCATGTGAAATATCCGTGATTAAAATAACCCGCGAACTAGTTTGCCCAACATGTAATATTTGTCCAACAATACCTTGGGCATCAAGTACTGGCTGCCCTTCATAAACACCGTCATTGGCGCCACGATTAATAACCACTTGATGGGTATAAGGATCGCTGTCTACTGAAAGCACTTCAGCCACCATTTTTTGAATATTACTGCGCAAAGGTGACGCTAATAAAGAGCGTAAACGGGCATTTTCTTGCTTGATAATATCAAGCTGCATGGCTTGCTCATGAAAAGATAGTTCATTTAAGCGGTATTGCTGGTTTTCTGTCATCAACTGCTGACGAGTCACTATATTTTCAGACGTCCAAGTCATTAGTTGCTTGGGGGTATTGGCAATATATTGCAAAGGGCTAACCAAAGATTGCAAGTAGCCGCGTAATGATTCAAAACTGGCCATTTTATGATCGAAAAAAATCAATAGCGCAGAACAAAACAGCACCAAGACAAGTCGGTGCTGTGGGGATGGACCATGTTTAAAAATTGGGTTCATATAAAACCAGTTACGAATTACTCATATGAAAACAAGTCACCGCCGTGCATATCTATCATTTCAAGAGCTTTGCCGCCACCAAGCGCCACACAAGTTAACGGATCTTCGGCTACAACCACTGGAATGCCCGTTTCTTCCATCAATAAACGATCAAGATCTCTTAATAATGCACCACCACCAGTAAGCACCATGCCGCGCTCTGAAATATCAGAGGCTAGCTCAGGAGGAGACTGCTCAAGCGCTACCATAATGGCACTAACAATACCCGTTAGTGGCTCTTGTAGTGCTTCTAAAATTTCATTGCTGTTTAAGGTAAAGCTACGTGGTACACCTTCGGCAAGGTTACGACCTCGAACTTCAATTTCGATTAATTCTTCACCCGGATAAGCTGAGCCAATTTCATGCTTAATGCGCTCAGCTGTTGCTTCACCAATTAAGCTACCAAAGTTACGACGAACATAGTTAATAATGGCTTCATCGAACTTATCACCACCAATACGCACCGATGATGAATACACTACACCGTTCAATGAGATAATACCTACTTCAGTAGTACCACCACCGATATCGACTACCATAGAGCCCGTTGCTTCTGATACTGGCATGCCTGCACCAATAGCGGCGGCCATTGGCTCATCAATTAAATACACTTCACGAGCGCCTGCGCCCATAGCAGATTCACGAATAGCACGACGCTCTACTTGTGTAGAGCCACAAGGTACACACACTAAAACCCGCGGGCTTGGACGTAAAAAGTTATTACTGTGCACTTGCTTAATAAAGTGTTGTAACATTTTTTCAGTCACGAAAAAGTTGGCAATAACACCATCTTTCATTGGACGAATTGCTTCAATATTACCCGGTGTACGACCTAACATTTGTTTAGCGGCAGTGCCAACTGCTGCCACACTTTTCGAGCCACCCGCTCTGTCTTGGCGAATAGCCACTACTGAAGGTTCGTTTAAAACGATACCTTGGTCTTTAACATAAATAAGGGTGTTGGCTGTACCTAAATCGATGGATAAATCGTTAGAAAACATACCACGTAATTTTTTAAACATAAGCTCGAAATGTCCTGTGAAAATGCGAGTTAAATACTATGACAAACATAGATCGAATAATCATACCTGAGTATGTCTGCCAATTCTATTATGTTGCTTGTTTTAATGACTTATTTAAGTATTTATTTTTTATTCAATACTTGGAATTACTTGAAGTAAAGGTTACGACACTCTTTTCACTTACACTAATATGCCGATAATTTGCTCTGGAGAATAGCTATATTCCTTTTGAATATATTGCCATTTACCCTTGAGCTATTTTTAAAACTAAGTAAGGTTAGCTCTGGCCATAATTTTGACTGGCATTAGGGAATACATCTAAACATTGAGCGGCAAAGACGTTTGGCATTGAGAAAGTAATAAACAACAAAGTAGAAGAGCACGGGAAAACATTGTAAAACAACCTCGCGTAGTTAGGTTTACCACAATCTACCAATAAAAGAGTAAAACAGCTAATACAGCAAAGGTAACGCTAAGTGCCTATTTATGCAATACAAAGGGGAAAGAGTTGACAATAAAAAGCCCCGCATTGGCGAGGCTTTGTAGGAATATGAGCACTAAAACTAGTTAAATAACTTTTTTCTACTGGCTAGAGCAATGATTGCCATTGAAAATATTAAAAGCGTTGTAGGCTCAGGAACAGAGGTTATGGTTTTTCTAACGTAGAAGCTTTCGTTGCCACTGCCATCAACTTCACTACCATCTACTCCCGAAGAAACCCATTCGCTACTAACCTTGCCAGGGGTATAATCGAGAAGATTGCCATTAAATACAACTTCTACACCACCAATATTCAGTCTCAAAACAATATCATCGCGGACACTATTCCAAAAAGATACCGCTTGAATATAGGTACCATCACCATTTGAAAAATCATCAAGAGTAAAATTAGCCAGTAAAATGTCTAAATCGCTATCGCTTGCATAACCCCAACCTTCATGAAGCTCAGGAGCATAAAGTCTATTTGTTGTTTCTAAGTTAGGATCGCCCCAAAACTCAACATTCACAGGAGAAGCCCAAGCAAAGTCGATGGTTAAACCTTCTCCTTCATAAGTAACATAGTGTTCAGACGTCAACAGCGAAGAGTCTGTGATCAGAGCTGCATTGGAAATATTACTAAAAACAAATGACATGATAAAAATAAATGATACTACAAACTTACTCATTTAAAACCCCATAAAAAAGAAAAGCATAACAACGAACCTCATAAAGCAAAATTCGAACCAACAATAATTTGAACTTTATTTTCAGTTAGTTACAATAATTTATTTTTTATTAACGATCTCAGTGTAAAAAAAACAGACACTATAAGCTTCTTGCCTTTATTTCAATCGTTCTTGATGTTACTACACCTGCAACACTACATTGCCCAACACTGGTTATGGTATAGTACGAAACGCCATCAACAGTAGCATCATTTATGCAATCCACATCTACAGCTATACAGTTATGATCTAATCCCTCAATGGCAGAAAAGTCATAACTGCTGTCCACTGAACAAACTTCACTACCTGAGACCAGAGGAAACACTTCAGCCATTTTTCTCTGTGCACCTGCTTGTGCCGCTTGATAAGCCCGAGTTCCTAAAACTTCATAAACAATGGCCTCTGCATTAGTCCCAATCATCCTAACTAAGGATGCTCCTAACAGAGTCATTACTACAACAATGAAAATAGCAATAACAAGTGCACTACCACGCTGCCTATTTGACATTTTTGATTGTATTTTTAGCTTATGGAACATTTAACACCTGTATTTCATTAGTGAAGGTAATTTTTTCACTGTTTTTTTCAAATTGAAAATGTATTTTTACCATAGCATTACGTAGCAAAGTCGCTTCTTGTAACTCAAATGCACTAGTGTTAAAGATATCTTGTGCCATTAAAATACCATTTCTTAATAACTCATTACTTTGCAAGCAATACTCAACACTACCATTAATAAAATAAAGTCGCTGAGTCGGTGAGTCTTCAGCAAAAAGTACATTATTCTCTAATGTAACAACCCGTTCATCTCCTGTAGGAGTAATGCTACTAACAGCATAAACCTTGTTTTCATTAGCATCATAAACATCTTCAGCATCTAATGGATAAACAACTACGCTCCAGTTGCTATCAAAAGCTTCGTCAAATTCAATAACGTTAATTTTATTTCTAGCTTCCTCTGGTGCCACAGGAATATCGGTATAAATCGTCGTTTCAAGAATCGGCGTAAACTCCAAGCATTGACCAGAGATAACTAAACTATTAGGTAATGAATCTCTAATTTCTCTATTGAGTCGCTCCATAGCAAAACGTGCTGATGAAACCAATTGGTCTCTGTCGGTAGCTTGTGTATAAATTTGTGTACTAAACTTTATAAAGCTAGTTGTTGCTGCGGCAAGTACGCCTAAAATAACGATTACCGTTATCATCTCAATAAGCGTAAAGCCTGCTGACTTTTTTCTCATTAACTGTTTCATCAAAAATTAGCTCTATAGGTTGAAAAGCTCATTGAAAAACCAGTCGGCGTGGTAATAGTAATGGTAATTAACTTAGCCGTTTTTATATCTCCTGTGCAGCTACCATTATAATTAGCATCATTACAAACACTAATGTTCATTGCGTAACCCTCATATAAAACTAAGGCATTACCTTGTGAGTCTTCAATATCACCTGCGTTATAAAACAAACCATTGTAATCATCCACATCATTAAAAGTTTCTCTTGCTTCTCCTGCTTCTGCTGCCAAAACTGCAGAACAAGCAGGAGCATCAGTTTCACCACAGCGAACTCGACCTCCTGCCATATCTGAATTCTGATCAAAGGCTTTATTTTGAATTTCATTTAGTATTGATTGCGCTAACTCCGAGGCTTTAATTTGATGAAGTTGATCAGCACTCTGCTCAGAAACGGGATAAATTAAAGAAGTTAATACTGAAAAAGATACCGCTAAAACCACAATACCGACAATGGTTTCTATTAACGTAAAACCTTTATTTAACTGATGAACAAAAAAATGGCTATGGCGCATAAATATAGCCTTCTGAATTAATTTTCACTGTTAATGCCGCTTCACCAGTCACGGTTATTGTAATTTCACAAGCGTTTACAGGAGTGCAACCTAAAGGTTTTCCCAATGAAGAAAATGAAAAACTGGTTAACCCCTCAGAAATAGTAAAACTGACATTATGATTGTTATCTATAGTTACTGTTGTAGACTCTCCTGCGAGGCTTGTTTTGCATATAATAGGAGATGCGTCAGTTGCGAGCAATCCTATGGCAGAAACTGAGGCTTTTATTTGCAGGCAAGTTGTGGCATTTGTTTGCTGCATTGAGCGCAATTGAATTGCCCTTAACTTAGTAATT
>ENA-UZWX01000311-UZWX01000311.1-metagenome-genome-assembly--contig:-Day-4---50m-contig-311_pt1 | contig 78360 bp, 71 predicted proteins | sample MGYA00260347_ERZ794907 | MGnify/ENA metagenome assembly ERZ794907 | reverse complement strand
AAATTTAAATTTTAGGGGTGACAACTATTCTGACACGGGGGGGAGATGATGAATTATATACTATGTTCAATCAACAAACGGTTAAGTTTGGTAATAATAACTTCAGAGAAAAAATGACTGAAAGAAATTATAAATATCGTAATCTTATTGATGATGATGCGAAAAGAATTCTAAAGTAGATCTTAGCTTGAACATAAACAAGAAAGCGGATCATTAAGATCCGCTTTTCAAATTTAATATTGGGGATAATTAACCAACTTAATTAAGTTAACCATCTTAATTAAATCGTTAACCAACTTAATTACATACCCCCACCAACAATTACCTAGTCTTCATAAGCAGAAACTGGCGGGCAAGAGCAGACCAAATTCCTATCACCAAAAACATCATCAATACGGTTAACTGTTGGCCAGAATTTGTTAGCCGCTGCTGCTGGCACTGGGAATACCGCTTCTTGTACTGTGTAACCGCGATCCCATACATCAGTAATATCAGCTAAGGTATGTGGTGCATTGTGCAGTGGGTTATCGTCGCTTGACCATTCACCAGACTCAACTTTGCGTACTTCGTCACGAATACAAACCATTGCTTCAATGAAACGGTCAAGCTCAACTTTAGACTCAGACTCTGTTGGTTCAATCATGAAAGTACCCGCTACAGGGAACGACATAGTCGGTGCATGGAAACCGTAATCCATTAAGCGTTTTGCCATATCTACTTCAGTAATACCTGATTCTGCCTTAATAGGGCGTAAGTCGATAATACATTCGTGAGCAACACGGCCATTTTTACCTGTATATAAAATTGGGTAATGTTGGCTTAATTTCTTCGCTAAGTAGTTAGCGTTAGTGATCGCGTATTTAGTTGCGTCAGTTACACCTTTTTTACCTAGCATGGCAACATAAAGGTAAGAGATACATAAAATGCCAGCACTACCGTATGGTGCTGCAGAAACAGCGCCGTTACCTTTGGTGCTTTCATCAACATTGATAATAGCGTGATCAGGTAAGAATGGTGCAAGGTGAGATTTAACACCAATTGGTCCCATACCTGGACCACCACCACCGTGTGGAATCGCAAAAGTTTTATGCAAGTTTAAGTGCGAAACGTCAGCGCCGATAAAACCTGGAGACGTTAAACCAACTTGTGCGTTCATGTTCGCGCCATCAAGGTAAACTTGACCGCCGTTATCGTGAACGATATTACAAATTTCTGCAATCGTTGTTTCATATACACCGTGAGTAGACGGGTAAGTGATCATGATACAAGACAGGTTGTCACGAAGCTCTTCAGCTTTGGCTGTTAAGTCAGCCATGTCAACGTTACCTTCTTTATCACAATCAACAACAACAACTTTCATACCAACCATTTGTGCTGACGCTGGGTTAGTGCCATGAGCAGACGCTGGAATTAAACAAATGTTACGATGCGAGTCACCACGGCTTTCGTGGTATTTGTGAATTGCAATTAAGCCCGCATATTCACCTTGAGCACCTGAGTTTGGTTGCATCGACATTTTGTCGTAACCGGTTAACTCCACTAACCAGTCGGCTAGTTCATCAATCATTTTCTTGTAACCTTGCGCTTGGTTCATTGGCGCAAATGGATGCATATTAGCAAATTCAGGCCATGATACAGGGATCATCTGCGCTGTTGCATTTAGCTTCATGGTACAAGAGCCCAAAGAAATCATTGAGTGGTTCAATGCTAAATCTTTGTTTTCTAATTTTTTGATATAACGAAGCATTTCTGTTTCGCTGTGGTACGAGTTAAATACTGGGTGAGTCAATATTTCAGATTCACGTACTAATGACGCTGGAATTGAAGAATGACCACAGGCAACGAGCTTGTCATCAAGTTCGCTAACATCTAAGCCATGACCTTCGCCTAATAAAATATCGAATAAGCCAGCAACATCTTCACGAGTAGTCGTTTCGTCAAGTGAAATACTGATTTGACCTTCAACGTCTTTACGGAAGTTAACATTAGCAGCTAAAGCACGCGCTACAACTTCGTCTTTGTTATCAAGGTTAAACGTTAAGGTATCGAAATAATGTGCATGAATAGCCGTTAAGCCTTTCGTTGCCGTACCTAAACATAAGATATCAGTAAAACGGTGAATACGTTCAGCAATAACTTTTAAACCTTTAGGACCATGATAAACCGCATAAAACGCAGCCATGTTCGCAAGTAAAACCTGCGCTGTACAAATGTTTGAGTTAGCTTTTTCACGGCGAATATGTTGTTCACGCGTTTGCATTGCCATACGTAATGCAGGGTTATCACGGGTATCTTTTGATACACCAATAATACGACCTGGCAGAGAACGTTTGTATTTATCTGAAGTGGTGAAGAATGCAGCGTGCGGTCCGCCGTAGCCCATAGGCACACCAAAACGTTGGCTTGAACCAATTACGGCATCAGCACCTAATTCACCTGGCGCTTTCAACATCACTAAACTCATGATATCGGCAGCTACAGCAACAATACCTTTTTTAGCATGAATTTTTTCAATTAACTCGCTAATGTCGGTAACTTCACCCGTGGCACTTGGGTATTGTAATAATGCACCAAAAATATCGTGGTCAGCCGCTTCATTAGCTGGCGCTACGATCACGTCAAAATCAAACATTTCAGCACGTTTTTTTACAACATCGATAGTTTGTGGGTAAACATCACTTGAGATAAAGAACAAGTTTGATTTTTTGTTTTTAGAAACGCGTTTTGCTAAAGCCATGGCTTCAGCCGCTGCAGTACCTTCATCTAATAATGAAGCTGAAGCAAGGTCTAAACCGGTAAGGTCTAAACACATTTGCTGGTAGTTTAATAATGACTCTAAACGACCTTGCGCAATTTCTGGTTGGTAAGGTGTGTAAGCCGTGTACCAGCCTGGATTTTCTAATACGTTACGAGTAATAACGCTAGGTGTTAACGTACCGTAATAACCTAAACCAATATACGAGGTGTTTACTTTATTTAAGCTAGCAACGGCTTTTAAGTCTGCCAATGCTTGAACTTCTGTTTTAGTGTCTCCAATTGCCGGCAACTGTGACAAACGAATATCGCTTGGTACAATTTCATCAATTAACGCATCAACTGATTCTGCGCCAATATCATTGAGCATGGCTTGAGTTTGCGCTTCACTTGGGCCGATATGGCGACGAATAAAATCTTGTGTTTGCTCTAGAGAGTCTAACGATTGAGTAGTCATAAAACAGTTTACCTAAAAATAAAAGAAAGCCCCGAGGTGCTATAAAAGAGCTTCGAGGCTTGATAATTGGTTTTCGTAAACAGTCTACTTTTAGGTAAGGCGCTGAAGTTATGAGTCTGTTAAGCTTAGTACACTAAGTGATATAGACGAATAGCAAAGGCAACGCAGCATAAAAGTAGAATGTGACCGAAAATTAGTCTTCGTCGATTGAGTTAGCGTAACCTTCAGCATCAAGCAACGCATCTAATTCTACAGCATCATCTAGCTTGATTTTAAATAACCAACCGTCACCAAAAGCATCTGAGTTTACTAGTTCAGGTGAATCTTCTAAGTCTTCGTTTACTTCAATTACTTCACCAGAAACAGGTGCGTAAATGTCAGAAGCGGCTTTTACTGATTCTGCTACGCAGATGTCATCACCTGTGCTTACTTCGTCACCAACTTCAGGTAATTCAACAAATACCATATCACCTAAAAGATCTTGTGCGTGCTCAGTGATACCTATAGTAACAGTGCCGTCACCTTCGTTTCGTACCCACTCGTGAGACGTTGCATATTTTAATTCTGAAGGAATGTTGCTCATTTTTATTTTCCTATTTGTTATCAATTTGGTTCAATTTTTATTTAAATTAGCTGCCTATTAAATATAGAGCATCTATTTATTTTTTCAATTAAAAAACTTGCTTGCCGTTACGAACAAAACTAGGCTTGGTCACTTGTACTTTCACTAGTTTCTTGCGCATTTCAACTTCTACTATATCGCCGACTTTCACGCTACGAGGTACACGAGCTAAGGCAACACTATGACCTAATGTTGGTGAGAAAGTACCCGAGGTAATTTCTCCGTTACCAAATTCAGTAACAACCACTTGCTGAGAACGTAAAATGCCTTTTTCTTCTAACACTAAGCCAACTAATTTAGGTTGATCCCCCGCGGCTTTTTGCACGGTTAAAATGTCACGTCCAATAAAGTTACGGTCTTCAGGATCCCAGCTAATGGTCCACGCCATGTTAGCCGCTAGTGGTGATACCGTTTCGTCCATATCTAAACCGTAAAGGTTCATGCCCGCTTCTAAACGTAGAGTGTCACGTGCACCTAAACCGCAAGGCGCTACACCGGCATCAATGAGTTTTTGCCAGAAGTCTTCAGTGGCGCTATCAGGCACGATAATTTCGTAACCCTCTTCACCCGTGTAGCCCGTAGTAGCGATAAATAAATCACCCACTTGTACACCAAAAAACGGCTTCATGCCTTCAACAGCCGCAATTTGTGTTGGTGTTAATAACTCGGCAACTTTAGCTTTAGCTTCTGGGCCTTGGACGGCAATCATGCCAAACTCAGGACGCTCAGTAATACTGATATCAAAACCTTCTGCTTGCTTTGTCATCCAAGCTAAATCTTTTTCACGTGTTGCTGAATTAACCACTAAACGGTAATTAGTTTCTGAGAAGAAGTAGATAATTAAATCATCAATGACACCGCCGGCTTCGTTTAACATACCTGTGTATAACGCTTTACCAGCAACAGTTAACTTGGCGACATCGTTAATAACAAGGCGACGTAAAAAGGCTTTGGCGTCACTACCTTGCACATCAACAATAGTCATGTGAGAAACATCGAACATACCGGCATTTTGGCGTACTGCATTGTGCTCTTCTATTTGCGAGCCATAGTTAATTGGCATTTCCCAGCCGTGAAAATCAACCATTTTAGCGCCAGAAGCCAAGTGTTTTGCATGTAATACTGTTTTGCTAGTCATAATCCTACCTAATAAAGTAAAGAGGCTCATCAAATTTGTACTAATTATAGCCGTTGAACCCTGATGATTCAACAAACACACAACCACTAACTCAAATAAAAAACCGACTTACAGAAAAATTCAGAATTTAATTTCCAATATAACAGTGATTTGAAATTTAAACCTAAACAGCCGCTTTGATAGGGGAAATAGCTGCAATAAATTTTATAACTTTTTTCACAACTATTTTTGATGTCACGTTTTAATAACCATTAATTTAAATTAGGCTTGGCTAAGTCAGGTAAATCCGCTTTCAAGCCAAGTGCTTGTTCAATCATTAGCTTTTTGGCAGGTTTAATATTATCAAGCAAGCTCATACCAATACCACGTAGTAATTTAAAACCACTTTGTTGCACGGAAAACGTTTGCTTAATCGCTTCCATGGCACTAATCATTTCAGTCGCTTCGGCTTTTCGATAACGGGCAAAAGCTTTTAACGTTTTTTGATCCGCTAAATCTTGCTCTGAAGTTAAGCCGGCTAGGCTTTGGGCTAATGCAGCAGCATCAAGTAACCCTAAGTTAACGCCTTGGCCAGCGAGTGGATGAATAGTATGTGCCGCATCGCCAATAAGCACAGTGCGATCTTTGACAAAATCTTGTGCTAAACGCATCGTTAATGGGTAGGTAAAACGTTCGCTAATTAATTCAATCGCACCTAACTTACCATCGCTTGCGGCCGTTAATTCTTTAGCAAAATCAACCAAGGAAAGCTCAGTTAATCGTATCGCTTCTTCAGGAGATGTTGAGTAAACAATCGAGCAAGTATCGCTGCTTTGTGGAAAAAGGGGTAAAAAGGCTAAAGGGCCCGTAGGCAAAAATACCTGCCAGGCAGTATTTTTATGACCTTGCAAACATTTAACCGTGGCGACGATAGCGTGGTGATCATAATCACGGCTGATCATGGCTGTGCCACTTTGCTTTCTAACCCAAGAGTTAGCGCCATCAGCGCCAACCACTAGTTTCGCGATTAATGGCATTTGTGGAGCGTTTGTGGCGTCTTGAGCAGGCTGCTCAAAACTAGCAAACACTTCACTTTCACCCATAGCAATATTGGCTAGTTTGTTGTGAGTAAAAAAACTAATCCCTTCATCTTGTTGAGCTTTTTCCCATAATGCATTGCGAATTACTCTATTTTCAATAATCCAACCTAAATGCGCATTTTTTGGAAAGCTATTTAAATCGGCTACTGAGAAATCAAGTTTACCCAGCCCTGCTTTATCCCAAATATGCATATATTCATAAGACTGTAAGCGTTTGTTTTCAATACTGCTCCAAACACCTAAATGTTCAAAAATAGTTTTACTAGCCACATTAATGGCGCTAACTCTTACTTCAGGCTCGCTGGTTAAATCAGCCACAGGTAAAGTATCTGCTATGGCAATGGTTAAGTTGGTATTTTTTCTTAACGCCAACGCTAAGGTTAAACCCACCATGCCAGCACCAACAATTAGAACATCAAATTTTTGCATTTTTATCTCTTAAAAAAATGGTTTCAATAGCCCATTAATTTATTAACTAAAGTATTTTTTATGGGTGAAACATAATTCATCACTTTCAAGCCTATGTTTCTGCCTGCAACCAGCGGTGGTAAGTCATTGGCAAATAGGGTGACTAATGAATCAGTGAGCTCAATGACTTGTTGCTGATCGAATAAACGCTGTTGTGCATATTCATTGAGTAGGGAAAAACTCCCAATGTCATTATTGGCTTGTAAACATTTCTCAAGCAAATTAGACATTAACGCTACATCTCGTAATCCTAAATTAAAACCTTGGCCAGCAATAGGGTGAATGGTATGAGAGGCATTACCTACCAATGCCATACGGTGGTAGGTTTGTTGCTGTGCTTGCAATAACACTAACGGATAAACATCGCGTTTACCCACATGGGTAATTGCACCAAGCCAGCTACCAAAAGCTAGTTCAAGTTGTCGCTTAAATTCGTCATCATTTAAGGCTAAGATTTCATCACTTTGCTCTGGCGACAGGGTCCACACCAATGAACAACGGCTTGCTGAGTTTAATTCACAAAGTGGCAGCATAGCAATGGGGCCAAATTCAGTAAATCGTTCAAAGGCTTTATTTTGGTGAGGCTTTTCAGTTGTAACATTGGCTATTAATGCCACTTGTTGATAATCACTATGACTAACATTGATGCCAGCTAGCTGACGACAGGAAGAATTAGCGCCATCACAAGCCAGCAGCAAACTAGCTTGCAAAAGTTGCCCTGAATTTAGCGCTACAGCAACCTTGTTAGCGTCATTATCAGCTTGCCAATGGATATCGTTAATACTGTCAGGACAAAACCAGTGAACATTGGATTTGTCCGCTAATTCTTTTAATAGACCTTTACCAATTAACGCCATATCAATGACATAACCTAGCGCTGAAACACCGTGCTCTTTTGCCTTAAGTCTGGCTTTACCGTAGTGACCTCGATCAGAGATATCAATTTTTTCAATGGCACAAGCATCATTAGTTAAATGTTGCCAAACGCCTACATCAGCCAAGTAAGCAGCGCTACCATGTGATAGCGCTAAAACACGATCATCAAAAAGCGGCGGGGAATCATGTTGCCGTGTTAATTCGTTAGCTTCAACAATAGCAATAGACAATAAGCTACCATCTTGTTTGGTTAGCTTGGCTATGTTTAACGCCATTAAACAGCCTGATAGACCACCACCAGAAATGATGACATCAAAAGAGTTTATATTATTTTTCATCGCAATTATTTAGCCATCAAGGCCTCAATGTCAGCAACTGTTTCAGGGCAGTTAGCGGTTAAATTTTCACAACCTTGTTCGGTTACGACAATATTATCTTCAATACGAATACCAATTCCACGCCATTGCGCTGCTATTTCTATATTATCAAGCCCCATGTACAGGCCAGGCTCTATCGTTAAGACCATGCCGGGTGAAAACTCACGACATTGTTCTTTGTTATCATTAATATGATAATCGCCAACATCATGAACATCTAAGCCAAGCCAGTGCCCTAAGCCATGAATAAAGTAATCTTTGCAGGCTTTCTCTTTCACTAGTTCAGTCAAATCACCTGACAAGATACCTAAATCAACTAGGCCTTTGGTTAAACATTCATTGGCAATTTTATTCAGTTTTGCAAAAGTAACACCAGGCTTTATGGCTGAAATCACTTGAGTTTTTGTATCAAGTACCAGTTGGTATAAGGCTTTTTGCGGCGCGGTGAATTTACCATTAATAGGGAAGGTACGGGTAATATCAGCGGCATAGCCAAATAGTTCACCACCCGCATCAATTAACAACAACTCGTTATTATTCAGGGCTTCACTATTGTCTGTGTAATGTAAAATATTCGCGTTATCACCGCCTGCAACGATAGTGGCATAAGCCGCATAACGAGCGCCATGGCGAGTAAACTCGTGCAGTATTTCATTTTCAATTTGATATTCGAACAAGCCTGCTTTGGTTTTTTGCATCGCTCTTTGATGAGCTAGGCCAGAAATAGTGTTCACTTGACGCATTAGCGCTATTTCATGACGACTTTTAATTAAACGTAAATCGTCAACGATAGGGTTGGCATCGATGAGTTGAGTAGGCACTTTTGCGCCTTGACGAATACAGCCTCTAACTTGCGCTAAATAAGCGAAAACTTGCTGAGATAATTTTTCATCATCAAAGGAAAAGTAAACATGCTTCAGGCCGTTTAAGTATTGGCCAATTAACTCACTTTGCTCATCAAGTGTGAAACATTGATCAAAGTGATAATGCTGACAGGCTTTTTCTTGACCAATTCTGCGGCCATGCCAAATTTCGTGTTTGCTGTCTTTTGGTAAAGAAAACAAAATGCTCTGTTTGCTGTCAGCTTGTTTTATTAACACTAGCATGGCATCGGGCTCATCAAAGCCCGTTAAATAATAAAAGCTCTTTTTTTGGCAAAAGGCGAATTCTGTATCATTACTGCGAGTGACTTCACTTGCCGCGCTAAAAAAAGCAATACTGTTATCAGCCATTTGTGCGAAGAAATTTTCTCTATGGTTGACAAACTCACTGATTGGCAGTGCTGCAATAGCCGATAAATGTTGATTTTTCATTGCCTGCCTCTAGTGGATTGTGTTGCTTGCGCCATCATTACCTGATTTGGTTGGCAAGGTGCCGAGTTCACTAAAACACAACAATGCTGAAATACGCACATATTCACTGATTTCAAAATAGGCTTGTTCGGTGTCTTCATCTTCTTCCATGTCATCTGAAAGGTTGGCAATTTCGGCAAAATCAGTGAGCACTTCTTTCACTTCGCTTGAAGTCACCGGGCTATCTTTTTGTTGTAAACCAAAACCTAGGTTAAAACCTTGCACCCACGCACCTAACGCATGGCCGCGTTCAACAAGCGAGTCATCATCATCAGGTAACATTAATTGGAACGTATAAGAGTCATCTAAAATATCTGTCCATAATTCACTAAACATTTGTTTAACCGTTGCTTTTATTTTTGCTGGAAAACCTTCACCGTTATTAAACAAATCATTTAACATCGCTATATAAGCTTGGTCTTCAAAGGAAAAACCCGCACAAATTAACCCTGTTAATACACCATGAATTTCACTGGCGTGAGCTTTAATATTTTCAGTAGTGATATCGGCTTGTGCGCTAGAGAAATCAAGCTTGTTATTGGTGGCGGAATTATTCGTCATGGTGCAACTCTATGTTGAGAAAATCTTTTTTGCTATCCTAACACTGCCTCAGTTAAAAGGCATGAAAAATCATAGAAAAATGCTCATTTGCTTGCCATTTACTTGCAACAGGATACCAGCACAGTTATAGTGCAAGCCATTATTGTATATAATTAATTACGCTTGGAATTTTTCTGCAAATGGCTCAACGTACCGTTGAAATAAATGTTACTGATCGCAAACTAAAAGTTGCCTGTCCCGTTGGGCAAGAAAGTGCTTTGCTTAGTGCGGCAGCAGAATTAAGTGAGCGCTTAACTAACGCTAGCAATAGCAAGTCTATTGCCACGCCTGAGCAAGCTTTACTCATGACAGCGCTTAATTTAGCTAATGAATTATTAACAACAAAAAAACAATTGCAAACAGAACAAAAACAAAACCAACAAAAAATTACTCTGCTGCAATCGACTATCGAGCAAGCTTTAACGCCCCCTCATAATAAACAGGCCTAAACACTCTGTTATGATTACAAACAGAATTGCACTCAACTTAGCAAGAAGTCACTCTTTGACTCAAAAAATCCGATTACTAACCATGTCGCCTTTAATGATTTTTCTAAGTGCTTAAGTTAAATACAGAAAATGTTTAAATACAGAACACTTAGCTCTTACCAGTTAAAAAACACTTAAAACTGCAGATTTATCCGCTATAATAGTTCTGTCTTCTGGGGTGTTTGTATGCGAACTACGTCCCTGAGCCGATAAGTTTTACCTTAGGGAGTTGACTATCAGCTATTGTGCAAGCCCGGCTCGTATCGGGAAGCCTACGGTTAATACGACACTCCCGCCCTGAACACACGGTGTTCAGGACTATTGTGAGCTGCGGCATTCTGGAAGTCCTTTCCTTTCTTAGTACCTTTTATGTATCGAACATCTTTAAGCTGCGGCTTGAATTCAATATCGCGAAATAATTTTTTTCTATTTCACACCTATCTTCGAAGTACCTTAACACGTACTTTGAGTTAAGACACTTAGGCGATAGACAAGCAATAGTGCAGCGATAAATATTTACTTATGCCCATTCACCTTTGCTACATCTTCGCCAACATTATGATTAAAAGTTAACATTCACACCAAAGTGAAAGGCACGAGGCTGACCACCAAAGAAGCGATAAGAGCCATAGGCGTAATCCGCACGACTAGCGTATTTTTCATCGGTGAGGTTTTCAATGCGCGCAAACAAATTAATCTTAGCACTTACTTGCATAGCACCGCGAAGCTGCCACAGATTGTGCCCTTCATACTCATGTTCATTTGATGGGTCTAAATAGTAATCTCCCATATGTAACCATTCAAGCTCAAGCTTAGTGCTTGCTGTTGGTAACCAGCTTAATCTGGCATTGGCCTGCTGTTTCGGAGCGGTATCAATTTCATTATCGTGCACTACGCCGCTGCTTTGACGATCAAATTCATATTCATGCTGGCCATAGCTGTAATTTATCGCCGCACTAAGCGAATCACTGAGCTCATAGTTTACGCCTAGTTCAAGCCCTTGATGTGAGGTTTCACCATCGGTAACATTTAAGCCACTGGCATCACGAAAGAAGAAATTTTTCTTGGTCATATGATAGACCACCACTTCATAGCTTAGCCTATCACCAATGCCACGTAGTCCTAATTCACCGCTACTGATCTCTTCGGAGTCAAGCTCCCCTGCCACCTGCTGTTTTTGCAAACGATATAAATCTGTAGCTTGTGGCGCTCTAAAACCTTGTGACCATGCGCCAAATAATGCTGTATTTGCGCTCAAGCGATAATTAAAGCCAAGTTTGGTGCTGGTATTATTAAAACTGTCATCACTGTCTTCTGGGCGTTTGAATAAGCAAGGGATTGGCTCATCCACATTATTTACACAGGCGCTACCATCCGCTTTGGTTGTACCATCGGCGACTAGATTGTCGTAACGATAGGTGGTGGCGTCAAAACGAATGCTGCCGGTGAATGTTAGCGCGTCGCTCACTTGCCAGTCCCCCTGAACATAGGGCGCTATGATAGTGGCATCAACTTGATAATCAAAATGGATCCCTTGTTGACGAGCCTTGCCCCAACTATAGGTATCAGGTTTTTGCTGTGTTTGAGTGAGCTCCCCTGCTGTCCATTCTGCATCAACCCCCATCACCAGTGCTAGGCTAGGATCAATTTGCCAATAATAGTTACTAACCATGCCTAAACTATAGTGGCTATTCTCTTCTATCGCCTTTGACGGCAAGTAATGCTGGCGAAATTCCATTTCATTGACCCGAAAATACGGGGTAATACTAAAAGAGCTATCATCGCTTAATGTCCGTTGCCAGCGCGAGGCAACACGTAATGAGGACCACTTACGGTAAGCATCAGTGTCACAGTTTTTTTCCATCGCATCACGGTCTTGATATAACTTGTCATCATCATAAACAGAGCTATAGCAATCACTGCCATTGTCCTTGGAAGAAATAAATCCGGCAGTATCTTGATCAAGAACGAAGCCAGAAATCAAAGTGCTAAATTTATCACTGCCCTGCTCATAATCATGTCGGCCATTGACTTTAAAAGAAGAAAAACTACTGTTATCACGATAACCACCGTCATCAATAGCCTGAAAATTACCGCTAACCCCATGTTGGCCCATATCACGACCAATAGTACCTTGAAGCTGATATCTTTCGTTGGCACCAAAAATCAAGGAGGCTTCTCCTTCATCACTGGGTGCTTTGGTCAAGACATTAATTACGCCATGCACCGCATTAGAGCCATAAACCGCACTCGCCGGCCCGCGGATCACTTCGATTTCTTCGGCTTGTGCAAGGTTTAGCTCTGACAGGCCGTTATTATTTGCAAAACCTGCAGCTCTTGTGGCAATACCATCTTCAAGAAAAAGATAGGCCCCCGCAGCACCCGGCCCAGTTAATACTGGAGAGCGTAGCGAAGGTAGTGATTCCATGCCGTTATTTGTTTGAATATGAACACCGGTTGCACGATTAAGAATATCACTGGGATGAACAGCGCTAACCACCTCAATATCTTCAGCCGATATTCTATCGGCATTACCTGAAAAGCTCAGCAAGTCAGATGCTTGACGGCTACCCGTGACGACAATAACTTCAGTGTTATCAGCTTGTGTTTGCTCAACTTTTTCAACAGCGAGTACTACTCCTGTAAAACTGGTTAATGATAAGGCAAGGTAAGGAAGTAAAACGTGATAAGATTTTGGGTACATCAAGTTGCTCTCAAATTAGATAACACATAGCTCTAATCCTATGTAGATTATCTTAACAATACTGTCCTCCTTTAGTATGACTCTTATCATCTTTTAGTGAGTAAACCAAAAACCTATTCGCCAAGTGCATCATTCACAGATAACGCTTCTGTTCTATTTTCCTTTCTCTTGGACTTTTGCCATTTTTTCATTCAAGCGTTGGCGATAGTTAGCTTTTGCTAACTGCTGTAAATCTTCTACCTGATCGCTTTCATCAACAATCTCACAGCCCAAAAATGTTTCTATGGCATCTTCCAATGAAACGACACCGGCTGTTTGGCCAAAATGATCTTCAACAATAAAAAGGTGTTCTTGGCGTTTGATAAATAAGTCCAGCAGCTTTAATACCGGTAAACTTTCAGAAACACGGCCAATGGGATTGGCAATAGCTTTAACGATATTTTCACCTTGACTGTCTCGCTCTTGCTCATACAAAGGGGCTTTTAGAATAAAGCCGGTAATAGTATCAATGGTGTCTTTAAAGATAGGAATACGAGTGAAGTTTGCCGTTTTTTCGTTAGAGATTGCCTCAGACACACAAGTATTCTCATCAATGGCATGAACAACACTTCTAGGGGTTAATATGTCTTTTGTTTTCACTTCCCTCAACTTTAAAATATTCTCTAACAATTGGCTTTCTTGACTATCTAATGTGCCACCTTTATGACTTAACGCGGCAACCGTGAGTAACTCCTCTCTGCTAATAACCTCACGTTTTCCACTACTAAATAGTCGGGTAAGCAAAGAAGAAATCCATACAAAGGGATAAACCAGTTTGACTAAAAATGAAATAATGTAAGCCGAAGGTATGGCCAAGCTTCGCCAAAAAGTTGCACCTAATGTTTTAGGAATAATTTCAGAAAAATACAAAATAGCTAAGGTTAACAAAAAGGCTATTAAGGTTTCTTTTTGCTCACCATAAATGCGAATAGCCTGCGCGCCGACACCAGCAGCTCCCATGGTATGGGCAAACGTATTAAGGATTAAAATGCTTGAGATAGAGTGGTCTAGTTTTTCTTTTACCTGAGAAAGTACTTTTGCCCCCTTTGCTTTTGCTTCTAATTTTTGCGCGACAAAAGTAGAGGTAACGGATAGCAAAACAGCCTCTAAAATAGAACATAAAAAAGATACGCCAATAGCAATAACTAGGTAGGTTATAAGTAATGTCATCTTGGTATCTTTTTATCCCTATAAAAGCGCTGTCAATAATCATTATAGTACTATATCGTTAACGCTGTTTAAACGAACTTAACTAGCAAGGTAAATGAGAAGATATATAAAACACCGCTAGCGTACATTAACTTATTACGACCAAAACGATCAGATATCGCACGACCAATAAAGCTAACCAATACCGCAACCACCGCGACAGTTGAAAGTATCAAACCCATTTGCGTAGCAGATAAGGCAAACTGTTCATACAAGATAACGGCAAGAAAAGGCTAAACCATATAATAGCTGCCACGGGTAATAAACGAACCAAACAGTAAAGTCCACATTAAAGGTGGAAATTACTTTAACCGCTGTAATGACACATCGCTATTCACTATGTTCCCTCAGAACTCATTATTGAATGTTATATGCTAGCAGTTTACACCTAATTATGTAAACAAAAAACCTTACAATACATTTTGCTAAGCTCTTTCTTTCCCTAAGAAAGAATATAGTAAAAATTATCATACAATAATTTAAGCCATTTAGACGTCTAGGCGTAAAAAAGCTAGAAAAAAATCTTTAAAGCATGTAACATCGCCCCATTATTTTATTCTCCACTATTGCAGAGGATTTATGTCTAGACATTTTTTTACTTCAGAGTCTGTTTCTGAAGGTCACCCAGATAAAATTGCCGATCAAATTTCAGATGCGGTTTTAGACGCGATTATCGCCAAAGATAAATATGCTCGTGTTGCTTGTGAAACTATGGTTAAAACGGGTGTTGCCATTATTTCAGGTGAAGTAAGTACCGATGCTTGGGTTGATTTAGAAGCCATCACCCGTAATGTGATTAGTGATATTGGTTACACCTCATCTGACGTCGGTTTTGACGGCGAAACTTGTGGCATTATGAACTTAATTGGTCAGCAATCACCTGAAATTGCTCAGGGTGTTGATCGCAGCAAGCCTGAAGATCAAGGCGCTGGCGATCAAGGACTTATGTTTGGTTACGCCACGAACGAAACCGAAACCTTAATGCCTGCGCCACTTTATTATTCTCACCGTTTAGTAGAGCGCCAAGCAGAAGCTCGTCGTTCAGGGGTTTTACCTTGGTTACGTCCTGATGCAAAATCACAAGTAACCTTTATTTATGAGGACAATAAGCCTGTCGCCATTGATACCGTGGTTCTGTCAACGCAGCATAATCCGGAAATCAAGCAAGCAGATTTAGTGGATGCGGTAATTGAAAACATTATAAAGCATGTACTACCTGCTGAGTTATTAACTAAAGACACTAAATATCATATCAACCCCACAGGCCGTTTTGTTATTGGTGGTCCGGTAGGTGATTGTGGTTTAACGGGTCGTAAGATTATCGTTGACACATATGGCGGCATGGCGCGCCATGGTGGCGGTGCTTTCTCAGGTAAAGATCCATCAAAAGTAGACAGAAGTGCCGCTTATGCTGGTCGATATGTAGCAAAAAACATTGTTGCCGCAGGTCTTGCTGATAGATGTGAGATCCAAGTATCTTATGCTATTGGTGTTGCTGAACCAACCTCTATTTCAATAGATACTTTTGGCACAGGTAAAGTTGACGAAGAGCGTTTAGTTGAACTGGTACGCGAGCATTTTGATTTACGTCCTTACGGCATCACTAAAATGCTAGACTTATTACACCCTATGTATCAACAAACAGCGGCTTATGGTCATTTTGGTCGTGAGCCATTTGAAATGACGGTTGGTGATGATACTTTTACCGCCTTCAGTTGGGAAAAAACCGACAAAGCGGATGATTTACGTAAGTCTGCAGGGTTATAACCCTAAGTTTCGAATTTCAAATTTAGAAAATTTTAAAAGCCAGCATCCTTAATAAAGATGCTGGTTTTTTATTTCTAAGACTCAAAAACTAAATAGTTAATAGCCAACATTGTTTTTTGTTACTTTCGCCCTTATCTTTGAACTATCTTTAAAGAATATCCTAACCTTGTATAAAAAATATGCCTAAAACACGTATTTATCAAAACAGTGAGTTTATCGTCAATGAAAGGATTAAGTTATCTGATGATGCCTTTGGTCATATTGTCAGGGTTTTACGGTTAACTGAAGGCGATATAGTTGCTCTTTTTAATGGCTATGAGGCATGTCAATACACAGCTAAATTAGTGGAAATAAAAAAGAAACACGCCAGCGTAGAAATTATCAGCCAAACAGCGGTGAATAATGAGTCACCGGTGAATATTCATTTAGGCCAAGGGATTTCTCGCGGTGATCGTATGGATTTCACTTTACAAAAGTCGGTAGAGCTTGGCGTTAATAAAATCACCCCCTTATTTACTGAGCGTTGTGGGGTAAAATTATCTGCTGAGCGATTAGCGAAAAAGCGGGATCAGTGGCAAAAAATTGTTATCAGTGCCTGCGAACAAAGTGGTCGCTGTTTTGTGCCTGAAGTTACACAACCTATGCTTTTACAAGACTGGCTAAATGAAAGTACTAAAGCACTAAAACTAAATTTACACCCTAAAGCTGAACACTCAATTATGACTTTACCTTTTGTGTTTGAAGGCGATAGTCAAGAAGTTAGATTACTTATTGGCCCCGAGGGCGGGTTAAGTGATGAAGAAATAAACCAAGCAAATCAAGCTGGCTTTCAAGATATTTTACTTGGCCCAAGAGTATTAAGAACAGAAACCGCGGCACTTACCGCCATTACCGCTTTGCAGTGTCGCTTTGGCGATTTAACGTAAATTAAAAGATTAATGACAGGATAATAAAATGACCCTAGCTAATACCGTAAAAATGGGCATTGTGATGGATCCAATATCACAAGTAACAGTCGCTAAAGACTCTTCGATGGCAATGATGCTTGAAGCTCAAAAACGTGGTTACGAAATTTATTACATGGAAATGAAAGACTTGTACCTTGACCGTGGTCAAGCCCGAGCTAGTACCCAAAAAGTCAAAGTATTTGATGACGCCCAGCACTGGTATGAATTATCAGATCAACAAGATATTGCCTTAAGTGAACTTGATGTTATTTTAATGCGTAAAGATCCGCCTTTTGATACCGAATTTATTTACGCGACTTATATGCTTGAGCGCGCCGAAGTAGAAGGCACTTTAATCGTTAATAAACCACAAAGTTTGCGCGACTGTAATGAAAAACTATTCACCGCTTGGTTTGCTGATTTAACTCCACGTACATTAGTCACTAGAAATGATGTTCAAATTCGTACTTTTTATAATGAGCTTAACGATATTATTATCAAACCACTTGATGGCATGGGTGGCTCTTCTATTTTTCGCATTAAGGAAAATGATGCCAATGTTGGCGTGATCATTGAAACCTTAACCAATCACGGCCAGCAATACGCCATGGTGCAAGAGTTTATGCCGGAAATTGTTGATGGCGATAAGCGAATCCTCATTGTAAACGGCGAGCCTATGCCCTACTGCTTAGCACGTATTCCAGCTACAGGTGAAACACGTGGTAACTTGGCCGCTGGTGGGCGTGGTGTTGCTAGACCGCTTAGCCCAAGTGACAAACTCATTGCCGAAACCATTGCCCCAGAGCTTAAAAAGCGTGGTTTATATTTTGTTGGCTTAGACATTATAGGTGATAAAGTCACTGAAATTAATGTCACTAGCCCAACCTGTATTCGCGAAATAGAAGCCGCTTACCCAATTAATATTAGCGGTAAATTGATGGATGCCATCGAAGAAAGTATTGGCAAGTAAGAAAAAGCTTAAGGTAAATATATGCAAAGTTTAGAGAATCAGTTTTTAATTGCCATGCCCTCATTAGGTGATGATTATTTCAATAAAACCGTCACCTATATTTGCGAGCATAATGATGAAGGGGCGATGGGCTTAATTATCAATATGCCTGTAAATATCACTTTGCATGATTTGTTAAAACAAATTGAAGAAAATGAAAGTGAGGATGCAACTAAAGATAAAGACACAGTGGCACAAGCAAGCAGTCTTGAACAAGAAAGTAGCCCTGCTGCTGAAAACATTACCCTTGCCCACAGTTTAGAGCAATTAGTATTGTCTGGCGGTCCTATTTCTCAAAATCGTGGTTTTGTTTTACATAGAACTCAATCGGGGTGGAAAAGCTCTCTCGCCCTTAGTGATGACATCATGATCACCACATCTAAAGATATATTAATGTCGTTAGGAACAGAAAATGCGCCTGAGCAATATATGGTTACCTTAGGCTATGCCGGTTGGGGGCCAGGTCAACTTGAAGCTGAATTACAAGCCAACTCTTGGCTAACTATTGATGCCGACAGTGATATTTTATTTAATACCCCCATTGAACAGCGCTGGCAAAAAGCCACCGAAAAACTGGGTATTGATATTGCCCATTTATCATCAGATATTGGTCATGCATAAAGTCGTTATTTAAAGCGAGTCAAACGTGGCAAAGACCCAGTTCCTAGCCCATTACTTAATAGTTGAAGTTCATCAAGGAAATCACTGTGGCAAAAAAATTGGCTAAAGAAATAGGTCAACGCACCATTATTGGTTTTGATTTTGGTAAAAAATATATTGGTGTTGCTGTCGGTCAAGAAATTACCGGCAGCGCTTCTCCGCTTGGCTCAATTAAAGCCAATAACGGCATTCCACATTGGGACTCTCTCGCTAACTACTTAAAGGAATGGCAACCTGATTTAATTGTGGTTGGTCTCCCCCTTAATATGGACGGTAGTGAGCAACAACTTACTAAAGATGCGAAAAAATTTGGTAACCGTATTGCGGGGCGCTTTGGCGTAAAAGTTGAATTTCAAGATGAACGGTTAACAACGGCTGACGCCAAAGAACAGTTATTTTCTCGCGGTGGTTATAAAAATTTGAAAAAAGATAACATCGACGCTGAATCTGCCCGACTCATTATTGAAAGTTTTTTCGAACAAAGTTATCAGTAATGATGAATAGTAAAGCAATTTAAAGCCTCATTGAGTATGAATATTCTGTCAATAATATCACCTTTGATTACTGTTGCTTTGCTGGGCTTTATTTGCACCAAAAGCCGATGGCTGAGCAAGGAGCAACTAAACGCCTTAAGTAAATTTACCTTCTCAATCAGTATTCCGGCGTTTTTATTTTATCAAATGTCAAAGGCTGATTTTAGTGAACAAGTCAGCCCACAATTATTTGCCGCATTCTATTTGCCTGTTTTAAGCTGTTATTTCATTGCTTGGCTCATTAGCTATTTTTTTTATCGAGAAAAGCAGCCCTTAAATTCAGATAATTCTGTGCAAAAAAATAGCGCGGCATCCGCCGTTTTTGCCTTAGGTGCCAGTTATTCCAACACTATCATTGTTGGTTTACCCGTGCTACTCGCGGCAATGGGTGAGCAAGTGATAGGCATTATTTTTTTAATCGTCACATTTCATAGCGCTATGCTGTTTTCCTTAACCAGCGCGGTTATAGCAAGAGTAAACTCGAAAAATAGCAGCCAGAAATTTAACGGATTTAACTTCATCAAACAGACGGTAAATAACCCACTTATTATTAGTATATTATCGGGTTTATTGGTAAACCTATTAGGGATTAACTTGCCTGATTTTTTACAACAAAGTTTATCGTTAATTTCCAAGCCCGCCATCGCTTTAGCCTTATTTGTTTTAGGCGCGTCTCTGGCCTTTTATCAGGTACGCCAAGAACTCACTTTTATCAGCATTGCCTGCTTTACTAAATTAATATTACTGCCAGGGTTAGTCTTGGTAACGGCTAATTATATATTCAATCTAGCGCCATTTATTGTCACTGTCTTGGTGATATTAAGTGCCTGCCCAACGGGGGTAAATGCTTATTTAATTGCCGCCACTCATCAACAACATCAACAAACCGTTGCAGGTAGCGTGGTAGTAAGCACGCTTGTCAGTATAATCACCATCCCTTTATGGTTGAGCTTCGTTTTATGAGGCAGGCATTTTAGCCACCAGCAGGTCGATAAAACAGCGTACCTTAGGGGATAAATGTTTTCGGCTGGGATAAATAGCATAAACATCAATAGTTGGGGCTAGATAATCAGTAAATAGCACTTCAACTGATTTATCTCTAAGTGCGTGTTCCATGGCAAATTCAGGTAAACGACATATTCCCTGCCCTGCCAGTACCATAGCCAACTCCATATGCGCACTATTGCAAAGCACTTTGCAATTTACATCAACAAAAATATCTTCATTGTGTACGCTTTTATAATGCCAACGAGTTGGATTTTTTAAGTTACTATAACAAAGACACTGGTGATCGATTAATTGTTCTGGCTTATTTGGTCGACCAAAACCTTGCAAATAATCACTAGACGCTACCGTGTATGCTTTACAGCTATATATTTTCCGACAAATCAAGCTAGACTCTTCAAGCTGACCTGTGGCTCGGATCACCAAATCAAAACCTCCTTGCACCAGATCAACATGACGATCATTTAGATCTAATTCCAACAGAACATCAGGATAAAGCTGCATATATTCAAATAGAATATTTTGCAAATAGCCTTGGGCAAATGCCACAGGACAGCTTATTTTGAATTTTCCTTTGGGTTTTATATTACTTTGATTGACTAAAGCTAAAGCATCTTGAGCATCAAATACCAGCTGCTGGCATTGATCAAAATACAACTGACCTTCTGGTGTTAAACTCAACGAACGTGTAGTACGGTTTAACAAACGCACCGACAAACGTGCTTCCAATTTATTAATTTCTTTACTGATATAAGAATTAGAATGGCCGGTTAATGCTGCGGCGGCAGAAAAGCTGCCACAGTTAACCACTTGAGTGAAAATAACCACGCCATCGAACAGTTTAGTTTGCTTTTCATTTATAGTCATATGGAAATAGTCATATTACTTTTAGGGGATTAATTACATATAACAATCAATGTATACTAGCCTCCATCAACTTGTCAAAGGAAGTTAACTTATGAAATTATTAGCCTTTGCTGCTAGCAGCAGCTCAAAATCAATTAACAAACAACTCGCTACTTATGCTGCTTCACAAGTAGTGCATAATGACGGCGTTGAAGTAGAAATTTTAGATATTAATGACTACGAAATGCCGTTATTTAGTGAAGATAAAGAAGCGCAATTAGGACAACCACAACAGGCAAAAGACTTCTTTGCTAAGTTAGGTGAAGCTGATGCAATTATTATTTCATTTGCAGAGCACAATGGCTCTTACACAGCGGCTTATAAAAACTTATTTGATTGGACATCACGTATTGACCAAAAGTTATTTCAACATAAGCCCATGCTATTATTAGCAACGTCCCCTGGCTCTGGAGGGGCAGCCTCAGTACTAGCAGCCGCAGTAAACTCTGCCCCTTATTTTGCTGGTGATGTTAAAGCTAACTTATCTATTCCAAGCTTTTATGATAATTTTGATATGGAAAAGCAACACTTAAGCAGCCCAGAGTTAGAAGACAAATTGCAAAGTGCAATAGTATTATTAAGCCAATAACCTGTAATAAATAATAAGCCTCGTTGCTCTCACTGATACAATTTAAGAAAGATCTCGCTGGTAAACGTTCGAGATCTTACTTATTCACTGACACTATTTAGCGTCAGCTCATTTTCACCCATTTCATCATCTGCAACTTTACGACCCGCCCCCACCAAACAAACTAATGTTGAAACAAATGTTGCGATACATAACTTCCAAGTGAAGGCCAAATCAAAATTTAACGCTGGTGGCAAATACAGTGTTTGAATATAAGGCTGGAAAAATAAGGTAATGACAAACCCTGTGAGTAAAGCGGCGGTGACCGAATCTTCACTGCCTCGTTTCGTAAATAGCGCAGTGAAATAAACCCCCAGTAAGCCACTATATGAAAACAACATGACACTCAAAGCAAAAGCTAACAATGGCGTATCAGTATATTGTTGCCAGTAAAAACACAATACCGACATAGTCGCTAAAGCTACAGCAACAATAATCATGCTGACTTTACCTGCCTTCACATAATGACTATCTGCAAGCTTTAGCCCTTTGTTTAAGTTATAAGGACGATACAAGTCTTGCACCAGTACTGATGACATTGAGCTTAAACCTGAATTAAGCGTAGATAAAGCGGCGGCAATAATCCCTATGGTCACTAAACCACGCACGCCAGCAGGTATTTGATTTAACACATACGACATAAACACCGTCACTTTTGCGCCGTCAAATGATGCCATCGCCGTTGCGGCCCCTTCACCCATGATCTCTGGACGTTGGTAAAAAATAAACAATAATAAGCCAATAAGCAAAAACAAGAACATTACCGGGATCACCATCACCACAGACAATAACATAGCTTTACTGCCCTCTTTGGCTGTTTTACAAGTTAACACCCTTTGAGTCATATCTTGATCTAAACCAAAAGCGGCAATATTGAGTAATAAAAAGCCGCTAATAGATGACCAAAAGCCAAACATTGTGGCGCTGCTAAAATCTACATCAAAATTAACGAGTGTCAGCTTTGATGATTGCGTAAAGCCCGCTGTTGCAACAGAAGGTTCTTGTAGTGCGGTAACTATTGTTGGAAAATCAGCGGGAATAGCAATGACTAAGAAATAGATGACAAATATTGCCGCGCTGATATAAACAATAGCTTGAATGACATCACTGTAAATAACCGAACGTACGCCGCCAAAGACGGAAAACAACAAGCCAATAACGGTAATAATCACGGTGGCATAAATAATACTATCCGCAGCGATATCACCAAATAAGATCATAGCTACAGCAATAGCCGCCATATACAAACGCGCACCACTGGCAAAGACTCGCCCGAACAAATACATGATTCCCGCATGTTTTTTTGCTCTCGGCCCTATTTGTTGCTCAAGCAACTCATAAACGGTAAAAACCTTATATTGATAAAACTTAGGAATAAGATAAATAGCGACAAAAAATGCCGCCATAAAAGCACCAATATGAGTGGCTAAATAAGATAAGTCACCCCGATAGCCCATGTCAGGACCACCTAAAAAAGTCGCTGCCGATTGCGAAGTGGCTAACACAGAAATAGATACCATCCACATAGGCATCGCATTGCCACCAAGAAAGTAATCTGCACTGCTAGTGGATTTCTTACGATTTAGCCACCAGCCAGATAGCAATAAAATTGCCCCATAGGCAATAAAAACCAACCAATCTAACCCCGTATACTGCGCACTCATCAAAGGGCTTCCCCTAAACACATCTTTATCTGTTTAAAACTATATTACTTGCTTGCCACTGTAAACATCGAATTTACCCGACAAAACCCAGCCTAATCAGGTAAAAAACTTAACTTTGTGCGCTGATAAATGGTAATTAAGGTTTTATTGCCAAACATCAAACCTGCTGATGTTTTAGGGTCAAGTATTAATGAGCTTAAGTTATAACAAATAGGTAAGTCAGCTAGGTGTCGAGTTGTGAAGTTAAGTAGTAATATAACTTGAATATAAATGCCGCTTAGAATAGATTGTTCAGTATTCTAAATAGCTTATGCTACCTCATTAAAAAAGCGATCAAACCTGATGACAACACAAAAGCACTTTCCTTATATAAATGATCAAATGTTTGCTGAGGATGTTGCGCTTAGCGATATAGCTAAACAAGTAGGCACTCCCTTTTATTGTTATTCAAATACCGCTATTGGACAAAATTACCAAAATTATCAGCAAGCTTTTTCAGATCAAGATTCGCTAATTTGTTATGCGGTAAAAGCTAACGGTAACCAAGCTGTGCTTTCTACCCTAGCAAAATTAGGCTCAGGTGCTGACGTTGTATCGGAAGGTGAAATTCGTCGAGCGCGTGCTGCTGGTATACCCGCTAATAAAATTGTTTATTCTGGTGTTGCCAAAACTAAATCTGAAATAGAGTACGCATTAAGTGAGGGAATTTTCCAATTTAATGTTGAGTCTGAGCCAGAGCTTGAGCTCATTAACCAAGTGGCCAAAGGTTTAAATAAAATCGCCGCTATTGCTCTTCGAATCAATCCTGATGTTTGTGCTAATACCCATGCCAAAATATCAACAGGTAAGTCTGAAAACAAGTTTGGTGTACCTATCAGTAAAGCGCGCCTTGCCTACAAACAAGCAGCATTATTGCCGAATATAAAAGTACAAGGTGTTGATGTTCATATTGGCTCTCAACTAACCCAACTTGCGCCATTTGAAGAGGCCTATAAACGTATAGCCCAGTTAGTTATTGACCTTAGAGAAGATGGTCATGACATTAGCGTAATCGATATTGGTGGTGGTTTAGGTATAACTTACCATGATGAGCTTATTCCAGCTAAACAAGATTACGCTGGGGTTGCAAAAGCACAATTAGGCCATTTAAATTGCAAAATAGTGATTGAACCAGGTCGCTCATTGCTGGGTAATGCAGGTATCTTAGTGTCAAGCGCCGTCTTTGTTAAAGCAGGTGAAGAACGTCAGTTTTTAATCCTAGATGCGGGTATGAATGACCTTATTCGCCCCAGCATGTACGATGCCTACCATGATATTTTGGCTGTTGATAAATCAAATGCAGTGCTTAAGAGCTACGATGTTGTTGGCCCTGTATGTGAAACAGGTGATACCTTTGCTAAAGCGCGTCAGGTCAATGAGTCTAAGTCAGGGGACTTAATTGCCATCATGAGTTGTGGCGCTTACGGCGCCGTAATGGCATCCACATACAATACCCGTATGTTAGTCCCCGAAGTGATGGTAAAAGAAAGTGCGTTTGCCGTAATTCGTCAACGACCTTCTTACCAAGAAGTGATTAACGCTGATTCGGTGCCTGATTGGATTTAAAAAGCAACGATAAATAAAGATTACGAGTTACTAAAGATGTTTTCGAAACTCGTAACTAATTACTCGAAACTATGGTTAACACCAACTTGCTTCACTTTCTGGTTTATTAAGTTGCTCCTCAATATTGGCTAACAATACCCGGTAACCAACATTACCATATAAGGTTTGTCGGCCATTATCTATAATATAGGAAGGGCTACCTTTTAATGATAGTCCTTTGGCTTGTTGGTAATTACGCATCAAACCCGCCATAGCACTACCATCTACAATAGCTTTATTTACTTGCCTGCTATCAAGGCCTGCGTCTTCTATCAGTGTAAAAAGTACCTTAATATTACTAATATCTTTAGCCTTAACAAAAAAGGCTTGTCTAAATATTAAGGCTAAATTAATACTGTGCTGGCACGAATATGCCAGCTCAATAGCTTTTAACACTAAATGCGGGTTAGCCGATGACATAGGTCGTACTTTGGTCCAAATATCAGTATTAATATGCGCATCTTCATAGGCTGATGCCGACTCAACCACATGAGCGGCAAAGCCATGGTAACCACCACGATCGTGCCATTGAGTTGGTATTTTAGTTAGCACATCACCAAAAATATCAAGGTAGTGATAGGTAAACTCAATTTTATCACCCAGCTTTTTATTTAATTCATCAATTCTTCTTTGGGCTATCCATGCCCAAACGCATAAGACATCACTATAATAATCAATAACTAATGGTTTACTCATAACTCTAATCCTGCTTAGAAGGGTTACACCTTATCTTGAGTAACACTAAAACACACAGCACACGTCATCTAACATGCTGGTGATAACCCAAACGTTTTTATAGCCCAAGCGTGTTAACTGCTCAGCTGATAAAGTAGCTCTAGCGCCAGTTGCACAGTGAATAAAAATAGCTAGGTCTTCATTGGGATGTTTTTTTAGCATGGTCATTTCCAATAAACCACGTGGAATATTAATAGCACCACTTGCTGATTTTTCATTAAATTCGGCGGGTTCGCGCACGTCAATAATAATACCATTCTCACTTTTGCATTTCACAGCAGCATCCGCAGCGGTAATGGTATTGAGTGTCTCCCTCGCCTTAGCGATAATTTCTGGGATAGTTTTTAACATATATCTTCCTTAAACTTTAGCTGGCTAACGACATTCTGCATTGCTTTCTTTTAAGCCTAGCTTTTTCAAAATGGTCATCATTAAACACCACTTGCTAATTGATGATTGTAATAAGTTCACCCCAATAAACGCAGTAAACCACATCCAGTTTGGCGAATGGAATTGAGTAAGGATAAGCGATAGCAGGATCATTATGCCTGCAATCATGCGAAGTGCTTCATTTACCGTCATAGTAATACTCCTAATAAAAATTATAAAACATTAGCTTTTGCTAATCTAAGTTTATATTAGCCTTTACTAATTTAAAGTTCAATAGTAAACTTTAATAAATTTACCTTCAATTTATGGCTTCATCATGACTACTGATCCGCAGAAATTAGCAGAAAATGCCCAACAGGTTGCTGCTATTTTAAAGCAGCTTTCAAACCCACATCGTTTAATGATTTTGTGTTGCATCACCCATGGTGAGCTGACGGTAGGTGATTTAAACGAGCAAATTGATTTATCACAATCAGCATTATCCCAGCATTTAGCTAAATTAAGAGCAAGCAATATTGTCAGTACCAGGCGTGAATCTCAAACCATTTACTATAAAATTGCCAACCCAAAAATTAAAGTTTTACTCGAGGTTCTACAGCAGCAATTCTGCCCTGATAGCTAAACGATAAACATAAAGAAAGGCTGATTTACCATGCAAATAGCAACAAACTTCACTGCTAAATTGATCAACAGCGTTTTAACAAGCAAAGCCCCATTTGTTATTTTAATCTTGTCAATATTCGCTGGCATATTGGCTTTAAACTACACCCCAAGAGAAGAAGAACCTCAAATTGTCGTGCCGATGATTAATGTTGTAGTCAGTGTACCTGGGGTAAATGCTAAGCAAGTTGAGCGTCAAGTTACCACACCGTTAGAAAAGCTGTTGGCACAAGTCAATGGTGTTGAACATATTTACTCGGTAACCAATAACGCTCAAGCGATAGTGACTTTACGCTTTCATGTCGGCGAAAGCCGTGAGCGAGCATTACTAAACACCTATAACAAGCTTCACTCTAATACCGATAAAGTACCCGCTATTGTCAGCAATTGGCGCGTACAACCTATTGAAGTTGATGACGTTCCTATTGTAATGCTGGCACTGTGGAGTAGTGATGATAAAGTCGTTGATGATTATAGTTTGCGCAGGCTTGCAGAAGAAGTATCAACCTTTTTGCAAACCATTGATGATACCAGCGAAGTTAATATAGTAGGTGGTCGCTCAAGAGAAATACAAGTAAATCTAGACCCTGAACAAATGACGGCAAGAAAAATTGCCATCAGTGATGTTTTTAACGCCATTCAAGCCTCAAATACCTTACAGCATCATGGTAATATTACTTTAGAAAATCAATCTTTTCGCCTTGAAAGTGGTGATGTTTTTCGCGATATTGAAGCTTTACAGCAAACCCCTATTATTGTTGTTGATGGCAGTGTGGTGTTATTAAAAGAGATAGCCAATGTTATTGATGGACCAGCAGAGCAAAACAACTATACATGGATAGATTTTGCCAATAATCACCAACAACAACACTATGCAAAAAATACAAAAAACGGCGACTACCCTGTTGTTACCATTAGTATTGCTAAGCAACGAGGCAGCAACGCAGTCACGGTAGCACAGGCCGTTCATGATAAAGTCGACGAATTACACCAGACTATTTTCCCTGAAAATGTTCATGTAGAAGTACTACGTGATTATGGTAAAACCGCTAATGAAAAAGTAAATAATCTCACCACCAGTTTAGCCTTTGCGATATTTACCGTAGTCGTGTTTATTGCCGTCTTTTTAGGTTGGCGCTCCGCTATTGTTGTTGGATTAGCCGTGCCTATTTGTTATGGCATCACCCTATCCCTTGATTTAATTTTTGGCTACACCATTAACCGAGTAACACTTTTTGCCCTCATCCTATCTTTAGGCTTGTTAGTTGATGACCCCATCACTGGCGTTGATAATATCGAGCGTTATCTACACAAGAAAAAAGGCTCATTAACCGATAAAATTGTTGCCGCTATTAATGAAATTCGCGTGCCTTTATTGATGTCGACATTAACCATAGTACTCGCCTTTGTGCCATTAGCATTTATCACGGGCATGATGGGGCCCTATATGGCGCCTATGGCTTTCAATGTACCGTTAAGTGTAATCACTTCAACTGTAGTGGCCTTTTTAGTCACCCCTTGGCTAGCATCAAAATTTATTAAAGCTAAACCCAGTGCTAAATTGGCAGCAGAGCAAGACCAAGGGTTTAGCCTATTTTATCGAAAAATGCTGACACCACTGTTAGAGAACAGAGCCAAAGGAAAATTGGTGCTTTGGCTGGTATTAATACTATTTATTATGGCTGCTATGCTGCCGGTAATGCGCTTAGTCCCCTTAAAACTTTTACCTTTTGACAATAAAAATGAAGTGCAAATCATTATTGATATGCCTGAAAATTCTACGTTAGAGCAAACGGCAGCTATGGCTAAAGTTATATCAAGCAAGGTACAACAACTTCCTGAAATAAAAGCAATCGCTAGTTATGTTGGCGTACCCTCACCTATCGACTTTAATGGCATGGTTCGTCAATATTATCAGCGTAAAGCCCCATATATGGCTGACTTACGCATTTTGTTATTAGATAAGTCACAGCGTGAACATCAATCTCATGCCATAGTGTTAAGACTGAGAGAGCATTTAAAATTACTCAGTAAAGATGGAATTGATATCAAAGTGGTGGAAGTGCCACCCGGCCCCCCTGTGCTAAGTACATTGGTGGCTGAACTTTATGGTGATGAATATACTCAGTATGAAGACTTACAAAATGCGGCGAGTATTGTTAAAGACAGATTACGACAAGAGCCTTTTGTTGTTGAACTAGATTCAAGCGTAAGTAGCGATCAATCAAGGCTGCGTTTTGTTACCGATAAAACTAAAGCGGCGCTGTCTGGCATTTCAACGGCTAACATTAATCAAACCCTAGAGGTAGCCAATCGCGGTCAAGTGGCAGGTTATTTACACCTTGATAATGAAGCAACACCATTAGGCATTAAGATTAAATTGCCTATAGAGCAGCGCGAGACACTGGCTGACTTTTACCGCTTAAGCATTAAAGGGCAAGCTGGAGTAGTGCAAATAACCACGGCTCAGGGTATTGACATTGCGCCACAATCTTTAGTGTCTTTAGGAGAGCTGGGGGAATTTAAACAGCAAATTATCGATAAAACAATCATGCATAAAGACTTAAAACGTGTAGTTTATGTTACTGCTGATATTTCTGGCAGAACACCTGCTGAAATCATTGCTGATGTTGCTAGCGACCTTCAAGTGGCAAGACAGGGTAATCACAATGTCAATGCAGCTTCATCCCCTGCCAATGATTGGCAAAGCCGCTCTTTTTTAATCTCTGGTGGCGATCAGCCCTGGCAACTTCCCGATAATATTATGCTATCGTGGAGTGGTGAAGGTGAATGGCGCATCACTATTCGTGTCTTTCGCGATATGGGGTTAGCCTTTGCCTTTGCATTAACCGCCATTTACTTTGTCCTGAGAATACAAACGGGGTCAGCCGCATTATCTGGCATTATTATGTCAGCCATACCATTAACGGTTATTGGCATCATGCCGGGATTTTTATTGCTAAACCAATTTGGAGAGCGGCAAATAGCTAACGCACCTGAACCGGTATTATTTACCGCAACCGCGATGATAGGCATGATAGCTCTGGCAGGAATCGTGGTGAGGAATTCACTTATTCTCATTGAATTTATCACCCAAGCGCGTGAGCAGGGGGAAAGTATTCAAGAGTCATTAATTAAAGCAGGTGCTGTGCGTATGCGCCCTGTGTTACTTACTGCAGGAACCACCTTATTAGGTAACTTAATCATTACTTTAGATCCTGTGTTTAGTGGCTTAGCCATCGCTATTATTTTCGGCATCATTTCATCAACTATATTTACTTTGCTAGTTGTCCCTATTGTTTATTCATTAGTGTTTGATAAACAGCAAGCAAAAACAATCAAAAACTCAACACAATCTACTAAGGCTTAACCATGATTAATAATGAATCACAAAAAAGTGTCGCTAAAAAAAGCATGATACAGAAAGTTATTATCCCCGTTATGGCCTTAACTGTACTGCTATTAATGGTGGCATGGCTAGCTGGCTCTTTTGATGAGAAAGTTGCCCCTGCCTTGAATGAGAGAAGTAAGCTGACTCAAGCTAATCAAGAAAATATTTACACGGTTGTCGCAAGGACTACAGCCGTTTATGAACCGGTGGCCGCTAGCATCGAGGCCAAACAAGCCACCATCATATCATCAAGAATATTAGCGCGGATTAATAAAATTGATTTCAGAGCGGGTGATCTAGTGAAAAAAGGGGATGTTTTAATTGAACTTGAACAACATGACTTAAACTCACAAATGCAGCAAGCCAAGCAAAGTGTTAACGCAATGAAAGCAAGACATAAAGAAGCTAAACAAAATTATGACCGCGCTGTTGAGTTATTTAAAACCAAGCTGATCTCGGAGTTTGAACTTGATAAAAGTAATGCCAACTACCAAAGTATTGTTGCCGAGTTAACCGCCCAAGAGCAAGCGCTTTCACAAACTGAAACGACATTAAGTTATGCAACACTCCTCGCACCTATTGATGGCCGCATTGTTGACCGTTTTGCTGAGCCAGGTGATACCGCTCAGCCAGGCACAAAGCTTTTATCTTTATATAATCCATTATCATTACGCGTAGAAGCGCAAGTTAGGGAAAAACTCGCGTTAACACTGACCCACGGGCAAAATATTGCAGTTGAATTGCCGACGATAAATATAACGCTTACTGGTGAAGTTGAAGAAATTGTACCCGCCGCTAATACTGGCTCTCGCAGCTTCTTAATAAAAGCACGTATTAACTATAATGAGAAATTATTGCCCGGCATGTATGCACGTATGTTAATACCTGCAGGTGAGCAAACGACACTAAGAATACCTGAAAATAGTATTGCCCATGTTGGACAGCTCGACTTTGTTTGGTTAAATGTTGAAGGTGAAATTCAACGTCGATTTATCCGACTCGGTAAAAAAGACCAAGATAATATGGTCGTGGTTATTTCAGGACTTAATGTTGGAGATAAAGTGCTTAGCTTATAATAAACTACATATTTTTTTTGTTTTAAAACATGAAAAACCTAACATTAGGCTAGCTAGTTGAGAAATCAAGCCTTAAGATATAAAATTATGCCATCACGATTGATTAGATACGTTCATTATTCAAATCATTAATAGTTTAAGGTAGTAATTTTATGTTTGTTTTTGTCAAAAAAGAACAGCTTATCGCGCTAGAAAAAGAAAACCTGCAACTTAAACAGCAGGTATTAACCCTTGAAGCTGAAGTTACCAATGCTAACGATGAAAGTCAACAGTTAGCACAGGATATGGCAAATAATACTGATCGCTATCGCCATCAAGAAGAAATTAATAGCTTATGGCTTGGCTCGTCCGACTTAGTTAACAATAAACGTTACTAGTCCATAAAAATTTTGTCTCCTCTTTATCATCAAACCAAACAGGGCTTACTCCGAGTAAAACGCCATTTAAGTTCCCTGAGAGTAACGTAGTTTCTATTCGTTTTCGGGGCACAAAAAACGTTTCAAAATGATAGTTATCACTTTTAGTATTTAGATAATCAGAAAAGTCAAAATACAAACCCAACTTGTTTGTATTACTGACAATAAAAGGAGGCTTCAAATGATAGACAAAAACATCAACATTAACTTTTTGTTTTGCAACGATTGGCAAAGAAAGTGCGGCGAGAAAAGCCAAACATAAGCTGTACATAAGCACTGAATTTAATTAGCAAAACAACTTCCTATTTCAGTTTTTGTTCAATGAAACATTAACTTATCATGCTATTTTAAACCAGTCTATTACCTAACTAGCCTCATGTTCATTACCTGAATCACTCAGCAAGCTAATGGATTCATATTTCTGGTTTGCTATAGCATTAGCAAATAAATTTATTTCCTCCATAAGCTGGAGCATACAAGGCTGGTTAAAGACCACTCTTTGGTCATTATAAGTAAAATCAAATATCTTAATTTAAAGAAACTGTTTTGAGAATTAACTTCAGGCTGTGTTTTATAGACTTTTATACTTTGAATTTAAGCTTCTAAGCTATATTACTTACATTGACGTAATAGCTTTTAACCATCTACAATATCGTCAATATTTTTCCTTTAAATTAAAAGGCCTTCTCATGGCATTGCCAGATAAATTTATTTTCTCGATGAATCGAGTGTCTAAAATCGTTCCACCAAAACGTACTATTCTCAAAAATATCTCACTTTCATTTTTCCCAGGCGCTAAAATTGGTGTACTTGGCTTAAATGGTTCAGGTAAGTCAACGCTACTTCGAATTATGGCGGGAGTTGATACTGAATTTGAAGGTGAAGCAAGCGCTCTTGCTGGCACTAACATAGGTTACTTGCCTCAAGAGCCTGAGTTAGATGAAAGTAAAACCGTTAGAGAAGTGGTTGAAGATGCCGTTTCAACCGTTAAAAACGCCTTAAAACGCCTAGATGAAGTGTATAACGAATATGCTGAAGAAGGTGCTGATTTTGATGCCCTCGCCAAAGAACAAGGCCAGTTAGAAGATATTATCAATACTCAAGATGGTCACAATATTGATAACGTACTAGAGCGCGCAGCCGATGCCCTACGCCTGCCGCCATGGGAGCAAAAAATTGCCGTACTAAGTGGTGGTGAACGTCGCCGTGTCGCCTTATGTCACTTATTATTACAAAAGCCAGATATGTTATTACTGGATGAACCTACCAACCATTTAGATGCAGAGTCAGTTGCTTGGTTGGAGCGCTTCTTACATGATTATTCAGGCACTGTGGTAGCAATCACCCATGATAGATACTTCCTTGATAATGTCGCAGGCTGGATTTTAGAGTTAGATAGAGGTGAAGGTATTCCATGGGAAGGCAACTATTCTTCATGGCTTGAGCAAAAAGATGCGCGTTTAACCCAAGAAAATAAAAGTGAAAATGCACTACAAAAAACCATCAAGCAAGAGTTAGAGTGGGTACGTTCAAATCCGAAAGCGCGACAAGCAAAAAGTAAAGCCCGTATGGCACGTTTTGAAGAGCTTAGCAGTCAAGAAAGCCAAAAACGTAATGAGACTAACGAACTGTACATTCCACCGGGTCCTCGTTTAGGGGATAAAGTACTTGAGGTGGCTAACCTTAAAAAATCATTTGATGGCAGAGTACTTATTGATGACTTATCCTTTAGTGTGCCTAAAGGTGCCATTGTCGGCATTATCGGCGCTAATGGTGCGGGTAAATCAACCCTATTCAAAATGATGTCAGGTACAGAGCAACAAGACTCTGGCAAAATTGAATTAGGTGAAACAGTAAAACTGGCTAGCGTTGATCAGTTTCGTGACGATATGAATGACAGCAATACTGTTTATCAAGAAATTTCACAGGGACATGATATTTTAGAAATTGGTACTTACCAAATTCCTAGTCGTGCATACTGTTCACGTTTTAACTTTAAAGGCAATGATCAACAAAAGTTCATCAAAGATTTATCTGGCGGTGAACGTAACCGTGTTCATTTAGCAAAACTGGTGCAAACAGGCGGTAATTTATTATTACTCGATGAGCCAACCAATGATTTAGATGTCGAAACCTTACGCGCACTTGAAGAAGCTATTTTAGAGTTCCCTGGTTGCGCCATGGTTATTTCACATGACCGTTGGTTTTTAGATCGTATCGCTACTCATATTCTAGATTATCGAGATGAAGGGCAAATTAACTTCTTTGAAGGTAACTTCACTGAATATGAAGCCTGGATGAAGAAAACCTTAGGTGCTGCAGCAATTGAACCTCATCGTATTAAATATAAAAAAATAGGTTAATTTGCTTAAATAGTTAACTTATCAATGACATTAAACAAAAAAGGCCGTTAAAATTCTCATTTTTAACGGCCTTTTTCTATACCAATTAGTTCAAAATCCGTCTATGCTAATACTATGTTTTATTTATATACTCATGAATTGCTCAAGCATTTTGAAGCAACTTAAGTATAATTAACTTTAATGGGCATACTTTGATAGAGAATAGACGACAATTTACCCGCATATTATTTTCAATTAAAGCCGAGCTAACAGTTGAAGATAAAAGTTACCCCGTTTCTATTCATGATATTTCACTTAATGGTGTACTCGTGACGGCGGTTAATTCTGAACAAGTATTAAAAGGTAAGCTTGGCACATTAAGCTTTTTCCTCTCGGATAATGAGTCTGAAATCATCATGCATATTGCTGTTGTCCATGAGCGTGAAGATGAAACAGGATTACAATGTAATGCCATTGATATAGATAGCGTTACTCACCTTCGCCGCTTAATTGAACTCAACTTAGGTGATAACGAACAACTCAATAAAGAACTTAGTCAACTTTCTCGACTAGCCTAATTTTTCAATTTTCTGCACTAAAGGAAGTATTATGAATCATCTTGTTATTTCTTGTATTGGCCCTGATAAAACAGGCTTAGTGGACTCATTATCAAAAATAATCAATGATCACCAAGGAAACTGGCAAGTAAGTAGCTTGCATCATTTATCAGGCTTTTTTGCGGGTGTGATTGAAGTCGCGGTTGATGAAAGTCACTGCCAAAACTTAATTACAGCGTTAAAAGCAATTTCAGGGTTAAATTGTCAGGTAGAGTTAGCAGAAAAAGACTCTACCCAAGTAAGTACTAACTTAGTGTTAGAGTTAACGGCTAATGATAGAGCAGGCATAATACAAGAAATATCTTCAGTTATTCACCAACAAGGTGGAAACTTAATCAAACTAGTCAGCTCACAAGCAAGTGCTCCTCACACTGGCCAACTGATGTTTAATGCCAAAGCACAGATTGCTATGAACCAAGCTGATCTAGATGAGTTGGTGAGTGCATTAGAACATATTGCCGATGATTTAATGGTAGATATAACCAGATAATGATTTAAAGTTGATAATGTGAAGCCATTATAAGGTGATGGCTTCTTCAAAGTAGATGGCAAAATCACTCCCCTTACCCCATTCACTGGTAATCACAAGTTCAGCTTTATGGTGCAATAGCACGTGTTTAACAATCGCTAAACCTAAACCTGAGCCACCAGTATCTCGTGATCGAGATTTGTCTATACGATAAAAACGCTCAGTTAGACGGTTAACATGTTCGGCTTTTATGCCATCACCATTGTCTTTAACACTAAAAATCATTTTATCGCCACTTCGTTGCCAGCTGACTTTTATAACACCATTGGCAGGCGTGTAGGCAATAGCATTTGAGATTAAATTTGCACAAGCACTCTTTAATTCGGTATCAATACCATAAACACCAAAGTCCTCAGCAATATTCGTGCGAATTTCATGATGTTTATCTTGGTTCAACCATTTAGCATCTTCAACCAAGTTACTCACTAATAGTGACATGTTAACTTGATCCATATCGATATCATCACGATTATTTTCAACTTTTGATAAACTCAACAATTGCTCGACTAAGCGCTCCATGCGGCTCACTTGACCTTCAATGGTACCAAACACTTTTTGCCAATGAGAATCTAAAGCATGCTCTGTTTCTTGGATCATTTCCACATAACCACGTACTACGGTCAATGGTGTTTTTAATTCATGAGAAACATTCGCCACAAACTCTCGGCGCATTCTTTTCAAACGATGATACTTTGCAATGGCACGCGCCATTAAAATAACCCGCTCACAACCAAATGCCATTATTGAAATTTCTAACTGTAATTCATCATTCAAAGGAGAAACAAGTGACAAGGGGGTTTCAAAGTTATCTTGTTGTAGGTATGCCGCGAACTCAGGAGCCGTCAACACTTTTTCAATATGCTGACCAACATTTTCAGGAAACCGCACACCGAGTAAACGCTGTGCTTTTTTATTACCGGCCAAAATAACAAGCTCTGGTGATAATACCAGCGCAGCATCTGGCAAAGCCTCAATGCCCGAATGAAAACGAAAGTCTTGCTTATCTTGACTTACACTTTCCTGTATCAAAACGGCTGAATTTTCCTTGTTAGCACTTGCTAGCTTTGGCATGTTATTGCTCACGTTAGTAAAGGTGATAGATTAATGAGTTGCTCTCTAACGGCGAAGTAAAGTAACTACACGGACTGGTTCTTTATTTTGCCAGAAAAACGATATCCTGCACCACGTACGGTTTGAATAAAGTCTTCATGCCCCGCACCTGATATTGCTTTTCGTAACCGTCTGATATGCACGTCAACAGTTCTGTCTTCAACATAAACATTAGTGCCCCACACATTATCAAGCAATTGCTCTCTAGAGTATACGCGCTCAGTATGAGTCATAAAAAAGTGCAGCAATCTGAACTCTGTTGGTCCTAACTCTATTGCTTCATTGTCAACGGTAACATAATGAGACACGGGATCTAATTTCAAGCCATGAAATTCAACTTTTTCAGCCAACAGCGTTGGTGAAACTCGACGCATTACCGCCTTGATGCGCGCAATAAGCTCTTTTGGTGAAAAAGGCTTAGTCACGTAATCATCAACACCAGCATCAAGCCCTTTAACTTTGTCATCTTCATCAGCGCGAGCTGTTAACATAATGATAGGAATATTACGGGTAAACTCATTTTGCTTTAAAGATTGAGCAAGTTTTACCCCAGTCCCGCCGGGCAACATCCAATCGAGCAAGATCAAATCAGGATAAGGCTCAACAATGTTGTCCATTGCTTGTTTAATATCACTCGCTTCAACCGAGTTAAAACCATTTTGCTCTAAAACAAAAGTGAGCATTTCTCTGATAGGAGTTTCATCTTCAACGACTAAAATGTATCCGCTCATAGTTACGCCTTTTATTAAAAAGAATATTATTTCAATAATGATTAGTAATGTGATTGTGCACAGTTAGTATGACACTTTCATGACAAAGTCAAAATTTACTAATAAAAATACGATGGTAGCATAGCTAACATCGGATTTATTGGCTGAATAACTAATTCTTCAACTTTGCGAAGTTATCACTTAAAAATTATATTGAATACCTGCAGCTAAATAATCTTCATCATTATCAGTGTCCATATCAAAGCTGGTATAAAAAGCATATAACTTAGTGCTACTAGCTAACTTATAATCAACACCAGCACTAATACCACTTCGCTCTTCACCCGCTTTATGGTCAGCTATTTGGTATTGTCCCTTGAGTGTTGCGGCACCAAATTTATATCTAGCAGAAACCATAAAGCCATCCATTTCAGCGCCTGTGTCTATATTTTCTTGATTTTGTACCATTAATCCTAGGGTAAAGCCTGCAAGCTTACCTTGTACTGTGGCTCTAACCGTGTCGAAATAGCCGATCGCCGCGCCATCTTTCGACTTACCTTTAACGTCCGAATCTATAGCTATAGAAGCAAAAACTTTTGATTTTTTTAGTTTTTTATCTCCATAGAAAGCTGCTATAGACGAAGAATCTTGACCATCTTTCTCATCTTCAGCCTGATAAGTAACACCTAATTGAAAACCTGAAAACTTTGGAGACTTATATGTAACGGTGTCTTTTAAACGGTTTTCTCCCACCCAAAGGTACTTAATATCGCCATTATAATCGCTAAATAAATCAGTTTTTCCTTGTGATTGCTTTAACATCGAATCATTTTTACCAAGTAACACCTCACCAAAGCCGCCTTTTAAACCCACATATTGATTACGAGCTTTCCAGACATCACCATCACCATCTAAATCAACTTCAAACTCAGCTTTATAGATAACTTTTAAGTTTTCATCTATCGCATAACCGCCTTGAAAGCCTATACGTGATGCATTACTTTTAACTTCAGTAAAGCTCCCCTCACCGCTATCTGAGGATTGAAAAGACAAATCAGCTCTACCGTAAATATCAACACTTGGCATATCAGCAGCCATTACTGGTAACGTAAGCGCTGAACAAGTCGCTATTGCAATTATTGTTTTTACTAGTTTCATGTTACTACCTTAATTTACTTTAAAATTTATGCTTTTATTCATAGCTGCTGCTAGAACATTTGTCGTTATAATAGTCATACTTTGTTACACAAATATGACAAAATAGCGAAAATATGACAAAGTTTATGAAATATAAAAAAATGAAAATTTCTTCTATTTAAAACAATTATTTAATATTAAACAATAAAAAATTTTTATCGCAAAGAAAAACTCGCTAGAATATAAGTAGTCATTACTTTTTTCAATGTATTGAAATATGCCGATTAAGATAGCTATATGAAAGTTACTAGCATTTCACGAAAGTTACTTACCCGTGTACTCTCCTTTTATTTTATTTTAACGGTGAGCGTTACAGCTATTCAAATTGTTGCTGAATATTTTAATACTAAAAACCACATCAATAGTGAACTATTAACTTTAGAGAAAACAATTAGTGGCAGTTTAACGCGTGCTGTGTGGGAGTTGAATACTCAGCAAGCAATTGACATTTCTGAGGGTTTGCTCGCCATCCCTATGATCAAAGGCATCACAGTCACTGATGAGGCCAACAATGTTATCACCCAGATGGGCGAAGTTATTTCCCCTGAAATGCTGAAAATGGATAATAAAGGGGAATTTAATGGCGAGGCTCAAGTTATAAGCTCAATTATCGGAGGCTTATTCGGACATTCTTTCCCACTTATCTTTCAGTCTTCAGGGCGAACAACCTCAGTGGGAAGAGTGACTTTATTATCAAGCAATGCGGTTATTTTTAGCCGTATTAAAGTGGGGATTTATTTTCTTATTGGCAATGCCGTGGTAAAAACAGCCTTTTTAGTCTTTTTATTCACTTTAGCTTTTAACAAATTGCTTACCTCTCCATTACAACAGCTTACTGAGCAAATAAAACAAGTAGACCTAGACGATCCTGAAGCTTCTAAACTTCATTCAATGAATTATGAAAAAACCGAGCTCAATATATTAGAAGAAGCCTATAATAACCTCATTGACGAACTTGTTGAATTTAAAGATAAGCTTGCTCTATCAAAACAAGAAACGAATTTAGCTAATGAAAGGCTAGATGAGCAAAATATACAGCTAGAGCAAGAAGTCTCTAAAAAGACATCCTCTCTAAGTAGTACAATGTTAAAGATGGAAATGCAGCAACAAAAATTATTAACTCATCAACAAACACTTAAAGAAGAAAATATTCGACGCAGTAAAACCGAGCAAACATTACTCACCACTAATAAAGAATTAAAAAGCTCAATCATTGAACTAAACAAGGCTAAAGAGCGGTTATTAGAAACAGAAAAAATGGCCTCTTTAGGGATATTGTCAGCTGAAATCTCACATGAAATTAATACCCCAATAGGCATTAGCATCACCTCTGCAAGTTATCTGTTAGACTCAATTGATCAACTACAAGAAAGTTTAAAACAGAAGAAGCTATCTAAGCAAGCTATTGAAAAATTTATTATAAATGCTAATCAAAGCTCTGAGTTATTAGTCACTAATTTAAATAGGGCTTCTGAGTTGATCACCAGCTTTAAGCATGTAGCCGTCGATCAAGCTAGCGATAAAATAAGGTTAATCAACCTAGCTAAATACCTTAATGAAATAATCCAATCACTACACCCTAAATTAAAGCAAACTAATCACATCATTAAAGTGCACTGTGATGATAGCATTGAAATGTACTCCCACCCTGGCGCTATAGCACAAATTATTATCAATTTAATCATAAACTCAATCACTCATGGTTTTGAAAATATTAATCGAGGTGAAATAGAGATAGAGGTTCATTTATCTGAACAAAAGCTGTATTTAAATTATCAAGACAACGGCCACGGCTTATCTGCTAAAGAGTTAGAAAATTTGTTTACTCCTTTTTATACCACCAAAGCAGAGAAAGGTGGTACAGGGCTAGGTACACATATTGTTAGCAATTTGGTGGTTGATACCCTTAATGGCACCATTGACGCCACTAGCAAAGAAGAAGAAGGCTTAAGTTACCGCATCATCATTCCGGATATGCAAAGTTAATTATCTTTCTATATTTGTTTTTTTCAGCACTGTTTTCACTTATTGTTTTCAGGTAATATGGCTTTTTTTAAAGTCAGCTTCACATATAAAATTATTATCTACTACGCAATGATATTAACAATGTGAGCATTCAAGCCCAGGATCCTATTTATGTGGTTTAAGAACCTATATTTTTTCGCTTTCACTCGTCCATTTGAACATTCAGAGCAAGACTTAGAAAAACATTTGTCAGAGCACCTCTTCACTCCCTGTGGCTCTACGGAGCTTGCTCACTTTGGTTGGGTTAATGCACTAGGTAAGCATGGACAGTCATGTATTCACAGTGCTAACGGCAATTTTTTAATATGCGCCCGTAAAGAAGAAAAGATATTACCTGCGCCAGTAATTAAAGACATGGTTGAAGAGAAAATAAACTTGCTTGAGCAAGAACAAGGACGCGGCGCAACTAAAAAAGAGAAAGAACAGTTTAAAGAAGACATAATTTTTGAATTACTACCTCGCGCTTTTTCACGCATTTCTGACACCCACGCGTATATCAGCCCTAAAGATAATATTATTGTTATTAACGCCAGTGCTCGCGGGAAAGCAGAAGACTTATTAGCACTACTGCGCAAGGTATTAGGCACGCTACCAGTAACCAGTTTAGAGCCTGATGTTCAAGCAGACGAAACTATGACGGATTGGTTGATTAAGAAAGATTTAGGCGAACAATTTCAATTGGGAATGGAAGCGGAGTTTAACGCCCTAGGCGATGACGGCGCAGTGATCAGAGTAAAAAATCAAGACTTAGAAAGTGAAGAAATCAAATCTCATTTAGATGCTGAAAAGTATATGGTTAAGGTTGCTCTGGAGTGGGATGAATCACTCTCTTTCATGTTATGTGATGACTTATCGATTAAACGCATTAAATTCTTCGATGTTATCCAGGATCAAAATGAAGATATTGATAGCGACGACATTGTTGCCAAACTTGATGCTGACTTTGCTTTAATGGCAGGAGAACTAAACCGCTTTATCCATGATTTGCTTAACGAGTTTTCATTGAAAACTACTGATGTATTAGAAAAAGACTAATCATAAAGAATTTTAAATTATTTGGAGTCAAACATGACAATTATCAAAATGGCTGATTTAGACTTAGCCAATAAACGCGTTTTAATCCGTGAAGATTTAAACGTGCCTGTTCAAGAGGGTAAAATAACCTCAGATGCGCGACTACAAGCCGCATTACCCACCATAAAACAAGCATTGGAAGCGGGTGCTAAAGTCATGGTGATGTCTCACCTTGGCCGCCCTACCGAAGGAGAATACTGTGATGAATATTCTCTTAAGCCAGTCGCAGATTACTTAGCTGGTGCCATCAATTACCCTGTACGTTTAGTGACCGACTATTTGTCGGGTGTTGAAGTAGGCACTGGCGAGCTAATTGTGCTAGAAAACGTGCGCTTCAACCAAGGGGAAAAGAAAAATGATGATGCACTAGCACAACAACTGGCTAACCTTTGCGATGTCTTTGTTATGGATGCTTTTGGCACAGCTCATCGCGCCCAAGCAAGTACTCACGGCGTGGCAAAGTTTGCCTCTACGGCCTGTGCAGGCCCATTGCTAGTAGGCGAATTAGATGCGTTAGGTAAAGCACTAGACAACCCTGCCCGTCCAATGGTTGCCATTGTTGGTGGCTCAAAAGTATCTACTAAGTTAACTGTATTAGAGTCTTTGTCAGGTATTGTTGATCAACTTATTGTTGGCGGCGGCATTGCAAACACCTTTATTGCCGCTGCAAAAAATAATGTCGGAAAATCATTATATGAAGCTGACTTGGTCAAAGAAGCTCAACGCTTAACCGAGCAAGCGCAAGCGAATAATGGTGATATTCCAGTACCTAGCGATGTTGTAGTTGCTAATGAATTTTCACCAACGGCTAAAGCTACGCTGAAAAAAGTGACCGAAGTTAGTGATGAAGAAATGATCTTTGACATTGGCCCAGAATCTGCAAAAAATCTAGCTGAAATAATCAAAAACGCAGGCACAATTGTGTGGAATGGCCCTGTTGGTGTGTTTGAGTTTGATCAGTTTGGACAAGGAACGGAAGCTATCGCCAATGCTATTGCCCAAAGCTCTGCTTTTTCGATTGCTGGCGGAGGTGACACATTAGCTGCGGTAGACAAATACAATATTAAAGATAAAGTATCTTATATTTCAACAGGTGGTGGCGCTTTCTTAGAATTTTTAGAAGGTAAAAAACTACCCGCTGTCGAAATTTTAGAACAAAGAGCAAAATAACCTTAACTTGTTTTAAGCGTCGAATTAAGGAAAATCTGGCAAGCAAAGTAGCAAGATAGCTACGCCTTGCCAGATTTAAGATAACAATAAAAAAAATAAGACTATACTCAAGTATATGAGTAAGTAAGCACCCCAAAACTTATTGAGCTTTAAAGAAAAAGTTCTATCTTAAAGGAGATCGTTATGTCTAATGAATCAGGGGCTAAAGCATCCATGCTAGAAAAAATGACCACTGAAAACGGATTTATTGCTGCGCTTGATCAAAGTGGTGGCAGCACCCCAAAAGCACTCACTTTATACGGCATCAACCAAAGTGAGTTTGATACTGATGAGCAAATGTATGATTTAGTACATCAAATGCGCACACGTATTGTCACAAACCCCGTATTTACTGGCCAACGTATCTTAGGCGCTATTTTATTTGAAAACACCTTAGATAGAGAATTTGAAGGTAAACCTGCTGCGCAATACCTATGGCAAGTAAAGCAAGTAGTACCTTTTCTTAAAGTGGATAAAGGTCTTTGTGAAGAAAATAACGACGTACAATTAATGAAAGCAATGCCCGAGCTAGACTCACTACTTGATAAGGCCGTTGCTCAAGGTATTTTTGGCACAAAAATGCGCTCTGTTATTAAATTAGCGAACCAACAAGGCATTAATGATATTGTTGCCCAACAATTTGATATTGCTAAGCAAATAATAGCAAAAGGTTTAGTGCCAATCATTGAACCAGAAATTGATATTAACAGCGCTGAAAAACCTGCTGCTGAAACCTTACTAAAGTCAACCTTGCTAAATGCGTTAGAGCAACTACCTAGCGATCAAAAAGTGATGCTAAAACTGACATTACCTGATGTTGATAATTTTTATGCTGAATGTATTAACCATAAAAACATCATTAAAGTGGTTGCATTATCAGGTGGTTACAGCAGAGATGTAGCAAACGATAAGGTTGCGGCTAACCAAGGTATGATTGCTAGCTTTTCTCGCGCTTTAACACAAGGACTCAGTGTCAAACAATCTGATAGTGAATTTACCAATGCTTTGGATGTATCCATTGAAAGTATTTTTACTGCTTCTAAAAGCTAACGGTATTTTTAACTTTAACCGTAAAAAACAGTGTGGTTAACTTTCAAAAATAAAAATAAAAAACTGCTAAAATCAGCCTTTTTTTAGTAGTTTTTTTGTAAGTTTAATACAAAATATAAACTTTCAATATCAAAGCATCAAAACTGCAACTTTTAGTGCCTGAACAGGTTAACTTCTGGTACAATTGCGTTACCAACATCGAAAGTTTTCACACTTATCCACAAAAATTTAATTAGCTAATCTAGGAGTAATCAATGGCTTTAATTTCAATGCGTCAAATGCTTGATCATGCAGCAGAGTATGGATATGGCATTCCAGCATTTAATGTAAATAATTTAGAGCAAGTGCGTGCCATTATGATCGCGGCAGATAAAACAGATAGCCCAGTAATCCTACAAGGATCTGCAGGTGCTCGTAAGTATGCTGGTGCCCCATTTTTACGCCATTTAATTTTAGCCGCTATTGAGGAGTTCCCTCATATTCCTGTTGTGATGCACCAAGATCATGGTACTTCACCCAGTGTTTGTCAGCGCTCAATTCAATTGGGTTTTTCATCAGTAATGATGGATGGCTCTTTAATGGATGACGGTAAAACACCTAGCAGTTACGAATATAATGTTGACGTAACGCGTAGAACAGTTGAAATAGCTCATGCTTGTGGTGTATCGGTAGAAGGTGAATTAGGCTGTTTAGGCTCATTAGAAACCGGTGAAGCTGGCGAAGAAGATGGTATTGGTGCTGTAGGTAAATTAACGGTTGAGCAAATGCTAACCAACCCTGAAGAAGCGGCTGATTTTGTTCAAAAAACGCAAGTAGATGCCTTAGCAATTGCTTGTGGTACCTCCCACGGTGCTTACAAGTTTACCCGCCCACCAACAGACGATATTTTAGCCATAGATCGCATCAAAGCTATTCATGCACGCATTCCTAACACTCATTTAGTTATGCATGGTTCATCATCTGTGCCACAAGAGTGGTTAGCCGTTATTAATGAATTTGGTGGTAATATTCCAGAAACCTATGGTGTGCCAGTTGAACAAATTCAAGAAGGCATCAAAAATGGCGTTCGCAAAGTCAATATTGATACTGATTTGCGATTAGCATCAACGGGTGCAACTCGTCGCTTTTTAGCACAAAACCCAAGCGAATTTGACCCACGCAAATTTTTAGCCGAAACAACCAAAGCGATGTCTGATATTTGTGTTGCCCGATATGAAGCATTTAATGCTGCCGGTAATGCCAGCAAAATAAAACCTATTAGTCTTGATAGCATGTTTGACCTTTATCAAGCAGGTAAATTAGCTGCATTAATAAAGTAGTTCTACTTTTTAAACGTATTTTTTCGTTTGTTCTGAGCTAGTCATATTTTCATGGCTTGATGCTCAGAATAGGCGAGAAATAACTTTTCATAAATATCCTTCTAAAGCCTCTTTAAAATAAGCACAACTTCTTTATAATACCCTCCCCATTAATATTGTGATTTACCCTTACCCCCTGTTACGCAAAGCTTGTACACTTGCTTTTAAATCCAAATAATAACCTTTACTAAAGAGTTTATTCTCTAGCGAATAAAGTTTTTGGTTAATTATTTTATGCCATAAACTGAGAAAAAAATGATCTGCAAATTAACTTTAACTGCTTTTTTTCTATTGTCTATAAGTGCTTATGCACAAGGAAGTAACTCTCAAGACGAGAATAGTCAAGCTCAGACAAGCGAAGAATACACCAACACTCAAGCAACGGCTGCTGATGTTTTAACTAGCCTAAAACAAGCTAAGAAATCTGAGCCTATAGTGTTAACGCCGATGTTCACTGGCTCTGCTGAGCTAGGTTTTTTATATAAAACAGGCAATAGCAACAGTGGTGATATGAAAAGTGGTGTTGACTTACACTTTGAAAGCGGACAATGGCTAAGCCTGCTGAATGTCGATTTACTAATAAAAAAAGCCGACGTAAAAGATGCCAATGGTGATTATCATTTTGAAACGACGGATCAAAAATGGACCATTACCTCACAAACTAACTATAGCTTAGGTAATCGCGAAAAAAATTATATTTTTGGCAATATTTGGTATGAAGATAGCGAGTTTAATAGTTTTGTCAGCCAAAGCTCTGTTTCAACCGGTTGGGGTCGTCATTGGTATAAAAGCAATAAAGCATCACTATGGGCCGATATTGGCCCAGGTTACAAGCGAGACCTTTTTAAAGCTACAGATACGGCTCCAGAGAGAACAGAAGATTCATGGATTGTGCAAATGCAAGCGTTATATATCAGAAAGCTAGGAGAGCACATAGAGTTTAAACAGACTTTTAGTGCTAAACACGCATTAAGCGCTGCTGACAACAGTATTTATAAGGCCGAAACCAGTATCATAACTAAGTTAATTTCTACTTTGCAGCTAAAATTTACCTTCACTGTTGATTACAATACTGAAGTAGAAGAAGGGAAAGAAAATACCGACACTCAAACGGCTGTTACCTTAGTTTATAGTTTCTAAGCTAGTTTTCCGTTTAACATTAAATTAACAGCTGTTATAGTTTCATTAGTTTGAATATTTACTACTTAAAGGGAATGTCATGAATCATAAACTTAAGTTAGCCTCGTTATGCTTACTACCTCTAGCTTCTTTTGCCACACTCGCAGAAGAAGCAAAAGAAAAGCCAGAATATACTGCCTCAGCGGAATTAGGCTTTTTATATAAAACCGGCAACACTAAAAGTGCTGATATAAAAGCAGGCTTCAACCTTAAACATGAAAAAGATAAATGGCGCTCTGTTGTTGCTTTCAATGTGTTAGCAAAAAAGCTTGAAGAGAAGGATGATGCGGGCAATAAAGAATTTGTTTCTACGGATAACAAATGGGATATAACCACCCAAACCAACTACACCATAGGTGAAGTAGGCAAAAATTACCTTTACGGTAACCTTGCTTACGAACAAGATAAATTCAGTGGTTTTGAGTCACAAAGCTCTTTTTCTGCTGGTTGGGGTCGTGAATGGCATAAAAACGAAACAACATCACTTTTCGCCGATATCGGTCCTGGTGTAAAATACGATGTTACCCGTGCAATTGGACCTCTTTCTTCAACAAGTAACACAAGCTTTATTGTTCAAGCACAACTGCTTTACACACATAAGTTCAATGACTTTGTTGAATTCGAACAACACTTGGTCGCTAAACAGGCGACCAAATCAGGTGAAAATAGCGTCTATAAGTCTGAATCGTCTGTGACTGCACAGTTAATTGACGCCTTACAACTGAAATTTGCCCTACGTATCGATTACGATACTGAAGTTGAAGCTGAGTATGAAAATACTAATACTGAAACTTCAATGACCTTGATTTATAATTTTTAATACAGGTAAAAAATTAAGGCAAGTAAGTTACCTGACTTACTTGCTTATTTCATTAACTACATTTACTTCACAGTATTTCAAATCTATCAAATTTTATCTCACATTTTCTCGTCTTTTATTAAGATAACGGCATACTTAACAATCATTTACAGTTGTTAAGATTTTGTTTTTTGAATTGTTTCGCAAATAGAAATTTTTTATTAATATTTTTGATTACTAGCCTTTTATTAGGGGTAATGCCTACGCCAAAAATATCGAAAATGGATATGCAAACAATATTGCCATTTTTTTATCCTCAAGCCAGAGAGCCTTATAATTCAATCTATCAAAAAATCATTGCTGGCAGTACTGCAGCAGCGAAAAAAATAGCCAAACAATCAATATTGAAAAATTCATTATTAAGAAAAATTTCAGCGCTGAAGATATTGCCAAAGACCTCAAACAAAAGCACATAAACAAAGTAATTGTCTTGGAGCGCTCAGGCTGGAAACTTGCCAAACAATTATCTAAAATCACTTTAAACAAACATGAAAAAAATTTCAAGTGGTCTCGGGCGCTTTACCTATTACGCCCAACGGTGTCTCTGGTATAAGCTTAATTACCGACCCTTCCTACCTATTTTCTTACCTGCAACAAGTCGCGCCTAAAGTAACAAGGGTACATGTGGCTTATAGTGAAAAAAGCGCTTGGTTAATTGAACTCGCAAAAAATTCGGCACAAAAAAAAGGGCTAACATTAAACCTTCACAAAGTGGACGATACTGCTGAGGCCATTCGCTTTTATCAACAAACTTTCTCTTCCTGTATCTCAAATAAAGACGCGATCTGGCTACCCTTCGATCGCATATCATCACATGACAAAATAACTTTACCGCTCATCTTGGAGAAAGCTTGGGCTAAAGAGGTGGTCGTATTTTCTAGTAAACCTTCTCAAGCTAAACGTGGTGCCTTTTTTTCTACCTATCCTGACAATGTTGCCTTAGGCGAACACTTATTCATTATGGTAAGCGAACTAGCACAACAACCAGAGCACAAAAACTTTCTAGCTTTAAAGTCTACTTTATTAGCGGTAAATTTACGTACAGCTGCACACTTAGGGCTAAAATATAGCTTAGAGCAACAACAGCTATTTAAACTCACTTTTCCGCAGTAGGCATTGAGGTTATGTTGATGCAAATAAAACAAACACCGCTTAGCCAACGAGTTAGTTTTAAACGACAACTATTAACAATCATTGTCGTAAGTATCATATTATTAACCCTAATAACCTCAATTCTTACGGCATGGCAATTAAGTCAAATATTAAGAAAAACGACCATTAATAACAATGTACAAATAACCAACAACTTTGCCGAACAAGCCATATTAGCGCTGTTAACTGCTAGTGAGGAGAATACCCAAGAAGCAATAAATCAAGCATTAGGGTTTACCTCTATGATTAGTGTTGATATTTATAAAAAAATAACGAAAAACTTATACCCGTTTAAGGTGTATGAAAATGTACAATAAACAGGCCCAAAAAACCAAAAAGGCTAGTGTAAAAATTACACTAGCCTTTCAAATTTTCTTCGAGTTTTACATTACCCGAAAACTACTTAACACGTTAACAAGTCGCTATTAACTAAATTGGTTAGAAGTGTTTTTCGCGCCACCTGCTTTAAGAGCATTCTCACCAGCAAAGTATTCTTTGTGATCATCACCCATGTCCGAACCAGACATGTTCTGATGTTTAACACAAGCGATACCCTGACGGATTTCTTCACGCTGAACTTTCTTAACATAACCAAGCATACCTTGCTCACCGAAGTACTCTTTAGCTAGGTTATCAACAGACAACGCCGTAGTATGGTAAGTAGGAAGTGTAATTAAGTGATGGAATACATTCGCTTCACGTGCAGTATCTGCTTGGAAAGTACGAACGCGTTCATCAGCAATAGCAGACAATTCAGATTCGTCGTACTCAGCGCTCATAAGGTTATCGCGATTGTATGCAGAAACATCTTCACCCGCTTCAACCATTGCATCATAGGCTTGTTGACGGAAGTTTAATGTCCAGTTGAAAGATGGAGAATTGTTATAAACAAGTTTCGCATCTGGGTGAACTTTACGAACGTCATCCATCATGCCAGCAATTTCGTGTACTGTAGGAACGGCTGTTTCAATCCAAAGTAGATCTGCGCCTGCATTAAGTGCACCGATACAGTCAAATACACAACGCTCATGACCAGTGCCTTGACGGAATTGGTATAAACCAGAAGGTAAACGCTTAGGACGAACAAGTTTACCGTCACGGTTGAAACATACATCGCCTTCAGCCATGTCAGTTACGTCAATTTCTTCAACGTCTAAGTAAGAGTTATAGATATCACCAGAATCACCTGGTTCTTTAACAACAGCGATTTCTTTAGTAAGACCTGCACCTTCAGAGTCAGTACGTGCAACGATTAAACCGTTGTCGATACCTAGCTCTAGGAAAGCGTGGCGTAAAGCGCGAATCTTCGCATGAAAATCAGCATGAGGTACAGTTACTTTACCGTCTTGGTGACCACATTGCTTCTCATCAGCTACTTGGTTTTCGATTTGAAGGGCACAAGCACCGGCTTCAATCATTTGCTTAGCCATTAGGTAAGTCGCTTCAGCATTACCAAAACCAGCATCGATATCAGCAACAATTGGCACAACGTGAGTAACATGGTTGTCAATTTGATTTTGAATATCAGCAGCTTTTGCTTGGTCATCAGCTGCATTGGCTGCGTCTAACTCACGGAAAAGGCCGCCTAGTTCACGCGCATCAGCTTGACGAAGGAAGGTATATAATTCTTCAACTAAAGAGGCAACCGACGTTTTCTCATGCATTGATTGATCAGGAAGAGGACCAAACTCAGAGCGTAATGCAGCTACCATCCAACCAGAAAGATATAAGTAACGACGATCAGTTTTTCCATCGAAATGCTTCTTGATAGAGATCATTTTTTGTTGACCAACAAAACCATGCCAGCAACCTAGAGATTGTGTGTATTTAGTCTTGTCTGCATCGAATGCAGCCATGTCAGCACGCATAATATCTGCAGTATACTGAGCAATTTCTAAACCTGTTTTGAATTGGTTCTGAGTACGCATACGAGCAATTGATTCTGGGTTTATAGCATCCCAAGAGTTACCTGCTTTTGCTTTAATCGCTTGAACCGCTTCTATTGCACTTTGATAATTAGACATAATATTCTCCAATGGTCTTATTTAACATTTATCTAGCTGTTGTAATTAATATGGGTGATGTAACTGATTTAGTACGCTGTCACACCGGACAACAAAAATAATAGCCAAGACAGTGGTATTTATGAAATATATAATTACTATTACCGACATTCACACGATTGATAACAAAATAAAAACCCTAATCCCTTTCCGCTCTTATACTTTAATAACAACAGGTTATCGAGATAACCTGAGCTACACAGCGATTTATAGACTAAAATATAATATAAAACTCATTGAACATTCTTAAAATTTAGCTAATATATATTTCAATTATATTTTATAGAACGGTCATTAAAGTTATGAATATTTCTAAAATCGATTTAAACCTGCTTATTTATTTAGACGTATTATTGAGAGAAAAAAATGTTACTCGAGCTGCCAGTCAATTAAACATTACCCAACCAGCAATGAGTAATGGTTTAAAACGCTTACGGACGCTATTTAATGACCCTATTCTCGTACGCACTTCTGATGGCATGGTTCCTACCGAAAGAGCAAGAACCCTAGCACCGAGTATTCGTAAAATATTGCTTGAACTAGAAGAGGCCCTTCAAGGGGAAGAAGAGTTTAATGAGAAAAACAGTACTCGTGTATTTCGCATTATGGCGAGTGATTATGCGGCTTCAACCCTATTGCCTAAGCTATTAAGGCTACTTAACCGAGTTGCACCAAACATTACTATAGATATTATGACACCCAGTGATGTCACCTTTCATGATGTGGAAGCGGGCAAAATAGATATGGCGATTAATAGGTTTGAAGAGCTGCCACAATCATTTCATCAAAAATCTATTTGGCGGGATTCCTTTTCTTGTCTTTTAAGTGCAGACAACCCTGTAGTGAGTAAGTTTAACTTGAACTCCTACTTAGCAGCAAAACATGTATGGGTATCCAAAACGGGCTTTGGTGTCGGTATAGGTATGAACCCAGGCGACATTCAAAAATTGGGGTGGGTAGATGAGTCACTTGCTAGACTTGGTAAAAAACGAGATATCAAGGTATTTACGCGTAACTACCATGTGGCAATGCAGTTAGCTTTTGAAGATAATCTGATTGCCACATTACCAACCAAAGCAGCCATGCTTCATAAAAATGATGCCAACTATATTATTGTCAAGCCACCCTTTGAAATTCCAGAAATGGAATTGAAAATGATATGGAGCCCATTACTTCACCATGACGCGAGTCACATCTGGTTTAGACAACTGGTTATTGAAGCCGCTAGACAAATTCAAGCTAACCAATAAAGCTAGCCTTCATCTGATGAAAAATGTTGTTTATACAGGGCTAGCGATAGCATTGTGTTTAGGAGTAGGGAAACTCCTCAATTACTACTTGTCTGGCTTGCCTGCAGGTTTGTACGGCATGATTTTGTTTTGCTTCTTATTACAGACAAATATTCTAAACCCCAATAAAATTTCACAAACAAATCAATGGATAATCAGGCACATGGGAATTTGCTTTGTACCCTCGGCTGTTGGTGTTATTAATCATTTTGATCTAATTAAACAGCATGGCTTTACTATTGTGATCTCAATCTTTTTAACAACTTTTGTATTACTAACTTTTGTTGGTGTGATAGCTGAGAGATATTTAGCTCCTCAAAGTAAAGACAAAATATAAATATGCTTATTGATTGGTTTACCTCACTCACCATAGAGCCCACTAGCATTTATAGCAGTTTGGTGTTTTCATTGCTAACGCTAGTGCTTTATCAAAGTGCATCTTGGCTACAGCAAAAATGGCAGTATATTTGGCTAAATCCATTGCTGTTTGCTATTTTATTGATAGTGCCTTTTCTTCTATACAGCCAAATAGATTACCAATCTTATCGACAATCAACACAGTTTATTCATGCTTTACTTGAACCTGCAACTGTTGCTTTAGGCTTTCCGTTATATCAACAATTAAAGACAATTAAATATCACTGGCAAGCGTTAATATTTCTACTAGCCTTAGGTGTAATTATTGTTATTACCATAAGTTTTTCACTGGCAATGTTGCTTATTCATCAACAAGACATTGCTATTGCTTTATCATTAAAGTCAGTGACCACTCCTATAGGTATCGCATTAACAGAGCAGTTGTCTGGCGATAGCTCAATTACAGCTTTTACTATTATGATTGCTGGCTTTTCTGGGGCGTTGTTAGGTCCTAGCTGGCTGAAATTGATTAATGTTAAAAGTAAAATAGCCACCGGGCTTTCTATTGGAGCTGCCAGTCATGTTATTGGCAGTATTATCTTAACTCGAAAAGATCCAAGCATAGGCGCATATAGTTCTGTTGCATTAATTCTATCAGCAGTATTAACAGCAATGATAATCCCCTTACTTATTCCTGTTTTGACGATTTTTTTTAAATAATAAGAAAATAGAATATAAATAGCACAACAACAAACCCACACCAGCATTCACAAAATAAATAATAGTTATAATTAAAGGCCTATTGCCTGTTCTTGCTTATATTAATAGGATAATAACAATTAATTCTCACTTACTATGTAAACTTCTTATATCTCTTTCAAGAAAGTACCTTACATAGTTCCTAAGTCGAACAAGACTAAAGAGGCAAATATGACTAATAGAACTCAGTTAGAAGGCTTACAAATCAACCAAAACCTTTACAATTTCATTGAACAAAAGGCATTACCAGAAACAGGTATAAGCTCAAGTCACTTTTGGAAAAGTTTTGCAGAGGTCATTAACGATTTATCTGATGAGAACGCAAGTTTATTAGCTAAGCGTGAAGAGTTGCAAACACAAATAGATAACTGGCATCAAAACAACTTTGGCGATAAATTTAATTTTGTTAACTATAAGCAGTTTTTAACAGACATTGGCTACCTTGCTCCCGTTGTTGATGACTTCACCATTAGCACAGAAAATGTTGATGCTGAGTTAGCCACTATTGCAGGGCCACAACTTGTTGTCCCTATCATGAATGCTCGTTTTGCATTAAATGCTGTAAATGCCCGTTGGGGGAGCTTATACGATGCACTATACGGTACAGATGCCATTAGTACCGATGACGGTGCAGAAAAAACAGTAAGCTACAACCCTGTTCGTGGTACTAAAGTTATCGCTTTTGCCAAAGAGTTCTTAGACCAAGCCATTCCGCTAAGTAATGCTAGCCATCAAGATGCAGTGGCTTATCATCTAAACGAGCAGCAACTAATGGTAAGCCTAGCCAATGGTGAACAAACTACTTTAGTTGATAGCAGTGCTTTTATCGGTTTTACCGGTAGCATCAGTGCTCCTACAACTTTAGCTTTTAAACATAATGGTTTGCATCTAGAGTTAGTTTTCGATAGCACAAGCGATATTGCTCAATCAGATCCTTCAGGGCTAAGTGATGTTCTATTAGAGTCAGCCTTAACCACCATTATGGACTGTGAAGATTCTGTTGCAGCTGTTGACGGTGAAGATAAAGTACTTGCTTATAGTAACTGGCTTGGCTTAATGCAAGGAAGCCTTACCGAAGAAATCAATAAAGGTGGTAAAACATATACCCGTAAAATGAACAGCGATAAGAGCTATCAATCATTATCCGGCGATAACGTGACCCTTAAAGGTCGTAGCCTAATGTTTGTTCGCAATGTTGGTCACCTAATGACAAACAATGCCATAATTGATAGCCAAAATAGAGAAGTGCCTGAAGGCATTATGGATGCAATGATCACTTCATTAATTGCATTGCATGACATAAAAGCTAATAACGAATTAAATAACAGCAATGAAGCTTCTATTTACATCGTTAAGCCTAAAATGCATGGTCCTGATGAAGTACAATTTGCTGATACATTATTTGCCCGTGTTGAAGATGCTTTATCACTACCACGTAATACCATAAAGATGGGCATTATGGATGAAGAAAGACGTACCAGCGTAAACCTAAAAAACTGTATTCATGCTGCTAAAGCACGTGTAGTTTTCATTAATACCGGCTTTTTAGATAGAACCGGGGATGAAATTCATACCTCAATGGCAGCTGGCCCAATGGCACGTAAAGCAGATATTAAGTTAACACCGTGGATTGGCGCTTATGAAAACAATAACGTTGATGTTGGTTTAGCGTGTGGCTTTAGCCAGAAAGCTCAAATTGGTAAAGGCATGTGGCCTATTCCTGATCAAATGGCTAACATGATTGCAACTAAGATCAATCATGTAGAAGCAGGGGCGAATACCGCTTGGGTACCTTCACCTACCGCAGCTACTTTGCATGCTCTGCATTACCATCGTGTTGATGTTTTTGACCTTCAAAAAACACTGAAAGAGCGTGAAAGTGCAAACTTGGACGATATTTTAACCATCCCGTTAGCTACAGATACTAATTGGAGCGATGAAGAAATTTCTCAAGAACTAGATAACAACTCACAAGGTATTTTAGGTTATGTTGTTCGCTGGATTGACCAAGGTGTTGGCTGCTCTAAAGTCCCTGACATCAACGATGTTGGTTTAATGGAAGATAGAGCGACACTACGTATTTCAAGCCAACACATGGCTAATTGGCTATATCACGGTATTTGTACTCAAGAGCAAGTACAGGCAAGCTTAGAGAAGATGGCGAAAATTGTTGATGAACAAAATGCTAACGATCCTAGTTATCGAGCGATGAGTGATGACTTTGCTAACAGTATTGCTTTTAAAGCAGCTTCTGGACTGGTATTTAGTGGTGTAGAACAGCCAAGTGGCTATACAGAGCCGTTATTGCATCAATTTAGACTAGACAAAAAAGCACAACTGTCCGCATAGCACAGAGCACTTAACACATAAATTCTCACGTTCAGTGAGGGTTTATGTGTTACACATAATTTAAAATTTTAGAAATAATTCTAAAAAAAAACGTTCATATTCTATGGGTTAACTGCTTATCGCAAATATCAAACAACTTAGCTCATTTATCTGGTTGTGACACCTACAAACACCTATAGTAAAAATGTAACAAAAAGTGATTAGATTTTCTATTTATCTGAAACGACATTTTCATAAATTGTACTCAAAAAGGAGAGTAGTAATGAAACAACTAACAGCACTGTTATGCACCATTGTACTTACTTTTACTCTGTGTGTTAGTATTGCCAGTGCCGAAGCGATATTAATAAAACCTACATTGATGTTAACAAGCAATAACAACACAGTGTACAGCTTCGATGAAAATAGCGCCGGCCTTATTTATGTCAACTCACTTCCAAAACTAGTACCAGCCGATATACGCTTCGAAGATCAAAGAAATACTTTTGGCTTTGCTGAAGAAAAAGTCATTAGCGAACATAACTATTTCTTTGAGTTTTCAATTATTTTCAATGATAAACTACAGCAATTAATCGCATTTTTTACCCGCGATGATGATGAACATAGTGTTCATGAAAAAGTAGGCAATAATAGTTTTTCTGATAAGACTTTAACTCAAGAATGCTCGACGATAGGCAAAAGTTAATAAGTGACTAAAGCTGTCTGATGATATCTTTGTAATCCCCTTAAAACTGATAATCCATTGCTAATAAAGAAAGTTTAGCGTTTGTTATATTGCCATTTTCACATGCGGCAATATCTTTTTTGTTGAATACATATAGTTGATTTTTATTGCCACTTCTTTGTGTTTGTCTATTAGCTAACTACTTTTGTTTTTTTAGCTGTTTTGATTTTTTATTTACTTACATGTCAGTAATTCGCCAACAATATCGCCTATGCTATTAAATGTTGGCAAACGCATACTGTTATTGCGCCAAAGTATGCCTATTTCACGGTAAACATCACCTTGCATGGGGGAAACTGTTAGCTTCTCATCCTTACCTAAGCCTTTATTAACGGCCATAGCAGGCAAAAAGGTAATCCCTTGATGAAAAGTGGTCATTTGTAGTAACGTGGCAACACTTGAGGCTGAAAAATTATTAATTTTACTGCTATCAGTTAATTGGCAGGCAGAAATAGCGTGCTCAGTTAGGCAATGCTCCTGATTAAGTAAAAATATACTCTTCTCGGGTAGAGTCTGATAATCCCCCTTAAGCAAAAACTGCTCAACCAAGCCCTTATTACCGGCAATATAAAAGGCATCTTTGCCTAATGAACGGCTGGCAAAATCATGCTTAGGCACAGGTAATGCTAAAATAGCACAATCAATATCACCTTGTGCCAACTGCACCATAAGGTTATCAGTGGTGTCTTCACGTAAATACAACTCAAGTTTTGGTAATTGCTTTTGGCTTTGCAGAATTAAGTCGGTCAATAAAAATGGTGCAATGGTTGGAATACAACCTATACGGACACTACCCGCACCGTCCTCGCTTTGTTGCTGTGCATAAGAAACCAACTCATTGGCACTTAACAACAACTGCCGTGCTAAATTAACAACCTGCTTACCATGGGAGGTAAAAATAAAACGCCTATGATCTCGCTCTAATAATTGACAATCAAGCTGTTGTTCCAATTTTAAAATAGCGCTACTTAATGTTGACTGGCTAACAAAACAAGCCTGTGCTGCTTTATTAAAATGTTGGTGTTTATCTAGTGCCAATAAATAACTTAAGTGTTTAAGGTTAGGTAATTTATGACTAAAAATAGTTTCCATTTGTTAGAATCACTTTTTTAGATTAAAAATAAGATCAATATTAATTAAAGGTATTAGTTTAGGCAATTAAACCTTTTACTATCTTTAAAAATTTTGACAGATAAGCTATCGTTAGCAAGAATTTATAATCCACTGAATAGGAACTACTATGTCTCAAGCCGCAGCGCGCCATTTATTGGTTGATACTGAAGATCAATGTTTAGCGTTAAAAGCCGAAATTGAAGCGGGTAAAGATTTTGCAGACGTCGCAAAAGAACACTCAAACTGTCCATCAAAAGCTCAAGGTGGTGATTTAGGCACATTTGGCCCAGGCCAAATGGTACCTGAATTTGATAAAGTGGTCTTTTCTGCGCCACTCAATGAAGTACAAGGACCAGTTCAAACGCAATTTGGTTACCACTTATTAGAAGTGACTGCACGTAGCTAAAATAAATGAAGCTTAGCGCTACTTGCGCGAAGCTTCTATGCCATCACTAAGGCTTGCTAGATTAGGGATAGCAATCAGCCAAAAATTGAGCCGAATTTTACATTCATAATAGGTTGTTGATAGCCAACTAGGACAAGGAAGTTGTTTTTCATTATCATGGCAGCAAGTTAGTCATCAAAAGAGCTATTGCCAAATTTCACTGCTATAATCTCAGTTAAATGTTACCAAAGTTTGAATGGTTAAAATGTGAGTGTCTGTATCTCAACTAAGTTTTACTTTACTGATTTTTATTTCATCATCAGTGCACTCTCAACCCTGCCAAAGTACCCTAAAACTGGGTTTGGGCAGTATATGGCCCCCATATCACTTTAATCAAAATGGTCAACCTAGCGGTATAGATATTGAAATAGTTCAACACATTTTCAAACAAGCAAACATTTGTTTACTTTATAGTAAAATGCCATCATCAGCTCGTGCCTTAGTAGAATTAAAAAAAGGCTCGATAGACTTCTTACATGGTGCAAGTTTTAGTGAAAAAAGAAAAGAGTATGCTATTTTTACTCTCCCTTATCCTCAGGAAACCGTGCGAATTTTTTGGCGTAAAAAGATCAGTTCTGCTTTGCGTAATGCTACATTATCACAACTATTATCTGCAAAATTAACTGTGGTAGCTATATTGGTGGCAATGGTTTAGCTTTAGCAAACCCGCTCTATAAAGACTATGTATTTAATATACCTAGGATTGATCGGCGTATGGAAATGCTCAACCGAGAACGTGTTGATTTAATAATAGAAGATGAGCTTGCAGGGCTTTATTATCTCAAAAAAAATGCCCTTAACAACATTGAAATGCATCCTTTTGTTGTACATCAAAACAATATCTCTTTAATGTTCAACAAAAATAATATTTCCAATGAATTACTCAACAAAATAAATACAGTGATTAAAGCCAATAACGACGCCTTCAAGTTAAGCGCAAAAATATACCAAGACCGATTGAAGTAAGGGAGTGTTCTCTTAGCAAAATAAATTTTTTAATACCGTCATGTCGTTCTCTTTTATACCTATGCAGTGTCGATATTAATATTGAGTTTGTGCGGTAAGTGCCAAAATATTTTCTTGAGCATTAACGAGCTGCTGACTAACTTGCTTATGGTGTTTCACTGCTTGCTCAAGGGGGATATAGCAAATTGCGCTATGTTGCTCAGCAATCATGATTTGATCCTCACCAGCTACTATTGCTTGAATAGCACCAACACCCATTTTAGTGGCTAATAGCCTGTCTTTAGGCACAGGTGAGCCACCCCGTTGGATATGCCCTAATACACAAGCGGTACAATCAATATCAGCAGCTTGTTTTAATTGCTGGGCTAAATTTGTCGCACCATCAGGCCAAAGGTTTTCAGCAATAACAATAATGTAACTGGTATGGAGGTTTTCTTTGGCTGTTTTTATCTCTTTAGCTAATTCGATTAACTTAGCTTGCTGATCATCAATACAAAAATTTTCAAAAGATAATACCTGCTCAGCCGCGCAAGCAATACCGACATTAAACGTAATGTGACCGCTGTGTCGCCCCATCAACTCGACAATAAAAATACGCTCAAAGGCATCAGCAGTATCACGAATTTTATCAATAGCTTCAATCGCCGTATTGACAGCCGTAGCAAAGCCAATAGTAAAATCAGTGCCATCAAGATCATTATCTATAGTGCCTGGAATACCAATAAGCTGCCCCTGCCAATGATCTTTCAATGCCAGCAAACCATTAAAAGAGCCATCGCCACCAATCACAACTAACACATCAATATTATTATCTTCAAGAGTACTTGCAGCTTGCTTCAAACCTTGCTGTGTTAACATTTTTTGGCATCGGGCACTTTTTAAAATAGTACCTCCACGGTGAATAATGCCATTAACATCTGTTAGATTTAATACCTTTGACTGAGCTATATTTTCTGCGCAAATTAAACCATTATAGCCATGATAAAAACCAACCACTTCAATATGATAATGATGTGCAGCTAACACCAAGGAGCGTATGGCAGCATTCATTCCCGGTGCATCACCACCACTGGTTAATATGCCTATTCGATTGACTTTAGATTTATTCACTACATCCCCCTGCTCTGACCAAGTACTAAAACTATAGCACTGCATTAATCTGATGTTATAGAAAATTTTATTCAAAAAAATACCCAATATTGGTTTAACAATATTGGGCATTTATATTAATTGAATTAAGATAGATTATTATGGACGATACTCTACTTCAACATCGTAATCATCTTCATTCCAGTCTTCGTCATCTAAATCATCATCGAGATCAGCCATGGCATCTTCGTGGTAGGTATCCCACTTAAACTCAACATCTTTACCATCAGTAAGCGTTTCTTCTTCTGGCGGTAATTGCTCAATGAAAGTCATTACTCTTTGCGATAACTCTTGTGTGCCCATTTTATTAAAGGCTGAAATACTGTGCACTTCACCTTGCCAATCAAGGCCCGCTAAAATAGCATCCGTGATCTCTTTAGCTTCATCTTCAAGCAATAAATCTAGCTTATTAAAAACAATCCAGCGCGGTTTTCCGGCTAGCTTTTCATTATGCTGCTCAAGCTCACTGATAATAGTTTTTGCATTTTCAAGTGGATCTGAGCCATCTACCGGCATGATGTCAATCACATGTAATAAAATACGACAGCGCTCTAAATGCTTTAAAAACTGCGTCCCTAAACCTGCACCATCGGCTGCACCTTCTATAATGCCCGGAATATCAGCAATAACAAAACTACGTTGTGCGTCTAAACGAACAACGCCTAAATTAGGTACAAGCGTGGTAAAGGGATAATCAGCCACTTTAGGCTTTGCTGCTGATACACTGCGAATTAGTGTTGATTTGCCCGCATTAGGTAGACCAAGTAAACCTACATCAGCCAGTAATAATAGCTCTAACTTAAGGTTACGGATTTCACCCGGCGTGCCATCTGTTTTTTGACGAGGCGCTCGGTTAGTACTACTTTTAAAACGCGTATTACCCAAACCATGCCAGCCACCTTTAGCAACTAGTAATTTTTGACCTTTATGTGTTAAATCACCTAATAGCTCACCCGTGTCAACATCAACTACGCGTGTCCCTACTGGCACTTTTAACACTAACTCATCACTACTTTTACCCGTACAGTCACGACTTTGCCCATTTTGACCACGCTTAGCACGGTGAAAACGCTCAAAACGATAATCAATCAAGGTATTAAGGCTTTCATGAGCGATTAAATAAACATCGCCACCATCACCGCCATCGCCACCATTAGGGCCGCCATACTCGATATATTTTTCTTTACGAAAACTGACACAGCCATTGCCGCCGTCGCCAGCTTCAACTCTGATCTCAACTTCATCAACAAATTTCATGGTGTTTTACACAACCCTAACGTTTTCTTGTTTATATGTTGCTAGTATAAACGATTTTTCTACTTTAAAAAATCATCACAGCAATAAGACTAATATAAGATAAAAATAACCAAAAAAAAACCTCGCATGATGCGAGGTTTTTAGAAAATCGAATCTAAGATTAGTCAGCAATGATGCTTACGAACTTACGATTTTTTGGACCTTTAACATCAAACTGAACTTTACCGTCAGCTAATGCGAATAACGTGTGGTCTTTACCGATACCCATGTTGCTACCAGCGTGGAAACGAGTACCACGTTGACGAACAATAATGTTACCTGCTAATACTGATTCACCACCGAAACGCTTAACACCTAAACGTTTTGCTTCTGAATCACGACCATTTCGTGTACTACCTGCAGCTTTCTTATGTGCCATGTCAAAATGCTCCTAAATTAGCCGTTAATACCAGTAATTTTCACTTCAGTGAACCATTGACGATGGCCCGCTTGTTTGCGTGAATGCTTACGACGTTTGAATTTTACAATAGTAATTTTATCAGCACGACCTTGGTTAACAACCTCAGCCACTACTTTACCACCAGCAACGTAAGGCGCGCCTACATTGATGTTCTCGCCATCGGCGATCATTAAAACGTTATCAAATTCTACTGCTGCGCCTACTTCAAGCTCAAGCTTTTCTAGGCGAACTGTTTGTCCTTCGGTTACACGATGCTGTTTACCACCGCTTTGGAATACCGCGTACATAGCTACTCCGTACTGCGTCACTTCACTATCAAAGTAAAAGTTATATGACGCTTAAGATTTAAAAATATAGGGCGCGAATTCTACGCGAAGAAACCCAACAGAGCAAGTACAAAAACGATCATTTATAAAGTTTTTCACACATTTATAAAATTAGCGGCATAAATTAAAAACAAAGTCATTATAAACCTTTTGTGTGGACTTTAATATCAGCGAATATAGTGTAGAATTCAGCACATAAGATCCTTCAAAATGGTGGTTGTATTTAAACCACCTAGCCCAAGTGGAAATTAAGTAAAGTGGATATAAAAGCAATTCAAGCACTCTCCCAAGATGATATGACTCAGGTAAATAATCTTATCTACGGTCAATTACACTCAGATGTCGCTTTAATCAACCAATTAGGTATCTATATTGTTAACGCGGGTGGCAAACGCATGCGCCCTATGCTTACCGTATTAACTGCGCAAGCATTGAACTGCAACACCCCAAATAAACTCGGCGATGAACACTGCACCATAGCCGCTATTATTGAATTTATTCACACAGCGACTTTGTTGCATGATGATGTGGTTGATGAATCTAACATGCGCCGTGGCCGAGAAACCGCTAATGCCTTATTTGGTAACAGTGCTAGCGTATTAGTCGGTGATTTCCTTTATACCCGCTCATTTCAAATGATGACTAAATTAGGTGATATGCGCATTATGGATATTTTATCTGACGCCACTAATATAGTTGCCGAAGGTGAAGTATTACAGTTAATGAATTGTAATGATCCTGACACCACCGAAGAAAGTTACTTGCAAGTTATTTATTGCAAAACCGCTAAACTTTTTGAAGCGGCCACTCGACTTGCTGCTGTGATTAGCAAACAAGATAGTGCGACAGAAACAGCCATGGCAGATTACGGTAAATATCTAGGCACAGCCTTCCAACTGGTTGATGATATTATGGATTACACTGCTGATGCTAAAGAGATGGGTAAAAATGTCGGCGATGATTTAGCCGAAGGAAAACCGACCCTCCCTTTACTTTATACTATGGCACATGGCACGGAAAAACAGAAACAATTAGTAAGGGACGCCATAGAACACGGTAATGGCATGGAGCATTTAGATGAAATCCTAACGGCTATGAAACAAACAGGCGCTTTAGTTTATACTCAGAAAAAAGCAGAAATAGAAGCAGATAAAGCCATTAATGCTTTATCTATATTGCCCGAGTCTGATTACAAGCAAGCGTTAATTTCATTAGCGCATATTGCCGCTAATCGTTCTGCTTAACATTTTAAAATATTAGAGACGCCACATGAGTTCAAAAAACATCTATGAAAATAACCCACTGCACGGTGTTGGTCTAGAGCAAGTACTCACTGAGTTAGTTGATCATTATGGCTTTGAAATACTACACGCTTACTTAAGCTTAAATTGCTTTAAAACCAATCCCAGCATTAAATCGAGTGTAAAATTTTTAAAAAAAACAGATTGGGCAAAAGATAAAGTTGAAGCCTTTTATTTATATCAATATAAAAGCTTACCTCGCGCCGATGATACTCAGTTTCAGCTGCCCCCTCGTGATCGCATAGTGCCAGCTCATCAAAAGCCAGGAGCACCTGCAGAATTAAGTTTTGAAGACGCTGAAAACCTTAGGCAAAAAAGAGATAAAAAAACACGAGAGCGCTCTTCTACTCCCTCAAACCCTTGGGGAAGATAACCTCAATAATTTCATTCATTTGCCCTGAATTTGTCTAAAGGTTATTGATCTAGCACAGCATTACCTGTGCTTTAGCTTGTGTATTGCTTCAACAACAACTAGTTTAAACTTAGATATTAAAATTTTCCAAGGATTAGTTATGCCATTGATAGAATGGACAGCCGAATTAAGCGTAGGTATAGACAGTATTGATGAACAACATAAAAAATTAGTCAACATGATTAATGCTTTGAACGATGCCATGCTGCTCGGCGAATCAAACGAGTTACTAGGAAGAATATTTACTGGCCTAGCAGCTTATACTCAAAAGCATTTTGCCTATGAAGAAAATATGTTTGCTGAATATAATTATCCTGATTCACAAGAACATAAACGTCAACATAGTGAGCTTATTACTCAAGTTGTCGAATTAAAAGAAAAATTTATAGAAAACCCACAAGGAACTATCAGTGCTGATTTAATGCTGTTTCTTAAGCGATGGTTAACCAACCATATAATGAGAACTGATAAAGAGTATACTGACTTTTTAATGGCTAAGGGTGTGAAATAAACAAAAACACTGAGTAGCGAGTTACGAGTATTGAGTTTTGAAACTCGCTACTCGTAACTTAGAGTTGGCTTTATGCCATGAAATCAATACCTTCTTGGATATCTTTTTTCAAGGTGTCTAACATATCTTCTTTGGCTTTTTGTTCAAAAGCACTTAATTCACCATATGGTAAAATTTCGCTAACACCATTTACACCTAAGCGAACAGGGTGAGCGAAATATGGTGCATCGCCATCTTCAAGAGCAACATATGCATAGTCAACAACATCTTCACCTTGTAAGCCTTTCACTAAAGACATACAAAAACGTGCTGCTGCTGCGCCCATAGATAATGTAGCTGAACCGCCACCCGCTTTAGCATTTACAACCTCTGTACCAGCATTCTGGATACGTGGTGTTAGTGCAGCAACTTCTTCATCAGTAAAGCTTGCGCCTTCAACCTGTGAAAGAAGAGGTAAAATTGTAGTGCCAGAGTGACCACCAATTACAGGTACTTTAACGTCAGCAACGTTTAAGCCTTTTAATTCAGCAATAAATGCTTCTGAGCGAATCACATCTAAGGTAGTAATACCAAATACACGGTTAGCATCATAAGTACCTGCTTTTTTAAATACTTCAGCAACAATTGGTACTGTGCCATTAACTGGATTAGTGATAATACCCACTAAAGCTTTTGGACAAGCGGCAACAATGCCTTCTGCTAATACTTTAATAATACCTGCATTTACATTGAATAAATCCGCACGGTCCATGCCTGGCTTACGTGGCATACCTGCTGGAATTAATACAATATCAGCACCCGTTAAAGCAGCACTTAAATCATCACGGCCAAAACCAGCTACTTTTACATCAGTAGGGATATGAGATAAATCTACCGCTACACCTGGGACAACAGGGGCAACATCATAAAGTGATAACTCTGAGCCTGCTGGCAATTGAGTTTTTAATAGTAAAGATAATGCTTGACCAATACCGCCAGCGGCGCCTAAAACTGCTACTTTCATGTGATCTCTCCGAGATTTTAATGGGGGGTTAAACTACATTTAATTTTTTTACAAAAAAAATTTGAGTAAATACGTAAAAACTTGCTGCGCAAAAGATATAGCATAGACAACAAAAAAACAATTAATATTAATTTATAGCGTATATAATAGCTTATAATACCTAAAGCAAAACACTCAACTTTAGTATTACAGCTACATTATTATTTATCAGAAAAAAAGGTTTTGATATCAAACAATGAATGGTCAACAAAAACAAGAAATGCTTATACAGGCGTTTAAAGACTTATTAAAGCAAGAACAATTTGGCTCTCAAGGTGAAATTGTTGAGGCATTGAAATCTCAAGGATTTGATAATATCAGCCAATCGAAAATATCACGTATGCTAAGTAAGTATGGTGCTGTTAGAACCCGTAATGCTCGTCAAGAAATGGTCTATTGCTTACCCGCAGAGCTCGGTGTACCAACAGCCCAAAGCCCTTTAAAACAGCTGGTGTTAGAAATTGAACATAATGGAGTAATGATCATCATTCAAACAAGCCCTGGTGCCGCACAACTTATTGCTAGGTTACTCGACAGCTTAAGTAAAAGCGATGGTGTCCTAGGTACTATCGCTGGAGATGACACCATATTCATTGCACCATCAGATGTTAGTAATATTAAAAATACCATCAAAAAGTTAGAGCGATTATTTTCAATAGAAAAACACTAAGAGCATTGCCCATAGTGAAGTAATTGTTAATTTTACTGCTTACTACTTCTGACTACTTGTAAAATACTTTTAAGTAGTACTTCCCCAGTAACGGGTTTGGCAATATGTAAGTTCATTCCCGCCGCCAAACTACGCTGTTTATCCTCTTCATGAGCATGTGCTGTCATGGCAATAATAGGTAATAACTTTGTTGATGATGAGCCTTGCTCTTGCTTTCTTATGGCTGCTGCTGCCGTTAAGCCATCCATCACAGGCATCTGAATATCCATCAACACCACATCAAATTCATTATCAATAAGTAAATCTAATGCTTGTTGACCATTATCAGCAATCGTGACTTTTGCTTGCATGCTTAACAGTAATTCTTTCGCTACTAACTGGTTCACTAAATTATCTTCAACCAGTAATATATTAATATTAGCCAAACCTGTGCTTGTTGCTATTTGTTTTATCGCAGAGATATCTGCCACTTGTTTTGCTGGTATAGAGCTCTCTTTAGCTTCGTTTATCACTTTACCCTCAACAAAAACATCATTAAGGGCGTTAGCTATTTGATCTAGCGAATAACGATATAGCGGCGTATCAAGTAAAATATATGGCACGGACATACGCTCAAGCTTTTGACAAATATCAGTATTTAGCTCAAGCATTGCTGGTTGACATAAGCCTATTAAGTTAATATTTTTTTGCCATACAATACCTTTTTCTTCAGCCTGTAATATTTGGGCCGTTAACGCCGCTTCATCAATTAATAACACTAAGCCACCCAGAGTTTTTTCATGGCTAGTGTATGTTGTTATTTCTTCTAAGCGAGTAAATGGCTGATAATGCCAAGCTAAACTGTCGATTGTATCTAAACAAGTCACTGATAGCTCTTGGCCAATAGTAGCGAGTGTCAAAACTGTTGATAACTCTGATTCAGCACCACCTTGCTCCATGCTTTTTTGTTTCGTTACCTGCGCAGGAATTGATAAAGGCAAAATAAAGCTAAACTCACACCCTTGCCCTAAGTCACTTTGTAAGCTAATTTCACCACCCAATAATTTGACAATTTGCTGACAAATTGACAAGCCTAAACCTGAGCCACCATATTTTCGAGTCATTGAAATATCAGCTTGTGAAAAGGCTTCAAATAAGTGTCCTTGCTTATCCCTTGCGATACCAATACCTGTATCCTTCACCTTAAACCGAACTAAAGCATTATTCTCACTTTGCCCTATGGTGTCTATGATTAAAGCAACCTCACCTTGCTCAGTAAACTTAATAGCATTGTTTAACAAATTAGACAGCACTTGTATTAAGCGCATTTCATCGGTTTTAATAACAACGGGAACATTAGCAGCTAACTCTACTTTCATCTGTAATTTCTTGCTTTGAATACCACCAACATTGAGCTTAAGCGCCTTATCTAAAACTGAAGGCAGATTCACTTCTTCTTGAATAATAAGCATTTTTCCTGCTTCAATCTTTGATAAATCCAACAATTCATCAATTAAATGCAGCAATGAAAAAGAAGCCGTTTGGGCATTAGTCAAATAATGTTGTTGTCTTGAATTCAACATGGTGCGATTAAGTAAATCCATCATGCCTTGCATAGCATTAATAGGGGTTCTGATCTCATGGCTCATATTGGCTAAAAACTGAATTTTAACTTGGTTGGCATATTCGGCTTGATTTTTCGCTTTCTCTAAAGCACTTTGTGTGGCCTGCTGCTCCGTCACATCTTGTAAGATGGTGATAGTCCCCAGCACTTCTCCTTGCTTATTAGTAAATTGGTTACAATACCCTTGATAGCTATATTTACCTGCATCTAGCAGTGCATGTTTTGGAAAGTTATCGCCTAACTGCTTATTTAAATCATCAATTTCTTTTGCTAGGGCTTTAGGCATAAAGGTAGTAGCGATATAACCGAACATATCAACTTCTAGGTGTTGGGTTATCTGTTCAAAGGCTTGGTTGCAGCCCATAAGCTTACCTTGAGGGTCATTGAAGATAATTAACTCGGGGATAGCATTCATCACTGATCGTAACAATACATAATCACGTTGATGCTTAGCACTTGTTTCTTGTAAAGCTTGAGTTTTTTCTAGAACCCTACTATCAAGCACTTCATTTTGTTCTTTAAGTTGCAATAACAAGCTACGGTTTTGGGTAAAAATATCTTCAACTAATACAAACCAATGTAACCAATCAGCATTAGCTTTTACTTTACCAGGATCCCCTTGTGCACAATATTCTATATGACGAATAAATTGATGAGTAGGTTTAATAAAACTCCTTCGAGTCATAGCGTTGACCAGCATCAAAAATGCCAATAAACCAACAAGTAATATGGCAAACATAAATATAAAATGGCTACGCAGAGGCGAGATAAAGTTAACATATGGTTGATATTTTAATAATGTCCAACCGTTAACACTTAAGGTTTGCTTTTCAACCAACCAATCACCAATTTGAGTTGAATCATCTAAATTAGCGAGTTTTTGGCTTGTTAGCTGATTCAATCCTTGAGGAAGTAATTTTTGCCAAGCAGCTCGATAAGTTAGAGGCTCTTTGCCTTTTTGTTTAAAAAAGAGAATTTCATTATTTTGATTAAATAACACTAAGCCCTGATCGTTGGTATCAAGCTCAGGTAAACTTTGCTGCAACCGAGCTAAATTAATATCTATCACTACAGCCCCTAATAATTGCTTGGCTCGATAAACACCAATACCTAGTGCAGCATTCATCCCCTTGCCCGCAGCATCTATATAGGGAGAAGACCAGATTACATGATTATTATTATAATCTAACTGTTGTATTTTTTGTGTGTGCGAGTTGGTGAGCATGCGATTACTAAAGTGCCAACTTTCTCGGTCAATCCAAGGGAAAATGCTAACAAACTGCTCAAGTGAAACGTAATAAAACCATGTTGCTTCTTCAATGACTTTTTGAGCAGCAACAAAGGCTGGCGTCAACGCATTGGCCATTGCGATTTCTTGTGATTTTAGCTCTGAAAACTGACTAACATTACCAATACCGGTAATATTACCGCTAATAAGCTTATCTTGGTCAAGAATATCAATTCGAGGTTTATCTAAATAATAATGCTCACCACTTTGTTTTAACTGAGCTAAGTCGGTGTTTAATTCATGCGGGTATTTTAAAACATAATGAGCAAACTCTTGAATACCTGAAATAGCTTGTTCACTTTGACGCAGCATAGTATTAAGTTGATAAGCTTGAGCGCTCAATTGACTCAGCCCTTGCTGTTTATGAGTTGTTAGCTCACTGTAGTAACGCAATGAAGCAGCCGCTAAGGCGATAAAAACAATAATAACAAAGGTAACTACAACAGCCGTGTTATAGCGCCTAAATACTGTATTCTCAGCGTTTAAATCTAACAATGCCTTGCCTTAGCGAATATGAACTTAACAGTATCATAACTAATACCAATACAAATACAAATAAATATGGGAACATTCTAAATGGACTAAATACTCCAATAACGTCGTTGCTTTCAATCCCAATAGCTAGCTATTACTTAATCAAGCGCCTTATTCTTGAATATTTATCCTCATTAATATTTGCTCACTAACTTACTGGTATTGGTATAAGACAAATGCATAAAACGAGCATTATCCGAATTGTACTAATTTAGTGATCGAGTTGGTATCACAGGTTTTCTTCCGCAAAAGACGCTAACCGACTACGCACAACACCATTTAAATTAATGGTGGCAGAGCCAGGAAAATCTTTAAAGCGTTCGACAATATAAGTTAAACCAGAAGTCACAGCCGTGAGGTAATTACTGTCTATTTGCGCTAAATTACCACTACACACTAGCTTAGTTCCTTCACCACAACGAGTAATAATAGTTTTAAGCTGCGCCGCCGTTAAGTTTTGGCATTCATCTAGCAATACCAATGAATTTTGGATGCTACGACCGCGCATAAAGTTAACCGATTTAAACTGAATATTCGCTTTATCCATAATGTAATCTAAACTGCCCGACATGCTCTCATCTTGTTTATGCAACACCTCTAAAGAGTCAGTAATGGCAGCAAGCCAAGGGGCCATTTTTTCTTCTTCAGTACCGGGTAAAAAACCAATAGATTCAGCAATTTCGGGAGTGCTACGGGTAACAATTATTTTGTCATATAAGTTGCGTTCAATCACTTGCTCTAAGGCTGTTGCCAATGCTAGCAGCGTCTTACCACAACCTGCTGGCCCAGTGAGGATCACCAACTCAATATTTGGATCTAGCAAAGCATCCATCGCCATACCTTGATAAATATTTTTAGGATGAATTCCCCAAGCATTTCTGCCCATTAAACGTTCACGACCTAAATCTTGTATCGATATTCGTTGGTCATCCCAGCCGGTAACCTTGCCAGCAAAGCTTTCCTCTTCATCAATCAAGTACTCATTCATGTAACTTAATGGCACAACGTCTCGATCGACAAAATGAGTGGTAAAACGCCCTTCAGTCTCACTATCACAGGTTTTAATATGTTGCCAAAAATCACCCTCAAATTGGTGATAGCCCTTGGTTAAAAACTGAATATCATCAATAAGTTGATCGGTGCGGTAATCTTCTACATGCGCCAGCCCTGCCCCTTTAGCTTTTAAGCGCATGTTAATGTCTTTAGTGACTAAAACAACTTTGCTGGCAGGTTTTTTCTCCTGTATTTGCAGCGCCGCATTAATAATACGGTTATCATTTTCATTAAAAGTAAGTGTATTAGCTGTATGCTCTAAAGCATAATCATTGATTATTGACAGACAACCACTTGGATGCTGAGCATCATTTTCAGGTAACTTAACCCCAGCAAGTACTTGCTCGGGTGATGCATCAGATAAAGTATCTTCAAGCGCACGAATGGCGACTCTAGCATCTCTACTAACATCTTTACGCCTGTCTTTAATCGAGTCTAACTCTTCTAAGACTGTCATAGGTACAACAACGTCATGCTCTTGAAAAGATAAAAAAGCGAAGGGTTCGTGCAACAGAATATTAGTATCTAAAATATAGATGATTTTTTCTTCAAAGGAGGGGTCAATGGCTTTATCATTACTCATATTTTCTTTAGTCATAAGCAATCTCCGTGATTTCCTGACAAAAAACAAACACAAAAAGAGTAAAACAATTATTACTAAGTATGCCCTTTAACATTGACAGTTAAATAAAAACTTAGCAAGTCGATTTTGTAAAGTTTACTCTTTTATTTTTTATTTACTATCATGTTTACAACGATAAATAATGATGTTATTCAATGGTTTTAAACGTTATGGCAATTCACACTGCGGTAAAACATTTAGCATATCCCCTTTATATTTACTCGACTCTTTAACTCTAGCCTTAGCATTAATACTTAGTGGCCCAGCAAGTTTTAAAACAAGTAAAGCATGTATGCTGCTATCTTTAAGCTGGTTCAATTTATCTATTAACTCAAGCTTCTCTGACACTGAAAGTTTTCTCCACTTAAAACCTTAAAAGCTTTTTCAATCCACAATAAGTAGATATGCCTGTCTTTATTTGGGTTAGCCAAGGTAAGCCGGCTAATAAGATAATGCAGCTGATCATATAACATGGGTTCATTACTCAACACAGACAGCATCATCAAATTTCAGCCACTTGTAATCTAGTCGTGAATTAGCCGGGTTATCAGTACAACTACAAATATTAGTGTCAAGATTTAAAACTGCATAGCTTTAATATCATACCCTAAACAGTAAAACATGGGATATGAATACACTTTTGATCTCTGTCCCACAATAATCTAGCTAAATCTGCAAAAACAACTACAAAAAGTAGTTAATATTTATTCTGCATGGCCAATACTGTCACATTTGTCACCTTTGACACTAATAGTCACGTAACATATAATTATAGTTTATAGAATTGTTAGGAGAAGATAATATGCTAAATACTTTATTGCTAGTTGACGATGAACCCTATATTACCCAAGCATTAAAACGTGTATTAAAACGCGATGGTTATCAAATCTTAACGGCAAACAGTGCTTCTGAGGGGTTAAAAACATTGCAGCAAAACCACGTTGATATGGTGATTTCAGATCAGCGCATGCCAATAATGAGCGGTACCGAATTTCTTACTCAGGTAAAAGAAAAGCATCCTAAAGTTGAACGTTTAATACTAAGCGGTTATAGCGACGAAAATAGCTATTTATCGGCGATCAATGAAGCTAAGGTCAGTTTATTTTTGCAGAAACCTTGGGACAATGTAAAAATTCGCCATCAAATAAATGCTTTATTTAAAGAGCTACGCGAACAAAACCAATATGATAATAAAGTGGCGGAAAAACTACCTACTTTCATTGCAGAAGTTAAACATGAAAATGAACAACATTTATTTAATCCGGCATTATTTTGCCATAATTTTGACAAGCTAATATCAGCACAATGCTATACCATTGGTCAATTAACTATGTTAGTAATTGAGCTCCCTTATCTAATTAAGTTAGCGCAATTAGCTGATCAAAGTATAATAGAGCAACTTCATTATGATATTGCACAACGATTGAGTTCAGCTTTTCCAGATTCTAGTTTAACCAATTTTAGTTGTGGTCATTTCGCCTTATCACTCGAAATAGCCAATAATAAAGATGACATAACTCAAGCCTACAAAACCATTAGCTCATTATTAAGTGATTATTTTATATCTGCAGGTTTAAAAATAAACTTCGATGTTTATATCGGTTTTGCTTTTGTGGTATCCAATAATGAGACTGGCGCTGACTTACTTAAAGAAGCAAAAATTGCTGCTTCACAAGCTAAACTTGTAAACAGCCTTCCTAATTGGCATGTGTATACTGCTAACATTAAAACAAACAATGTACAGCCATTATTACATCGTTCAGAATTAGCAAAGGCAATAAATAATCAAGCATTTACATTGTCATTAATGCCGGTAATCGCCTGTAAAACCCTCCAAGTTATTGGCGCAGAATTATCTATTGCTTGGGAACATCCATTACACTGTAATATCAGCAGCGAACAATATTTAACACTAGCCGAAAAAACCGAACAGTTTAAAGCATTAAGCTCACATTTACTTGAGCTAATAGGTAGTAGCATTATCCCCTGGAAAAATAAAACCCCACTGCAATTATTTTATTCATTATCAAATTTACAATTAAAAAATAATTTTGGTCTATGGTTATCCACTTACTTAACCAAGCATTCATTATCACCTGAATACTTCACGTTAGAAATAAATGATGGTGATGAACTTTACCACGACATGGTTTTGAAAAACGAATTACAACAGTTGAGTAATGCAGGTTTTAATATTTTATTAACACAAGTAAATATTAACCACATATCGGTTGAACGCTTAGCAGCATTACCAATAAACACTATTAAAATACCTACTCAATTAATAGAAAATAATTCTAAACATTGTGATAACAACAAGGAAATAAAAAAAATCATTTCAATCGCTAAGCAGGCACAAGTTAACATTGTCGCTAGTGGTATTAATACACGAAGCCAAGCTATTAAGCTGAATAATGCTGGTTGCCACTTATTAAGTGGTTCATATTTTAGTAGGCCACTTTCCGCAACTAGTTTCAAAAACTATGTGAAAACAAATAATTTTAATTTGTGGTAATACTATAAAGCTATAAAGCTATAAAGCTATAAAGGAAAATTTATGACTGACAATATTAAACCAAAACTATTACTCGTTGATGATGAAGCAGTAATTTTAAATACTCTTAAGCGTTTATTTCATAAAGATTACGATGTTGTGTGTTTTGAAGACCCCAAAGCCTCATTGGAATTTTTACATAGTAATCACGTTCATATTATTATTTCTGACATGCGTATGCCACAAATGAATGGCGCAGAATTTCTTTGCCAAGCACGCGCTATACAGCCGCAAGCAGTACGCTTTTTATTAACCGGCTTTTCCGATCTTAGCTCAACCATAGACGCTATCAATAACGGTGGTGTGCAAGCTTATATCAGCAAACCATGGGACAACGAAGCTCTGAAAAATATGGTTGCACAAGCAGCAAAATCATATTTATTAGAGCAGAAAAATACTAAGTTGAACCAGCAGTTACAAAAACAAAACCAACAATTAAGTAACTTTAATCAAACTCTAGAGCTTAAAGTATATAAACGCACTAACGATTTAAAAGACGTCATTGGTCGTCTAAAAAAATCAATCAATAAACAACGTAAAAGTTTACAGGAAATGATTGATCTATTGTGTTTAATAATTGAAGAACACAATCCAAGCGAATACCGCAGCAGTAAACGAGTGGCACTGCAATGCCGCATTATAATGCAAAATTTTGTCAATAATGATAAAAACACAGAAAAACAAGTCAATCATATGTACCTTGCCGCATTAATGCACAACCTAGGTAAAATAACCTTACCCAAAGAGTTATTACTAATAGATCAAAAACAAATAACAAGAGAGCAGTTACAACAATATAAACAGCATGCTATTAATGGCGCCGAACTACTCGCTAACATACCGTCATTAAAAGCAGTCGCAAATATTATTAAAAGCCAATACGAGCATTATGGTGGTGGCGGTTTTCCTTGTGAACACAAAGGCGAAGACATTCTGTTAGGCGCACGCATATTAAGAGTGGTAGACGATTATGACAAACTTGTGCAAGGCAAAGGCAGTTTAAAAATGTTAAGCCCCGCAGAGGCGCTAAGCTATATTGAAAAACACGTAGACAATTATTACGACAGCAAAGTAGTTGATTGTTTTAAACAATATATTATCAATTTACCTTCAGACTCTGATCACTGTTTAAGTATTGATATGCTAAATGAGGGTATGGTGCTTAGTGAGGACATCAACTCACCAAACCAAGGGATATTGCTGACTAAAGGCACTAAGTTAACCACTAAAATAATTAATAACTTAAGTCGTTTAGAGACAAAATATCAATACAATCTTTATGCTTTCATAGAAGGAGAAAAAAGAATAAAATTAGCTAGTTAACTTATCAAGCACTGTTAATAGCTGCTCTTTTTTAAACGGTTTACTAAGACAAAAGTCTGCCCCCGCCTGTTTAGCCTTGAGCAGCTTCTCATCACTAAGCGCAGAAATCACAATTATTTTTAGCTCCTTATATTGATCTTGCTGCCTAATATGATTAAGCACAGTAAAACCATCCATGTGAGGCATACTTAAATCTAAAGTCATTACCGCAGGTTGATAACTCGCTAACTTAGTGCCAGCTTGAAAACCATCACTTGCTATCTCAGTTTCATAGCCACCAACCGTTAAAATACGTTTAATGGTCATTGCCATAGCACGCTCATCTTCAACAATAAGAATACGTTTACACTTATCATTTTCTTGAAAATCTTCTGGAATTGGCATGTTATGTGTGGTTAAAAACTCAATAAAATCTTTTTCTTCTATACGATTATTACCACGACTAGGTAGTTTGTAAGCTTTCAAACTACCTTTTTCGATCCAACGAATAACGGTGCGAAAGTGCACACCACAATAATCGGCCACCTCACCACTTGATAATACTCTAACAGTGGCATTTATTTTTTTTTTAGTCACGAGGATCCTTTAAGATTATTCATTAAAAAATACTAATTTACCAAAGTCATCTAAACGGATAGCTTCAGTTAGAATTAGCGAAATAAGTTAATCATAAACCATTTCTTAATAGAGAAAAACAACCTTTCATGTCAAAGGTGACGTTTGTGACAGCGTTTGTTATAGTGAATTTATGACCATAATAGTAAAGAAATATAGAATGAACAAAAGCTATCTAGTTACTATAAGCCATAAGTTCACACTGGTTATTTTTTATATCAGCTTATTTACCTCACTATCGCTTAGTGCCAATAACAATTTAAATATTTACCTTGATGCCGACCGAAGTGGTGCTAAAGCCTCAGGACTTTCTATTGAACAAGGGATCCGAACCGCCTTAAGTGAAGTTAACAACACTATTGGCGGTAAAAAAGTTAACTTAGTAATTCGAGATCACCATGGTAATGCTGCACGTAGCTTGATGCATTTACAAGAATTTATCCAAGATAAAAACGCTTTAGTCGTTTTTAGTGGCTTACACTCTACACCATTACTGGAGAATTTAAACCTTATTAATAATAACCAGATTCTTTTACTCGACCCATGGGCCGCAGCGGGGCCTATTACTCGAGGAAAAAGCAAAGAAAATTGGGTATTTCGTTTATCAATTGATGACACTAAGGCAGGTAGTGTTATTGTTAACAGCGCTTTAAAGGAAGGCTTTAAAAAACCTTACCTATTGCTTGAGTCCACTGGCTGGGGTAAATCGAATGTAAAAACCATGACTAAGGCATTAAAAAAACAAGCATTAGTACCTCATGGCATAGAGTGGTTTAAGTGGAATATTAGCTTAACAGCAGCAAAAATTAAATTACGACAAATTGTCAACTCAGGTGCTGACGCCATATTACTAGTAGCTAATGCTAATGAGGGTAAAACGTTCGCAAAAGCAATGCTAACTATTAAGCCTGAGCAACGTTTGCCCGTTCGCAGCCATTGGGGTATTACTGGCGGAAATTTTACAGAAGTAATTACCGCTAAAGACAGAGCACAGATTGATCTTAAATTTTTACAAACCCGATTTTCTTTTATCAGCTCACCTGCAACCAAACTTTCCAAGCAAGCACTGCAACAAGCCAGTAAGCTTTTCCCACAACTTATCAAAAGCGCAAAAGACATTAAAGCGCCCACAGGATTTATTCATGGCTATGATCTAACTCGTATACTCATTGCCGCCTCTTCTAAAGGGCTAACAGGCAATACTAAACAAATGCGACTGCAAATAAAACAGCAACTTGAAAACTTACCAACAAAAGTTAATGGCTTAATTAAAACCTATCACAAGCCATTTTCACCTTATAACATCAACAATCTAAATGCCCACGAAGCACTTTCTAGCAAAGACTTTGTTATGGCATATTATGACGATAAGGATCAAATTCGCCTTGTTAACCATTAAAAAAAACAAACATTCAACCTCAAAAAAAAGTGAAAGCTCTAGCGATGGCTTACCCATCGCTAGAGCTATTACATTTTTTGTAGTTTTTACAACCTTTTTATTTGCCTTAGCTATTTCTTTTTTAATATTTTTCCAGTTGAATAAAACACTTAAAGAAAGCAGACAAACCTTTATCGATCAAAAAATACACACCGTTGCTCAACGCATAAATGATTATTTATCTTCTCGACATAAAATATTACAAGATTACGCTAACTTTCCAATTATCACCCAGAGAGTAATGCAACCAAAATCACAAATAAGCAATGTTGCCGACTTCCTTGATGAGCGACTAATTCTAGGTAAAAAATACCCACTAACCTTGCTTGATTTTAGCAAAAAAAATATTTACAGCACCCGAGTTAAAAGCCCGACAAGCACTATTCTATTAAACCAAAATAAAGATAATAAAATTAAAATATCATTGGATAAAAATCAGCAATTAGAGACTTGGCATTTATATGCTGAAATTTTTTACAACCAACTTACTGAAGGATTTTTAGTACTCGATATTAGTATGTATGACATGGTAAAACAATTAGAGCTAGAAAAACTGGGTGAGCACCACCAACTGCAACTAGAACAAGACAACAAGGTTATTTTCACTATTGGTTCCCTTATAGATGAAGAAGTAACCCGTGTTCAATTGCCTAATTTAAAATTAACATTAGCTTATCGCACCAACACCACAACGTTAAACGCATTAAGAACAGAATTGTTACAACAAATAATAATTTCATTTTTACTTCTTTGGGCCTGCACAACTATCGCTGTACATTCTTTAGCTCACAAACATTTTGTTAAACCACTAGAAAAATTACAAGAATTTGCCAGCAACGTTGCCAATAACGAATATTGTGACTTAAATGATAAAAAATTTAAAATTTTAGAAATTGCCGAACTTAAGAAAAACTTTAAAGACATGGTAGATAAAATTTTACTAAGAGAAATGTCATTAAAACGAGCAAAAATAAAACAAGAACAGCTAAACAAAAACCTTACACATCAACAGCAAATGCTAGTACAGTCAGAAAAAATGGCATCAGTCGGTCAACTTGCCGCAGGTGTTGCCCACGAAATTAATAACCCAACGGGCTTTGTTATGGGTAATTTAGAAGTATTAAAAGAATATAAAATGAGTATTCAAACATACCAAGTAGCCACCTCAAATTTACAACAAGCCATTGCCAGTAATGACAAAGAAAAAATACAAAAACAATTAGCTAGTGTAAGCGCCTTACAGCAAAAACTAGATATTGATTATATTATGACAGACATGGACGATTTAATTGCCGACTCCATTAACGGTACCGAACGCATTCGCGATATTGTTCAAGACTTGAAAAGTTTTTCTCGAGTAGATGATACTAACAAATGTGAAACTGATCTAAATGAAGACGTAATAAAAACTGCACTACGTCTGGTGTGGAATGAAATGAAGTATAAGTGTACTTTAGAAAAAAGATTACAACCACTGCCGCTATTGTTTTGCTACCCTAGCGAACTAAGCCAAGTAATCATGAACTTATTGATTAATGCCTGTTATGCCTGTGAAGATAGTAATAAAAACAAGGGATTCAGTGAAATAATTATTGCCAGTTACTATGATAATAATACTATATTTATTACCGTAACTGACAATGGTTGTGGCATAAGCGAAGCAGAACAAATAAAAATGTTCGATCCTTTTTTCACTACAAAGCCTATAGGTAAAGGGACAGGGTTGGGACTATCTATTTCTCATTCTATTATAAAAAAACATAATGGTAATATTCAAGTTTCCAGTCAAGTAGGCAAAGGCACAACTTTTACAATCAGCTTACCACTTACATCATCAGAAAAAAGTATTGATACTGTTGACCCTTTCCTAGGGATAAAAACGTGTTAAAAAACAGAGCTGTATTATTTGTTGATGACGATAATTCTGTACTTAGCACACTCACGCGTTTGTTTTATCGGGAAGAATATCAAGTTGTAGTAGCCAACAGTGCTGTTGCTGCTTTGTCAGTTTTATCAAAACAAAAAATAGATTTACTGGTTTCAAATCAACTTATGCCAGGCATGTCTGGCGCTGAATTTTTACAACAGGTTGATCATCAATTCCCTGAAATAGTAAAAATATTAATGACTGG
>ENA-UZWX01000571-UZWX01000571.1-metagenome-genome-assembly--contig:-Day-4---50m-contig-571_pt1 | contig 78874 bp, 88 predicted proteins | sample MGYA00260347_ERZ794907 | MGnify/ENA metagenome assembly ERZ794907 | reverse complement strand
GAAATACTATTTTGGTCTACTTTTGCCTGTCGCCTAATACCTATACAAATATAAGCAACATAAGTATCTCCAAGAAAATTATAAAAAGAGCTTGGTTTATCTAAATCAGAATTATTTTTAATAATATCTTGAACCTCCCAAAATATATTTTGTTTTATTCTCAATTCTTGAATATCCTTCTCAATAACTTTAAGCCATTTCAACCATTTTTTCAACTTATCATTATTCATATGGTAATACTCTCTATCTATTAATTGTTTTGATTATACGTCTAACCACGTATTCATATTTAATTACAAAAAATGAGAAAGAAAAAAAATCAATTACTTTTTAAAGTCATTTATAAAAAATATTATAGCAACCTACACCCATCAAAAGCCTATCATACTTAATGTGTGATAGGCTTTTGACTTTTCCCATTTAACAACCTTCAAAGCAATCTTAGTGAAACGGAGTGGCTGTATTTGCGTTGTTTGAGCGTAGCGAGTTTAGCAAATACAACGTAGTAAACCTAGATTGATTTAGAGGGTTTTTAGTGGGTCGCTTCTTTTGGTTCGTTTTCTGGCGATGCAGAAAATGAACAAACCCGCCACGGAGTGGTAAAAATAGATTTATTTTAACTAAATATTTGTTTTAACAACTGTATTTAATTTTACGTCTGATAAATTCAGAGATTAATCTAGAAAATTTTCTTCTCCTTTTTCCTCGTCAGGTTTTTTAGTTCGCATACCAGGCTTAGACAAAACTTCTAAGAAAAAAGAATCCAAACCCTCTGCATCAGCCTCTGAGATTACTTTATTAATTTCAGAAACATGAATGATGCTACAAGAACCCTCGTTAGCACCATAACGACAATCAAAGTCCCAAAAATCCACCTCTTTAGGTAGTTTTTTATTACGCTCACGCTTAATATATTTTTTAAGCTCGTATTTAATTGCCTCAACCACTCTGGGTCTTTGTTTTTTGGGGTGTGAAAAGGTGAATGTTTTTTTCATGATGTATCTAAATAATAGCAAGCGTTTGATTATATTGTATTATCAAGCTACCGTACAAACTATAAAATAGATTTATGGACTTTTATAAAACACTTACCGCACTTAAACAAAAACATCTTTACCGCTCAGTTAAGGTGATGGATGATGGTTGTGTAAATTTTTGCTCCAATGATTATTTGGACTTGAAAAATCACCCACAAGTGATTGAGGCGTTTAAACGAGGCGTAGATGAGTTTGGCGTAGGCTCTGGTGCGTCGCATTTGGTCAGTGGCCATTCTAAGGCGCACCAAGCATTAGAAGAGGCGTTGGCCGAGTACACAGGACAACAACGCGCACTGGTATTTTCAAGTGGTTATAGTGCCAATCTTGGGGTTTTTTCTGCACTGAAAGATGAACTGGATTGGGTATTGCAAGACAAACTTAACCACGCTTCACTGATGGATGCCAACCAGCTGATTGGCTTGCCGATTCAACGCTATTTGCATAACGATACGAATGCACTTGAGAGAAAAATACAAAAACAATCGGGGCAAGGTTTGGTGGTGACAGATCGTGTATTTAGTATGGATGGTGACAGTGCTGATATTGACAAACTCAACACCATTGCCAAGCAATCAGGTGCGCTGTTTATGCAAGATGATGCCCATGGTTTTGGGGTGTTTACCCCTAATATTCCAAATGACTCTATTTATATGGCGACACTGGGCAAAGCGGCAGGCACAATGGGGGCGTTTGTGGCAGGCGATGAAGATTTTATTGAGTTTTTAATTCAAAAATCACGCCCTTATATTTATACCACGGCGATTGCACCTGCGCTGTGCGTGGCAACACTCAAAAGTTTAGAGCTTATTCAGCAAGGCGAACAACAAGAAAAATTGCACAGCAATATTGCTTTTTTTCGTGAAGTTTCTCAAGCACTTGAATTGCCTATTTCACACTCAAATAGCGCCATTCAGCCTTTGATTGTTGGTAGTGGTGAAAAAGCACTGTCAATGAGTAAGGCGCTACTTGAAAAAGGATTTTTCGTTGGTGCTATTCGCAGCCCTACAGTGCCAAAAGGCACCGAGCGTTTGCGCATTACCCTGAGTGCCAATCACACAAAAAAGCAAATAGAGCAATTATTAACGCAAATTAAAGATGCTTTATAAAAATACAGTGGGCACAGGCAAGGATTTGGTGTTATTCCACGGTTGGGCGTTGAATAGCGATTGCTTTAAAGATTTGCTTGAAAAATATAAAGCACAATACCGTATTACCGTGATTGACTTACCAGGGCATGGTAGAAGTGATGTGGTTGAAGGTGGAATAGAGGCGTGGTGTGATGAGATTATTAAGGTGCTACCCGACAATCCAATATTGTTAGGCTGGTCCTTGGGTGGGTTATTGGCAATTAATATTGCCAGTAAAACCAATGTATCAAAACTTATTTTGTTGGCTTCTACACCCAAATTTGTTAAAGATACTGATTGGGACTATGGCGTTGCTGCAATTAATTTCAAGTTATTTTCAAGTGCCTTAAAATTAAACCTATCTCAGGGTTTAAAGCGTTTTGTCAGCCTGCAAACTAACGATAAAACACAAATTAAATCACTGCATCAGTCTATTGATGCCCTACCCGCAAACCCTGATGCGCTGAATCAAGGTTTGGATATTCTACTCAATACCGACTTGCGCGAACAACTCAAACAACTGAGCATACCTGTACACGCTATTTTAGGGCGTCGCGATATCTTAATACCTGCTGATATCGTTAAATGGTACACGACACAAAATGTATCAACCACTGTACTGGATGCGGGACATCTGCCTTTTTTACATCCAGATTTTTCACTATGAAAAGACAAAATTTCATTCCTATTAGCAGTGCGAAAATTATTGATGATTTATGCGTGAATAACGATGAGTTGAGGGAATTGTTCCAATTACTAAAAGCCTTGTATCAATTCAATTTTTATAAAAAACTTGAAGCAGTCAAACAACATTATCAGAATTTTGACCCCGATTCTGATTTGGTCAATATGAGCAAAACCAGCGGTGAGAAAACAAGGTTATTACAAGATATTGACGGCTTATTGACTGATGCCAATTATCAGGTACTCACCATCCAAGATATTGAGCGCTCTATTTCAGCACAAATGCAGTCAGGACTGAACATTGAAATAAATTTAGAGGATTTTGATGTGCTAAAAATCTACACACGTGGTACAAAATACAAAACCATTTGGTTTAGACATTGGAACAGAATTAAAAACAAAGCAAGCAAGTGCTTTTATATCAACGTGTATTACTGGTCATTAAATTGAAAAATATTGACGAGAAAATCAGTCGGACAAACAATAAAAAAACAATCAAAAAATTGCTGAAGAATCGAAAGAAATTGCCGCCCAGTTTTTCTGATGAATTTATTTTTATCAAGCTGTTTAAAGACATCGCTCAAAATGACTTAGAAATGCTTTTCCATAATCGAAAAATTAAACTAAAAACTTTAGACAAAATTCGTCTGAGTTTAACCTCTGGCGTAGGTACGGCATTGGGCGTTGTTTCTACCACAACCAAAATTATTGCTGCAGCATCAAATATTTTTAGCATTGTTATTGCGCTGGGTGTGTTGTTTAAGCAAATAATGAATATTTTTAACAAACGCACACAATATATATGGCAACCTTATCTTCGCAGCTATATTTTCACAATTTAGACAACAACTTTGGCGCACTTACGCATATTCTTGATGCTGCATTCGAGCAAGAAATTAAGGAAATTGTATTGGCTTATTATTTTTTAAATGAAGCCAAAGAACCACTAAGTAAAATAGAATTGGACAATACCATTGAACAATATTTAGCCAAACAATATAAACAAAATATTGATTTTGAAGTTGACGATGGGTTACACAAACTGGCAGACAATGGCTTACTGATTGGGAAAGATAAATTTAGCGTCAAAGATATTAAAACCAGTTTTAAGCTTATTGACAAACAATGGGATGGGTTCTTCCAAATATAATTTAGGGTGTGAATTATTTAATATACATAAATGTTTCTCTTAAAAGATTATCTCATAACAAATTTGTAAACGAAAAAAATACCGATATCAAATGTATAAATCTATTGTAAGACAACCCCTTTAAGTATAATTCAAACAATACTTGCACCTTGGAGAAGTTTATGAATGCACTTGTTGGCGTTATTATGGGTTCCAAATCAGATTGGCCAACCATGAAAAATGCGGTAGAAATGCTGGAAGCATTTGATGTCCCTCATGAAGTCAAAGTGGTTTCAGCGCACCGCACACCTGATTTAATGTTTGAATATGCAGCGACTGCCAGCAAGCGTGGATTAAAAGTTATCATTGCAGGTGCAGGGGGTGCAGCGCACTTGCCTGGCATGGTGGCAAGCAAAACGATTGTGCCCGTTTTAGGGGTGCCGGTTCAATCTCGTGCACTTAGTGGACAAGATTCTTTATTATCCATTGCACAAATGCCGGGTGGTATTCCGGTTGGCACTTTGGCAATTGGCGAGGCAGGCGCTAAAAATGCCGGTATCTTAGCAGCGCAAATTGTTGCTAATGAAAATGATACTGTTAAAGAAAAAGTTGCCGCTTTCAGAGCCAAGCAAACACAAGATGTGCTTGATAACCCAAACCCCAAAGACTGATCAATGAAAATAGGTATTTTAGGTGCGGGTCAACTCGGTAGAATGCTTGCCATTAGTGGCTATCCACTTAATCATCGGTTTGGTTTTTTAGGCGCTTCTGAAAATGAGCCATCCGCACTGTTGGGGCAACTGTTTATTAATGACGACAAGTCTTTGGTTGATTTTGCTGATGTCATTACTTTTGAAAGTGAAAATACAGATGTTGAAAAAGTAAGAGAAATCAGTAAAAATACCCCTGTTTACCCCAGTGAAAAATCTTTATTTATCACCCAACATCGTGGCCGTGAAAAAGCGTTATTTAACAAACTCAATATTCCTTGTGCGCCTTACCAAATGGTGAATTCTAAACAAGATTTAGAACAGGCAATTGACACAATGGGTTTACCCGCTATCTTAAAAACTGCCACTGAAGGGTATGACGGGAAGGGGCAATTTTTAATCCATGAAAAAACTCAAATCAACGCTGCTTGGGAAAGCATGTGTGGCGTTGAATCAATTTTAGAGGGCTTTGTTACCTTTAAACGAGAGCTCTCACTCATTGCTGTACGTGATGCAAATAATAATCATAAGTACTATCCTTTGGTCGAAAATACACACCATGACGGCATCTTGCGATTGACTGTCGCACCCGCGCAATCTATTAGCCCTCAAGTACAAAAAACTGCGCAGCATTATATGCAGACTTTGTTAGATGAAATGGACCATGTGGGTATTTTAACCATTGAATTGTTTGAAACAGAAGATGGGTTAATCACCAATGAAATGGCGCCTCGTGTGCACAACTCTGGGCATTGGAGTATTGAAGGTGCCAATACTTCACAATTTGAAAATCATGTGCGTGCCATTACTGGATTACCTTTAGGCGACACCACACCAAGCCACCCTTTTTGTGCAATGATTAATATTATTGGCAAAACTGGCGACACTGATACTGTGCTAAAACTGGCAAATGCACACTTGCATTTATATGACAAAGAAGAGCGCACTGATAGAAAATTAGGGCACATCAATATTACCGCAAATTCTCAAGCTGAATTAGCGGCAAGTATTGAGCAATTAAAGAGTTTTTTGCCAGATTAATTTAAAACGCTCTGCCAAATCCACTTCTAACTGGTAAGCTTCTTTTTCGCTAATAGCCTCATCACGCAGATACTGTGCCACATGAACCATTTCATGGCAAATGGTGGTAATAAATTGATGGTTTGTTAAGTCTTGCTCGATATCAATATAAAACTTCCCTTCGCCTTCATAATCTATCCACGCCTGAGCGTCCTTGACATCTTGAATCCTTAAATCAATATCAACAGCGCTTTTAATATTTAGCGCCTCGATACAAAAACTGTAAAGGTCTTTGGCTAATTGCTTTTGAGAAACTGTGCCGCCTTCAATATAAATCACACCAAGTTATACCAATTGTATCAGTTAAAACGTTTCTCCAAATAAGCAATAATGTCAGCAGTCTCTAACATCCACTCTACTTTATCGCCATTGGTAATTTTTAAGCAGGGTACTTGAACCTTGCCTGTTGCTTTAAGCAGTTCTGCGCGATGAACACCTTGCCTATTCTGTGCATCTCTGGTAACAATGTTAAGATTTAAACGTCTGATTGCCCTTCTGGCTTTAATGCAAAATGGACAACCAAAAAATTGATACAATTCAACATCAGCTGTTTGCTTATCTACCGCTTGTTGCTCAGCCTCACTACGCTTGACTTTACTAACCGGAATAAGCCAACTAATAAAGGCAATAATAGCGCCTAAACCATTTCGAAACCCTTTTAACAACAACTTCATTTTTCCTCTCTTGCTTTATAAGCGCTTAATGTATTTTCTAGCAATGTGGCAATGGTCATTGGTCCAACACCACCGGGTACTGGGCTAATCCAGCCAGCCACTTCTTTAGCAGCGTCAAAATCTACGTCACCAACCAAAGTGCCATTATCCAGTCTATTGATGCCAACATCAATCACAACGGCACCTTTTTTAATCCACGCACCTTGAATCATTTGTGCAATACCAACCGCTGCCACAACGATATCGGCTTGTTTTAATTTTTCAGGTAGGTTTTGCGTTTTACTATGACAAATGGTAACCGTCGCATAGGCATTTAAAAGCTCCATTGCCATTGGTCGCCCAACAATATTAGATGCGCCCACTACCACAGCGTTTTTGCCCACTAAGTCGATACCTATCGTTGCCAGCAAAGTCATTACCCCTTTGGGTGTGCAAGGGCGCAAATGTGGCTTGTTTTGCATCAGTTTGCCGATATTTTCACTATGAAAACCATCCACATCTTTTTCAGGATTGATTGTCTCAATCACTTGATTGGCATCCAAATGCTTTGGCAGTGGCAATTGCACCAAAATACCGTCAATCTTGTCATCGTTATTTAAACGCTCAATTTCTGCCAATAATTGTGCTTGCGTAATATCAGCAGGTTTGTTGATTTTTTCTGAATAAAAACCCACTTCTCTGCAAGCATTGTCTTTATTGCGTACATACACGCTAGAGGCTGGGTCATCACCCACCAGAATGACTGCCAGGCCTGGTTTTCTATCAAGTGATGCCACCTGAGTGGCAATGCTTGCCCTTAAGTCTTGCGCAATTTGTTTGCCATTGATAATCACTGTAATGCCTTCCTTACTCTATCTAAATCATCTTGTGTGTCCACACCAAAACCTGTTGGCGCACAGGCAGGCGCAACGTGTATATCAAACCCCTCATGAAGCACGGTCAGTTGCTCTAGTTTTTCCACTTGCTCGTACTTTGAATTACCCATGGTTAAATACTGTTTGATAAAACGAGCGCGATAAGCATACAGTCCAATATGCTTAAAACACAGTGTTGCATCAAAATCTGCCTCATCTCGAAAAGCAGGAATTGGCGAACGTGAAAAGTACAGGGCCTTACCGAATTTATCAAACACTACTTTGACACAATTTGGGTCTAAATATTGCGCTTTATCAACAACATTTTCACACAGTGTTGCCATTTGCATACTAGAGTCAGTTAAATTTTTTGCCACTTGTTTAATCACTTTCTCACTCAACATTGGCTCATCACCTTGGACATTAACAATGATTTGCTCATCATCAATATTTAACAATTCTAACGCCTCTGCAATCCGTTCGGTACCTGAAGTATGTGCTGCACTAGTCATACAAGTTGTTGCACCAAAATCATTGGCAACATCTGCAATACGCTGATCGTCTGTGGCAATAATCACACGAGAAGCACCGCTTTTTTTGGCATTTTCATAAGTGTGTTGAATCAGGGGCTTGCCGTGAATATCTTGCAACAACTTAGCCTCTAATCGACTAGAAGCATAACGTGCAGGAATAATAATGGAGAAATCTAGAGACCTTTGCATAAATAGGGATGATTAGAAAAATTCAATGCTTGCCGCTCTGTGTGCAATAGCACTGCTTTCAGTCTTATTGGTCGTTTTCTTAAATCCAGTCCTAGCAGGGCTAAGGCAGGGTTTAAAAAACTGCTAAGTTGGTGAGCAGTGGGTTTTTTATGATTATTCATATTTATGCAAAGTTCTCATTTAACAAGTTAAATTTTTCTCGCTTCTTCAACCAGTAAGACTGGAATGTCGTCAACAATCGGATAAGCCAAGCCACTCTGTTCACAAATCAATTCATCGCCTACTTGTTTGAGTGGCGCTTTGCTTTTTGGGCAAACCAACAGTTTTAATAAAGATTCATCAATCATAGTTTTTTATCAAGTTCTTCTAAAAAATCATCGCTCAACTCAGTTTCGGAATGTAAATACCACATCTGCTTTGTTGCGAATTGCTTACATTTTACACAATCCTTAGCAGTCATAATAATTGGATAATCCTCAGCAAAACTCAAATCTTTTTCAGTAAAGTTATGATGGTCTGCAAATGCATGAGGCTCAACCACAGCGCCAAGTTCAGACAATGTATCAAAAAAGCGCTGTGGGTGTCCAATGCCCGCAACACCATGACAGTCTATTCTTTCAAAAAAATCAAGTGGCTGGACAACATCTGTAGATAAATTAACAAATGATTTTGGTATTAGTTTTGACGTGTACTCTGCTATATGTACTATATGTTGTGCGCCATTGTTAATCACAAAATCCACACTTTTTAATCTTGCAAGCGATTCCCTTAAGGGTCCAGCAGGCAAAAACCAACCATTGCCAAAACGACGCTTACCATCCACCACGGCAATCTCAACCGTACGTCCCATGGCGTAATGTTGCAAACCATCATCGCTAATAACAATATCCACCTGATGCTGTTCAATAAGCTCGCGTACCGCTCGTGCACGACTTTTATTCACCATCACCAGGACGTTGGTTTGCTGGTAAATCAACACTGGTTCATCCCCAAGTTGCACAACACCTGCATCCTCACCAACCAATATAGAGGCCTTGCCTCTATATTTTCCACCATAACCGCGTGAGACCACGCCAACTTTTTTGCCTTGCGCTTTAAAGTGTTCAACTAAAGCTATCACAATCGGTGTTTTTCCAGTACCACCAACGGTAATATTGCCCACCACCACCACAGGCACATCAAAATGATGTGTAGAAAAAAAACCGATACGATACAGTGCTCTTCTGATGGATGACAACAGGTAAAAAACTGCCGACATTGGCAACAGTAAATAATTAACCGTATTGCGGTTATTTAAATCCATTATGAAGCCTCTGTACTATTACCTAAAACTTTAATAATCAACATCAGATTGGTATTTATTTTCACTAAATTTCAACACACCTGCCGCAACCGATAGCACTAAAATCGAAACCACTAAAATCAGCAAATTAAATTTATCATGTGCCACTAAGGATTTCATATCAATTACCAAGAAACGTGTGATTGCTGTTATGGCAATAAATATTAAAAAAACGACTGGCATTCTGTGTGTTTTGAAATAGATGCCTGTCATCGCACCCAATTCTAAATAAATAAATAAAAGCAAGATGTCTTTCAATGAAGCAAAGCTAGCTTCTTGATTCATAATTAGCAAATATTCACTGGCTGCTGACCATACAATAGTTGCACCAATCACAAACAAACCTACAATATGGAAAATTTCAATCATCAGGTTGCCGAATTGATCAATTTTGTTTTTAATGCTTGTATTTGACATGTTTTCCCCTTTTTTGTCATTATAAATGATTAAAAAAAAATCCCAACCGATAAAAATTAACGTTTTAATAATTATCTAAAGGTCTTTACTTTTAAAGTGCTAATTATGACAAAATATTAACCCTATGAGTGTCGAATTTAAAATTTCCAACCAATATTTACGTTCCAGTCGGAAAAAAGGCTTTGTTTCTTTTATTTCTGGCGTTTCTATCATCGGCTTGGTGCTTAGTGTGATAACTTTAATTACCGTGTTGTCTGTTATGAATGGCTTTCATAAAGAGTTACGCAACAGGGTATTAAGCGCTATTTCACATTCTTATATTACAGGATATGGCGACACGATTGGAGATTGGGAGGGGTTACAAGCAAAAATCAACCAGCACCCAAACATTATCAATACTTCCCCTTATATAGAAAAATATGCACTGATCAACACACCGCTTGGCTCACAAGGAATTAGTGTTAGAGGCATTAAACCCGAGTCAGAAAAAAAGACGTCTGTTTTACTGGATAAGCTCAAATCTGGAAATACAACATTAAATAAATCTAGTATCTTAATCGGTGCCGGTTTAGCGTCTAAACTCGGTGTTATAGTTGGTGATAAAATCACCCTGTTAACGCCACAACTCTCTGCCAACATCATGGGCATACAACCAAGATTTAAGCGTTTCACAGTCAGTGGCGTCTTTGACGCAGGGGTGAGTGAATATGACAATAATTTGGCTTTTATTGATTTACACCAAGCACAACTGTTATACAAAATGCAAAATAAGGTGAATGGTATTCGGCTCAAGGTTGATGACTTATTTAACGCCAAAAAAATCACCAATGAAGTACTTGATAATCTAAATTCTGAGCAATATTACGGCGTTGATTGGACGCAACAAAAAGCCAATTTTATTAAAGCACTCAACCTTGAAAAACAAATGATTGGCATCATATTGTCGCTGATTATTGCTGTTGCTGCCTTTAACATCGTTTCTATGATGGTGATGGTGGTTACCGATAAAAAGGCAGATATTGCTATTCTTAGGACTATTGGCATGACACCAAAGCGCATTGTCAAATTATTCTTTTATCAAGGTGTGACAATCGGTGTTGTTGGTATTATCATTGGCACAATATTAGGCGTTTTACTGGCGCTTAATATAGAGTCTGTCGTGAGTGGCATTGAAACAATATTGGGTTTTCAATTCTTCCCTAAAGATATTTTTTATATCAACCGCTTTCCTTCCGAAATTCACTTAAGCGACATCATTATGGTAACAATGGGCGCTTTACTCTTAGTTGTACTCGCCTCTATCTACCCAGCAAAACGTGCAGGAAATTTGCAAATTTCAGAGGTGCTTAACTATGAGTAAAATTGTGAAGTGTCAAGATTTGAACTATACCTACGACAATGGCAACATCAAAACACCCGTATTAAATGCGCTAAATTTAGAAATTGATGCCGCCCAATCGCTTGCAATTGTTGGGCAATCTGGCTGTGGAAAATCGACTTTATTAAATTTATTGGGTGGCGTCAGTCAACCTACTGGTGGTAAAGTTATTATTAACAATCAAGATTTATCACAACTTAGCGAAGAAGCGATTACCAATCTTCGTGCGCAACATTTGGGTTTTGTTTACCAATTTCACCACCTATTAAAAGACTTTAGCGCAATAGACAATGTGGCAATGCCGCTACTGATTGCTGGTGAAAAAACCCAGACAGCACTGGAAAAATCTAAACAACTACTCTCAGAGATTGGTCTACAAAATCGACTTAATCATCGTTCTACAGAACTCTCAGGCGGTCAACGTCAACGCGTTGCTATTGCTCGCGCTTTGATTAACAACCCAAGTTGCCTGCTAGCTGACGAACCTACGGGCAACTTAGACAAAAAAAATGCACAAGAAGCTTTAGGCTTAATGATGGAGCTTAAACAACAAAAAAAATCAGCTTTAATTCTTGTCACCCATGACATGGATATTGCCAAAAAAATGGATAAATTTTTAACCTTAAAAAATGGAATACTAGTATGAATATATACCAAATGCAACTGTCTTATTTAGCTCAAGAAGACAGGATTATCATGAAAGTTAACAGTAAAAAAAATGAAGAGGTTCAGCTGTTTTTAACGCGTCGAATTGTCATAGCGTTTTGGAATATTTTAAACAAAACGATTGACCATACTTTAAGCAATAAACCCAAATTTAATGATATGCAACAAGTCCCTGTTGAGTCGTTATCAAATACAGCGCGAAAATCAACACCTAAACAGATGAAACAGGAAATTCAAAATCAGATTCACCATCAAGATATTATTAATGAAAGTGATTATGAAACCCCTTTCAAAGAAGGAGGTAGTTTTCCAATGGAAAAGGTGCCTATCCTAGTAGAAAAAATTACTATTAACACTTATGACAATAGTGGTATTGCACTAATTTTTACCAGCACTCAAAAGAGTGAAATTAGTCTTAACCTTAATACGCAAATATTGCACAATTTATCTGACTTACTGATTAAAGTGCTACCAGCTACTGATTGGAATATTGGTTTAATGGATAAAACCAATGTGGTTATTCATGAGAAAAAAGCTGGTACTGCCCTACATTAAAGCAGATTTAACGCTTGTTAATACATTGTTTGTGTCAACATAGCATAATGTTGGTGCGTAATCTTTAACTTCAGATTCGCTGTAACTGGCATAAGAAGCAATAATCAATAAATCACCAACACCTGCTTTATGTGCCGCCGCACCGTTGACTGAAATGACACCAGAATTGTCTTTACCACGAATAGCATAGGTAGTGAAACGATTGCCATTGTTAATATTGTAAATCTGAATCTGTTCAAAAGCACCAATACCTGCTGCATCCAGCAATACGCCATCAATCTCACAAGAACCTTCGTAATCCAATTCACTGGCAGTTGTGGTAACACGATGGAGTTTGGCTTTTAAAAATGTTCTTTGCATGCTTGATATTTTAATGTTTTTTTGAACCAGATTTTTACAAGTTTTTAGCGCTAAAGATTTAATTAAGTTTTTGTAAATATTTTAGGGTCAGTATTTTTTCTTTCTACAAGGCAAATTATTTTCATAGAGCAGGAGCATACAAAAAGTAAATTAAAGTTTTGTTTTTGCAAAGTATTTTTCTTTTTCTACGGGGCATTTCTTTAAGTGAACGAAGAAGCATAGACAAAACTATGTGACCGAGTGAGCGTAAGAAATAACAAAGTAGAAAAGAAAAGACACAGCAAAAACTAGCCTAAAAATTGGATCATGATGCCTGCTGCTATCGCCGAGCCTATAACCCCTGCCACATTTGGGCCCATTGCATGCATTAACAAGAAATTGTGCGGATTAGACTCCAAACCAACCTTGTTAGAAACACGTGCTGCCATTGGCACTGCTGACACACCTGCAGAACCAATCAGTGGATTGATTTTCTTTTTACTGAACAGATTCATTAATTTTGCCATCAATAGACCACAAGCGGTACCGATAGCAAAAGCCACCATGCCCAACAGCAAAATACCCAAAGTCTCTGGCTGTAAAAACTTATCTGCCATTAGCTTGGAGCCTACTGCCAAACCTAAAAAAATTGTTACAATATTGATTAGGGCATTTTGTGTGGTGTCGCTCAAGCGATCAACTACGCCAGATTCTTTCATTAAATTACCAAAGGTAAACATACCTAATAATGGTGCCGCATCTGGTAGCAATAATGCCACCAACATCAGTAGCATAATTGGAAAAATAATCTTCTCTGCTTTAGACACTTCTCGAAGTTGAACCATTTTGATTTGACGCTCTTTCTCTGTTGTTAGCGCTCGCATAATCGGTGGTTGAATCAACGGCACCAGAGCCATATAGGAATAAGAGGCAACCGCAATAGCGCCCAGCAAATCAGGTGCTAATTTTGAGGCAACATAAATACTGGTTGGGCCGTCAGCGCCGCCGATAATACCAATGGCAGCAGCGTCAGTTAAACTAAAGTCAAAAACACCAACAGCGGTTAAACCAATAGCACCCAATAAGGTGGCAAAAATACCAAATTGTGCGGCAGCGCCAAGCAATAAAGTCCTTGGATTCGCAAGTAGCGGTCCGAAATCTGTGAGTGCACCTACACCCATGAAAATAATCAGTGGGAAGGCGCCAGATTCAATACCAATAACATAAAACAGATGCAAAATACCATTGCCTTCAGCAATACCAGCACCTGGGATATTGGCTAAAATTGCACCAAAACCAATTGGCAATAATAGTAAAGGCTCAAACTTTTTGACAATGGCTAAATACAAAAGCAGCATACCAACAAGTAGCATCAGTCCTTGACCCCACACCATTTGTTGTAAGCCTGTATTTCCCCAAAGTATATTTAGTTGTTCCATAATGGTTTTTGTATAATGAATGCTTTGCTTTATGCCAGTGTTAACAGTGTTTGACCCACAGTAACAGCATCGCCTTCCTTAACGCTAATATCAATCACCACACCACCTCCTGCTGCTTTGATTTCAGTTTCCATTTTCATGGCTTCCAAAATAACCAATACATCACCCTCGTTAACCCTTTGATTTGGTGTCACCATTACTTTCCAAATATTACCAGAGAGTGGTGCGCCAATTTCCTCGCCATCACCAGGTGTACCATCAACAACCTCTTTCTCACTCGGCGTCGCTGTTGCTTCTGACGATTCAGCGTCAGAAGCTGGTTTCATTGACGTAATGTCACCGCCCGCAGAGACCTCAACAGCATAAGAAGCGCCTTTAAATGAAACGGTATAACTACCCTCTTCATTTGTGTTGTTGTCACTGTCTTCGCTTGCTTGTGGTGCTGGCTCAAAGAAATCAGGATTGTCACGATTTTCTATAAAACTAATGCCCACTTGTGGAAACAAGGCGTACATCAACAAATCATCAATTTTATCCTTGGCTAAGGTCAGTTTTTTCTCAGCAACAATTTTGTCAAATTTTTGTTCAAAAATATGCATTTCTGGTGCAATATTATCAGCTGGACGACAAGTGATTGGCTTGGCGCCATCGAGCACTCTGTCTTGTAAAACTTTATCAACGGGTGCTGGTGTTGCGCCATATTCACCTTTCAATACACCAGCAGACTCTTTGGTAACTGTTTTATAGCGCTCACCTGTTAACACATTTAAAACAGATTGTGTGCCAACAATTTGTGAAGTTGGTGTGACCAGCGGGATATAACCTAAATCTTTACGTACACGTGGAATCTCAAGCAACACTTCATCCATTTTATTGGCTGCATTTTGCTCGCGCAATTGGTTTTCCATATTGGTCAACATGCCGCCTGGCACTTGCGAGAGCAAAATTCTTGAATCTACGCCTTTAAGTGAGCCTTCAAACTGTGCGTATTTTTTACGAATTGGTCTAAAATACATGTCAATTTCTTCAAGCTTTTTTAAATCTAGCCCTGTTTTTCGTGGGCTGCTTTCTAAAATAGAAACCACAGAGTTGGTTGCCGAATGACCATAAGTCATACTCATTGAGCCAATTGCTGTATCTACTCTATCAATACCCGCCTCAACAGCTTTGACGATAGAGGCTGTAGACAAACCTGTAGTCGCATGAGCATGCAGTTGAATGGGGATATCAATTGCAGCTTTTAACTCTTTAACCAAATCGTAGGCAACATAAGGCTGTAATAAGCCTGCCATATCTTTAATACATAAAGAATGTGCGCCCATATCTTCGATTTCTTTTGCCATATCAATCCACGTTTGCGTGGTATGCACTGGACTTACTGTGTAAGAAATCGTACCTTGTGCGTGCTGACCCAATTTAACTGTTTGGTCGGTTGCTGTTTTAAGATTGCGCATGTCATTCATCGCATCAAAAATACGAAACACGCCCACACCATTATCGGCACAACGATCAACAAACTTACGCACCACGTCATCAGAATAATGACGATAACCTAATAAATTTTGCCCTCTTAATAGCATTTGCTGAGGCGTCTTAGGCATTACTGCTTTGATCTCACGAATTCTATCCCAAGGGTCTTCACCCAGGTAACGAATACAAGAGTCAAAAGTTGCACCACCCCAAGATTCCATCGACCAGTAACCAATCTTATCTAATTTATCAGCAATCGGCAACATATCGTCAATACGCATTCTAGTTGCAAATAAAGATTGATGTCCGTCTCTAAAAACAAGTTCAGTAATTTCTACTTTTTTCTCACTTTCAGGTACGGACTTTTGAATAATATCTTTTAAAAAATTAATCATGCTTACGCTCCCCTGTGCATCTTAATAGCTTGCTCAATCACAAATTTAGCCTCTTCGTCTAACTCATCTGACATTTCATCGCGGCGTGGTGTTTTGCCATTATTAGAAACTGGCACTGATTTTTGCATTTTTTGCATAATAACTGACATCAGCTTAGTTACAAAAACTGTTAAAGTTAAAAACAAGAATACAAAACCCATGCCAAAAAAGGTAAGGTTAAGGGCTTCTGTCATTAAATTTACTTGTTCCATACGAGTTGATTTTATATCAATTACATGTTTTAAGTTTATCGTTCAATTTCATCACTTGAAAAACTTTTATTAACTTGAGGTCTTTGTACAAATATGAATAATCATTAAAATACCACCTTCCACCAACTTGGCAATTCGGACAAAACTTGTCTTAACCTTGCTAGGACTAGCCTTGTCCGAATCACCAATCTAATAAAATCTGTCATTCCGCTAATCATCCATATTTATGCAAAGGTCTTAATTTGGTACCGATGGACGGGGTCGAACCGTCACTCCCGAAGGAACCGGATTTTGAATCCGGCGTGTCTACCAATTCCACCACATCGGCTTATTTTTTTTGTATTTTACTGCAATCATTTCTTAGATTTCATCAGGTTAAGATAAAGACAAAAAAAGCTTATTAAGTATAAGCAAATATATTATCTAGCAAAATCTGGTAAATATAAAATGATTTATTTGTGCCTAAAGGTAATTCTACCCTTAGTTAGGTCATAAGGTGTCATTTCTACAGTCACCTTGTCTCCTGGCAAAATACGAATATAGTGTTTACGAATCTTTCCAGAAATATGCGCCAGTACACTGTGTCCATTTTCTAACTCAACGGTAAAGGTGGTATTTGGTAGTTTTTCCTTAACAACACCTTCTAATTCAATGTAATCACTTTTCGACATAGTCACTCTTGTAAACAAAAAAAGTCATTTTACCCGATTGAAGACCCCTGCATTAGATATAAATATTGCCTAAAAGCCAACTTTCACTCATTTGCCAACTTTTATAAAACCTGTCTTAACCCTGCTAGGACTGGCTTTATAAAAATTGACAACTAAGTCAACTAAACTTTTATTCAACATCCATATCTAATGCAGGGGTCTTTATTGTTACGACTTAGACAAAAGCTTTAACAGGGTTTAATACTATACAAATACGCTATAATTGGCAGTATTTATAAGCACTTTCTCACTAATGAAAATAAGTTTTGAATTTTTTCCACCAAGAACCGACAGCGGAAAACAAACTTTAAAGCAGGTTCGACAAGAGCTTAGCAACATTAACCCAGAATACTTTTCTGTGACTTTTGGCGCCGGTGGTACAACCCAAGAAGCCACTTTAGATGCGGTATTGGATATCCAGAAAAATGATAGTATTCCTGCTGCACCTCATCTATCTTGCATTGGTTCAAAAAAAGAAGTTATTGTCGAATTGCTTGACCAATACAAAGCAGTGGGTATTAATCGACTGGTAACACTTAGAGGGGACATTCCGTCTGGTGTGCGTGATATTGGTGATTTTCATTATGCCAATGAGTTGGTTGAATTTATTAGATTAAAATACGACAAGTATTTTCATATTGAGGTGGCAGCCTACCCCGAAGTGCATCCACAGGCTAAAAATATTCAAACCGACTTACAACATTTTGCCAATAAGGTGAAGGCTGGCGCAAATGGTGCTATTACACAATACTTTTACAACACTGACGCTTACTTCAGATTTTTAGATGAAACTGAAAAACTGGGGATTGATATCCCAATCACACCAGGGATTATGCCGATTACCAACTATACACAATTGCTAAGATTCTCTAATATGTGTGGGGCAGAAATTCCTAAATGGATTTTAGAAAGATTGAAACTGTATGAAAACGATTTAGAAGCCATTAGTGAATTTGGCTTAGAAGTAGTAAGTACACTGTGTCAAACACTTAAAAATCAAGGTGTTGATAGCTTTCACTTTTATTCAATGAACCGCTCACAGCCTTCACTAGAAATCGCCAAAAATTTAGTTTAAATCGACAACAGTTTAATGTTGGGCTTTAACCCAGCCTTGTAGGTTATGTAATGCCTTTTTATCTTGAGAATGGCAATTTTCTTCAAGCGCCTCTAAACGCTCAGTAAGTTCAGCAAAAACCATTTCATAATGTTGGTTTTTAACCTCTTCTTTGTAAAGTTTGGATTTTAAATTCGTAATAACACCATGATAAACCTTTTCATTTGCACTACGAATGGCATTGTCGGTTTCTATTTTATGCATCGCATTATTTTTAATTTGTTGCATTTTCTGAATACGCTTGTCTTGCTCAGAATTCAAACTTGCATTCGGATATGCCAACCTTAAGCTGTCTGTTGTTACATAGCCTTCATGTGTTTGCAATTTACCGTTATTGATTTGATTCTGAATGTCAAAGCGACTAACACCTAACATTCTTGCTGCTTTAGATACACTTAATTTAATCATAACACCCTCAAATAAATAAGTTATGGTTAATAATTTAAAGTTATTTTATGGTTTTGTCAAGTTTACAAATGACGTTAGTGCTTCAAGAAGCCCTTCATCGTTAGTTTTTGTAGCAACTTCAACTTGAGTAAAGCCCTCAAGTTTGGCAAAAGTTTTGATACGTTCACTCAACACCACTAATGGATAACATTTAATACTGTTGAGTATATTGCCATCAATTTGCTTAACAATGGACAAAAGTGCACTCAAGTTTTCAACACTGGTTGCCATAATAACACCTTGATTGCTTTGTAAAAATTGCAATAAAGCATGGCGATGCAGTGTTGTAACATCACACTCTACACGCTCATAGATTTCAACATATTCAACAATATTACGGTTTCCCAAACCTTCTCTAAGCGTTTCTCTCCCACCCTTACCTCGAAAAATTAAGATATCTTTATCTGCAAGTGCTGTTATTTCTGGCATTGCCAGCAACGCTTCACTAGACGCTTTTTTACTGGGAAAGGCATCTACCTTCAAAGCATATTCACTGAGTTTGTTTGCGGTAGCTGCGCCCACAGCAAAAATCTTACACTGTTGCTCTAAATTTTTAAATACTTCTAAACCATATTCAACAGCGTTAACACTGATAAAAATTAATGCATCGTACTGGCTTTTGAGTGGCGTGCTATTTAGAGGCTTAATCTCTAAAGTAGGAAACAAAATAGGTTGATAACCACATTGGCTCACCAAGTTTTGCAATGGCTTAACCTGTTTTAAGGCGCGAGTGAGTAAAATATTCAAGTTAAAGCAGTCTTTAAAAACCCAATAGCTCAGAAACAACACGCACTTTATCCAGTGCTTCGCGCTCTGCAAATTTACAAATCAGGATAGTTTTGGTGTTAATATTGGCAATACCCTCAAGGTAGGCACGCATCTGTTTTTCATCCCATATTTGGGCAGAGTACAGCACTGGATATTGATTAAAACTCAATGTGACATCCGACACTTGCACTTCTTGCAAATCCAATTTAAGTGTCTTAGATGATTGCAGGCATATCTTGTAGTTAGAGAGTAGCGACATCACCTCCTTGCTTGGTGCCTTTTCCACTTCACAAAACAACACAAATTTTTCTGCATACTCTTGTACCCCGCTCAAATAGTCTTTTAATATTGCTGTGTCTATGAGTTGCGAATACTCAATCGTTAACACCAACACAAATTCGCCCTCTTCGTCTTCTTCAATATCACTAAAGATTTGCTCTAAGTCTTCATCGGTATCAATCGGTAATGAGAGTGTTTTAAAAATAGCAGCATAATAATCAAAACGCCAATCTTGAGGCAAATCATCAGGATAAAAATCATCTTGTAAATCAAGTCCGCTGCGACCAATTAAAAATTCTGTTTTGTTCATTTGGCTCTATAATAGATAAAAGTTATTGCTTTATTTTTTTGTTAATTATGCCTGATATTCTACTACCAATTATTGCTCTTTTAACAGGTTTTATACTTTTAATTTGGAGTGCCGATGCTTTTACTGAAAATGGTGCAAAAATTGCCAACATTTTCAAAGTGTCTCCCTTGGTTATTGGTTTGCTTATTTTCGGCTTTGGCACTTCTGCGCCAGAGATACTGGTATCTGGCTTAGCGGCAATCAACGGTAATACAGGTATCAGTATTGGCAATGCAATTGGTTCTAATATTTTTAATATCGCATTGGTGCTTGGCATTAGTGCCATTATTGCGCCTATTGAAGTAAAAAGTGAAGTGCTAAAGAAAGAATGGGTATTCTTGATGCTTGCCACACTCATTACTGGCTTATTGCTATGGGACAAGCATCTTGGTGTCTTTGATGGATTGATATTGGTCTCTTTATTGGCGCTATTTTTAACCTATACTTTTGTCACAGCCAAAAATTCTAACACGCATGAATTTGATGATCTCGTCGAAACAGTTGATAAAAGCCACACGAAAAAGACTTGGTTAATGCTTGTCATCGGTTTGGCGGTATTGATTTCTAGTGCTAAGTTGATTGTCTGGGGTGGTGTGGCAGTTGCCGAATTTTTTAAAGTGCCTGATTTAATTATCGGCTTAACCGTGATAGCGCTTGGCACCAGTTTGCCTGAGTTGGCGGTGTCTATCGCCAGTGTTTTGAAAAAACAATATGAAATGGTCATTGGTAACATCATTGGCTCTAATTTGTTTAATACCATTGCTGTACTTGCCATTCCTGGACTTATTCACCCTTCTAAAGTGGCGGATGAAGTGCTCTATCGAGATTATCCCGTGATGTTGTTATTAACCGTATTGTTGTTCACCTTGTCTTATAAACTGCATAAAAGACACGGCGTTAATCGTTTCGAAGGTGTTGTGCTAGTGGGTGTGTTTGGTTTTTACATGTGGCAACTGTTTTGAACATCGGCTTTGACAGTGAGGCTAAAGTCGCAAAATTCGCCCAAACCTTAGCGCATCACGCACAAAGTCTTAATGGTTCTATTGTTATTTATTTAGAGGGTGATTTGGGTGCGGGAAAAACCACTATTGCAAGAAGTTTTATTCAAACTTTTGGCTTTGAACGTGTTAAAAGCCCCACCTACTCGTTGGTTGAGAGTTATCATAATAAAGCGGTTGACATTCATCACTTTGATTGTTACCGTCTCAGCGACCCAGAAGAATTAGAATATATCGGCATTCGAGAATACGCACAGGGTAAGCATATTCAATTGATTGAATGGGCAGAACTCGGCAAAGGCGCCATCCCTTCTGCCGATTTAATCATCAAGATTGAAGGTGAAGACAATAGCAGAACACTTGCACTTAGCGCACAAAGTGATGTGGGTAAAATGCTACTACAACTTATCGGCTAAGTTTTTTTAGGTGCATTGCCTTCTGTAGGCGGTTCATAATTTGGGTCATTTGGATTCATAAAAATAAACCCATAACCCCCTTCGGTGTCAATTTCATCAAAATCCACCACCATGCCTTCTAACAGTTCTTTTTGCCCATAAGCAAGCACATATTCAATACCATTTGATTCTAAATGAATGTCACCATCTGAGCGCTCATCAAAACCCATTAAATACTGAAACCCCTCATCGGTTTTATCAACAGCAAAACGCATTAATGAACCTTGTGCATCAGGATTTTGTGTCGAGAGTAAGATTTCTTCAGCAGCACGCTTAGTAATTGTAATCATCTGTATTTTTCCATATAAATATAATCAATTCTTTAATGCAAACAATAAGATTGCATTAAAGAGTATTTTTGTCAATCCAACGTCTTACTTTGTTCAGCATTCCCTTGAGAGGCGGAATGAGAAAAGACGAAGTTAATAAACTGCTCAACCCAATGATTGCCACCCACACTTCTTAAATGTGCATAAGTTGCCAATAAGTTGTGCACTAAAATACCATCACGCTCATTATCCACACCCACACCGCGCAAAACCTTGTAAGCATAATGGGTTTTTGGATTAATATTCTCAAGTTTTGAATAATGAAACTCATGGGCATAAATTTTTTCAGCAACGCCCTCCCAAGGATGTTGGTCTGTTGGCGCTAATTGCACATAACCTCTACCAATAGGTTTGGGTGCCATCACGCAATCCGCCTCAATTGCGCCAGCCATTTGATACGATTTTTCTTGATAAGTAATGGTTTGGCTCAAATACATCAGTCCGCCACATTCTGCATAAGTTGGCAGTCCTTGTTCTATTTTTGATTTAATATCACTCAACAAAGATTGATTGGCACTCAGTGCTTCAAGTTGGGTTTCTGGAAAACCACCACCGATAAACAGCCCATCACACGCTGGCAACTTGCTTGTTGTAAGTGCATCAAAATATTGGATATCGACCCCCAAAGATTTAAACATATCCAAATCGTCTGGATAATAAAAACCAAATGCCTTGTCTTTAGCCACAGCAACTGTCAAATTATTAATAGTCTTGGTCACTTTTTTAAAGGGGACGCTACCCTTTTTTTTCTTATCAAGAACATCAGAAAAAAGGGTAGCGTCCCCTTTAAAAGACAACACTTTATCCAAATCTACTTGCTCAGCAATAATTTTTGCAGCGTTGTCAATAAACTTTTGTGACTGAGGCGCTTCGTTGGCTGGCATCAACCCTAAATGCCGTTCGTCAATAACAAGTTCTTTAGATCGACGAACAGTCCCTAAAACAGGGATATCCGTATAGTGTTCAACGGCGTGAATCAACTTGGATTCGTGTCTGTTGCTTGCCACTTTATTAAGAATAACCCCAGCAATATCAACATCAGTATCAAAAATTTGATAACCCTGAAGTAACGGTGCAATACCTCGGGTGATGCCATTGGTGTCCACCACCAACACAACCGGTACGCCTAATAGTTTTGCCATATCGGCATTTGCATCACCGCCTGTGGTGCTCATACCGTCATACAAGCCTTTATTGCCTTCAATGATTGAAATATCGCTTTGTTGCTGGTGAAATAACTGGGCAATCTCAGTCTTAGACATGGTGTAAAAATCCAAGTTGTAACAAGGATTGCCACTGGCTTGAGACAACCACACGGGATCAATGTAATCGGGTCCTTTTTTAAAGGCTTGTACCTCGAGTGCACGGGCTTTAAATGCTGCGCACAAACCTAAACTCACAACAGTTTTTCCTGAAGATTTGTGTGCAGCAGAAAGGTAAATTGATGAAGGCATGATGCCTCTGTAATATAAGCTATTTATTGTCTATTTGCATTCTTTAGAGTGTGTGTCTGCTAAATCATGAGAAAATTCTTCTTTTAACCCTTCAATCCAAATATCAGCAATATTCATTGCTTGTCTATCTGCTAAACACTCAGGCAGAAAGGGTAGTAACTTGACTGCAAAAGCAATAGCAATGATTGCAACCGCTATACCACCGACACCTAGAAGAATTTCAGGTAGTGATGGTGTATATGGCGCAACATTGCCATACCCTTCAAGGATTTCTTTGCCTGGGAACATCTCCATTGGATAAGCCTGTCCGCCAATAATAATAATGTACAATTGGACAATACCGCCAATAATAATCAGTACAGAAGCCAGTCCAAGCATTGAGCGGTTACCCTTGGTTGCTGGATGGTAAATAAGTGCCATGGGTATTAATCCACCTAAAATAATTTGACCATACCAAAATAGTTGGGTGTAAACACCACCATCAAATAACATGAAATTCTCAACACCAGCGTTCTCAGACAAATATAAATTACCCAAATGATATACAGCGACAAAATACATCACTGCAGCAACAAATATACCGAGTAAATTACTCAAACGAGAAACAATCATATCGCCTAGAATTCTATCAGTCCACTTGTAACTTGCCATTAACACCAAAACGAAAAACGCCAAGCCAAATGCAAACGACATAATAATAAACATAGGCGCCATAATTACCGCATCGTAGGCTTGACGTGCGACCAAAAAACCAAAGATAGAGCCAGTACCAGTGGTTAGAATTAAACGCCAAGTAAATGCCACCAAGCCTGCTTTAGAACTGAATTTGTTCATACGACGCTCAAACATCATCCACAAATACACAATAACAACGGCAAAAAAGCCATTGTATAAAATAATATTCCAAGCGAAAATTGACTTGAAATTATACTCAGTCATTGCCACAATCAGACGATCAGGGCGACCCAAATCAAGCACTAAAACCATCAAACCGCCAGCCAATAACGCTAACGCCACCAAGCCTGATAGGCGCGACAGTGGCTTGTACATTTTCTTATTGAACACTGATGAAATAGAGGCAACATTCAACGCACCTGATGCTGCCACAATCAGAAATAAAGCGAACACATGAGGCATGCCCCATACAATACGGTTACTCATGCCAGTCACATGGTGTCCATTATGCTCCATATAATAAACACCACCCAATGCCGCTAAAATTATCACACCCAAAGTCGCAATAAGCGCATAAAAACCTAAACTTCTTCCTTGAATTTGCTGGTAACGAATGTTCATAAAATTCCTAAATTTATTATTATTAGATGCCGCTATAACGCACGCCAGTATTCAGATTTAAATCTGCTCTGATTTGAGTACTTTGAATTTTCTTGAGTGTTTGATTAATTTTGCTGTTTGCATCATACAAATCACCAAAAATAACACCTTCACTGTCAACCGCCTCGGCGCATGCTGGCACGCCACCTTTGTCAACACGGTGAACGCACAGTGTGCAAGCTTCAACCGTACCCTTGCCACGTGGCATATGGGTTTTTTGATTGTTTAAATCTTCATGCACAAACGAACGTGAGCCGTATGGACAAGCCATCATGCAGTAACGACAGCCAATACATAAATGTCTGTCTACCAAAACAATACCGTCTTCACGCTTCATTGAAGCATTGGTTGGACACACATCCACACAAGGTGGTTGCTCGCAATGTTGACACATCATTGGTAAAGTATCAATCTTACCAGTGGCTTTATCTTTCACCTTAACCTTTTTAATCCAGCTTGGTTTTTGATCTGCCTTCGAGTGAACCTCGTTACCCCAGCCATTTTCTTCTTGACAAGCATTCACCATATCCTCAATATTAGATTCGGTTAGCTTGTTAACATCAATCAGCATGCCCCAGCGCTTTTCGTTAGTCACTGGTGCACTTTCCTTAGGAGGTTCAGCAGCAAAAGTTGTTAATGAAATACCGCTGGCAATCGTTACAACACTTGCTGTTGTTGCTGTCGTACTCTTGATAAAATCACGGCGATTTAATTCTTTCATTACATTTCCTCCGCTGGGGTTGTGCGATGACAAGAGAAGCAATCAATACTTGTACCAACTTTTTGATGACAAGTTGAGCAGAATTGCTCTGGTGCATTCACTGGAATATGCTCGCCATCTTTATCAACAGAAGTGTGGCAGTCAACACATTTTTCTAATGACGCTCTACCACCACGTACGCCTTGGCGTAATGTTCTATCGCGTTTATGCAATAAAAGCTCAGGGTGCATTTTTCTCTGCATAATAAGACTGTCTGCATGACTCATATTAGGGCGCTTGTGTGCCTCTTTATCCTCATCCTTAAACTCGGTCGCTTTCTCGCCAAGATTAGGGATGTGGTGATCGGCGTGTATTTGTGCACTAATGCCAATAGACATTGCCGCTAGAAAAATAGTTAGTAAACGCTTCATTGTTGTTCTCTTTTTTTTATGCTTGCTCTTTTTTAATTGATTTGGTGCTTATTCACCAAGTCCCATTTGAATATAACCTGTTGGACATACATCAGCACAAATATGACAACCCACACATTTAGCGTAGTCGGTGTCAACATAACGACCTAATGTCGCTTGATCCTTTTTAACTTTAAACACCGCATCTTGTGGGCAATACATCACACAGTTATCACACTCAAAACATAAGCCACAAGACATACAACGTGCCGCCTCTGTTTGCGCTTCTTCTTCTGTATAACCGACCAAACGCTCTTCGAAGTTCCCAAGTACGTTGTCAACATCAACTGTTTTATGATTACGTGCATTACGCTCTTCATGGTCAAAGTGACCTAAAAATAACTCCGTGTGTGGAATGATTGAAGCGAATGAACGGTCTTCATAATTGTGTACTGCGTAATCTGCAGTGTCTGTTGCCTCACCTGATGCGCCACCTTTTTCATAGTCTGAAGGCGACAAGTCCCACTCACTCAACTTATCCATCAAATCAAAGTAATATACATCAACTTTATTACGTGCTTTTTGGCTGTTGCCAGCAAGATAATCATCAATACTTTCAGCAACAATACCCGCTTGACCAATGGCAGTTGTTAATAAGTGTGGACGAACCACGTCGCCACAAACAAAGAAACCTGGTTTGTTTGGCACTTGGAAGTTCTTATCTGCATCAATAAAACCACGCTCATTAAAGAATGAATCATCCATGCCTTCAGCATCAACACCTTGGCCGATTGCAGATACAATTAACTCACACTCAATGTCAAACTCAGAGCCTTCAATTGCTGTAGAGCCATCATCTTCTAGTCGAACCATGCGTAATGCAATAGCACGGCCATCGCCATCTGTAACAACTTCTACTGGTTGTAATTGACCTTGAATTTCAACACCTTCACGGTTTGCATCGTCAATTTCTTCTTGTGCTGCCGGCATATTTTCAATGGTTGAGCGTGTTGTCAATAATACATCTGCACCTAGACGCTTAGAGGTATCAACCACATCATGTGCTGTGTCATCAAAAATAACACGCTCAGGACGATCCTTGTCAGCCGTATTTTCAATATTACCTAAACGACGCGCAACCGATACAACATCAATTGATGTATCGCCACCACCAATACAAATCACTTTACCTGTGATGTGCTTTAAACGACCTTGATTATAAGCTTCAAGGAAAGCAACACCTGATACACAGTTATTTGCCTCACCACCTGGAATTGGCAACATACGACCACTCATTGCACCAATAGCAAATAACACAGCATCGTAATCTTTTTCTAATTCTTCTACAGTAACGTCAACACCAACCTTAGTATTCATTTTGGTTTCAACGCCTGTTTCAATAATACGATCAATTTCATGTTTCAGCACATCACGTGGTACACGATAATCAGGAATACCATACATCATCATGCCACCCAATTGATCATACTTCTCAAATACAGTAACACTGTGACCTTGTTTGCGCAACTGTAAAGCCGCTGCCAAACCACCACAACCGCCACCAATAATGGCAACTTTTTTACCTGTGTCTTTCGCATCAACTTCAAATTTATAACCTTCTTGACGTGCAGTATCACCAATAAATTGCTCTACTGCATTAATACCAACCGTATCTTCAACTTCATTACGATTACAACCATCTTCACAAGGCGCTGGACAAACACGGCCCATCACTGAAGGGAATGGATTTGCATCGGTTGCACGACGGAAGGCGTACTCCTGCCACGACATGTCACTAGAAGGTTTCTCCATGCCACGAACAATATCCAACCAACCACGAATATTATGACCACTTGGGCAAGAACCTTGACATGGTGGTGTTTGACTCACATAAGTTGGGCACTTGTGTGATGTATCATTTTGAAAAATCTTTTGGTTCCATGGTACTGAACCTTGATTATCACCTTCATCCTTAAACATTCTAAATGTATGGTTGTCACCTTTGTGAATTTGTCCGTATGGATTCTTTTGCATGTCAAATCTCCTTTATTATTCTGACGTTTCTGTTTCTGTCGTTGCCTCTGTCGTTTCAGCAGTTTCTGTCTCTGCCTCAACTTCAGGATCATCTGTTTCTGGCTTGTCCATAACGATTGCCTCGCTCACTAACTGATGAGCACTCACAATCATGTATGGATCAAAATCAAATTTTGGTAAAACTTTGCTGAACTGTGATTTACAAATGGCACAAATCGCAACCAGTGTATCAACAGCATCAGACTTTTCAACTTCTTTAAGTGCTTGCATTCTTGGCATTGCACCCTTAATACGAATCTCCATTAAGTCGTCCGTTAGTAGCCCGCCGCCGCCGCCACAACAAAATGTTGATTCCATAATCGTGCTACGCTCCATATCTACGTAGTTGTTACAAACTGCTTTAAGCACTTCACGCGGAAGAATAAATTGACCGTTTGGAATACCACCCATATTGGTAGCACGTGCTACATTACATGAGTCATGGAAAGTTACAACACGATCGTCATTTTCAGACTTATCAAAAGTCAACTTGCCTCGTTGAATAAGATCGTGCGTATATTCAATAATATGTTGTGGCTGTGGGTAGCGAGAATCCAATTGTGCTTGTAATTTCGCGCCAAATTCATCGCTTGCACCAGCGCCTACCCCAGATAGGGTATTCCAAAAACTATAAGCCACCCGCCAAGCATGTCCACACTCACCGACCATGATTCGAGAAACCTCAAGGTCAAGCGCTGCTTTACGAATTCTTAGGGCTGCCTTACGCATGACATCGTAAGAGCCAATAAACATACCAAAGTTCGCACCTTCAGAAGCATAAGAGCTCATGGTCCAGCTTACACCATCTTGGTGGAAGACTTTGCCATAACCAATCAAGCCATCAATATGTGGCTCAGCAAAGAAATCTGCTGATGGTGTGATGAGTAAAATTTCACTGCCTTTTTGGTCTAACGGGTATTTAACCGCAACCCCTGTCTCTTCTTCAATTTCTTCTTCAAGATCAAGCAAAGTATCTCTTAGTGCTGGTTCAGGTAAGCCTAAATTATTACCCACTGTGATTGCCTTACCTAAAATTTGGTTACAATACTTTTGACCAACACCTACGGTGTCTAATACCTCACGAGCAGCCATAGAAATTTCTGCTGTATCAATACCATACGGACAAAATACAGAACAGCGACGACATTGTGAACACTGATGGAAGTAGTTATACCAATCATCTAACATGTCATCGTCTAATTCTTTTGCGCCCACCAATTTAGGAAAATATTTACCTGCAAAAGTAAAGTGACGACGGTACACACTTCTGAATAGGTCTTGGCGTGCCACTGGCATATTCTTAGGGTCAGATGAACCTAAGAAGTAATGACATTTATCCGTACAAGCACCACACTTCACACAAGCATCTAAAAAAACTTGAACAGAGCGATACTTAGATTTAAGTTCGCCCATTTTATTAATGGCAATTTCTTGCCAGTTGTCAACTTTTTCACCTGGAAAACCTAATGGCACTTGAAATTCTTCATTAGATTTGAACGGTCCATCACCGTCCATAATACCTTCATTAATTTCAGGAATTTCTAAGTAAGTAGGTAACTTTGGTATTTCAAAATCGTCAGCCATTATTTACTCCCACTGTTATCTTGATTGTCGTCTTGTCCAAGCGTTTGATCTAACTTAACTTCATGGTCTTGCTCTTGTTTCAACGCCCATGGTGAAATGTGACGTTTCTTACGCGCATCATCTACTTGATTGCGTGTTGGACTAAAGAACACACCTGGTACGTGTAATAGTTTTGAAATTGGAAAAATCGCCATCAATATAAACACCATCAAGATGTGCACTAAGAAATGCACTTCTGTTGGCAGATCTGCCCAATTAAAGGTAAGCAATCCGGACGCAAAAGCTTTAACCATAATAACATCAGTATGGTTGCTGGTAAAGGTCATTACCGCACCACTCACACCAATAATCAACAATAAAACCAACATCATATAATCAGACGGCGCTGAAATATAGCGAATACGTTCAACAAAGATGCGACGGCCCACCAAGCCTAGAAGACCAATGACCATTGCAAATGCTGCATATTTAAACGGCTGGATTAGTAAAAACACTTCTGGTAAATCGCCCGGCCAAAAATAACGCAAATGACGAATCAAAACTAACGCTAAACCTATGTGGAACAACCAGCCAAACAACCATGTCCACTTGTTAGATTTAAACAAACTTTCAAATAACGCGACTTCACGCGCTAAACGCATAACCACACCTGTTTGTGTTAATGGGGTTGGTGCAGTTGGAATTTTAAGAGGTGCAGGCGTTACCCAGTATTGATAGATTTTTCTCGCCATACCAACAAGAAATATCGCTAAGGATATATAAAATAAAGCCGCAAAAAAAGTACTTACTACAGACATATTGTTCTCAAAAAATTCAAATAATTTGGTGAAATCCCTATATAAAAAAACAAGGATTTCTGTTTAATATTCGTTTAAAAAGTTTAAAGTACGAGGCTTTGACTGTAAGGCAGTATAACTATACGGCGAAAGTCAATAACGAAGTATTTTGAACTTCTTAGAACGAATATTTAGATACAACCTGTTGGTTTTGGTAATCCCGCAAAACGACAACCTTGCTTACCAGGACCATATGGGAATAAAGAATAAAGATACTTAGAGTTACCTTTTTCTTTACCGAACTGTTTACCAATTGCTTTAGTTAGTACGCGAACTGCTGGTGCAATTTGGTACTCTTCAAAGTAATCACGCAAGAAGTTAATCACATCCCAGTGCTCTTCAGACAACTCAATATCGTCACCTTTTGCCATTTCTACAGCAATTTCTTTGGTCCAATCACCTAGGTTTACCAAGAAACCTTCTTCATCTACTTCTGCGCCTAAAATATCAGCCATTTTTTACTCCTATATTAAAAATTAATTTTTCCTTACTTAAAAACAATTATTTCAAAAAATTTAATAATCAAGGCTTGGCATTTGTGTTTAACTACTTAATATAACTCAAATGCCATAACGTGGATTATTAAAGAATTTTGGAATAATTTAGAGCCACGAAACTGCGGTTCCGTGCTCCACAACTAAATCAACAAAACCGGCATAATCAACTAATTTGATGTTATCCGCAACTTTTGATGAAATTCCTCTTGCGTCAACATCTCCTTGCAATGCAAAAACTCTGCCTTGAGCGGCGAGATCAGCAAGCATTGATGAATTTGCATTATTTGCAGCGCAAATCACGCCGTCTTCAATCAACAAGACAACACTGGTGTCATCAATTGTATTTAAACAAGACTGCAGGGAATTACGCTCAAAAGATGATTTATTTACTGTATGCAACATAATGAATCTCCTTTAAAAACTTAGACATACGTCTTGTTCAGACAGTATTTTAGAAAGCTCGGCATTAGAAACCACTTTAACACTTGGTTTTTCTGCCCAATCATCATCTTCATCTTCATAAACCAAAGGCATAAGGTCGTCTGCGCTTAGCCCTCTTTCTTCTAAAGATTCTGCTGATACATAAAGCTGGTTAATGTCATAATCACCTAATGCATGGTAAGTCTTAGAGAAGTTTTTCATGCCAATGCCATCGGTGTTTTGTCCTTCAACAATTTGATAAACGCCATCATCAATAAACGCCAAAGAGACGTCTTGCTCAAAAGCAGCAGCAATCAAAACAACCTCTAATGACTCTAATGCATAGACAGTGCCATAAGGGGCTCTACGGTTTAAATACATAAATTTCTTTGTACTCATCATTAATCTCCAAATACCACTAAACGATCAGATTGGATACCCGCTTCAATCAATTGACCTAAACCAGAAATACGGAATGCTGGATGAATGTTGTTGCCATCGATACCATTTTTGCCAGCTTCAGACTCATCTAACATACCACGACGAAGCGCTGCAGCTACACAAACCACCAACTCAACATCGCTGCCATCAGCATTCTTAATGCCTAACTCAGCCCAATTGTTGACGATATGACGATCATCTTGTGGTGGTACCGTAAAACGTGATGCGTTGTCTACGCCATCGTGATAGAAAAACACACGAAAAATCTCATGTCCTTTTTCAATCGCTGTCTTAACAAATTGGTATGCACTATCAGACGCTTGGTGCTGATATGGCCCCTCATTAATTTGAATAGAAATCTTCATTTTTTCTACCTTTAGAAACGAATGTAAGCAGATGAATTCAACTGATGACGTGTGCCTTTCCAATCAGAAACATGGAATTTAGTAAACGGCAAACCAGTCTTTTCAAAAAACGCCGGCCAACCAATACGCTCAACCCACTCACCAACTCTTTCCCAGTCACGAGCATCATCTTTATAAATCGCTAAAATCTTCTTAACCACAGCGCCAACTTCTGGCCATCTTGGTGGATTATTTGGTAAACCAGCTGCGACAAGCTTTTGGAACGAAGGTTTGCTACGAGCATTTGAGTGTTTACCACCAATCCAAATAGCAATCTTGGAGTTCTCAGGGTCGTTAATTTGCATAGGCGGACATGGTGGGAAGCATGCACCACAACAGATACATTTCTTCTCATCAACTTCCAAGGTTGGCTTGCCGTTAACCATCGCTGGACGAATCGCAGCAACTGGACAACGCGCAACAACTGTTGGACGCTCACAAACATTAGCAACTAAATCATGATTAATCTTAGGTGGCTTAGTGTGTTGGATATTAATCGCAATGTCACCATGACCACCGCAGTTAATTTGACAACATGAAGTTGTCATGTGTACACGGTTAGGCATCTCTTCTTTTTTATATTCGTCATACATCTCGTCCATCAATGCTTTTACAACACCTGATGCGTCAGTCCCTGGAATATCGCAGTGTAACCAACCTTGTGTGTGTGAAATCATCGATACAGTTGGGCCTGTGCCGCCCACCGGGAATCCAGCAGATTCTAGTGCTTCAATCAAAGGATTAACCTTTGCTTCAGCATCTACCATAAATTCAACATTTGAACGAATGGTAAAACGAATATAACCATCACCAAACTCATCAGCAATATCTGCTAATTTTTTGATAGTGTAAACATCCATTTGTCTTTGTGTGCCACAACGAACAGTCCAAATTTCTTCATTATGTTTTGAAGTGTGGTGTAATACACCTGGACGAGGACGGTCGTGAAAAGCCCACTGGCCATAGTTACGGCGCATAGTTGGGTGCATGTATTGAACGGGATCAGGGCAACCTGATTCGATAGGCATTCTTGGTGCTTCAGCCATATTATTTCTCCTAAATAGTATTTGTTAAATTTATTAAAATTATGCGTTATTACTATGCATTTGCTTCGGCTTTGTTTTCAAACCACTTAGCCGCTTCTTCATCCCATTTGTCCATACGGACATAAGACATGTAACGTGGTGAGTCAACCATATTTGGATTAACATCTAAGCCAATGCCTTCCATAAAGTTAACAATACCGATACGTTCAATCATTTCACCAGTACGCTCATGCTCCAGTGCATTCTCAGCAAAGAAGTCAATAACTTCACCTGCTAACTCTTCAATTGCTTCGTAGTCTTCTTCAGTTTCAAGTTTCATGAATGGAACAACAACTGTACCAAACAAGTCACCGATTTTTAATGTACGCTTGCCGCCCATACAGATCGTGACACCTTTATCGTCACCCGTTGCCAAGATTGCACCTTCTGATGCGTCTTTAACATAGTTGTGTGTTAATGGTGATGTTGCGTTTAAACAGTGCATACACTTAACGCAGTTTTTATTATCAATCGTAAGAGAGGTGTCTTCGTTAACCTTCATACATTGCGTTGGGCAACGAGAAGTAATATTGTCAACCACATAGTCCATGCCCTTGTCAGCAACCATTGCTTTCCATGCATCTTGGTTGATTTTAATATCGTCTCTCCAAGTACCGATGGTTGAAAAGTCTGAACGCTCAATAGAGTTCATACAGTCGTTTGCACAACCTGAAACTTTAAACTTCATCTTATAAGGTAGTGCTGGGCGATGCATATCATCTAAAAATGCATTAACCAAAGTTCTAAGTGCTGCTTGCTCGTTTGTGTTTGACATCTCACAACGTGCCGCTCCTACACATGACATACCTGTGCGAACAGCTGGACCTGCGCCACCCATATCAAAACCATAATCATTAAGTTCATTGAAAATAGTTTGTGTTGTTTCTTCGGTGGCACCTTGCATCATGATATCGCCTGATTGGCCATGGAATGCAATTAAACCAGAGCCGCCATTATCAACAAATGTATCACACAAATCACGCAACAACTGAGAAGTGTAATGCATACCTGCTGGCGGTTGAATTCTTAAAGTGTGGAATTCACCTGCATCTTTAAATTTAAATTCGCCATTTTCGTCTTTTAGTTCGTTAAAGCGAGGGATTACACCGCCACCATAACCAACAACACCAACGGTACCGCCTTTCCAGTAACCTTTCTTAGTTACATATGAGGTTTCTAATGTTGCTAATACATCACGAACCATGCTTGCACCTTTGTGATCATCTTGCGCTAAACGCTTAAGACCTGTTACAAACGAAGGCCATGGACCATTTTCCAACTCATCAAGGTTGGGTGTGTTATATAACTCTTTTGCCATTTTATTTCTCCAATAGTTTTTAATAAATTTCCTAATCCCCCAGGAATAGGAAATGTCAACAGGTAGAATTATACGCAAATGAGAAAAAACGCCAATGTCTATTAGTGATTTATTAGTGGTATTCAGTGCTATCCCTTAGGGGATATAAAGAGGATTAATTGTGAATTTTTAATGGTTAATTGTTAACTTTAGATAGATATTGGTTGACACTTTGAGCGACACCACGACCTTCGTTGATTGCCCAAACCACCAATGACTGACCACGACGACAATCACCCGCCGTAAAAATACCTGTTTGAGAGGTTGCATACTCGCCATAATCAGCTGCATAGTTGCCACGTTCATCAAGCGAGATATCCGCATCATCGCTTAAATAATGCTCAGGAGAGACAAAACCCATTGATAACAACACCAGTTGTGTGTCCCAAGTTTTTTCACTACCTGCTTGCTCAATCAGTTGCCCATCTTTGAAATCAACATTCACCGTGTTTAAGCCTGTAACTTTACCATTTTCATCTTTAATGAAAGACTTGGTCATTAAATGATATTGTCTTGGATCTTCGCCAAAGACTTCCTGAGCTTCAGCGTGCCCATAATCAACACGATAAATCAGTGGCCACAATGGCCAAGGGTTGTTGTCTGCACGCATTTCAGGGGGTTTTCCCATGAGTTCAAAATTGACAATTGATTTAGCGCCTTGACGTAGCGCTGTACCAATACAGTCAGTGCCAGTATCACCACCACCAATGACAATGACGTCTTTGCCTTTAGCTGACAAATCAGAATGATCGGCACTACCCATGTCTAATAGGCTTTGTGTGCTCTTGGTTAAATACTCCATCGCCAAGTAAACACCTTGTGCATCACGATTATCTGCTGACAAATCTCGCGCTTGTGTTGCCCCTGTGGTAAAAACTAAAGCATCAAAATCACTCTGTAATTGCGCAACACTGATGTCCTTTCCAACATCAACATTGGTAATAAATTCAATGCCTGAATCTTTTAATAAATTCACTCGGCGCATAATGACGTCTTTACCAAGTTTCATGTTAGGAATACCGTACATTAACAAACCGCCAACACGATCAGCACGTTCAAATACAGTGGCATGATGGCCTAATTTATTGAGTTCTTCTGCTGCTGCTAAACCTGCGGGTCCAGAGCCAACAATTGCTACTTTTTTACCACTGCGAGATGTTACTTTGGTAGGTTGAATCCAACCTTGTTCAAACCCTTTATCAACAATCGCCTGTTCGATATTCTTAATCGTAACAGCTGGATTGTTAAGTCCCAATACACAAGAGCCCTCGCAAGGTGCAGGACAAACACGACCGGTAAACTCTGGAAAATTATTGGTTTTATGTAAGCGTGTTAATGCGGCTTCCCATTTATCATGATAAACCAAGTCATTCCATTCAGGAATTAGGTTATTAACTGGGCAACCGTTTTCTGACTGACAAAATGGTACACCACAATCCATACATCTTGCGCCTTGCTCTTGCAAATGCTTGTTATCATGCATACCTGTGAAAATCTCACCATAGTCTTTAAGTCGCAGTTCAACAGGACGATAATCTTCTGTTTTTCTGTCAAATTCCTTAAAGCCAGTTACTTTTCCCATTGCTCTTAAACGCTTAAATATAAAAAGTGTGTCATTATGCCATAAATTTAACTTGTTTATTTTAGTTCAAGTTGAATTATTTACCTTGTTTAACAAATATAATCACTGTATAATTGCTCGTTTTTACGACAACAGAAAGAAGGAAAGAGCGTGATGAATTTAATCGAGCAAATTGAAAACGAACAATTGAGATCAGACATCCCTGAATTTTCATCAGGCGATAGTGTTGTGGTTCAAGTTAAAGTACGTGAAGGCAATCGCGAAAGACTACAGGCATTTGAAGGTGTTGTTATTGCCAAGAAAAATCGTGGTATCGGTTCGGCATTCACAGTAAGAAAAATTTCTCACGGTGAAGGTGTTGAACGTGTTTTTCAAACCCATTCAAAAATGATTGATTCAATTCAAGTTAAACGCAAAGGTAAAGTTCGTCAAGCAAAACTTTATTACCTTCGTGGTTTGACTGGTAAGGCAGCAAGAATTAAAGAGAAGTTAACTGCTAAGAAATAAAAGCCCTTCACTTATTAAAAAAATGTCGGCTCTGCCGGCATTTTTTTTGTCTAAAATAATTAAATGGAAAGCAACTTAAGCATTATTGACAAATTTCTAGATCATTATTGGCTTTCATCAGGGGCAAGTCAAAACACTCTTAGTGCTTATCGCTCTGATTTAAAACTCTTTGCCAAATGGTTGACAACTTCGTTGACTGATGTAAGCGACAAAGATATTAACCGTTATTTTGCACAACGCCAACTCAATCCCGCTACACAGGCACGTATATTGACTTGTTTACGGGTGTTTTACCAATATTTGACGACTCAAAAAGTACTCGACTATAATCCGTGTGAAAAATTACACCACCCAAAACAAACGCAGAAGTTACCCATTTTTTTAGACATTCAAGAAGTTGACAAACTGTTGGGGGCGCCTGACAAAAAAACTATTTTTGGATTGCGTGACCGTGCTATGTTGGAATTATTATATTCTTGTGGTTTGCGTGTTTCTGAATTAATTAATCTGAATTATCATAACATCAACATTAACGAAGAATATATTCGCATTCACGGCAAAGGCAATAAAGAACGGATGTTACCGATGGGCGAAGTGGCAATGGATTATTTAAGTATTTACGAGGAAAAAGCCAGACCTCTGCTACTTAAGAGTGGACAAACTGATGCTTACTTTTTAAGCAACCGCGGCACAGGAATGAGTCGACAGAATTTCTTTTATATTGTTAAAGCCTATGCCAGCAAAGCAGGGATTGATAAGCCACTATCACCACACACATTGCGTCATGCCTTTGCTACACACTTAGTGCAAAGTGGTGCGGATTTGCGCAGTGTGCAGCTGATGTTAGGGCACAGTGATATTTCCACCACACAAATTTATACCCATATTCAAAATACTCAACTTAAAAGCCAGCACGCTAAACACCACCCCAGAGGTTGATATTTTGCCTTCTACTGCGTTGAATCACTAAACACTCTCAATTACATAGTTACACCTATGCGCAATCGAGTATTTAGTAATTCGCCTTGTAAAAGACAAAATATCAGCCTCTGAAAAGTTTAGATTAGGGGAGTTTTTAATACCTTGCAAAGCAAAGGTGTTTTCTTTGGATGGGGTATACAAATAGCGCGTGACTGAAAATAAAAGTACTTTTAACAAAGCAGGGTGTAAAAATTATGCAAGATATTTAACTTCTAAAATTTCGTAAACAATACTGCCCGCTGGGGCGTTAACTATTACTTCGTCACCTTCTTCATTGCCCATAATGCTACTTGCAATTGGGCTGTGGCATGAGATTTTGTTGTGATTAATATCAGCCTCATCTTCGCCGACGATTTGGTAGGTAATCTCACTTTCATCTTCAATATTCATTAGTGTCACTGTGGTGCCAAACACACATCTGCCATCTTGATTAAGCTTAGTGACATCAATAACTTGCATGCGTGAAAGTTTTGACTCTATTTCCTTGATGCGCCCCTCAATAAAACCCTGCTCTTCTTTAGCGGCGTGGTATTCAGCATTTTCCTTAAGATCGCCATGTGCACGAGCAGTGGCAATTTCTTCCACAATACGAGGACGTTCAATGTCTTTTAAATTCAGCAACTCTGCTTCTAAAGCTTTGCTGCCCGCAACAGTCATTGGGATAGTTTGCATAATTAATTCAGTGATTGTATGGTTCTAACGGTAATTTTGTTGTGTGTTTTTAAGCCGTCAAGCATCGCAAACGCTGCTGCGACTGTTGTGGTAAATGGCACTTTGTGTATCAAAGCCTGGCAACGAATTTCTGCAGCGTCCTCTGCCCCTTGTAAATCTTCAGTGGAATTAATAATCAAATCAATTTCATTGTTTTTAACCATGTCAACAATATGTGGTGAGCCTTCTGACACCTTGTTAATCATTTCACATTCTAGCCCTGCATCGGTTAAAGCTTCTTTGTTGCTACGCGTTGCAACCAAATCAAAACCTTGTGCACTCAAGCGTTTGCCTAGTTCAACCAAGTCATCACGGTCTAATCGACGTAAACTAACAAATACTTTGCCTTTTACAGGGGCACGCGAGCCTGCAGCAAGCTGTGCCTTATCAAAGGCAGAGGCAAAATCATCGCCAACACCCATCACTTCGCCCGTGGAACGCATTTCAGGGCCTAAAATCGGGTCAACACCTAAGAATTTATTAAACGGAAATACCGCCTCTTTGACACTGAAATGTTGTGGGATGATTTCTGTTGTAAAGCCTAATTCTTTTAATGTTTTACCTGACATCACACGTGCCGCAATATTGGCAAGTGGTGCACCAATTGCCTTAGAGACAAATGGTACGGTACGTGAGGCACGAGGATTGACTTCAATGACATAACAATCATCATCTTGATAAGCCAGCTGGGTGTTCATCAAACCCACCACACCGAGTTTTTTCGCCATGGTAATCACTTGAGCGCGCATCTCATTTAAAACCTCATTTGGCAAAGAATGTGGCGGCAAAGAACAGGCAGAATCTCCCGAATGGATGCCCGCTTGTTCGATGTGTTGCATAATACCGCCAATAACCACTTCTTTGCCATCAGAAATCACATCAATATCTACTTCAATCGCATGGTCAAGAAATGAATCTAATAACACTGGTGAGTCATTTGATACTTGTACTGCAGTGTGCATATAATGCTCAAGGCTGTCTTGATCATAAACAATTTCCATTGCTCGACCACCCAACACATAAGAAGGACGAACCACCAACGGAAAACCAATGGCATCTGCAATATCCCGTGCTTGCTCTAACGAGCGTGCTGTGCCATTTAAGGGTTGTTTTAACTCTAATTCTTGCAACATTTGTGAGAAACGCTCACGGTCTTCTGCCAAATCAATCGCATCAGGACTGGTGCCAATAATCTTAGCGCCGCTTTGCTCTAAAGCATTGGCAAGTTTCAGTGGCGTTTGCCCACCATAATGCACAATAATACCATCTGGGTTCTCAATTTCAACTACTGATAACACATCCTCAAGGGTTAATGGTTCAAAATACAGGCGGTCTGAAATATCGTAATCCGTAGAAACTGTCTCAGGGTTGCAATTCACCATAATGGTTTCATAACCATCTGCACGCAACGCTAAGGACGCATGCACACAACAATAATCAAACTCAATACCTTGTCCAATACGGTTAGGCCCACCCCCTAAAATCATAATCTTCTTCTTATCGGTTGGCTTGGCCTCGCACTGCTGTTGATAAGTTGAATACAAATAAGCAGTTTGCGTATCAAACTCAGCCGCACAACTGTCAACACGCTTAAAAACAGGCTTAACATTCAGGGCTTTGCGACGCTCTCGCACCGAAGACTCACTACAGTGACACAATTGCGCTAAACGTGCATCAGAAAAACCTTTACGCTTTAATGCAAACAATTCATCCGCATCAATATCGGCAATATTGCTACCATTGACTTGTGCTTCGGTTGAAATAATGTCTTCTATTTGCGCTAGGAACCATGGGTCAACCTTAGACAAATCAAACACTTCTTCATTTGTCATGCCCAGTCTAAAGGCGTCCGCTAAATAGAAAATACGTTCGCCTCGTGCAGAGATACATTCGCTTCTAATTTTGTTGCGTGCATCATCAGCGCTCAAATCCACAATTGGGTCAAGTCCAACTTTATCTGTTTCTAAGCCACGTAGTGCTTTTTGCAAAGATTCTTGAAACGTTGAACCCATCGCCATTACTTCGCCCACCGATTTCATTTGTGTGGTCAGACGATCATCCGCTTTAGGGAATTTTTCAAAAGCAAAGCGTGGAATCTTAGTCACCACATAATCAATGCTTGGTTCAAATGAGGCGGGTGTTTTACCACCGGTAATGTCGTTATCAAGCTCATCTAAAGTGTAACCTACCGCCAATTTTGCTGCCACTTTTGCAATTGGAAATCCTGTTGCTTTTGATGCTAAAGCTGATGAACGTGACACACGTGGGTTCATCTCGATAATGGTTAAACGACCGTCTTCAGGATTCAGTGCAAATTGCACATTAGAGCCACCGGTATCTACGCCAATTTCTCTAAGCACCGCTAAGGAGGCATTACGCATCACTTGATATTCTTTATCCGTTAAGGTTTGTGCAGGGGCAACCGTGATTGAATCTCCCGTATGCACACCCATTGGGTCAAAATTTTCAATGGAACAAATAATAATACAATTGTCTTTAGTATCGCGCACTACCTCCATTTCGAATTCTTTCCAACCCAAAATGGATTCTTCAACCAACAACTCATTGGTCGGTGACAAATCTAAACCACGCTCACAAATCTCAACAAATTCTTGCTTGTTATAAGCAATACCGCCACCTGAGCCACCCATGGTGAAAGAAGGGCGAATAACGGTTGGAAAACCAACAGTTTCTTGAATGGCAAAGGCTTCTTCCATATTATGCGCAACTGCTGCTTTAGGCATATCAAGCCCAATTTTAAGCATAGCCTCACGAAATAAATCGCGGTCTTCGGCTTTATCAATGGCTTCTTTTCTGGCGCCAATCATCTCAACACCGTGTTTTTCTAATACACCGTGGCGTTCCAAGTCTAACGCACAATTCAATGCCGTTTGCCCGCCCATGGTTGGCAATAATGCGTCTGGCTTTTCATCTTCAATGATTTTTTCTACCGTGCGCCATTCAATGGGTTCAATATAGGTGCTGTCAGCCATCTGTGGATCAGTCATAATGGTGGCAGGATTAGAGTTTACCAAAATAACGCGATACCCTTCTTCACGCAAGGCTGTACAAGCTTGCGCGCCCGAATAATCGAACTCACAGGCTTGACCAATAACAATAGGTCCCGCGCCAATAATTAAAATACTCTTTATGTCTTGTCTTTTGGGCATTGTCTATTTGTTATGTTTAATTTTTTACTGTTGTTTAAAATTCGTCGTCTTCAGGAAGATCGCCATTGTGCACGTCATATTCTCGCTTTTGCAAATAGGAAGAACGAGCAGCAATATAAGGATCATCCTTCTGCTTAAGCAAATCCGTTACTGGCAATAATTTAACACGTGTATCAAGTGCTTGTAATACACTTACACCCGTTTTTTGTGCGGTTTTTACATGCGCCATTTGTTTAACGCTTTGTGCGCCATCGGCCACCTTACCTGCCGTATCACGTAATGTCGAGGGGCCAAATACTGGCAACACCACATAAGGGCCTTTTGGAGACCCCCAAACTGCCATTGTCTGTCCAAAATCTTCCTGTGTTTTTTCCAAACCCCAATCACTTGCCACATCAAATAAACCAAATAAACCCACTGTAGAATTAAGCAACACTCTGCCCAAAGTATTGGCACCATTGATTAACTCAAACTGCGCTATTTCATTACCCAATGTGCCAATATCTTCAATATTGGAAGAAAAATCACTCACACGATCCTGCGCTGATTTAGGCACATTTTCTTTATAGGTTTTAGCCGTTGGTTCAAATACTGCTTCATCTAAACCTTGATTAAATTCAAAAATTGTTCTATTGGTTTCCTCAAATGGGTCTATCTCTTCTTCAGCAAAGACGACGACACTAAATGTCAAACATAGGAAACTTATGATTAAATTTTTCATTGCTTCATCTCCTGTATAAATGCATCAAATAAATAACTCACATCATGTGGACCTGGTGATGCTTCAGGGTGTCCTTGAAAACCAAATGCTTTTTTGCCAGTAACCTTAACCCCTTGAATCGTATCATCAAATAACGATTTATGCGTCACTTCAAGATGCTCTGGCATGTCGTTTTTCGATACTGCAAAACCATGATTTTGCGAGGTAATCATAACTTGCTTGGAGCTTAGGTCTTGCACAGGGTGGTTAGCGCCATGATGCCCAACCACCATTTTTTCAGTACTCGCACCATTGGCCAACGACAGCAACTGATGCCCCAAACAAATACCAAACATTGGCACGTCTTTTTCTAATAAAGTTTGAATATTTTTAACCGCATAATCGCATGGCTCAGGGTCACCTGGACCGTTAGACAAAAATACACCGTCAGGACTCATTGCCAAAACATCTTCAGCGGGTGTTTGGGCATTCACCACCGTCAAGTCACAACCACGGTCAACCAACATTCTTAAAATATTTTTCTTAACACCATAATCATAAACAACCACTTTGAATTTTTTATCCAGTGGATTAAACCTACCTGCTTCAAGTGAGTAAGAACCTTCATTGAAAGCATATTCTTTAGGCGTTGAAACCACTTTTGCCAAATCCATATTTTTAAGGCCCGAAAATGCTTGCGCCTTAGCAATTGCCGTTGCTTGGTCAACATCCTTGCCAGTGATAATACAGCCTTTAAGCGCACCTTTTTCACGTAGATGGCGAGTTAACGCACGGGTATCAATATCGCTAATAGCAACAATATTATTGACAGAAAGATATTCATCAAGCGGCATTTCACTGCGCCAATTACTGTGCAAAAGTGGCAAATCACGAATGATTAAACCTGAGGCATAAATTTCCCCAGACTCTTCATCAACCAAGTTGGTGCCTGTATTGCCAATGTGGGGATAAGTTAATGCGACAATTTGCTGTGCATAAGAGGGGTCGGTTAAGATTTCTTGGTAGCCTGTCATTGAAGTGTTAAACACCACTTCGCCAACTGTATTGCCATTAGCACCCATTGATTTTCCGTGAAAAATCTGACCATCTTCTAACGCTAATAAGGCAACTTGCGACACCGGAATACTCCTAAAGTGGTTGTACCATTATGGATTTATGCATTTGATAGCGGTATTTTTTTATTTTTACAAGACATATTTTTGAAGTTCCACTTGCCGTAAAGCAAAAAAATATAACATAGGAAAAATAGAAAAATACCTTATCCCGAAGGGCTGTAGCTAAAAAAGTTAGAAATAATCTAAAAATTCCCATCAATAGACAAAGGCTATTAATTCCAGTTTTTAGATTATTTTTATTCTTTTTTAGCATACAGCAAATACGTAAATTCATAACGGTACAACCCTAACAAAAACTGCGAGAATTTTACCATAACGGATGTATAGCCTGACACCCAAATCGCCAAATTGAAGTGATATAATGCCCTTATTGAATCGAACAAAGGAAATATTATGAATATCACAGTTGAAAACATCAAATGCAATGGTTGTGCGGGCACAATCACCAAAAAACTCAAGGCAAAATTTAACACTGAAAGTGTTGTAGTCAATGTCGAATTAGGCTCTGTTGATATTGATGTCGAAGAAAGTAAACACGATGAGGTTGCAAAAATCTTACTTGATTTGGGTTACCCTGAGACTGATTCAGTCCATGGCCTTAGTTCTGCTAAGGCGAAAGCCAAGTCATTTGTTTCTTGTGCGATTGGAAAAATGGACCAATGATTGCCGTTAACGGGGAAGAATTAGAGATTGACAAAATCACCGCTCAAGACTTAATTAAACAACTGGGTTATGAAAATCAACGCATCGCCTTAGAAGTTAATGAAACGATTATTCCCAGGTCTAAATATGCTGATTTCGATTTAAATGAAGGCGATGTTTGCGAGATTATTAAAGCGGTTGGCGGCGGTTAAACCATCCATTCTTGTTTGATTTCATCGTTAGCAAAAGGCACAACACTCAGTGTTTGTGTAATACCGGAATCCAATTTTACTGCCACATCCACTTGTTGTTCATTTCTGCCTTGAGAATAACGCGCTAAAATTTTAGCTGCGAGGGTTAAATCAGCTTGATTAGGTTCGCCATCAATCAATGCTAAAGGTCCATTACAACTAACAGGGTACAAGTTTGCGTATTGATTACGATAACCTTCTAAAAACTTAACCTCGCCCTCTTCTCTAGCAACAATCATTTTAAAACGTGGGTTGGGACGAATATGTCTGCCAACCTTAAGCATCATCAAATCGTCTAATTGGTATTCACGACTGCCGCGTGATTGCCACATGTCAACCAATTTGTCTGAGTACTGTTTATCGGTTAAAAAGCAACAGCCGCCTGCGGGAGTCGCATAGTCTTCAAAACCATATTGCTTGGCAAGTGCCATTTGTGGTTTGCGTGTTCTGCCTGAAAAATCTAATAATTTTTCTCTGTCCACCCAACCCTCAATCTCAGGCTTAGTTAGGGGCAAATGTTGTGCACATAATGGGCGCAACAATAAATCTTCTGCGCCCGATTCTTCTTGCACAATTGGCATGGTTTCTTTGCGCTGAGACATGGGACGCTGACCCACCACTTCACCAGTAATAATAAAATCAAAGTCATTTTCTTGTATCCATTCATGCGCTTTTTTCACCATAAAAGATTTACAGTCAAGACAAGGATTCATGTTTTTACCATAACCATGTTTAGGGTTAAGCAACACATCTCGATAAGGCTCAATAACATCAACAATATGCAACTTAATACCCAATTGTTCTGCCACCCATAGTGCATTATTACGTTTTTGTTTGTCATTCTTTTGCTTGCGAATAGCATGTGTGTGCCCTTCCACACAAAAGCCTGTAAAAAAATTAATGCCTTCTACATGTATGCCTTGATCAAGCAGTAATTTAGTACTTAACAGTGAATCCAACCCCCCTGAAATTAAGGAAACTGCTTTCACTTGTTTGTCGTTTTTTTTATCCATTTTTTTACTTTCTAATACCAGTAACTCGACACCAATCGTCTTTTTGCGCCACTTTTAAATCTGCAAAATATTCACCATAAGCATTCAATATCATCTCTAATTGCTCATGCAAAATACCTGATAAAACAATTTTTCCACCTGTTTTAATTAAGGTAGAAAAATGCACACTTAAATCCACCAAAGGTTTTGCCAAAATATTGGCAATCAACAAATCGGCTTTTGTTGTGTTCTTTTCATCATCGCTGTGCAAAACAGCAATTTGAGAAGTCAATTGGTTATTTTCAACATTGCTACGTGTGGCAATCACTGCCTGCGGGTCGTTGTCGACACAGAGTGCCTGCCTTGCACCCAGTTTTACCGCAGCAATCGCCAAAATGCCTGTGCCTGAGCCATAATCAATCACACTTTGCCCTACAGGTAGATTTTCATCTAAATATTGCAAACACAAATCGGTGGTTTGATGTGTGCCGGTGCCAAATGCCAAACCCGGATCCATATCAATCACCACAGCATCATCAGGCAGTTGGCTACTATCTTCCCATGAGGGGCAAATCCAAAGTCGTTTGCCAAATTGCATCGCGTGAAAATCTTTTTTACACTCATCTTCCCACACCCTATCTTTTAATAAAGCAAAGCGCACCTCATCAATATTAAAAATTTGTTGTAAGGTATCTTTGATGCTATCTTGATCAACACCTACATCAAAAAGTGCAGTCAGTGTCACATTCTCCCACAACGGTGTTTCGCCCACTTTTGGCTCAAAAATCGCCTCATCAAAAGTATCGCTAAAAGTCACAGAAACACTGCCCAAGCCCATTAACACCTCACTGACAAAATCAGCTTGTTGTTTCGACGTGTTAAGTGTGAGTTGCATCCAGTCCATAGGCGCCAGATTATACCGTATTATCATATCCCTATAAAAACCAAGTAATTTACTTGGTCTTTATGCTATAATACCCACAATTACAATTCAATAACAATTTATTTAGGAGTAAAAAAATGGCACTAGAAAGAACTGGTAACGGATATTTGATTGACCCAAGTATTTGGAGCGAAGAGATTATGTTTGAAATGGCAAAAGAAGACGAGATGGAATTAACCGACAGTATGGTGAATCAAATTATGGTGGCTAGAGAATACTTTTCCGAAAACTCATCGGTTCCACCTATTAGAACTTTTGCAAAAGTTGTTGGCATTGACAAAAAAGAACTGTTTAAAGAATGGTTAACCGGTCCAATGAAGCCTATCACTAAGTATGGCGGTATGCCTCAGCCAACAGGTTGCGTCTAACACATGCAACACAATCAACAATAAAAAACCCGCAAAAGCGGGTTTTTTTAATACTTAATCTGAAAATCTACCCACACATATGATAGTATTCCATCTGTAGAATAAATTATCTTCTGCCAACTCAACAAAAAAAGGAGTGCTCTATGAGTGATTTACAAAAATACATTGATAAAAGAAAAAGCCAAGATGCAGAATTTGCCAAAAATTTTGACAATGGCTATGAGGAATTTAAAATCGGTGAAATATTTAAGCAGACTAAAAAAGAATTAGGATTAACCTAAGAATATATCGCTCAAAAATTAGGTACTAGAAAATCTTTAATTTCAAGAATTGAAAATCATGCGGTGGATATTAAACTCTCAACTCTGCAAAACTTCGCTCATGCGGTGGGTAAAGAAGTTAAAGTAGAGATTATTTAACAATATGGGGTATTTTGACGGGCTGACCGCTAGCAATTTTAAAACTGGTAAAAATGGAGATAAATTATTCTTTCCTTATGGGGTTATTGGAAAAGGCTATGTACTAAACAAAGAAAAAGAGCAAGAGTTAAGAAAATTTGTCAAATGGTATTATGTTGTTACACTACCTATTGCCATAGGGTTAGGTCGTATTGATAATTATATTGTTGTATTGCTATTTTTTATATCCATATCCTTGATTTATCACATTTCTATAAAGAGAAAAACCGCTAATTTACAGATATCTAGTGAAAAACTTAAATTTACTGAAAGCTTAAGTAATTCTGCCAAAAAACATAATATGATTACCTTGTGGTTTTTATTTATATGCTCACTACTTTTTGTTATTGGTGGGTTGATCATAGTGGCTGATACAGATAAATTTATAATGGGTTTCTCGGCAGTTGTATTTTTTGGCTTAACATCAGTAATACTTTTTATGCTGATTAGATATAAAACTCTAAATTCATAAAATATCACGACTACTTTTACCAATTTGTTTAGCGAGTTGTTTTTGACTAAGTCCTTGATAGAGTCTCTTGGCTTTTTGTAATTTTGGTTTTGTCATATTGCCAATAAAACAAAACTCCAAGAACTCAGCAAGTGGTGGATAGTATTTGGGAGGGATGTTTTTGATTTTGTCGTTTTCCCATTGATTGATGGTTGCTTCGTTAATACTCAAAATTTTGGCTAATTTTCTTTGTGAGATTTGTTGTTTAAGTCGTTTGGATTTTATGTGTTCGCCTAGTGTGTTTAAGGGCTTTGTGTAGCGTAATTTAACCTCAGGCAATAATTCCACGCAAGCAACAGGCTGCGTCTAGCACAATAAAAAATCAACAACAAAACCCGTGAAAGCGGGTTTTTTAATGCTTGAATTTATTTAGCCAATTGTTTTTGGCTTACTTGGTCTTTTTTATTTTTATGAGACTTTTGCATAAATAGGGGTGATTAGCAAAATGACAAATTTTGTCCATTTGGTGATTTTATTAAAACCAGTCCCAGCAGGGCTTCGGCAGGTTTTAATAAAATTAGCAAATGGGTGAAAGGTGGCGTTTTGATGATTATTCATATTTATGCAAAGGTCTCTTTATAACGCTGTGCAATAAACAAGATTAACGCCCCAAAAAATACAATACTCGCTGTGACATAAAGCGCATAATTGTAATTACCTTGCCAGGTGGTAAGCGCCACAGCATACAGGGGACCTGTCACTTGACCAACACCGTAGGCAGTCGTCAATGCCCCCATTAAAACAACAGGATGGTCGCCAGCTAATTTACCGCCTAAATGCATAAATAAAGCCACCAAAGGAGCAAAGGTAATGCCATAAATGGCGCCACCAAGCAAATTTAGGAATATGTTGTGGCTTATTGTTGGAATCAAAATACCAACAGTTTGAATGACAATCACCAGCATAATAATATTGACACTGCCATAACGGTCTGCCAAGTTCATCCATATAATGGTTGCAGGAATTGCAAAGATACCGACCAATAGCCATGCAATCCCGCCAATATTTTCTAACCCAGGTAACGATTGCAAAATGGTTGGCAAAAATGTGCCCGTTACAACAAAGCCAATGCCAGCAGTAAAATAAGCAGTGATTAACACTAAAACAAAGGGGGTAAAAAGCACTTTATTAAAACTGTTTTTATTGACAGGAACCACTTGATTTTTATCACCAATAGAAAGTATGTATAACGGGTAAGACATAACAAGAAAGCCAGCCAACGATAATAACAACCAAGCATCTTGCCAAGTGCCAAATGACAATGCTAATCGTGCCAATAAATCTGATAAAACAATAGAAAAACCAATACCTGTAAAGTAAAGCCCCATTGCTTTAGATTTATTGTCTAAATTTAACTTTGCCATGACAATAGCGGCGCCTACCACCAGTATCATTGCAGCGCCAAGCCCTGCGATAATACGACTAATTAACCAAATAATATGGTTATCGCTTACGCCCAATACTAAGGTTGTTACCAGGCACAAAAAGACACCAACGCGAAACAATTTTATTTTTCTATGAATGTCCTTAATAAAAATAGCAAAGATTGACCCTGCTAAATATCCCGCGTAATTAATAGAGGCCAACACACCCGAAAAATGCAGCGACAAAGCATTATCCGATAGCATAAATGGCAACAATGAAGTATAGGAGAAACGCGCGACACCAACGCCAATAAACAAACTCAAAATACCGGCAATGATAATATTGATTGTGTTGTTTTTATCAAAAATATTTAATTTCATTTGCTGCCAAAAAGACACTATAAAAGAGCGCTTGTGACTCTCTATCTAACTAATATTAAATTGATTTTATACCATTTATAAAAAATAACTATACTAAAAAGTGCTGATAGTTATCCATTTTAGAGGGTTTTAAAATGGATAAGGATTGGTGTTGTTTGGTGTAGTTATTTTTTATAAATGGTATTAAGCGTTTTTCTGCCTTGTAAAGGCTGAGATTAAGTAAAAAAGTCAAGATATAAAACTTAGCAATTTATAGTGGCTTCTTTTATATTAAATCTTTGACAGAGGCTAAGGCTTGATCTATCTTGCTGGGGTCTGTGCCGCCGCCTTGTGCCATATCAGGTCTGCCACCTGCTTTACCGTCAACTTGCTGTGCAACATGGTTAAGGATTTTTCCTGCTTGGTATTGGTCGGTTAAATCTTTGGTAACACCACCAACCAGAGATACTTTATCGCCACTAATAGCTGCCAATACAACAATTGCTGAACCGAGCTTGTCTTTAAGTTTATCAGCAATATCCCTCAGATCTTTGCCTCTGACCCCATCAACAACACTGGCAAGCACCGATATGCCATTAACATCTTGCGCTTGATTGATTAAATCATCGCCTTGGTTGCTGGCAAGTTGTTTTTGCATGGAAGCAACTTGTTTTTCTAATTCTTTTTGCTGTTTAATAAGTTGCGCCACTTTTTCTACTGCTTGCGCATTACTTGACTTGGTCATTTTCGCAATTTGACTCAGGCTGTCTTGTGTTTGATTGTCAAATTGATAAGCAGCAAAGCCTGTCACCGCCTCAACACGACGCACACCCGCAGAAACACCGCCTTCTGAAGTAATTCTAAAAAGCCCAATATCACCCAGTTGTTCTACATGTGTACCACCACAAAGTTCAACTGAGAAATCATCTTTCCCCATGGTTAGAACACGCACGGTATCGCCGTATTTTTCACCAAATAGTGCCATTGCGCCTTTCTTTTTGGCAGTATTAATATCAGTCACATCGGTATGTACTCTGGTATTACCTAAAATTTTACGGTTGACCATGGCTTCAATTTTTTCAATTTCTGCTTTAGGGATAACTTCGTCATGCGAGAAGTCAAAACGCAGTTTTTCACTGTCAACTAATGAACCTTTTTGAGTCACTGTCTCGCCTAAAACCGTGCGCAATGCAGCATGTAATAAATGTGTGGCTGAGTGATTTCTGGCGATGCATTTGCGAGATTTTTGGTCAACATTGGCTTCAAGCACATCACCCACCTTTAAACTGCCTTGTTCTAAAATGCCATGGTGTTCAAACGCTGCTGATTTTTGTTTTTGTGTGTTGTTGACTGTGAATACAACTGTGTCATTTTTAAGTGTGCCACGGTCGCCAATTTGGCCACCAGATTCAGCATAAAAACTTGAACTGGCCAATACAACAATCGCTTGCTCACCGGCACTAATATTGTCAACCAATTCACCCTCTTGAACAATGGCTTGCACAACAGAGGTATTTGCCAATTGCTCATAGCCTAAAAATTCAGTGGCTTCACTGATGTCAACACCTTGTTGTGAGTCTTTAAAATCTCCCGCTTGACGAGCACGCTCTCTTTGCTTGGTCATCTCGATTTCAAAACCTACTCTATCAATACTTAGATTATGTTCACGCGCCACATCGGCGGTTAAATCCGCTGGAAAACCATAGGTGTCATAAAGTTTGAACACAGTTTTGCCATCAATTTCACTGCCTTTAAGTTGGGCAATTGCTTCTTCTAAAATGCCCATACCTTGGTCTAATGTTTGGGCGAAACGCTGCTCTTCGCGTTTTAACACTTTCTCAACATGGGCTAAGTTTTTTTTCAACTCTGGGTAAGCGTCTTTGAATTCCAAGGCTAAAACAGGGGCTAGACGATAGAAAAATACCTTATCAATACCAATTTTATGACCATGACGAATCGCGCGACGAATAATACGCCTAAGCACATAACCACGTCCTTCATTGGATGGGGTGACACCATCTGCAATCATAAACGCTGTTGAGCGAATATGGTCGGCAATGACACGCACTGAGGCGTTGTCTCGTTGAATGCCGCTGTCTTTTTGCGTTAATTCAACAATGGCTTTGGTTAATGTTGTAAAACCATCAGTATCATAGTTGTTGTTTTTATGTTGCAATACTGCGGCCAAACGCTCAAGCCCCATCCCCGTATCTACACAAGGCGCATCCAATGGTTTGAGATAGCCATCTTCTTGTTTATCATACTGGGTAAACACCAAATTCCAAATTTCAATATATCTGTCACCATCTTCATTGGCTGTACCCGGTGGTCCGCCTGCAATATCTTCACCATGGTCGTAAAAAATTTCACTGGAAGGGCCACAGGGGCCCGTATCTCCCATTTGCCAAAAATTGTCTTTGGCGCCACAACGAGAAATGCGACTTTTTGGGAAACCAATTTCATTGACCCAGATGCCTTCCGCTTCATCGTCTTCTTCAAAAACACTCACCCAAAGTTTTTCTTTAGGCAATCCAATTTCAACCGTTAAAAATTCCCAAGCATATTGAATGGCTTCGCGCTTAAAATAATCACCAAATGAAAAATTACCCAGCATCTCAAAAAAAGTATGATGGCGTGCAGTATAGCCGACGTTCTCTAAATCATTGTGTTTACCACCAGCACGTACACATCTTTGGCAAGATGCTGCACGCGTATAAGGGCGTTTTTCCACACCACTAAAGACATCTTTAAACGGTACCATACCCGCATTAACAAACAATAGGGTTTTGTCATTATGCGGAATCAGTGGACTACTTGGCTCAATGGTATGTCCTTTTGAGGCATAAAAATCTAAGAATTTTTGTCTAATTTGTGCGGTTTTCATACGCTTTGAAACATCTGATAAAAGTGCTTAATTATATATTAGTGTTACCTGCACCTTGGCGGATAATTTCGACACTGCCTGAGGATAGGTTAATGACCGTGGTCGGCTCAGGCGGACAATAACCCCCATCAATAATGACATCAACCTTGTTTTCTAAAACTTCACGCACATCATAAATATCGTAAAATTCATAGCCTTCAAGAATCAAAGAAACACTCATCAATGGTGTATCAAGTGCCTCAAGCATAGATTGCACCACACCGTGCGTGGAAATTCTTAAGCCAATGGTTTTTTTCTTGGGATGTAATAAGCGTTTTGGTACATCGGAGGTACCTTGCAGGATAAAAGTATAAGCGCCTGGCAAAACCTTTTTTAACAAACGAAATGCATTATTATCCAGTTTGGCATATTCACCAATATGCGATAAATCACGCATCATTAAAGTGAAGTCATGGCGCTTAGACAAATTACGGATGCGCCTAATTCTTTCTAAACCCTCTTTGTTGCCCATTGCTGTACCAAGTGCATAACCAGAATCAGTCGGATAGACAACCACACCACCTGCATTCAATACATCTACCACTTGTTTAATCAGGCGGTCTTGTGGATTTTGTGGATGAATTTCTAATAACTTTACCACTACCAATCCCTCCAGACCACTCTATCAGAACTTGAAAAATCTTTTAAATGCCCAATTTTAATTCTTTGATTGCTCCAACCATGGTAGTCCGAACCACAAGAATATAATAAGTCGTATTCATTCGCCCACTGAGACATTAAGGTAATTTCTTCATCTGTGCTACGAGCAATGATAACTTCTACGCCATCAAGTCCCGCACTGGACAAATTGGAAAGCATGCGTTGAACCTTGGTTTGTGTCATTCGATAACGTAAAGGGTGTGCCAATACTGCCACCCCACCAGCAGCATGAATCCAGTCAATAACTTCATCAAACTGTGCCCACTGCCCCTTGACGCCTCCAGGTTTTTTTCCTGTTAAAAATCGCCTAAAGACAGACTTCATGTCCTTGCAGATGCCTTCTTGAACGAGCATTTGGGCAAAGTGTGTACGTGTTATCATCTCAGTTTTAGCAAGTTGTTGAGTTTTTTCCATAGCGCCTATAACGCCCGCACCGCTCAAACCATTTGCCATTTTTTTGGCTCTAATTTTGCGAAAATTTTGATGTTGCTTTAAGCCCTCTTGCAACATTGAGTTGTCTTTATCAATATTAAGCCCAACAATATGGATGGTCATATTGCTCCACATCGCCGAAATCTCAACCCCATGAATAAGTTTAAGCCCTTGTTTGTCTGCAGCTTGTTGTGCCTCAGTCAAACCGTCGGTTGTATCATGGTCGGTCAGTGCAAATACACCACATCCTGATTCTTTTGCTAAGCACACCACTTCACTGGGCGACAAAGCCCCATCAGAATAATAAGAGTGGTTGTGTAAATCAATAGCCATCATTTATAAACATCTTTTCTGTGCTTAATTTTTACAACAATAATCAACACTTCTTTATTGAGGACCTCATATAAAACTCTGTAATCACCAACACGATAACGGTAATAAGGCGATAAATCGCCAACTAACTTTTTTCCTAAAAAAGGATTTTTGACTAATTTTGTTTTTATATTGGCAATAATTTTAGTCTGCCACTTTTTATCAATTTTTCGTAAATCTTTAACAACTTTATCATCAATAAAAAGTTTATACATTAAGTGCTTTCTCCAACTCTTCTACACTAATCAAATTTCTAGAATTATCTTTCGATCGACTTTGCACTTCATAATAATCTGCCATATCATCTAAATAATTTTCTAACGCTTCTTTAACAAAAAAACTTTTAGGTCTTTTTGTGGCGATCGCCAAATTGTCTAATTTATATTGCATTTCTTTATCAAGTCTTACAGATAACATTTGTTTACTCCTTTTTTGTATTATATGTAATACAAGTATAACATATTCAAGAAGACCCGAATAAATATAAATGTGAATACAGGCAACAAAAGACCCCCCTGCATAAGATATAAATATCGCCTAAAAGCCAACTTTCATCCAATATCCACATCTAATGCAGGGGTCTTAAGTATATAATTCTACACATCATTTTAAAACGAAACCACTATGTGCGGAATTGTTGGCGGTATTTGCCAAAATAACATTACACCTATTTTAATTGATGGTCTTAAACATTTAGAATATCGTGGCTATGATTCGGCAGGCCTGGTAGTGTTAACAAGTGATAACGTACTACAACGTAGCAGAGCAATGGGCAAAGTTGTGAATCTTGAAGACAATCTTAATTCACAAACGGTCAATGGCACGATTGGCATTGCGCATACACGCTGGGCGACCCATGGCGAGCCTTCTACAAGAAATGCACATCCACATATTTGTAACAACAGTGTTGGTGTGGTGCACAACGGTATTATTGAAAATTTTTTAGAACTTAAAGCTCAGCAGCAAGCGCAAGGCTATGATTTTAGTTCAGATACAGATACCGAAGTGATTGCCCATGGCATTCATCAAGCGTTAAAAGGTTGCGATACTTTGCTAGCCGCAGTGCAAAATGCCATCAAAACCTTTCGAGGCGCCTATGGTGTGGGTGTTGTTTCGCCACAACATCCAGGGCATATTGTGGCTGCCAGAAGTGGCTCACCTTTGGTAATCGGCTTAGGTGATAAAGGTAATTTTATTGCTTCAGATCAACTGGCGCTGATTGACATCACCAAACAATTTATCTTTTTGGAAGAAGGAGATGTTGCTGATATTACCAAAGATTCTGTCAGTATTTTTGACATAAATGGTGCAAAAGTTAAGAGAGAAATCAAAACCTCAAAACTTAAAAATGGACAAATTTCAAAAGGTGATTATGCACACTATATGCAAAAAGAAATTTTTGAGCAACCACAAGCCATTAGTGATACCTTAGAATCTCGTGTCACCAAAGACAAAGTATTAACATCGGCTTTCGGACATGAAGCAAAAGCCATTTTTAAAAAAATAGAACGTGTGCAGATTATTGCTTGTGGCACCAGTTACAATGCAGGTTTGGTGGCTAAATATTGGTTAGAGGACATCGCTAAAGTACCCACTCATATTGAAGTTGCCAGTGAATACCGTTATCGTAATCCTATTATTTTGGACAACACTTTATTCATCAGCATTTCTCAAAGTGGTGAAACGGCCGATACTTTAGAGGCGCTTCGAGCGGTTAAAAAACGCAATAAAAATATTCATTCATTAGCGATTTGTAACAGCCCAGAATCTAGTCTAACGCGTGAATCAGAACTCACTTTCTTAACCCATGCTGGCCCTGAAATTGGTGTGGCAAGCACCAAGGCTTTTACCACACAGCTGGTATCACTAGCACTACTGTCGGTTGCACTTGGTAAATGTCAGCAACAAGTCTCAAGACCACAAGAAAAAGCCATTGTTGATGGACTCAACCATTTGCCTGGTTTAATTGCAAAAGCGCTAGAGCAAGAAGATCAAATTATTGAACTGGCAAAAACTTTTAAAGACAAATTCAATGCTTTATTCTTGGGCAGAGGCTCCATGCATGCGATTGCCATGGAAGGTGCGCTTAAGCTCAAAGAAATCAGTTATATTCACGCTGAAGCCTATCCTGCAGGTGAGTTAAAACACGGCCCTATTGCGTTGATTGACAAAAATACGCCAGTGATTGCCGTTGCACCAAACGACGAATTATTAGACAAACTAAAATCCAACCTGCAAGAAGTCAAATCTCGTGGCTCACAAATGATTGTGTTTGAAGACGAAGCCTCAAAAGTCTCTCCAATGCAAGGCATGAGCATTATTCCTGTCACTGACAATTTGGGGCGTATCACCGCCCCTATTATCTTTACCATTCCATTGCAACTGCTCAGTTACCACGTCGCACTGATTAAAGGCACGGATGTTGACCAACCACGTAATCTTGCCAAATCAGTGACTGTTGAATAAATATAATTTATAGAGCCATCCTGTTATCATTGAGAAGGTGTCGTTTCGGGAGTTGCAAAAATGGTTTGGATTAAAATATTATTACTCATCTTTTCTACTTCGGCGCTTGGCGAAAGCTTTATATTTCTTGCCGGTGGGAAGCATTGCAAAACCAAAGTGCCTGCTTGGGAATTTGACCAAATGGAAATGGAAGTTTTAGTGCCACCTTGCGATGAAGTAGATGATATTGATTTAGATGAATTATCTCAACCAGTATATATTGGCGGCATCTCAACAGGCTCTATTAAAGCAATGAAATTTGCAATCAAAAATAAAGACAAAATTAAAGGTGTTGCGTTGTTATCTGCCATTACTACCCACAAATGCTGGTGGTGTGGCTCACTACTAGATACCAACTATAATGAATATCAAGGGTCGGTATTGTTTATCAACCACGAAGGAGACAGATGTCCATCGACCAACGATACTTGGGCGACCGAAAATTTTGCAGGCAATTTTAAAGGTGTAGAAATGATTTCCATAACTGGCGGTTATGACAATGGTGGGTTTGAACTATCAGACAAATGTTTTAAAAATACACATCATGCATTTTCTGAAGTTGAATCTGAAGTCACAAAAAAAATTGCAGAGTGGATACGCAAAAAACAATAGAAAAGAATATTGAATTACTTTAATACTTGGATTTAGTACAACACCCTATCAAGGGCGTCATTATATTCAAGTAAGCTATTTTGATAGCCTGTAAACGCTTCAATATAATCCAATTTAATGTCACGCTTTTCTCGATAAGCTTCTATCAATGCCTGAATGGTTATAGATTGATTCAAATAGTTTTCAAGCGCTGAGTTGGTGTTATTTTTCACACTAAGCAACAAACCTTCGTATTGGTTGAGTGTTTTTAACCCTAAGTCTAATTCAACAAGCAACGCCTGTGCATCTGCCAATATATCTTTGAGTTTGTTGTTGTAGTCTATGTCTAATTTTTGACGTGTTAATTTTGCCACTGCGATGTCTTTTTGATTATTCACATCAACACCAATGGGTGCGCTAAAATCAAGACTTGTCGTGTATAAAACGCTTTCATTGTCATAATGGGTGGTCATGGTGTTGCCCTTATTGTGGTTCTTTTCGGCACCGATATTAAAATCTAACTTGAATAGAGATTGGTTTTTATAATAATCTAAGTCAATTTTTTTTAAGCGTTTATCGATATCAACTTTCAACAAAGTACGCACATTACGACGTAAATATTGTGCTAAATCAGGCATGATTTTTGGTTGTTTGTTAATGCTCACCTTGGGTTTTTCCGACCATAAACTTGTATCATTAAGGGCGGTAACCAAAGATTTTTTTAAAGCTTGTAATTTACTGTTGTTGGTTAATATATCTTGATTTGCGCGCAAAATAGCGGTGCTTATTTTTGCTTTATCCTTATTCGTCTTGCCTTTAATCGCTTCCAACGATTGCTGGTACTGTTGATAAATTTCAGCATTTTTTTGATAAAAATACCAATCAATAAATTGCTCTAAACGATCAACCAAAAACGCTTCTTGTGCATCATCAAAATCCAGTTTTTCTCTGTCTAAATCCAAAATATTGCGCCGATAACTTTTTAAGCTTGTCGCATTACTGTCGTGTTTTAATAATGGATATTTGTAATTAACAGTGTAAGTATTATCAAAAGTCGTGAGGCTGTATTGAGCATTTGACCCTGTATAAAGCACATCTTGCTTATAGCGTGTTATGTCAGCATCTGGGGTTGAGCGCTTAAGGCTCAATGTTAAAACAGAAGGATTGGATAAAAATTTCTTTTCAGTTGATAATTCAATAGACTGACTGTTTTTATATCGCTGTTTTTCATAGATAGATGTGGAGGTAGTGTCTTTGTTTATATCATAGTAACTGTTTGACAATGATGCGCTCAATTCACTGTCCCAATCTGCATAACTGCTTTTGCTAGTCTCCAATTCTATTTGCTTAATTGCAACGTATATTTTATCTTTTTCAAAGTGTGTATCTTGGCTTAATACTTTTTTAATAAATGCCTGTTGCGTTAATGCAAAAACATCTATAACAAATAAAAAAGTAATAACACTTGCAATAATTTTCATTAATTTATTTTTAACAATAAACAGTTGTTGTATTTTAATATTCGTTCGACAACCTCTTACAATCGTTCTTTTGCAAAAGCAGTGTTCGCCTCTACAAAGCCTGTAACGCTACCACAATCAAAACGCCTGCCTTGAAATTGATAAGCAATCACTTTACCAACTTTGGCGAGCGTCATTAAAGCATCGGTAATTTGAATTTCACCTTTTGTATCCGCTGGTGTACTTTCTAGCGCTGAAAAAATCTCAGGGGTAAGAATATAACGACCAATAATAGCCAAATTGCTTGGCGCTTCTGTTGCTGAGGGTTTTTCCACCATAGTGTGCACACGATAGGCATTGTTTGAATCCGCTAATAACTCGCCATCAATCACACCATATTTATCCACCTCGCTTTGTGGTACTGCTTCAATCGCCACAATACAACAATCAGGGTATTGCTCGTGTAGTTTGGTCATTTGCAGTAAAACACTATCACCCTCATTGACGCACAAATCATCAGGCAGAATGACCGCAAATGCCTCATTACCAATGAGTGGTTTTCCTGTATAAATTGCATGCCCCAAACCCAGCATTTCTTGTTGTTGGATGTAAGCAAAATCACATTCTTCAGAAATGTGATTAACCCCATCTAATAACGCTTCTTTAGGAGTATTTTTAATACATTTCTCAATATCTACCTGTGGTTTAAAGTGATTTTCAATGGCTTGTTTGTGTTTGCTACTTACCATCGCCATACTGCGAATGCCCGCACTCATCGCCTCTTCCACCCCATACTGAATCAGCGGCTTAGTGAGAACTGGCAACATTTCTTTAGGGATGGCCTTGGTAACTGGCAAAAACCTAGTGCCATAACCGGCAACCGGGAAAAGACATTTATGAATACTCATTTGTCAACTTTTTAAACTTTCTTTAAGGATAACTTTGCCTTTTTCCACACCAGGTTGATTGTAGGTATTAATTTGTAGAAATTCACCAATGGCAGAAACCAACAGTTGGTAACTAAACATCAATTTGGCAATATTGTATTCATCAACTGTAGAAATTGTAATCACATCGCAGGGAATATCTGCTTGCGCTTCAACTGAGGCAATCGTGGCATCTGCTTGCTTATTAAGCAGGTCATTAAAACTCAAACCTTCGGCATATTCTAAGCCTAAATCTGCATCGTTGAATTTAGGAATAATGGTGTTGTCTTTAAGGTCAGCAATCTTAATAAAGGTAATGGTTTTATCACGCACACCGTCAATAATCAATTGCAAAAAACTGTGCTGATCAACGGGACCTATTAAGGCAACTGGTGTCAGTGCTTGTCGAGTTTTATTGATATTCATCTTACCCAAACTTTCCGCCCAAAGTTGCACATACCAACGGTTAAAACCTTCTAATGAAGAGGAGTAAGAAAAAATTGCATTAATATTGAATCGTGCTTTGTTTTCTACCAAAAATCGTGCTTTTCTAATAATAGGTACATAATAATCAGACTGCTCAAAAAAACTGTCTGATACACGCTTACAGCCATTCAGCAGGTTATCAATATCTACGCCGACCATTGCCAGTGGCACCAAGCCAACAACACTAAATACTGAAAAACGCCCACCAATATTCTCAGCCAATTCAAATGCTTTAATGCCTTGTTTTTGTGCAAACTTACTCAGTCCACTTTTGGCTTCAGAAATAACAGTACAATTCTCACTATTTACATCAACCAAAGTACGTAAATATTTAAACAAACTGATGGTTTCAATCGTGCTGCCTGATTTTGAAATCACCACAAAATGCGCATCAGCAATATCAAGCTTGTTTAAACAGTGGTTAATTTCAAGCGGGTCAACGGTTTCTAAAAAAACCAAATCTTTTTGATACTTATTGGATGGCAACAAAAACTCATAAATCGCTTTAGCACCCAAACTTGAGCCCCCAATACCAAGTACCACAATGTGCTTTTGCTTTATGCTAGCAGCGTAAGCCTTAATGGCGCTGGTATCTTGGTAGGGCAAATCATAATAACCAATAGTTCCACGCTCATCTTTAATGCGTTGAAAAATCTCATTATTAGAGTGTATTTGATAAAAATTTTTATTGTATTCCATTGAGATATTATATAGCTTGGACTATAGTCCGCGATCAATAAAAATTTGCTGATATTTCTTATCCCAATCCCGGAAACGAATGGTTTTCTTTTCATCAGGAAAAGTCACACTCATTTTTTCAAAATCCAAAGTGTAAAGACTTAAATCAGGGTTGACCAACACTGCACGTGGGTCGTTGTGTTGTGTGGGCATGTATTGACTGTTAATCCTTAATCTGTCTGCATTTATCACGTTAAGTAAAGATTTTCCATTGATATTTTTATGTGGTTGCATCTCAATAATCTCTAAAATACTTGGCACAATATCTGCTTGTGACACTGGTAAGTCTTGATTGCGCATCAAGGTGTAATACTGTGATTTTGGCGCAGAAATTAACAGTGGATTATGAATGGTGTTTAGGTGTGGATCTTGATTGAATTTACCCGATTTTCCACCCAAACCTTGTCCATGGTCAGTAGAATAAAACACCCAACTATCAGGATATTGATGACGCATCTTGTGAATAATTTTAGATAAATAATCATCGGTTTTAATCACGGTATTATCATACGCATTGATAGAATTTGGCTCGTCTTCAGGTAGAAATTTTTTGTGTTCCTTGCCGGCGTGTTCTGAATATGGATAATGCGAACCATCCATTTGCAAAACCAAGAAAAAGGGCTTTTTCTGCTCTGCAACCTTGTCAATATAAGGCAAGGCAATCTCATTTAACACGCGCATATCATCTGCACCTTTGTGTACAGAGGTGTTTTTATTCATTTGCACGCCGTGCCAAAAATAATCCACATCTTCATCCACAAATAAATCTTTAATATGCCCCCAGCGCGTATCCTGTGCACTAATAAATGCAGTGGTATATCCGCGGGCTTTAGCGTAGTTAAATATCGATGGTGTTTGATAGAATTTACCTTTTGGATCAATGCCCTCTATGCCGACCAACATATAAGGCACACTCAGACGCGTATGTGTGCCAATACTCAATGCGTTATTGTATTTAATCAGTTTTTCGTCACGCTCAAGTTGTGCAAGTTGGGGTGTCGTGTCTCGTTTATAGCCATAAATACCCATCTGTGAAAGCGTTAAAGATTCACCGATAACATAAACAATATTAGGCAATGCATCAGTCGCCTGTTGGCTGGCTGTTAAGGCTGGTTTCTCATGTTTAAAAGCCAGCACTTGATTGCGTGACATTTGCAGTAAAGTTGAATAATAAGTTAATGCTGAATTTTGAAAATTACTCACCCCATACCAACTAAATGTTGTGAGTAAATAGAGCAATACAAAACCAATGACATTTAAACCATAACGCCACTTCACTAGCTTGTTGGATGGCTTTATTAGCCCCAATAAAGCATAAACCACCAATAAAACAGCGATTGATTTTAAAACGTTAACTTGCTCTACCCATAACGTCAAAACCATCATAGGGTCTTGTGAAAATTCACGAAATCCAAAACTTGAGGCAAAACTATGATATGCCTCATAATGCGCCATTTGCACCAGCATCGGTAAACCAATCGCAAGAAAAATAAGTATCTTCCAAATTTTGCTACGCCTAATTATAGGTTTGAGAATAAACAACAGCGACAACATCGCCAATGAGGTTAAACCTAAATTAACAACAACGCGCTTAATATCCCAATGATCCAAAAGCCACACAAAATCACGCACCACAAAGATATCTAATAGTATCAGTCCAAACCAAGCAAAAAGCACTGGTTTTATTTGATTGTTTCTAGCCATAGGGAGACAGTATCCATTTCGTTGTACTTGGTTAAATCAATTTGCAAAGGCGTTACCGACACATAATTATTGGCAATGGCATAAAAATCTGTGCCCACGCCATTATCAGCTTCTTTACCATTCTCGCCAATCCAAAACTTTGAAGGATTTTTTTTGTCGGGTATGCTTTCTTCTGATTGATGCCGCTTGCCTAAGCGTGTGGTTTGAAAACCTTGAATATCTGCCAATGCCACATCTGGTACATTCACATTTAAAATTGTGTCATGTGAAAGTTGTGCATGGGTAATTTGAGTGAGTAGTTTTTTGGCAACCACAGCTGCTGTTTCAAAATGCTTGCCCTTCCAACTCGCCAATGAAATTGCCAAAGAGGGCAAACCCAAAAAACGCCCCTCAATCGCCCCTGCAACCGTACCTGAATAAATCACATCGTCGCCTAAATTTGGGCCAAAATTAATACCTGTGACCACCAAATCAAAGGCTATATCTAACAACCCACTGAGCGCCAAATGCACACAATCACTTGGTGTTGCGTCAACGCTGTACAGATTTTTTTGCACCTCAATGGGTTGCAGTGGTTTGTCCAAAGTCAAAGAACTACTAGAAGCTGATTTATTTTCATTGGGTGCAACCACCACCACTTCGTGCTCTTGTGACAAATGTTGTGCCAAGATCTTAATGCCCTGTGCATCAAAGCCGTCATCATTACTGATTAAGATTCTCACATCAAACCTTTTTTATAACTAAAAAAATAATGCATTTTAGCACTATAACTCAATTCTCTCAAAGAAGGTTTATCGTGCCAAAATATTATAAAATCAGTCTATGATAATATTTATTGAAGCCTTGGTGCCCATTATTGCGCTCATAGCACTTGGCTATATTTTGAAAAAAACCAAATTTTTGCCAAATGAAGTTTGGCTTGGTTTGGAAAAATTAACTTATTTTATTTTCTTCCCTGCGCTGCTTGTCCACACCATTGGCACCAAATCGTTTGCAGGTATCCCTATTTGGGATATGTTTTTGGTTATATGCTTAACGATAAACATTATTGCTGTAATCTTTATTATTTTGCGCCGCAAAATAACCGAAGATAACGCTACCTTTACCTCCATCTTTCAAGGAGGCGTTAGATTTAACAGTTATATTTCTCTTGCTATTGCTTATGGCTTGTATGGTGATAATGGACTTTTACTAAGTTCTGTGAGTGTTGGATTTATCATAGTCATAGCAAACTTATGGTGTGTTTTGGTGTTTGTTATGTGGGGTGAAAACTCCATTAAGGGCGTTGTGCCGATTATAAAGGCGGTTTTTTATAACCCATTAATTATTTCTTGTTTTCTTGGTCTATTTTTAAGTGCGAGCAATATAGAGGTTAATCATGTCGTTGTTCATATTTTAAAAACTATTGGTAGCCTCACGTTGCCCATTGGTCTATTAACAATCGGGGCAGCGCTTAAAATTAGACAAAGCAAACAATATATAGAACCAATTTTTTATGCCAGTTTTATGCAGTTTGTTATCAAGCCGGTGCTTGCTAGTATTTTAGTCACTTGGATAGGTTTAAGCGGCGTGCAAGCAGCGGTTATTATTATTGCTTTTATTGTGCCTACCGCTTCATCCAGTTATATTCTTGCCAAGCAATTAGGGGGTAATGCGAAAGTAATGGCCACCATTGTTACCACACAAACCATGATTGCTTTTATGGCGATGCCAATACTGGCAGAATTGTTGTTGTAATACCAATTACTAAAAATAATTGATGTTAGAATATTGATTATTTTTGGTGATTGGTATAATTAAAACTCAATGAATTTTAATTTCTATCTTGTTCTTTCTAACACCAACTTTCACTGTGCCACCGTTGATAAGTTGACCAAACAACAACTCGTCTGCCAAAGGTTTGCGAATTTCTTTCTCTATCAAACGTGTCATTGGTCGTGCACCCATTTTAATGTCATAGCCATTTTTAGCAAACCACTGACGGGCTTTTTCAGACACAATCAGCGCCACATTTTTATCTTCCAAAGTGGACTCCAATTCAAATAAGAATTTATTCACAACATAAATAATTGTTTCTTCGTTCAATGAATTAAAGTAAATAACTTCAGACAAGCGGTTTCTAAATTCTGGGGTAAAGGTTTTTTGCAATTCACCTTCATAATCCAGTGAATGATCTTGCTCATTAAAGCCAATGGAGGCACGACCCGCTGTTTGTGCGCCTACGTTGGATGTCATCACTAAAATAACATTTCTAAAATCAACTTCTCTGCCATTCGCATCGGTCAGTTTGCCGTTGTCCATCACTTGCAACAATAGATTAAAAATATCCATGTGTGCTTTTTCAATTTCATCAAGCAACAAGACCGCATACGGATTAGAATTAACCGCTTCTGTAAGCAACCCACCTTCGTCATAACCTACGTAACCCGGTGGCGAGCCAATCAATTTAGACATGGAATGGCGCTCCATGTATTCGCTCATATCAAAACGTAATAATTTCACACCCATAATGCGTGCAAGTTGTTTACAAATTTCCGTTTTTCCAACGCCTGTCGGTCCTGCAAACAAGAACGCACCCATTGGCTTGTCTTCATGTGCCAAACCAGAACGCGCAAGTTTGATGGCACTAGATAGGCTATCAACCGCACTGTCTTGACCAAACACACTCAGTTTAAGGTCTGCTTCTAAATTTTTAAGTAAGGACTTGTCGTCACTCGTTACTTGACGAGATGGAATACGTGCTATTTGCGCAACAATATTCTCAATATCACTCACACCAATATTAACCTTACGCTTAGATTTTGGCACAATCTGTTGCAATGCACCAACTTCATCAATCACATCAATGGCTTTATCTGGCAAGCGGCGCTCACTCATATATTTATGTGAAAGTTCAACCGCTGATACCAGCGCTGCTTTTGAATACTTAACCTTATGATGCGCTTGGTAGTATTTTTTCAAACCTTGCAAAATGTTAACAGTATCATCTACAGAAGGCTCTTCAATGTCAATTTTTTGGAAGCGCCTTGATAACGCATGGTCTTTTTCAAAAATTTTGCGATACTCTTCATAGGTTGTAGAGCCCATACATTTAAGCGAGCCATCTGCTAAAGCTGGTTTAAGTAGATTCGATGCATCCAATGAGCCACCTGAGACACTGCCTGCACCAATCATGGTGTGAATTTCATCAATAAATAAAACCGCATGTGGGATTTTTTCTAAATCACTAAGCACGGCCTTTAAGCGTTTTTCAAAATCTCCTCTGTACTTTGTACCGGCAATCAATACACCAATATCCAGCGAGTAAATACTTGCCTGTTTTAAAACTTCAGGTACTTTTCCATCCACAATATGTTTGGCAATGCCTTGTGCGATTGCCGTTTTCCCAACACCCGACTGCCCCACAAATAAAGGATTGTTTTTACGACGTCTGGATAAAACCTGAATGGTTCTTAATACTTCCTTCTCTCTGCCTAAAAGTGGGTCAATCTCTCCCGCTTTTGCTTTTTCACATAAATTTACCGTGTACTTTTCTAATGCACTTTTCTTGCTTTTCTTTGGGCTTGGCTCTACTGTGGATAGCTCCTCATCTGGCTCTGGTAAACGCGTTGAAATCGCCTCCATCACTTCAAGGCGTGAGATGTTATTAAGTTTTAATAAATACAACGCATAGGATTCTTTTTCAGCAAAAATACTCACCAGAACATTCATTGCATATACTGTGTTTTTTTGCGCTGATTGCGCCTGATAAACACTGCGCTGTAAAACACGCTGAAAACCTACTGTTGGCACAATATCAAGCTCTGAATCTTGGGGAATAAGTGGTGTATGAGAATCAATGTATTCTTCTAGCTCCACATGCAACTGCTTGACGTCAACTTGCTTGTTGTGAAAAAAGCTCACCACTTCTTCAATATTTAATAATGCAATTAATAAATGCTCAACCGTCACAAACTCTAAGCGGTTATTACGCGCTTGCGACATAATGTGATTAATTTCTTGTTGTAGGCCTGCTTCAATCATAAGGTTTATTATACTAATTTTTTTATGACTCTAATTCACGAATAACACACATAAGTGGCTGTTCATTTTGACGCGCAAAATCGATGACTTGCGCTACTTTTGTTTGTGCCACATCGTGCGAATAAATACCGCAAACACCTTCGCCATCAATATGTACTTTAAGCATAATAGCATGTGCAACCTCTTGATTTTTAGCAAAAAATTGCTGTAAAACTTGAATAACAAAATCCATGGTGGTGTAATCATCATTTAACAACAAAACCTGAAATCGGTTAGGCTGCTTAAGCATTGACTTGCTTAGTTTTGTTTGTGTTTTTCCCATTATTGTTTTGTTATGAGACCTTTGCATAAATAGGGGTGATTAGCAAAATGACAANNAAAACCAGTCCCAGCAGGGCTTCGGCAGGTTTTAATAAAATTAGAAAATGGGTGAAAGGTGACGTTTTGATGATTATTCATGTTTATGCAAAGGTCTCGTTACAAAGCTGATTTTCTTTTCAGTAAAAATAAAGCAACAACCAATACCAGCAAACTTGGCACCGATGCACTTAACAATGGATCATACTCAAAACGTAGTGATACGGCGCCACCAATACGCGATGACAATTCAAAAAATAAGGCAATAATCACACCTAAAAATATTTTTTTACCTAAACTCGAATCTCTGAGCGAACCAAAGATGAACAACATTGAAAGCAATAACATTGCGACTAAGGTAATTGGCTTAACCAAGCGCTTATACAGTTCAACCTCAAAAGTGCCTGATGTTAAATTATTGTCCTTTAAAAAGTCAATATGTTTATACAATTCCCAGCTTGATAATTCATTGGGTGCTTTTTCTAAGGCTTCAATTAGGGTTTGGTCAAACGAGACCTTGGCATTGTACTTTTGCATATCTTTAGATTGAATTTTGGTAAATTGATCACTTTGATCAAACTGATAATGTTTGGTTTTTTCAAAATTTAAATCATTACCATCAAACAACGCTTTATCAGCATGAAAAATAGCATCTAACTGATTTGTTTTCCCTAACTGGATTAAAGTAACATCACCAAACACCTGTCCATCAAAATTTTTACCAACGTGAATAATGGTGTTGTCATCTTTAAGCCAAAAACCTGCCTGACTCATCGCAGCAGTCTTTTGTCCCATTGCCTCAGCTTTAAATGATTCAGCATATTGCACACTAAGTGGTGCAGCAAATTCACCCAATAAAATCACCACAAAAATAAACATGAGTGCTGCATTCACTGCCTTTTTAGAAATTTGCATGATAGACACACCACAACCCCTGATAATAATTAATTGAGAACTTGCTGCCAAATGACCCATGCCCAATAAACAACCCAACAATATAATCACAGAAGAATGTGAATAAATAACTGCTGGCAAATCAGCCACCACATAGATAATTGCTGATAAGGTTGTGTAGTTATATTGCCCAATGAACTTAATTTCATCAATGAAATTAAAAAGCCCATAGATGCCAACCCAAACACCCATTACAGCCAAAGTGTAAAAGAGTAATGTTTTAACAATGTAGCGATCTAGAATTTTCATATAAAATACAATGCTTAAGTAGAATCAACAACCATTATGACAAATATTCACCTTGATAAAATCCTTATTCTGGATTTTGGCTCACAATACACACAACTCATTGCACGTCGCGTGCGTGAAATCGGTGTTTATTGCGAACTACTACCTTATGATATAGGTGATGATTTTATCAAGGATTTCAACCCAAAAGGCATAATCCTTTCAGGGGGTCCCGATACAGTTACACTTAATGACTCTGCCAGAGCGCCACAAATCGTCTTTGACCTTGATGTGCCAGTGCTGGGTATTTGCTACGGCATGCAAACCATGGCAACACAATTAGGCGGTCAAGCCATCTCTGCAGATAAGCACGAATACGGCTTTGCGCAAATCAAATGTGAAGACGACCAGTGTCACTTATTAACCAACTTGCGTGATGACACACATGACACAACAGGTCATGCGCTACTCGATGTATGGATGAGCCATGGTATCGAAGTGAACACCTTACCAGAAGGCTTTAAATTAATCGCCAGCACCGACAATTGTGCTATTGCGGGTTTTGCCAATGCAAAAAAACACTACTACGGCTTGCAGTTTCACCCAGAAGTTACCCACACCAAGCAAGGCAAGCATATCTTAGAACGTTTTGTTGCAGGTATTTGCCAGTGTGAGAAAAAATGGACCACAGACAACATCATCTCAGATTTAGTGCAAAATTTAAAAACACAAATTGGTGATAACAATGTTTTGCTTGGGCTTTCAGGCGGGGTGGATTCCTCTGTAGTGGCAGCCTTATTACACCAAGCGATTGGCGAGCAACTCACTTGCGTGTTTGTTGATAACGGACTGTTACGCTTAGAGGAAGGCGATGAAGTGATGCAAACTTTTGCCGACAATATGGGTGTTAAAGTTGTACGTGCCAATGCCCAGAAAAAATTCTATGATGCTTTATCCAGCGAAGATGAACCTGAAGCAAAACGCAAAATTATCGGTCATGCCTTTATTGAAGTGTTTGAACAAGAAGCACGTAAACTTGACAATATTAAATTCTTAGCACAAGGCACCATTTATCCTGATGTGATTGAATCAGCAGGTGCTGCTTCAGGTAAAGCAAAAGTCATCAAATCCCATCATAATGTGGGTGGTCTACCTGAAGATTTAAAATTTGAATTGGTCGAACCACTCAAAGAATTGTTCAAGGATGAAGTCAGGCAGATTGGCGTAAAACTCGGTATTCCCCCACATATGCTCTACCGTCATCCGTTCCCTGGCCCTGGCTTAGGGGTGCGTATTTTAGGACAGGTAAAACCAGAATATGCCGACATTCTACGTCTAGCAGATGCTATCTTTATGCAAGAACTTTATAACCACGATTTATACGACAAAGTTAACCAGGCGTTTGCGGTGTTTTTACCGGTGAAATCAGTCGGTGTTACTGGCGATGAAAGACGTTATGATTATGTGATTGCCCTACGTGCCGTTGAAACTATCGACTTTATGACCGCTCGCTGGGCACGCCTGCCGTATGATTTCTTAGATTTTGTTTCCAATCGTATTATCAATGAAATTCCACGTATTTCACGCGTTGTTTACGATATTTCAGGGAAGCCACCAGCAACCATTGAATGGGAATAATGCGTCGTCTTTTTGTACTTTGCGGTGTTAAATATGACAAAATACTCAATCACATAGGTTGCACTATACTCAATCATATTTTGTCATATTTGCCTAGCAAAACCTCAAAAATACTGGCATTATAATTCTATCATTAAACACCTAATTAAATGAATGAAGCCGATACTTATTACATGCAGCTTGCCATTGAGCAAGCAAAACTTGCCCAAGAAATAAACGAAGTGCCTGTTGGTGCGGTATTGGTGCAAGATAATCAACTGATTGGGGTTGCTCACAATCAACCCATTAGCAACAACGACCCTACTGCGCATGCAGAAATTCAATTATTGCGCAAAGCAGGTAAAAAACTGGGCAACTATCGCCTACCCAATACCACTTTATATGTCACCCTTGAACCTTGCACCATGTGCTTAGGTGCCATGGTTCATGCGCGCATCTCGCGCATTGTATTTGGTGCCTATGATGAAAAAACAGGCGCTTGTGGCTCTTGTCAAGATTTATCAAAAAGCCAATGCTTCAACCACACAATCGACATTCAAGGTGGCATCCTTGCCGATGACTGCAAACAACTTTTACAACAATTTTTTAAACGCCGTCGCCAACCAAACTAGAATACAGAGGCAAAATATAGAGGCAAGGCCTCTATATTTTTAAAGAACTTGGTAAGTATTTTCTTTTTTACAAGACAAACCAAGTGTTGTTTTTAAAGATTTTTAGCGAGTATTTTTCCTTTTATTCAAGGCAGATTGGTAAAAATAAGATTGAGCATAGTAAACCTATGCTATCGAAGTTTTCTTCTATCAGGATGTTTATAAAAAGATTTTTAGCAAGTATTTTTTCTTTCTACAAGGCAAATATTAGAAAATACGAAGAAGCGTAGATAAAACTATGTGACTGAGTATTTTCTAATATTTAACGCAGTACTCGGTTCAGCACCCCCTTGAGGGGTGGAAGGGGGAAAGACGACGCTAAACGGTGTACATGCCACCGTTAATGTGTAGCGTTTGGGCTGTGATATAGGAGCCAGAACCCCCCGCCAAAAACAACACTGCATCAGCAATTTCATCCACTGTGCCCAATCGTCCCATTGGAATTTGCTTAGAAAGCGCTTCTTTTTGCGCTTCTGGCAGCGCATCTGTCATGTCAGTTTTAATAAATCCAGGAGCCACTGCATTAACAGTAATACCACGAGGTCCGACCTCACGCGCAAGCGACTTAGTAAAGCCCATGATGCCGGCTTTAGCCGCAGCATAATTGGTTTGCCCTGCGTTACCCATAGCGCCAACCACTGAAGCAATTGAAATAATGCGGCCTGCTTTTTTCTTCATCATGCCTCGAAGCACAACTTTAGACATTTTGTAAACAGAGGCAAGATTGGTATTCATGATATCGTTCCACTCATCTTCACTCATACGCATTAAAAGATTATCACGGGTGATGCCAGCATTGTTAATCAGAATATCAACTGCACCGTAAGACTCGGTAATGGTTTTCATGACTTCGGCAATCTGCTCGTTGTCAACCACATTTAATGCTAAACCCGCACCCGTTACCCCATTGCTTTTTAGTGTGTCACTGATTGCATCAGCACCCTTGTCACTTGTTGCTGTGCCAATCACCGTTGCGCCTGCAGATCCTAAAGATAGAGCGATTGCTTGCCCGATACCACGGCTTGCGCCGGTTACTAATACAATTTTTCCTGTTAAATCTGACATTATCCTATCTCCTTTAAAGTTGCTTCAAGACTGCTTGAATCCAACACAGCATTGGCTGTTAATGATTTTTCAATTCTACGTGTCAAGCCTGCTAAAACCTTACCCGGTCCAAGCTCAAGCAATTTTTCTACACCCATAGTATGCATGGCTCGCACTGTACCCGTCCACAAAACGGGTTTGTGTAATTGTGCCACAAGTTTGGCTTTTAGTTCAACAACATCATTGGCTTTTTGTGCATCAACATTATGCAACACCTCAACATTACCCATTTTAAAATCGGTTGCTTGTACGGCATTCGCAAATACAGTGGCCGCATCATTCATTAAAGAGCAATGTGAGGGTACACTCACCGGTAATATAACCGCACGTTTTGCACCAGCAGCTTTCATTGCTTCACAAGTTAGGTCTACAGCCTGCTTGTTACCGGCAATAACCACCTGACCATTGGCATTAAAATTAACCGCCTCAACAACACCATCGCCAGCATAATTATGGCAAATTTCTACTACTGTCTCATCCTTTAAACCTAAAATTGCTGCCATTGCACCCACCCCTGCTGGTACAGCTGATTGCATGAGTTCTGCACGCTGACGCACCAATTGAATACCGTCATCAAATCTAAGTGCACCTGATGCAACTAATGCTGTGTATTCACCCAAACTGTGCCCTGCCATACAAACAGGCGACAAATCGGTTTCACTATTTAAAACCTGATAAGTCGCATAGCCTGCTGCCAACATTGCAGGTTGCGTATTTTGTGTTTGGTTAAGACCATCTTGGTCTTGTTGTGTTAGCTGCCATAAATCAAAACCCAAAATATCGCTTGCGTCTTCAAACGTATTTTTAACAACAGGAAAATTATCAGCCAAATCTGCAAGCATACCCAAAGATTGAGAGCCTTGACCAGGAAAAACAAGTGCGTATTTCATAAATGTTTATTGAGTTAATATTATATAAAAATGCTATTTTAATCCATTAGTCCAACATTTCTAACAATATTGAGTGCCAAACTGAAAGTGGGATGACACCCATCTTTTTACCAAGCCGTAATTTATCTACGCTACGTATTTGGTCTAATAAAATTCTAGCCTGCTTATTATTAAAATTCGTTGTCGGACGACAGCCCAATGGTTGCCCTTTACTGGTTATTGGTGCAACAAGCACTCTTGACAATGCCTTATTCATGTCATTTGTTGATACAATTAAACACGGTCTGGTTTTTTTAATTTCGCTGCCTTGGGTCGGGTCTAACTTCACCCAATAAACTTCACCTCTTTTTACCACACCCATTCATCATCCTCACTGCTGAAGGGGACAAAGCCCTCCCATGCGTCAATATCTTGGCTGGCTTGATAGTTATCATACCAACCATCGCGTTTTTTCTGACTGACTGGAGATATAACAATTGTTTGATCCTTAACCGACATATCCACCTCACCCACAACACCTGTTTGAGCAAGGATAGAAGCAGGAATAATCAACCCTTTTGAATTGCCTATTTGTCTAATATTTGTTTTCATTTTTATGTTTCACTCAATGTTATAACATCATTATAACATGATTCTTATACAATAAAAAAGCGTCTGATAGACGCTTTTTTAAATAATCTTAGTGTTGATTTATGCAGTTTCAATGGAAACCGTTTGACGCATGAATTTACCTCTCTTAGCAAAAACGACTTTGCCGTCTGCTACAGCAAACAATGTATCATCCTTACCTTTACGAACATTTGTGCCTGGATGAAATTTAGTACCTCTTTGACGTACTAAAATATTACCAGCCAATACTGTTTGACCACCAAATCTCTTAACACCCAGTCTTTTTGATACGGAATCTCTACCGTTATTAGTACTACCGCCTGCTTTTTTATGTGCCATGGCTTATCTCCTACTACGAATTAATTTTTGTAATTTCAATTTCAGTAAACAACTGTCTGTGACCTTGTTGTTTCATTGAATGCTTACGACGACGGAACTTAAGAATGTGAACTTTCTTGCCTTTGCCTTGTGAAATTACTTTTGCCTCAACGCTCGCTTTTGCCACTAAAGGTGCGCCCACTTCAACTTTATCACCATCAGCAATCATCAAAATATCCTTAAAAGTAACTTTTTTGCCTGGCTCAACTTCTAGTTTTTCAACTTTTAGGGTTGTACCTTGCTCAACTCTGAATTGCTGACCACCTGTTTTAATAACTGCGTACATAATAAATTTTTGTGTGTCGTAAAAAAGGAGGCATTATACGCCAAGACACTCGCTTTTGAAAGAGTGTTTTTAAGTATAATTTGCATTTTTATTAAAACAGCCTAAAAACAATGATTATTTTTGAAACAAACATGGGGGAAATTTGTATTGAGGTTGACACTAAGAAAGCACCAAAAACTGCCAAAAACTTTATTGATTATGTCGAAAGCGGTTTCTACGAAGGCACAATTTTCCACCGTGTGATTAAAAATTTTATGATTCAAGGTGGTGGCTTTACTGAAGATATGAGTGAAAAACCAACCAAACATGAAATCAAAAATGAAGCAAAAAATGGTCTAAAAAATAACAAATACACTTTAGCAATGGCAAGAACAATGATGCCACACTCAGCCAGTTCACAATTTTTCATTAACACCTCAGACAACAGTTTTTTAGATTATCCTAGTCAAGATGGCTGGGGCTATTGTGTATTCGGGGAGGTGGTCAAAGGGCACAATGTTATCGATAAAATTAATGAAGTGCCGACAACACATCACGGTATGCATGCAGATGTGCCAGAAGATGTTGTTGTTATTAAAAAGGCGAGCATTAAAAAAGTAACCAAGAAAAAACCTGTCACTAAAAAGACCGGGACTAAAAAGACCACAACCAAAGAAAACACTAAGAAGATTGCAACTAAAAAGACAGCCGCTAAGAAAACAACCAAAAGAGTCCCTTCTAAAAAAACTGGGATTAAAAAGACAACCGCTAAGAAAGTAACTAAGAAAAAGACAACTAAAAAATAATTCCTAGTATGATGCGTACATTACTCATTGCAGATTTACACCTTGTCTCTGGTGAGACTGATAAAACCAATCTGTTTATCAAATTTTGTCAAGAAAAAGCAATAGAAGCAGAGCAACTTTTTATCTTAGGTGATTTATTTAATACTTGGTTGGGTGATGATTTGTCACTTAACGCCTATCCAACTGTTATCTCGGCACTCAAGACGCTAAACAAAACCACCAAAGTTTTTATTACTGGCGGCAATCGTGATTTTTTATTGGGCAATGCGTTTGCTAAACAAACAGGCTGCATATTACTCAGTACGCCTTATCTGCTTGAAACTGATAATAAAAATTATGTACTGATACATGGCGATGAATTGTGCACGGACGACAAACACTATCAACAGTTAAAAAGTTTTTTACAAAATCCGATCACGCAATTTATTTTTTTACGCTTACCAACAAAAACACGTCTTAAACTCAGTGGTCAACTGCGCAAAAAAAGCATCGATGCACAACAATATAAATCGCGTGCAATTATGGATGTTAACCAACAAGCAACTGACAAACTGATGCAAAAATACCCAGACTCAGACCTTATTCATGGACACACACACCGACAAAATGTCCACCAAAATGCACAATATACCCGTTATGTTTTAGGCGATTGGGAGGTTAACAAAGGCAATGCGATTGAAATTAGCGAACAGTTAAACTACCTTGAAGTTCGCTAATCTTTCTACCAAGTTTACCCGTGTGACCTGAAGTTGCATCTGCGCATCTAACTTTGGCATTTTTTTAAGTTTAATTTGTGTCATCATGCCAATTTCGCTCAGCATAAACAACGCTTTATCGCCACGAATATCCACCACTGTACCCGTGCCCTGCCACTTTGGATTTTGCAGTAAAAATACGCATTTAAAATGCTCGTCACTGGCACGACTGACTTTATGAACATCTGAAAGTGCAATATTAACTTTTCCGATAGTTTTCTTAACTTGCTCAACACTTAATAGGGGTCTGTTGTTGATAAAATTAATCATTTGCTGATGCGCCAGCAAATCATAATAACGCCTCATTGGGCTGGTAACACGCAAATAAGCACTCAGGCCCAAACCATAATGCAGTAGCGGTTTTACTGAAATTGCAGAACGCTTAAAGTTCTTAAGCGCTAGGAAAGACTCACTCAATGTCAACGCATCTTTCTTTGCCAAAAATTCTTCGGAGAAATCGCCCTCATCTTGCAAGGCATAAGGCACAGGAATTAAATTATCACTGGTAAATTTTGCCATCGCACGCCCTGCCATGATCATCATTTCAGCCACCAAGTCTCGACTTGGGCTACTCAACTGCGGCGTCACTGATGCTTTACCGCTAACAAAACGCACATCCACATTCGGCAAATGTAGGTTTACAGAGCCACTGCTGTCTCTAAATTTTTTATGTGCCAAGGTAATCTGCTGAATTTGCGTCAATTCTTCGTTAGAATTTTTTATTAAAACCTCATCAACTTCTTCATAAGTCGTATTCGTCACACAAATCACACTTTGCACTACTTCTATGTTGTTGATACTTTCACCATCTTTACCAAGATCAAAACTAAATGATAAAGCATTAGAGTTGTCTGTCGCCCCCAAAGCACAAGCGTGGGTTATTGAAGTTGGTAACATATGAATAATAGTTTCCGGCAGATAAAAATTAGCACCTCGCACTTGCGCATAAGTGTCTAAATCTGAACCCGACGGCACAACAGAAGCAACATCGGCCACATGTACCCATAATTTATTGCCCTCAATGCTAATCGCATCGTCGGCATCGTTTGAACCTTCGTTGTCAATGGCATAACTGTTGAGGCGGGTTAAATCAACACGCTCAAACCTTGGAATTTCTACTGCGACTTCTTCGTCTTCTGGAATACTAAAACGCGCTGGATAAGGGTTAAAACTCGACTCAAAATATTTGATTTTAAGTAATAATTTGTAAGCAGCCTCAGGGGAGTTCTCCACCCCGATACGACTCAAAACTTTAGCGGTTTTGGATTGATTTAAGGCGACTCTAGCAATCTCTTTTAAAAAAGGTTCATCTTGCGCATCAAAAGTGTTTTTTGCAAGATTATCAATACAATGTGCCAAACTCTCAGCAGCTATTTTTTCTTCATCGCGCTTCGCTTGCACGCTTTCAACTTGCTTTGTTGGGCGCACAAAGACTTTGTCTTTTTGCCAATAAAAATACAGACCATCTTCAACCAATAAACAAGTACACCAAGCTGTTTGTGCACTAAATTCATCAAACAACCATTCGGTAATTTCTTGTAGAGATAAGGTTTCTTCTTGAAAATCTGCCAACACATCAAGGTCAGCTTTTAAGCAATCTTCATTGACTTGAGTAAATTCAGGGTGAATAAACCGAAAGTCTTTTTCTCTAACTTTAAGCGTTGAAGCATCCGCAAATTCTAACTCAAATTTACTTTCAACAGCAGCAACAATGCGTGCAGGCTTACCTTTGTAAGCAACCAGAGAATTAATCACGAAATTTTAGTCTAGCGTTTCACTATACGCTTCAGCATCCATCAAACCATCAATCGCATTAGCCTTAAATTTCACCAACCAACCGTCATCATAACAGCTACTATTGACCAATTCTGGCTCATCGTCAAGTGCTTCATTTGCTTCAACAATCTCTAAATCAGCGGGCGCGTAAACACCGCTTGCTGCTTTAACAGACTCTACCACACAAAACTCATCTTCAGCAGAGGCTTCGTCGCCAACACTCGGCAATTCTACAAAAACCATATCACCTAATAAGGCCTGAGCATGGTCAGTAACGCCCATTGTGTAGGTGCCATCACCATTGTCTAAAATCCACTCGTGGGTTTCGGTGTATTTTCTATCATCTCTTATTTCACTCATATTCTTTACTGCGTCTTTTTCTTTTTTACTGCGTTAGATTTTAAAAATACTCAGTCATGTAGTTCCGCCTACACTCTTTCGTATTTTGAAAATCTGCCTTGTAAAAAAGAAAAATACTTGCAAACTCCTATTCTATTAAAACTAACAATTATTTTTCTTAAAACACTCGCAATTAACCATTAACCATTAACCATTAACCATTAACCATTAACTAATATTTTGCCATTTCTAACAAAAGGCGGTTTGACTATTTTAGCCGATACCTTTTTGTTACGCATCTCGATTTCACACACCCCTTCACTGCCTTTTGGCACACTGGCAAGGGCGATGGCTTTGCCCATTGTTGGAGAAAAAGTACCAGACGTTACTTCGCCTTCGCCTAAAGATGTGATGACTTTTTGATGATTGCGAATCACACCCTTGCCTTCCAACACCAAACCAACAATGGTTTTGTTTGCGCCTTTTGCCTTTAACGCCTCTAAAGCATCACGCCCAACAAAACGACGACTCTCATCGCTCAAATCTACTGTCCAAGTCAGCGCTGCCTCCAAAGGAGACACCGTCTCACTCATTTCTGAACCATATAAACTCATGCCCGCTTCTAAGCGCAAAGTATCTCGTGCACCCAATCCACAAGGTTTCACGCCGACTTCAAGTAGCATTTTCCAAGTAAACTCAGCTGCTTTGGCAGGCAACATGATTTCAAAACCATCTTCGCCTGTATAACCTGTACGTGCAATAAATAACTCACCCAAACTCCCTGCATTAAAAGGTTTTAGCTCACCACAAATTTCTTCAGTTCCTGGTATTGCCTGATAAGTTTTTTGACATGCATTTGGCCCTTGAACCGCAATCATTGCCAAATCAAACCTCGGCTCAACAGACACATCAAAACCTTCTGAGCGCGCATTAATCCACGCAACATCTTTCTCTGTCGTGCCCGCATTAATCACCATACGGTAATTTGTATCGTCTTGATAATACACAATCAGATCATCCACCACGCCGCCTGTTTCGTTAAGCATACAGCTATAAAGCGCCTTGCCTTGCGTGTTTAACTTACTCACATCATTCGCAATCAACACTTGTAAAAATTGCTTGGCTTCAGCGCCTTTAAAATCAACAACACTCATGTGCGACACATCAAACATACCAACATCATTACGCACTTGATTGTGTTCCTCTAACTGAGAGCCGTAGTTCAATGGCATTTCCCAACCACCAAAATCAACCATTTTTCCATTGGCATCCAAATGTGCCTGATATAAAGGTGTATGCTTCATAATCTTTACCCTTCTTTTGCTTTAATATGTTTCGATATAAAAATAACCGTGATAAGAATCAACACAAAAGTTAGTCCCAATGTACCAAATAACTTGAAATTAACCCACGCTTCTTCTGTTTGTTGCGCTGATTGACAAAGTTCTACAGCAGTCGTTGTAGTACAATCTATTTCAGTTAATTCTGCTTTCTCGTCCAAACCTGTCGCAGCAAATAATTGCGCTCTTGCCATTAAGGCCAAGCGCACATAATAGCCATTCACAATTGCAATACCGACAAAACCCAAGCCCCAAAACCAAGTCAGTTTTCGCCAAACCACTTGTGGCAAATCCAACTCCTTGCCTGTCATTCTTTGCATTAGGGTTTTTTCACCAACCCACAAACTGCCTATCAATGCCAAAGCAAACACCACATATAAAACACTCACCTTCCACATCAAAAACGCAGGGTCTCTGACTGCCAATGTGATGCCACCAAATACCACCAACAAACCCAAAGTAATCAGATGCATTTTCTCAAATTTACCCGTTTGTAAACGTGTCACTAATATCTGCACCATGGTTGCACCAATCATTGCATAAATCGCTGGATACAGCCCCATGGTTTTATAAACAACAAAAAATAATGCTATCGGAAAAAAATCAAGTAAAAGTTTCATAAATAATCCTTATTCTAAATGCTCTTTTGAGCAATACACCTTGCCGTTTTGGATAATGGCATCATTCTCAGGAATGTGCGTATGACAGACACTACAAGCCAACATCTTATTCGTAGAAGGCTGTTGTGTAATTGTGCTACGTGGCTTTCTAAATTTCTTTAATAAGAAGAAACCCGCAAACACCAATAATGCCAAAAAAATTAATTTAGTAACGCCCATCAAATACCCATCCAAAAGAATAGAATTTTACCGATGCTTAGTATATAATTTCTTCTTTTTAATGTGTCTATGAAAACTTTTACACAATTCACGCCCGGGTGGTGAAATTGGTAGACACACAGGACTTAAAATCCTG